>Ga0182006_1000015_pt1 | contig 325938 bp, 274 predicted proteins | sample Sormic07211104_1_FD_123022 | JGI IMG/M metagenome (GOLD analysis project Ga0182006, IMG submission 123022) | Rhizosphere microbial communities from Sorghum bicolor, Mead, Nebraska, USA - 072115-104_1 MetaG | ecosystem: Host-associated > Plants > Roots > Rhizosphere | place: USA: Nebraska...
CTGAGCTACGCACCCATTAAATAATTTTGAGAAAATTACTAAAACAGTCGGGGCGGCAGGATTCGAACCTGCGACCTCCTGGTCCCAAACCAGGCGCGATGACCGGACTACGCTACGCCCCGAAGTGTATATTGATGTAAGAAAAAAATGCGGAGGGTAAGGGATTCGAACCCTTGCGACGCTTGCACGTCGACAGTTTAGCAAACTGCTCCATTAACCACTCTGGCAACCCTCCTTTTTTCTTATTTTTTAATGATCGTTGTTCCGTTATTGCGAGTGCAAATATAGAATAGATTTCTTTATTTACCAAATAATATTCAAGAAAAATTTGCGTATTTTTGAGCAGATAAATGATTAAAAAATTAAACTGATGCGTAAGACATTATATATCATCGGATTAAGTACTTTTGTTTTTTCATGTACTTCCCAGCAAAATGTTAAAAAAAGTACCTATAAGCCGAAAGCCCCGGTATCACAGGCAAAACCGACAGTTAAAACTCCGGTGGCCGAGACTGCAAAACCTAAAATTACCAATGAACACGGAGTTGAATTTTTTACAACCAATCTTGCCGATCCTGCAAAAAATGACAACACGGCAAGTTACGGTTCTATCGTGTCAGCAAAGCCGGCAGGATACAAAGTCGTAAAGACCTATTTCCCTGCCATAGGGCAGAATTTTAGACAGCGCTATCTTATATTGCATTATACAGCATTACCTGATGATAAATCCATTACGGTTCTTACCCAGCAGGGTGTAAGTGCCCATTATCTGGTGAATAATACCGGAGACAATGAGATCTATCAGCTGGTGGACGAGAACAAACGTTCTTATCATGCCGGAGTAAGTAACTGGAGGAATGATAAAAACCTTAATGATACTTCTATAGGTATTGAGATCGTTAATGCCGGATATACTTCAGATGCTGAAGGGAAAAAAATATTTGCAGCATTCAGTGATGATCAGATAAAAAAAGTGGCTGCTCTGGCTAAGGATATTGTCAACAGATATCAGATTCCTGCGACTAACGTACTGGCTCATTCAGATATTGCGCCAACCAGAAAACAGGATCCGGGACCTATGTTTCCGTGGAAAAAGCTGTATGATGAATACCAGCTCGGAATGTGGTACGATGAAACTGTAAAGCAGAATTTCCTAGCACTGGCACAGGAAGAAGTACCCCTTAAATATAACGATCCTTCCTTTATCTTTGCTATCCAGACGGCATTGCAGAAATTCGGATATTACGTGGATCTGAGCGGAAAATGGGATGATGCAACAAAAAGAACTATTGAAGCTTTGCAGTACCATTTCCGTCCCCAGAACTATGACGGAATTATGGATGCCGAAACATGGGCAATTCTTCAGGCCTTAAATCAAAAATATCCAGCGAAATAACAATGAGAACGCATCGTTTAAGATGCGTTTTTACTATATCTAAAAATAAAAACAGCTAAAATATCTGTAATGGAAAATTTCAGAAAAGAAAGTGATCTGTTAGGCGAACTCAATGTGCCTGCAAACGCATATTATGGAGTACAGACGCAAAGAGCGATCGATAACTTCAAAATCTCAGGACAGCTTCTGTCTTCCTATCCGGATTTTATCAAAGGTCTGGCTTTTGTAAAAAAAGCAGCGGCAAAAACCAATTATGAATTGGGTCTGCTGGATGAAAACCTGTATTTCAAAATAGCGGAAGCATGCGATGAAATTGTAGCCGGAAAATACCATGAGCAATTCCCTGTGGATATGATCCAGGGAGGAGCCGGGACTTCAATCAATATGAATGCGAATGAAGTGATTGCCAACATCGTTTTAGAAAAATTAGGCAAAAACAAAGGAGAATACGAATTTTGTTCGCCGAATGACCATATTAATCTTTCCCAGTCCACCAACGATGCCTATCCTACGGCCATCAAGATGGGACTGCTGCATATGAATATCGGACTTGTTGAAAGACTTGAAAAAATCGTTGAAGCTTTCCGTGCCAAAGGAAAAGAATTTCATGATGTCATCAAAATGGGCCGCACCCAGCTTCAGGATGCTGTTCCAATGACTTTAGGACAGGAGTTTGAAGCCTATGCAGCTACTCTGGAAGAAGATATTTCTAAATTAAACAACAATGCCAGCCTTTTCGTAGAAGTGAATATGGGAGCGACCGCCATTGGTACAGGACTGAACGCTCCGGTAGGCTATGCAACCCTTTGTGCAAAAAACCTTGCTCAGATTACCGGCTTTCCGGTTATTTCTGCACCGGATCTGGTTGAAGCAACACCGGATACAGGATCTTATGTGATCTATTCTTCCGCTACAAAACGTCTTGCCGTGAAGCTTTCAAAGATCTGTAATGATCTGAGACTGCTTTCTTCAGGCCCTAGAGCCGGATTATTTGAGATCAATCTTCCTCCTATGCAGCCTGGATCATCCATTATGCCTGGAAAAGTGAACCCTGTTATCCCGGAAGTGGTAAACCAGGTGTGCTTTAAAGTATTTGGAAATGATCTTACCGTAACCTTTGCTGCAGAAGCAGGGCAGTTACAGCTTAACGTAATGGAACCTGTACTTTCCCATGCGATCATGGAAAACATCAATTTTCTCTGCAATGCCTTAGATACGCTTCGTGAAAAATGTGTTGTAGGAATTACCGCTAACAAGGAAATCTGCCTGAATATGGTAAAGCACAGCATCGGGATTGTAACAGCACTTAATCCATATATCGGGTATAAAAAGTCTACGGAAATTGCGAAAGAAGCTCTTGAAACTGGAAACAGTGTTTATAATCTTGTTTTGGAAAAAGGAATTCTTTCCCAGGAAAAGCTGGATGAGATCCTGGATCCGAAAAACATGCTGAAACCGCACAACAAATAAAATAATATAAGCGATAACAGGTGGTGAATGAATCATCAGTTATCGCTTATTATCCATCATCTATAAATTTAAAGGCTTGAGGTTTTTAATCATAATTCCTGCACATAACGAAGAAGGAAATCTTTCATTCACACTGGATTCTTTACAGCAGCAGAGCTTTAAGGATTTCAAAACTGTTGTGGTTAATGACGGTTCTACAGACGAAACGGCCGAAATAATCAGAAAATATACAGAAAATGATTCCCGTTTTGAAACGGTAGATCTTCAGAAATCTGCTCATCAGCCGGGTTCTAAAGTGGTAAGTGCATTCAAAAACGGATTAAAGACTCAGGATATAGATGAATTTGATATGATCTGTAAATTTGATGCTGATATTATCCTTCCCGAAAATTATCTGGAAACATTAGAGCATGCGTTTAAAAATAATCCCAAATATGGGCTTGTAGGAGGTTTGCTGTATGTGGAAAAAGATGGTGGCTGGGTATACGAGGGAAATTCTAATAAACATCACGTAAGAGGCCCTATGAAGGCGTATCGCAAAGAATGTTTCATTCAGATCGGAGGCTTGAGAGAAACGCTGGGCTGGGACAATATTGATGCCATTCTTTTGGAAAACCTGGGCTGGAAAGAAGTTGTTATTCCTGAGTTGCAGGTAAAACTGATCAAGGTAAAAGGGGCAGATTATACAATCAGACCGGCAGACTATTACGGCAGATATTTTTACTTTTTAGGTCTGAACAGATTTCTTGCCTATATTGCTTCTTCAAAGGAAGCTGCGAAGAGCAGATCTGTTTCTTTTTTCTTTAAGATCATCAAAGCTTACGAAGCCTGCAAAGCGGCCAGGCTGGAACTGAAGATCTCAAAAGACGAACAGAAAGTCATCAACGATAAACGATGGACAATGCTGAAGAAAAAATGGCTGAAAATGTAATTTCAATCTTATAATTGAAGATAAATGATATCAATTCAATATTTTACCTTTGCTAATCTCTAATCTCTAATCTCTAATCTCTAATCTCTAATCTCTAATCTCTAATCTCTAATTGAAAAAAATAGCCTACATAGAAATAGATACCCACGCAGAAATTGCGCAGGCTTTCATGGATATTATGAAAGATTCTTCAGAATTTAGTGTAGATTATTATTTTTCGAAAAAGATTAAGGATTTGGTTGAGGAGGACGGTGAATCTGTGTTTTTATCCGACAGTTCGATGATCATGGAGCAGTTGAAATTAAAGAAATATGATCTGATTATCTTGGGAACGGTTCACCGGTATTTCAATACCTTTCATGCACTGGTTCAGAAATATAATGTATCCGTTATTGTTCATAATATGAATTTTTCGGTAGCTTCAAAAAGTGCTTTGATGAAAAGTGTTTTCAGGGGAGATGTTATCTACAGGCTGAAGCTTTGGTGGAAAGAAGGTCTTTTTTATGCCTCAAAAGCGTACAGAAATGCCAAAAATCTATTGGTATTGGATGAAGCGCTTTCATCAGGTATATATAAGTTCTTACCTCTTTTTTACAGCAAGGATTTCGAAAAACAGGAAAACCACAGCCTTACGGTTGTCATCCCGGGAGGTGTTTCACAAAAGAGAAGAGATTACCATCACGTTTTTAAAACCATTCAGAATTTAAAAGCCGAAGAGAAATGTGAATTTATATTTCTTGGAAAAGCTAAAGACAATGAGCTGAAGCAGTTGGAAAAACTGTCCCAGAAACTTCCGGAAAATATCTCTGTACAGTATTTTTCAGACCGGGTTTCCCATCATGATTTTGAAAATCTGATGCAGAGTGCAGATGTCCTATGGTGCCCGATTCAGCAGAAAACAGAATTTTTCAGCCGGGAAGAAATCTATGGCCTGACCAAAATGACCGGGAACTTAGGTGATGCCATCAAATATGGTAAAACAGCTGTTTTCCCTGAAAATTATCCTTCGAAATTAGAATTTATTGTTCCTGAGAAGGAAAATATTCTGGAGCAGTTGAAAGCCCTGAAAGATGCCCGTTTTGATTTTCAGAAAAACTACAGCAAAAAGTTAGTTCTGCAAAAACTGGAAGATGTTCTTTCCGGCCTGATCTCTATTTAAATTTAAAAATACTTTTAATGAAATTTGCATTCAGGTAGTCGTCAAGTGGAAATACTTTGGTGAAATAATTTCCGATGTAGATTAATATCAAAACAACAGCTGGTTTGTAAATTAAATTGATGAAATTATTATGGAAAGTTGGTAAAACAATTGCCACTGTAATCGCTAAAGTACAGATGATGGAAACGAAGATCATTTCAATCGTCAGGGGAGATACTTTAAAAACAAAATAATTGAAAGCGATCTTAATGACATTGTAAGTCGTCAGTGAAATAGCTGTAGACAAAGCAATCCCGATCAGTTTCAGATCCGTATTTTTAATGAAATAATAGTTCAGTCCAACCGTAAGGCCGGCCAGAAGAAGCATAATCAGAATATTGAATCTGTAGTATTTGGAAAGCGAGATAATATTCCCATTAAAGCCTGTTGCCAGATCAATTAAAACTGCAGAGCCCCAGATCCATACCACGGGTTCATATTCTCTCAGCATCGTTCCGTTTTTAGGCATGAATTCCGTCAGATAAGGAAAACCTACCATGATGCATGAAAACAAAACTGCCCCTAAAAAATATAAAGATAATGAGGTCTTTTTATGAAACCTGTCAAGCTCCTCCATATCACCCTCAACCAGTGTTTTATTGATGATCGGAGCAGAGATGTTGAACAGTCCCAGCTGCGGAATCGAAATCAGAGAAATCAAGGCATACAGAACAGAATAAATTCCTACTTCCTCCATTCCCAGAAACTCGCCGATCATGAAACTGTTAATCGCCAGATAATTTCCGAACGTTCCCAGAAATCCAAAAAAACTATAATTGAAAAATTCTTTCCAGAAGTTATCTTTCTTAAAATAATCCGTATTAAAGTCCAGTCTTATCTTTTCAAGCTTGTTCGTATAATAAACGTATCCGAAAAGCATCAGGGCAAACATTCCGAAAAAGAAGGCAAACGCTACTTTCTGCGAGAGTAAAAAATAAGCAAACAGGCAGAAAGCTCCCAGGTTGGCTATTTTGGGGAAAAGATTGTCAAAAATATTGGATACTACAATTCTCTTATAATTGGAGGTATATTTATTAAAGATTGCACAGAAAGAAAGGATGAGAATCAGGGGAAGAATCATTTCCTTTAATTTCCATGCTTCTGAATGTCTGAATTTTGGAAAAAAATAGGGCAGTACAAAAAATATACCTGTAAAAATGATAAAATTAACAAATACCGTAAGCAGTGACAGCGACAGCATATTCTGTTTCTTGCCGTCTTTTTCCACCCTGTGGAAAAACTTCACGTTGGAGTAAGAGATTCCCAATACTACAGCAGGAACCAGCATCTCGGCAGTAGGCAGGATATAACGGAGTTTCCCATAAAATTCAAAATTATACGGAAAAATAAAAATCGCGGATATGGTACCCAGCAGAAAACCAATATAACCTATGATGGAATATTTGAAGCCCTGTCTCGCTACTACACTCATAATGTTTTTTTAATGGTTTTTTGGCGTAAAAATAATGTTGTTTATATAGCTGGTCTTGTTTTTTTCATCGTTGGTGTTATGTATTAAAATCTCTTCCGTCAGGAGCTCCAGCTTAAAACTTTCACGGTTAAGATATTGTGCTTCGTATCCCCAGCTTTTTACTTCGGAAATATCATTCCAGATCGGGGTTTTGTGATGTCTCTGTTCCATTTCGACCATTAATGTCGGAAGGAACCGGATGATGGTTTTTTTGGCACCAGCCAGGGTTTTCATTTCATTTCCTTCCACATCTATCTTAATGAAATCCAGTCTGTCAAAATGCTCTATTGCGGCCCACTCGTCCAGCTTGATCACTTTTACTTTTTCCGTATAGCTTTTTTCCTCACCTTTCTCTTTGTAAGAGGTGTTTAAAGTTCCCCGGGAGGCAATCAGTTTGCCATTAATAATAGGGACCTTAAATTCGGCAGTTGTATTTTCGTCAGAAAGAGCCAAAGGAAATATTCTCATTCTTGGGAAAAGTCTTTTCAGACGGCGGTAAAGTTTCTTGTTGGGTTCAAAACCATAAATTTGTTCATGGTTCAGCTTATGTTCCAACTGATAAAGAAAAGTTCCGACATTGGCCCCAATGTCCAGTATTACAGCATTTTTTGGCAGGTATTCCTTAATCCATACCAGTTCCGGTTCTACATTGCGCGCCGAAAAATTATTCTTAGTAAGATTGTTTAAATTCTTAAAATATCTTTTTTTATAAAAACTCGGACTTATATATTGTAGTTTTTCTGCAATTTTTTGGTATAAAGACATCCTTGGTTATTTGACGAAAAGCAAAGATAAGCAAAAATGTTAAACTAATGTTAAAAAAAGATAAATATAACCATTTGATTATCAATTTGTAGCTTTGGATGTATTTGATAAAAAATTGAGATGTTTCATTATAAAGACGATTTCTGAAAATATATTCTGAGATAAGATTTCACCTTTAATTAATGACAAAAAGAAAGATATGGTTTAATCTGTGGAAAGAATTTTAAACCATTAAGGATCATTCAGCTTTTAAGAATATGAAGTTTTAGCTTCACTTTAAGGTGTACATCTTAAAAACAATCAAATGATTTTTTTCTTAACTAAACTTATCATCTTCATTTATCTTAATGGTTTAAAGTATAAAATAAGAATCTGTGCCATCTGAAAAATCTGTGAAAGTTTTAAAACACAATTCCCGCATCCATCTAGTCTACGGGAATTTTAAAATCAAACTTCTTATTTAATTTTGTGAATATTTTGCATAGGCCTTAGCAAGTTTCTCATCGTACTTATTTTCCCTGTATCCCGCTCCGTTATAAAGCTTTGCAAAGCCTGCCCAGTTTTTATTTCTGAGATGAACAAGGCAGTTATTCTTCTCCAGAAACTTTCCGAATGCTCTCAAATGTTCCCCTTCATTAAGTTCCATTTTCGAAACAAAAGCAACAACGTCGGGATATCCTAAACTTTTGGCATGATAGCCCATGATCTGGAAACTTCCCCACGAAGCAGAAGACAATGCGGCCTCTTTAAAGTTAGGGTTGCCATCCAGGCTGATAGCCTCATTTAATCTGTCATATTCTTTCACGCCGCCCTGGTAATAGGCTCTTGTCCATTTCGGATAAAGAACGTTCTGGCTTTCTGAATTGTAATAAGAATTGGGATCGATGCCTCTTTTCTTAAGTTCACTCCAGAAAACATGACCTTCAAACAGAATTTTTGGCTTATTGTTGATCAAAAATCCTTTTCCGCTGCTTTCAATTTCGTTCACGGCTTTTACGGCAGCTAGTTCCAGATCGTATTCATCTGCGAAATGGATAAGATCTTCTTCTTTCAAAAATTTATCGGTCTGGCTCAGGGGTTTTTCTTCTTTTTCAAGGAGAACAGCCCAGGTTTTTACTCCTACGATTCCGTCTACAACCAAAGAGTTTTTCCTTTGAAAATCTTTCACCGCTGCATCCACTTCCAGAGTGAATGAATCTGAGATCTTAATGCTGTATCCAAGTTGATAAAGGATCTCGCATAATGTAAGCACTTCCGGTGCTTTTGTGTAATATTTTAAAAGTTTCATGATGTTTTTTTTAAATGATGAATGATGAATGATGAATGATGAATGATGAATATTTTAGATAAAGTACAATAGCCAGGTATTCAATCCGGCATCTCAAGTATAAGTATAAAGCATACGTCTAAAGTCTCAAATCTCAAATCTCAAGTCTCAAATCTCAAGTCTAATATCTTGATTCTTGGCCCTTTCCTCTTTCCTCTCAATTACTGATTAACCGGTATCTGCGGCATTCTCTCACAGATCATTCCAATCAGGAAAAAGGATTTGAATTTTACTTCCTCACGTTGAAGCTTATATTCAAGGTTAAGAGGCATCGCGCTGGTAACACTGAAATTCTGATTCAAAACTGCATAATCATCAATTCTTAGCTCGATGCTGTATTCTCCAAGAGGAATCAGCTGATTGATCATGCCTGCTTCATTGCTTTCGATCTCAAAAATTCTGTTATTATTGGTTCCTTTAATGGAAATAGCACATTTATAGACAGGTTCATTATTGACCTTGTCACAGACCCGGAACTGTACAACAGCATCTGTAGGCGGTGGCGGAACAGGGATAGGAATCGGTGTTGGGACCGGAGTGGGTATTGGGGTTGGAGTAGGAGTGGGAATAGTCGGGAACTTCGGACCCCATGATCCCCAGGGAGTTTTAATTGGGTTGGTAGGCTGAGGAGTGTTTTGTACAGGGCTGGCTCCGTGCGGAGCCGGGTTGAGTGGGCTTAAATTCTTAATATTATTCAGGATACTTCCCATATTGGTTTTCCCTGCGAATGCCGGATTGGCCATAATTTTTATGTTGTCTACCGGTTCCGGATCTACGGCTGTTCTGGCAGAAAAATTATTAATAACGTTTACTTTTTGTGCTTCGGCAATGGCTGTTTTCTTAGCCAGATAATTAAGCTGATCAGATTTGATGGTTTTCACGTTGGTGATCGCTTTCAGGAACTTCTGATTATTGTTTTTATTGATGAAAACCTGCTGTTTCATTACCATAGGACCGAAATAGACCAGCTGTTCCGCGTTGCTTACACTTGTGCTGACAATAGACGGATCAAGGATCACTTTCAGGTTTTTAATCAGGATCATGGTTTTTGGAAATGCCGGAAGCTTAAAATCGTTGGAGATCGTCTGCCCGTCTGATATTTTTTTAGGTTCCTTCCATTCAAAATAATTGGAAAGCATAAAGTTTTTATTGAACCAGTTTCTTTTTAAATGCACAAAAGAATATTCCATTTCCACGGCCTGGATCATGCTTTCGTCATAATCTATAGATAAAATCTCAGAAGGAATATTTTCATTGCCGTTTTTAGCTTCAGAATGAAGTCCTTCCAGTTCAGATCTTTCAATGCGTATACTGTTCCATCCCGATTCATTTTCCATGAAATCATACGGAATAAAATTAATGTCGTGGATTGAAGAATTGCTGATCACATCAGTTTTTTCTGCGGCCTCAAAAGTATGTTTTGCATTTTGCGCCATAGCAAGATACAGATCAGCATCAGAAGATCTGTTGATCCTTGCCAGCTCTTTTTCAATATTATCTTTGCTGCCTTTTACTTTCCATTCAGAAAAAGCCAGTTCTTTCAGGTTGTTTAGGTTAATAAGCCGGTCATTCCAGTTTCTTTTTTCCTCATCAGTTTCCAGCCCGTCAAACAGCAACAGGTGGTCAGTTACTTTATTGACGGCGTCTTCATACAGTATTCTGTATTTTTTATAAGTTTTAAACTCCTTGGTGTCGCTGTTTTTAGCATCAAAAAGAAGGGTACTTTTGTTTTCAAGGACCTTATCGAGATTTTCTTCCAGGTTTTTCAGATTGTTTTTATCCAGGATGTCCCTGTAAATATCAAATAAAGAATTATTGGGGTTGAGATCCCAAAAGTTGGGTGAAATAGGCACAGAATTCAGTTCGTAAGCTACATTTTGCTTTTTAATGATCGAAAGCGCTTTTTTCTGTTCGTCATTCAGAAGGCTTTGAGGTTTTAGAAGTTCCAGTTCCTCATTGTCATAAATGCGCAGGGAAGGACAGATCATGGGCAGATCATTTTCCATCGAACTTTGCGACATATAAATATTCTTAAGTTTCTGGTAGACGGCTACAAAATATTTCATGGTTATTATTTTTGGTTTAGGTGAATAACCGGCAGAAAATGCTTCCGCCGGTTATTCTATTGAGAAGGATATAGTATGGTATAAGATGGGAAGAGAGAAGAAGGGAGGCTGGAAGTTAGTATGGTACATTCATCTTTTAATAATTCTCAAAAAATTAATTAAAACAATACCGTGACTGCATCTTGGCACTCAATAACTTCCTTCTTCCGGCTTCAGACTTCCTTGCCTCATTATGATTTTCCGTCCGCCCATTTTTTGATCTCAGGATTCGGATTTGGAGATTTCGGTACGATATGGCATTTGTAACCGATGATGTAAATTCCTTTTGAGGTCAGTTTTTTACCATCCCATTCATAGCTGGATTTTACATTCTGATTGTCGTAGCTGTAGTTTCCTCCGATTACGAAAGGTCCTATTCCTACTGCACCGCCTGCTGATATCGAATTTTTAGCATCAGTATAAGCAGAGCTGCTGTTTTTGAAGTCCAGAGAAACATCTTTGGCAATAATCAGTTCCGTGATGATAGAAGGCATAAGTCCCTTGCCATTTCCGTCACTGATCATATCCCCATTCAAGGTCTGTGGAGACTGTTCGTGAAGTTTCCAGTATTTTGACTCTATGAACTGCTGATTGAACCAGCCTCTCTCCACTCTTACTTTTCCTACTTTGAAAGAAATATCCATGCTTGTATAGTCAGAGTTTATCTGCGTTTTTTCATTTTTTCCGCCGCCTTTTGCTCCTATGGAAAATAATCCCATGCTGAAGCCTCCGGCAGCTCCCCAGTTATGAATCGATTTAGAATAATCGTAATTGGATTTTCCCTGTGAAATAGAGATCTCAGGCCATCCTTTTGATTCTCTTAAGGCATTGGCTGCTACCGGAATACATGGAGAATAATTGGTGTAATCTAAGATTCTGGTTCTCTGGCTGTTCCTGAATTCCGCCTGAATTCTTTTCTTGATCACAAGCATGTGTTTCTCTTCAATCTCGCTCAGATAATTTTGAATTCGCTCTACAGCTTCCTTGTATCCTAAAGACTGCCATGCCTTTAAAGCGGCATCCTCACGCTTTTTCATATTTTTTCCGTCAATGGATAATTTTGCCATAGCATCAGTATCCCCATTATCTGCGGCAGTTCTGATCTCATTATTTGCATCCACGATATCATAATATTTCATCTGGTACTCTACATACTTTGCATAAGTAGGGGCTACAAAAGTGTGAATCAGTTCAGGTTTGTTCAGATCATCTATTGGTGCATTTTCATCAAAATCAGGATTCTTTACCTTTTTTATTTTGAATAGCTTGTCTCTCAGAGAATCCAGTTTTTTCTCTACTTTCTTATCAAAATCTGTATCTACAACAACAGACCACTGCAAAAGATCTTCATATACCTTAGAAACTCTTTTCTGAGAATCGTTCATAATGGTAATCGCTCTTCCTTTTCCGTCTTCCGTAAGTGGTGGAAGCTGTGATGGTATAGCATCGGCCATTGCTGCAAACTGTTCCATCTGCAGGTATTTTTTGAATTTGCTGTTAGATAAGGCAGTCTGGTAAGCTTCCATGTCTATTTTCGGATTACCGTTGGCATCCAGGATAGGCTTTCCTGTTCCGTCCAGCATTGGTTTTGGCGAAGGAGCATCTCCGAAAAGACCGTTCAGTGCATAATCAAAAGTGTCTTCCGAAAGTGTAATCCCTACCGGATCAAATGCGATAAAATCATCTGTTCCCAGATGCTCCGGATTTCCTCCGTTGGTTACTGTGTCATAAACCTGCTTTAAAAGCATGCTCATTAATGAATTTGTTTTTGCGTCTTGAGTTAAAGTTGGCATAATTATAAGTTTTTAAAAATTGCTTACTCTTTTTGGTTTTCAGCATCCCCGATTTTCTATGGTACAAATGTATTTCAGTATTGCAATTGATTCATCAGTGTTTTTCCTGTTTTTTAATGTGGTTTTTACTGTTTTTAGTTTTATGATATATATATTGTAAATAACGACTGGTTTTTTGCGAATAATAAAATGAATTGAGGTTGGATTTTGAACATTTCTGATAGATTAGAATGTTAAAGTTTGCATATTGTTATAATTTTTTTTAAAATGTTGATGTTTTGATAAAATTTTGGCAGATGTTTTGATATCGAAACAATACTTATCGATAAGAATACCTAAAACTAATAATCACTGATTTTTTAACAGTTTAAATATTTAATAGTGATGAAACACCAAAACCAAAATCAGGAATTTCGTTTTAACGAGGTTCTTTTTGAGCACCGCAACAAAGAATATGGTGCCTATGTATTAAGAAATGAATCAGATAGATTATTAACCAAAGCGCTTTTTGTAGGCGTGAGTTTGTTGGCTGCAATTTCAGTGACTCCGTTTGTAATTTCGGCTTTTAAAACTGATGTACAGTTGGAAGGCCCGAGCGGAGTAGAAATAGAATTTATAGATCCGGTTACTCCACCTGATATTCAGGTTAAGCCACCTGTACAGATTCAGAAACCAGAAGTTCAGCCACAGAAGGTTAAAACTTATGATGCAACCATTCCTGAGCCTACAACACATGTACGGACTGAAAAAGTAGTAGAAAAAATTGAAGGAGCAGTTGCCGGACCGAAAAGTAATCCGGAAGGAACGATTGCAACAACAAACTATCATCCTGTGCCTCCTCAGGCAGGAACAGGACCGGCAGTACCTTACATCCCGCCTACACCGCCGGCAAAAGTTCCTGACAATCATATTGCAAGCGGTGATGAACTTGCTTCTGAAGCCGTATTTACCGGAGGAATTGATTCATTCAGAAATAAAGTCATTAACAGTTTTGATGGTTCAGGGTTTGAAGGCAATGGAGATACCATGAGAACAATTATAACCTTCGTTGTAGAGAAAGACGGAACGATTTCCGGTTTAAAAGCCAATGGAAAAGATATTGAATTTAATAATGAAGCCATAAGGACCATTAAGAATGTTAAAGGGCTATGGAAGCCTGCTAAAAATAAACAAGGTGAAACGGTAAGAAGCTATTTCAAATTTCCGATCACCATGAACTTTGAATAGCCGTAAAACAAATCTTAAAATAGTTATCCACAAAGAATTTTTTTTGTGGATAATTTTTTTAATTGTTAAACTGTTTATTAACAATACTTTAACTCAATTTTGAATTTCGCCATTCATACAGAGCAAAGAAAAAAGTGTATTTTTGAAACCTAAAGTTCTAATAATGGCAAAAATCATAGGTATCGCTAATCAAAAAGGAGGAGTAGGAAAAACTACCACAGCTGTAAATCTGGCGGCAGCATTAGGGGTATTGGAAAAAAGAATATTGATCATTGATGCTGATCCACAGGCTAATGCAACCTCCGGACTTGGTGTGGAAGACGTTCAGTACTCTACATATAATCTATTGGAGCACAGTGCGGATACAAGAACCTGTATCAAAAGAACTGCTTCTCCCAATCTGGATATCATTCCATCACATATTGACCTGGTAGCAGCGGAAATTGAGCTCGTAGATAAAGAAAACCGTGAGTATATGCTGAAGAAAGCATTGGCAGAAGTGAGAAATGATTATGATTATATCATTATAGACTGTGCGCCGAGTTTAGGACTTATTACAGTGAATGCCCTTACTGCAGCAGATTCTGTGATTATCCCGATTCAGTGCGAATATTTTGCATTGGAAGGATTGGGCAAGCTTTTGAACACGATCAAAAATGTACAGAAGATCCACAATAAGGATCTTGGCATTGAAGGTCTTCTTCTTACCATGTACGACAGCAGATTGAGATTATCTAATCAGGTGGTTGAAGAAGTGAATTCACATTTCCCTGATATGGTTTTTGAAACCATCATCAGCAGAAACGTAAGATTGAGTGAAGCACCAAGTTTTGGAGAAAGTATCCTGAACTATGATGCAGAAAGTAAAGGCGCTATCCAGTATATTCAGCTAGCTGAAGAGGTTTTGTTGAAAAACGAAAATTTAGTAAAAAATTAATCTAATAATAAATGCACTCATAAGTGAATGAGCACCATCACTTATCAAACATCATTTATCAATTATATATATGAAGGACAAAAAAAGAGCTATGGGACGTGGTTTGGGTGCCATTTTGAGCGCTGAATCCAAAGCGAGTATCAACTCCGCGACCGATGAAGGAGCAGATAAGTTTGTGGGGAATATCGTAGAGGTTGCCCTTGAAGATATTTATCCGAATCCGACCCAGCCGAGAACTTATTTTGACGAAAAAGCATTAAACGAACTTGCCCTGTCGATTAAAAACTTAGGGGTGATCCAGCCGGTTACCTTAAGAAAAGACGGAGAAAAATTCGAAATCATATCAGGGGAAAGACGTTACCGTGCAAGTAAAATTGCCGGGCTTCCGACAATTCCTGCTTATATCCGCTTGGTAAACGATCAGGAGCTTCTGGAAATGGCTCTTGTTGAAAATATCCAGCGAGAAGATCTTGATGCTATTGAGATCGCTTTGACGTACCAGAGACTTTTGGATGAGATTGGCCTTACCCAGGAAAATCTGAGCCAGAGGGTAGGAAAGGACAGAAGTACCATTACCAATTCCATCAGACTTCTGAGATTGAATCCTGATATTCAGAATGCGATCAGAAGCGGAGAAATCTCTGCGGGACACGGAAGAGCAATCATCAGCCTGGAAAATGAAGAACATCAGCAGATTCTATTTGACCTGATCATCAAAGAAAAGCTCAATGTACGTCAGGCTGAACAGGCTGCTACGGCATTGAAGAACCCTAAATCACCGGCAGCGAAAAAAGTTAATACTGAACTCTCCAACAATTATAAAAGAGCACAGAAGACCATCGCCGATATTTTAGATGTAAAAGTAGAAATCAAAACCTCCGGCAACGGAAAAAAAGGTAAAATTCTCCTGGACTTCAAAAATGAAGAAGAACTGGAATATATTTTATCCCATATTAAATAAATGAAGAAATTATTTTTCACATTCTTTTTAGGCATTTTTGCTTTTGCTTACTCGCAGGTAGCCCCCGGCGACACCGTTCGTATAGGGCCTCTTCCGAATGACAGCGCCGTTGTTACTAAAACTGTAAAACCTGCAAAAACAGTAAAATCAGAAGCCAAGATCATTGAAGATCTTGAAAATGCAAACGGACCTACAAAGAAAACTATTAAGCTGAATCCTACAAGAGCCGGACTGTATTCCGCAGTTCTTCCCGGGTTAGGGCAGTATTATAATAAAAAATACATCAAAATCCCTATTGTCTGGGGTGCCGTAGGAGCCGGTATCGGATATACAATCTGGAGTAATAACCAGTACAAAAAATACAGGGAATATTATGTGGCAAAACTTAACGGAACACCTAATGAATTTGTAGACAGCCACCCATGGCTTGATAAAAAAGCCTTCGGAAATGCTCAGGACCGATACAAAAGACAAAGAGATTACGCTATAGCCATCACAGGTCTTATCTATATTCTGAACATTGTAGACGCCGTGGTGGATGCACATCTTTACGAAAGCCGCCATGATCCGGATCTTAGTTTCAATCCTACGGTAATTCAGGATCAGTATGGATTTTCAAACCCCAAAACAGGCTTAAGTTTAAGCTATAGATTTTAAAATAAATTTTGAATAAAATCTCATCAGGAACTGTATAAAGATCCTTGAGACTATAATAAAATAAGATATCACATGAGAATAGCATTAGTTGGATACGGTAAAATGGGGAAGATCATTGATGAGATTGCACAGAAGAGAGGTCACGAAATAGTGGCCCGCCTGAAAGAAACTCCAACAGCTGAAAATCTTAATAATCCGGATGTGGCCATTGAATTTTCATTACCCGAGGCAGCATATTATAATATCAAAGCGTGCCTTGAAAATAAAGTACCCGTGATCTGCGGTACTACGGGCTGGCTGGAGAAAAAAGAAGAAATTGAAAAAATTGCTGTAGACAGCGATAGCGCATTTTTATACGGTTCCAATTTTAGCCTGGGTGTGAATTTATTTTTTGCCCTCAACGAAAAAGTGGCGGATATCATGAAAAATGTGGATGAATACTCATGCCAGCTGGAAGAAATTCATCATGTTCACAAAAAAGATGCTCCCAGCGGAACGGCAATTTCCATTGCTGAAGGAATCATCAAAAATAATCCTAAATTTAACGCCTGGAAACTGGAAGAAACCCAGGGGCAGGAACTGGGGATCTTTGCCATCCGTGAAGATGAGGTTCCCGGTACCCACAGCGTTTATTATAAAAGTGAAGTTGACGAAATTGAAATAAAACATACAGCCTTCAACAGAAACGGGTTCGCGCTCGGAGCTGTAGTCGCTGCAGAATGGATCAGAGATAAAAAAGGAAACTTTACCATGAAAGACGTTTTAGGGCTTTAATTTGTAACAAATTCTTTAAATTGCATACCAATAAAAAAATGATGAATAGTAAATTATAAATAGCAGAACGCTGTGGTCATTTATTAATCATCATTTATCATTTTATATATTAGAATAGGCACAAAAAACTATGAATTATTTTTTAACTTATACAGTATACGTTCTCATTTTATCTGTACTGATGGGGATTTCCACCTGGAAACTGTTCAAAAAAATGGGGTATAGCCCGTTACTGGCATTTATACCTTTCTATAATTATTTCATTATATTAAAAGAAACAAAACATCCGAAATGGTGGGCCATCCTGTCTTATCTTCCGATAGTAGGACCTATTATGATGTCCGTTTTCCACATTTATTTAATGAAAAAATTTGGAAAGACCCTTTTTCAGCATCAGCTGCTTACTGTGATTCTGCCGTTTATCTATATGGCAACAGTGAACTATTCTAAAGATGTAGAGATAGAAGATGAAAATGCCAACGATCTGTTCATGACAGACGAAGAGAAAAATAGCAAAAAGAAAGATACATTCATTGGATCTATTACTTTTGCGGTGGTTTTTGCAACCATTATTCACGTTTTTGTAACCCAGCCGTTCGGAATTCCTACAGGATCTATGGAAAGGACACTTCTAGTAGGTGATTTCCTTTTCGTGAACAAATGGAGCTATGGATACAGAATGCCAATGCGTCCTGTAGCGATACCATTCCTTCAGGGAACTATTATGGATACAGGCCAGAAAGGAAATCCAAAAGATGATCCCAAATCATATGTTGATGGCATAAAACTTCCTTATACAAGAATCTTCCAGTTCAGTAAACCTCAGAAGAATGATGTAGTTGTTTTCAACTATCCCCGTGATTCCGTACATACTGCGATCGACAGAAAAGATCCATACGTTAAAAGATGTGTGGCTGTTGCCGGTGATACCTTTGAAATGAGAGGCGGTAGACTTTTTGTTAACGGAAAACCAGAAACGGTTTTAGGCGATCAGGAAGTACAACACAGATATATCGTAAATACCGGAAGCCAGCTTGACATTCCTGCATTATATAACACCTATGGATTCTTACCTGTACAGGAAATTCAAGGGGACAAAGGATATATATATGCTTTCCAGGGACTTACAGATAAAACTGCTCAGGAAATAAAACAGCTTCCACAGGTCATTGATATGAAGGAAGATGTTACAGCCAAAGGAGAAGCTGCGGTATATTACAGAGACGAAGCAAAAACAAAAATAGATACCACACAGTCCATATTCCCGATCAACAAACCATGGAATCAGGATTGGTACGGACCTTTGAAAATTCCTAAAAAAGGAGATGTGGTAACCCTTAACCAGGAAACCCTGCCAGAGTACAGATGGATTATTTCTGAATATGAACATAACAGTCTGGAAAATAAAAACGGGAAGATTTTTATTAATGGCAAAGAAGCAAATCAATACACCATTAAACAGGACTATTATATGATGGTGGGGGATAACAGAGACGCTTCACTCGATGCAAGATTCTTTGGTTTTGTTCCTGAAGAAAATATTGTAGGAAAGCCTATGTTTACCTGGATGAGCCTTCAGGGTGCTTTCTCAGACAGCAGCTCTTCTTATCAGGCACCATTTAAAGTTCGTTGGGACAGAATGTTCAAAGCAACAAACACCGGTGAAGCCAACAAAACATCTTACTGGTGGATTGCTGTAATGATTCTTGTCCTTTTCTTTGGATGGGAATATTTCATGAAACTATTCGGAAAGAAAAAAACGGAAGACGAAGTATAATTTAAACTAAACTTAAAAATAGAATGAAGTATTTGCAAAAATGCTTCATTTTTGCATCATGAATATGACAAATGTATTATTGCCGGTATTTTATATGCCTCCGATTTCATGGTTTTCAGTATTTTTAAATCCTGAGAACGAGATTATATTTGAACAGTTTGAAAATTTTCCTAAACAGACCTATAGAAACAGAGCCAACATCTATGGGGCAAACGGAAAGCTTTCCTTAATAATTCCCATCAATCATAATGGGAAAAGAGAATTTAAAGACATTGAGATCTCATATAGGGAAGACTGGAGAAACCTGCACTGGAAATCTATTAAGACAGCCTACCAGAGCTCCCCTTATTTCGAATATTATGAAGATAAATTCAGGAATATATTTACTCTGAAGGAAAAATTTCTCATCGATTTCAACCTTAAAGGATTGGAGATTATACAGCAGATCCTTAAAACAGAAAAGGCACAGTCTTTGAATGAGGAATATATCAAAAATCCCGGAAGTATTAATTTCAGAGATAAATTTTCGGCTAAACATCCTTCAGAATTTCAAATGGAGGAATATTACCAGACCTTCTCTGATAAACTGGGATTTTTGGAAGATTTATCAATTCTGGATCTTATTTGTAACAAAGGCCCTGAATCTCTGACTTATATAAAAAATATTAAACAATCATACTGACATGGAATCGCCGTTAACGAAATTCTATGAAAATAAACCAATGAAAATGGCGATTGCATATAACTTAGAAAAAAATAAATATCAACATATGAAAAAGGTATTATTAGCTGCTGTTTTTCTGGCAGGATTTAGCTTTTCTTATGCTCAGGAAGCGCAGGCTAAGAGCATTGACCCGAAAGAAGATAAAGATCTGATGACTTGGTATCATAAAGATTTTTCTGCAACAAAAGTATATGGAGTAAATACGGCAAACGCATATAAATATTTAGAATCCAAAGGTCTTAAGCCCAAGACTGTTGTTGTTGGGGTTTTAGACAGTGGTGTTCAGGTTGATCACCCGGGCCTTGTAAAAAATGTATGGTCTAATCCTAATGAAGTTCCAGGAAACGGAAAAGATGATGACGGAAACGGATATATCGATGATATACACGGCTGGAATTTTATAGGAGGTAAAAATGGCGACATCGATATCGACAATATGGAGGTGACAAGAGTCGTTGCTAAATATAAATCTGTTTTCGAAGGTGATGATTCTGCCAAAAACAAAGCGAATCAGGCTAAAATGCCCGAAGAGTTTGCTATGTATATGAAGTCTAAAGAACTTTTCAACCAAAAAAGCATAGAAGCAAAACAAAACCTACAGACCTATACGATGATCAACAGCATCATTCCAAACATGGTAAAATTGTTGGGAGGTAAGCCTGTTACTGCAGAAACTTTGCAGGGAATTAAGCCTCCTACCGATCAGAAAGATGCTATTGCTCTTAATGTTTTAGGTCAGGTTTCTCAAAGCCCTGAATTCAAAGGAAAATCGTCTGCAGATTTCGAAAAGCTGATGAAAGAGCAGATGAAAGAAGCTATCGATCATTTTACTCCACAATCCAAGCAGTATGACCTGAGCTATGACCCGAGAAAAGAAATTGTAGGAGATAACTACGATGATTATTCTGAGAAAAACTATGGGAATAATAACTATGAGGGACCAGATGCAGAACACGGAACACACGTTGCGGGAATCATTGCCGGTCTTCCTCAGGGTAAAGAAATACAGTATGGTGTAGCCTCCAAAGTAGCCAAGATCATGTCCGTAAGAACTGTTCCAAATGGAGACGAAAGAGATAAAGACGTTGCAAACGCTATCCGATACGCTGTAGATAACGGGGCAAAAGTCTTAAACATGAGTTTCGGAAAACCGGTTTCTCCAGGTAAAAATGTAGTGTGGGATGCCTTCAAATATGCTGAAGACAAAGGTGTGCTTTTAGTAAAAGCAGCAGGTAACGAAAACGAAGATGTAGCTGAGCATCTTGCTTTCCCAACCAACTTTAAAAATGCTACAGATGAAAAACCGTTTGTGAGCAACGTATTGGTTGTGGGAGCAAGTACTAACAGGAATAACGAACTTAGAGCAGATTTCTCAAATTACAATAAGAAAATGGTAAACGTTTTCGCACCAGGTGAAGAAATTTATTCTACAGTTCCTAAAAACGAATACAAATATCTTCAGGGAACTTCTATGGCATCACCGGTAGTAGCCGGAGCGGCAGCAGTATTGCTGGCCTATATGCCTAATCTGAAGCCATACCAGGTAATTGAAGCCCTTGTAAAAAGCAGTAATCCTAATGCGGATAACAAATTTCCTGAGTATTCTCAGGCGGGAGGTGTTATAGATCTTCAAAAGGCAGCAGAATATGCCTATGCCAATTTCTACAACGGAAAATCCTCAAGCAGTAATAAGCCTGCGAAATCCGTAAAAAAGGCTGTTAAAAAATAATATATCTTCCTGTATATAAGGGAAAAACATTTAAAGTCCGAAAATTTCGGACTTTTTTTATTTTTATCTTTCAATTTGGCACGGTTTTTTGTAACTTTATAAATAACAAAATAATAAACAACAAAATGAAAAAGTTACTACTTGCAGGGATGATTGGAACATCACTTTTTGCAGTGTCTTGTTCCTCAGTGAAAAAAGCAGAAACATCACAAAACCAGAGAGTCGAATACTTAAAGTTAAAAGGCGACTGGCAGATTGTAAGCGTGGACTATGAAAAAGGGTTTAAAATCAAACCTTTTGATGAAGGTGCAGATGCCCAGTGTTTTGTAGGAAGTCATTGGAGATTAATTCCCAATAACTACACCGGTGCCTATACTTTAAACGGAGGTGGAGCTTGCCCAAGCCTTACACGTCCAATTAAATTTGAAGTAAAAGATGGCAATACTTTCTTGTTTAAAAAAATCGCTGAGGGAACTAAAGCTAAAGAAAATACTGTAGGATACTCTTTAACGATTACGAACCAGTCTACAGATCAGTTTTCACTTGTACAGAATGTACCGTTCGACGGAAGCACAGTACAGGTTGTTTACAACTTCCAGAGAACAGGAATGAAATAATTATCAATATAAAGATTAAAAAAATGAAATTTAATAAAACATATATAGGAGCTCTTTTCTTATCATCAGCATTATTGTTAACGAGCTGTGAAGCTGTTCAGAATTCTAATCACCAGCAGAGAGGTACAGCAGTAGGTGCTGCTTCAGGAGCTGTGATCGGAGGTATTTTGGGGAATAATGTAGGAAGTGGTAAAAATTCAGCATTAGGAGCAGTATTGGGAGGTATTATCGGTGGTGTTGCAGGTAACGTAATCGGTAATAAAATGGATAAGCAGGCTAAGCAGATTAAGGAAACTTTACCTGGGGCTGAAGTAGAAAGAGTAGGAGACGGTATTAAAATTACCATGAATGAAAGCATTGTAAACTTTGCTTTTGACTCTTCAAATTTAACCTCTATCGCCCAGGCTAACCTTGATAAGCTAGCTACAGTTCTTGTTGATAACCCGGATACTAATATCAATATCTACGGTCACACAGACAGTAAAGGAGCAGATTCCTACAACCTTTCTCTTTCTCAAAGAAGAGCAGATGCTGTAAAAGCATATTTATCCGGAAAAGGAATTGCTTCAAGCAGAATGTTCACAAAAGGTGAAGGAGAATCTATGCCTGTAGCTACCAACGATACAGATGAAGGAAGAGCTAAAAACAGAAGAGTGGAATTTGCCATTACGGCTAATGAAAAAATGATTAACGAAGCCAAGCAAGGGCAATAATTAATCTTATTATATAAATATTTTCGTAAAAGACCGCTTCGGCGGTTTTTTTTGTATTTTTATGGTGTTAAAATTTGAATTCACTATTTTTGTAACCGAAATAGCATAAATGAAGAAATACTTTAAACTTCTCCGTGTAGAACAATGGGTGAAAAACCTGTTTGTTTTTGTTCCCCTGTTTTTTTCCGGAAATATTACCAATCTAGGCCTGCTTAATAAAAGTGTTTTTGCATTTGTTATTTTTTCCCTTGCAGCAAGCGTTGTCTATATCCTAAATGACTATAATGATATTGAGGCAGACAGAAAGCATCCTGAGAAGAGAAGACGTCCGCTGGCAAGCGGCGCTGTTTCAAAAGCCAAAGCTTTGGGAATCCTTGCAGGACTTATTATCGTTGATGTAGCTCTTGTATGTCTTGCTCAGCTTTATTTTCATGAACCCTTATGGAAATTTGCCACAATCATAGGCCTTTATATCGTGATCAATATTGCCTATACTTTTAAACTTAAGCATGTTCCGATCATTGATATTTTCATTATTGCTTTAGGTTTCGTACTTAGAGTTTTAGCGGGAGGTTACATTACAGGGATTGGTATTTCCCAGTGGGCAATCCTGCTGACTTTTGTGCTGGCTCTTGTTTTAGCGATAGGAAAAAGAAGAGGAGAGCTCATTAATGCTCAGGTTTCCGGAAAAACAAGGAAAGCACTGGACGGGTATAATGTACAGTTTGCAGATATTGCGCTGTCCATTTCAGTGACACTGGCTATTGTCTGTTATCTCATGTTTACCCTTTCTCCTGAAGTTCAGGCACGGTTTCATGAAAGAGTCTTTTATACCGTCATATTTGTAGTCTTTGCTTTTTTAAGATATCTTCAGCAGACATTAGTGTATAACAGAACAGAATCTCCTACGAAAATTGTTTACAGAGACCGGTATATTCAGATAACTTTAATCCTTTGGGTAGCCGCATTCTTAATCCAGATTTATTTTAAAAAATGAAGCCGAATTTCATACAGAAAGTTACAAACTGGGGCAATTTCCCGGTAGTAGAAAAAGAAATGAGATCTGAGGACAGCTTCAGAAAAATTAAAGAATTTGTACTCAATCATAACGAAATTATTGCAAGAGGGAACGGGAGATGCTATGGTGATGCATCTTTGGGTGAAACCATATTTTCTACTAAAAAATTAAATAAATTTATTAGTTTCGACCGTCTCAACGGTATTATAGAATGTGAATCCGGAGTATTACTTTCGGATGTGCTAGAGATTGCGGTGCCACAGGGCTATTTTCTTTATGTAACTCCCGGAACCAAATTTATTTCAGTAGGCGGGGCTATTGCTTCCGATGTTCACGGTAAAAACCATCATGCGGAAGGCTGTTTTTCAGAATATGTGACCGAATTTAAGCTGATGACAGAAAACGGAAACATCATTACATGTTCAAGGGAAGAAAACTCAGATAAATTCTGGGCTACTATTGGAGGAATGGGGCTTACCGGAATTATTCTTACCGTAAAGTTTAAGCTTAAAAATATAGAATCTGCCTACATCCGTCAGGAAAGCATAAAAGCAGAGAACCTGGACGAGATTTTCAGGCTCTTTGAAGAAAGCGAAAACTGGACGTATACGGTAGCGTGGATCGACTGTCTTCAGAAAGGCAAAAATTTAGGAAGAAGCATTTTAATGAGAGGTGAGCATGCCTTTCAGCATGAGCTTCCACAAAATATGGCAAAACAGCCTTTGAGACTTAAGAAAAAACTACAGCCTACAGTACCTTTTTATTTTCCGGGCTTTGTGCTGAATGCATTAACGGTGAAGATCTTCAATCTCCTGTATTACAAAAAACAGGCAAAAAAGGAAGTGAAATCATTCATAGATTACGAAACCTTTTTCTATCCTCTGGATGCCATCAACGACTGGAATAAGATCTACGGAAAAGCCGGTTTCATCCAGTACCAGATGGTGATTCCCAAAGAAACAGGTAAAGAAGGAATGAAACAGATCCTTGAAACCATTGCAGCAAGTGGAAACGGTTCGTTTCTGGCTGTGCTGAAACTCTTTGGAAAAAACAATCCCGAAGCTTATAATTCATTTCCGTTTGAAGGCTATACGCTGGCCCTGGACTTTAAGGTCAATTCAAAGCTGGAAAAACTTGTTGAGAAATTAGATGACATCGTGCAGCAGTTCGGAGGAAGAATTTATCTTACGAAAGACAGCATGAGCAGATCCTCACTCACCAATTACCTTAAAAATATTCAAAGTTCAAAATTTGTGTCTTTACAGCACAAACGAATCATAAACAACAATTCATAATGATAGTTCTGGGAAGTACATCTGAGGTGGCACGGGCTTTTGTTGAAAAGGCTCTGCAGGAAGGCGAAAAATTTGAAAAAATATATCTTTTTACTTCAAACAAAGAAACTACTGAAAGATTCGCAAGGCATATTGATGTAAAATTTTTACAGCAGTCCGAAGTAATTGAAATTGACCTCATGAAAGAGATTGATTATAATAAATTTGATCATGTCAGTTCAAATGTATTATTTTGTGCTGCAGGATATTTAGGAGATGGAACCGAGGAAGGCCTTTATGATAACAGGAATACGGAAAGGATCATTAACATCAATTATTCAAAGCTGGTTCCCGTTATGAACTACTTTGCGCAGAAGTTTGAAAGCAGAAGATCAGGAACCATCATCGGACTGTCATCAGTAGCAGGAGACCGCGGCAGGCAGAGTAATTTTATCTATGGGAGCGCAAAAGCAGCTTTTACAGCGTATCTTAGCGGGCTGCGTAACTACCTTTTTGAGAAAAAAGTACATGTTCTTACCATAAAACCGGGGTTTATGGCCACAAAAATGACCGAAGGACTGCCTTTGAATCCTAAACTGACCGCAACACCAAAACAGGCTGCAGAATGTATTTACAATGCGTTCAAAAAACAGAAGAATGTAGCATATGTTTTGCCGGTATGGAGTATTATTATGATGATTATCAGGAATATACCTGAGTTTATATTCAAGAAATTAAAGCTTTAGTAAAAATGAAAAAATTGTATTGTTTTGATTTTGACGGAACCATTACATATAAAGATACGATGTTCATGTATCTTAAATTCTACGATTCTACCAAATTCCGGATACAATTTTTAAGACATGTTCCTCTGTTTATTCTATTGAAACTGAAGCTTGCCGAGACCGAAAAAGTAAAGAAAAGCTTTATAGGATCTATTCTGAAAGGGCAGACACAGGAAAAGATAGAAATGAAGTCCAGACAGTTTTTTGAACAGCACTATCCAAAGATTGTAAGAGAAAATGCTCTTGACTTTATAAAAAATATCGATAGGGATAATACACAAAGCTTATTGGTAACTGCTTCTCTGGATATATGGGTGAAACCCTTTGCCGAAGAGCTGAAAATGGAGCTGGTATCCACGCGTGCAGAATTTAAAAATGGCATTTTTACAGGAAATTTCATTGGCAAAAACTGCAACGGAAAGGAAAAACTTTTAAGAATAAAAGCTGAGATAAGCGACTCTAAATATGATAAAATTATCGCTTTTGGGGATACTTCCGGAGACCGCCAGATGCTGAAATGGGCAAATGAAGGTCATTACCAATTTTTTCACTAATTTTGGATGATAAAAAATGTAAAAATGAAAGGACTGCTTATTTTATGTACTGCAATCATTATGAGCTGTGCAGCTACGCCGTCTCAAAAACCATCAGGCATGCAGAAAAGTACTGAACTGCTCGTTTCCGAGGCACAGGGCGGCACGGACAGAGCCGGATTTAAGATCATTAAGAATGAACAGGAATTCCGAAACGTCATCAAAGGAAGTTTCGGCCTTGTTGAGCTGGGCAAAGAACCATCCATAAATTATCCGGAATTTCCCAAAAACAAAAAAGTGGTTCTGTATAATATGGGCAGTTTCAGATCCGGAAGCCATGCAATTGGTACGATCAAAAGTACCTCTGTAAAAAACAATATCCTTTATGTGGAGGTTCCTGAAAAACCATCAGGCGGAATGGAAATTCAGATGCTTTCAAACCCTTGGTTTATTTTTGCCGTTCCTTCAGATTATCAGTTTACCTCAGTAGAATTAAAATATTCAAAATAAAAATGAACAAAATATATTTAGATAACGCAGCAACAACTCCTCTTTCAGAAGAAGTCATAGATGCCATGGTTGGCACTATGAAAATGAATTTCGGGAACCCTTCTTCCACGCATAGTTTTGGGCAGGAAGCAAAGATCCTCATTGAAAATGTGAGAAGACAGGTTGCAGATTATCTTCATGTAACTCCTGCAGAGATCATCTTTACCTCTTGCGGGACAGAATCAAACAATATGATCATCAAATCCAGCGTTGAACACCTTGGAGTGGAAAGGATCATCAGTACTCCGCTGGAACACAAATGCGTTTCTGAGAGTATTCTGGATATGAAAAACAGAAAGGGAGTAGAGGTAAACTACATCCGTCCTAATGAAAAAGGGGACATCGACCTTAATAAACTGGAAGAGCTGTTAAAAGCTTCAGATAGAAAGACCCTGGTAAGCTTAATGCATGCCAATAATGAGATCGGAAATATTACAGATATCAAAAAGATCGCGGAACTATGTAAAGCGAATAATGCGCTTTTCCATTCAGATACGGTACAGACGATGGCACATATGAACCTGGACTTTTCAGATATTATGGTGGATTTTGCCTCATGCAGTGCCCACAAATTCCATGGTCCGAAAGGAGTAGGTTTTGCTTTTATCAGAAAAGCAACCGGAATGAAGGGAATTATCACAGGAGGCCCTCAGGAAAGAAGCCTGAGAGCCGGAACAGAGAATGTAAGCGGTATCGTAGGTCTTGGTAAAGCATTGGAGCTTTCTTTGAACCATATGGAAGAATATACCAACCATATGCAGGAGATCAAAGACTATGCGATAGAAAGGCTTTCTTCTGCAATTCCGGGGATTAAATTCAATGGAAGAAGTGCAGAGAAGGAAAACAGTCTTTACACGGTTTTAAGTGCTTTACTTCCTTATAAAAACCCTTTGATCGGACTTCAGCTGGATATGAAAGGAATTGCAATTTCTCAGGGCAGCGCCTGCTCTTCGGGAGCATCAAAGCCTTCCATGGTCATGATGATGGTTCTTACTGAGGACGAAATGGATCACTGTACGCCGTTACGTATTTCTTTCAGCCATATGACGACAAAAGCAGAAATAGACGCGCTGGCAGAAGCTTTGGAAGAAATTTCGAAGGACTTTGCTATAGAAAAAACAAATGTTGAGCATAGATAGTCTTATTGCTTAAAAAGCGTAATTTTGAATATCCAATTAAGGATAGAAATAGAAATATAATATTAATTTAAATAAAAGAAACAAAATGGCTTTAGAAATTACGGACAGCTCATTTCAGGAAACGGTTTTAAAATCTGACAAACCGGTATTGGTAGACTTCTGGGCTGTATGGTGCGGACCGTGCAGAACTTTGGGACCAATTATCGAAGAGGTAGCATCAGATTTTGAAGGAAAAGCAGTGGTAGGAAAAGTTGATGTAGACAACAACCAGGAAATTTCAATGCAGTATGGCATCAGAAATATCCCTACAGTTCTGATTTTTAAGAACGGTGAAGTGGTTGATAAATTGGTAGGCGTAGCTCCAAAAGAAGTAATCGCTGAAAAATTAAGCGCACACTTGTAAAAAAATAACTTTGATAATGAATGCCTTCCGTTTTCGGGGGGCTTTTTTTTTATAAATAATTTGCAGGTAATGAAAAAAGGTGTAATTTTGCAATCACAAAAAAGAAACAACGTTCTTTACAACAACAGAAAATGATCCGGTAGTTCAGCTGGTTAGAATGCCGCCCTGTCACGGCGGAGGTCGCGGGTTCGAGTCCCGTCCGGATCGCAGAAGTTTTATAATTTACTTTAAAAAAATTAGATCCGGTAGTTCAGCTGGTTAGAATGCCGCCCTGTCACGGCGGAGGTCGCGGGTTCGAGTCCCGTCCGGATCGCAGAAGTTTTGTCAATTTCTTTTAAAAAAAATTGATCCGGTAGTTCAGCTGGTTAGAATGCCGCCCTGTCACGGCGGAGGTCGCGGGTTCGAGTCCCGTCCGGATCGCAGCTAATAGATCAAATAGCGCAAATGCTTTAAAACATAGTTTTAAAGCATTTTTTGTTTTGTAGAATCAATCTCAAAAATTATAAACAGGTAAAAAGTTGGGTTAACCTTATATTAATAGCCTGTTTAAATTTAGAAATTTAAACAGGCTATTAGAAAAATCTTAAAAAAATTATTTTACATTTTTAAACAGGCTCTATTTATTATATAATTTTCTCCATTTGGCAACTGTATTTCTGCTGAGCTTAAAATGCAATGCCAGCTGAGTATTGTTCAGATTATTCCTCTTTTGATAATTTAATATTTGTAAAATGACCTGTTCATTATAAGCCCGATGCATCTGATTAAGAGCCAGGTTTTCTTTTTTTTGCTGTGAGAAAATAATATCATTAACCTTAATAACCTCCAATACCGAAAGCTGTTTTTTGGAAAGAATGGTCTGGCAGTATTTCTCTTTTTCCGGATATTTTAATTGAAGTATATCGGAATAAATTCTGTGGTAATCCGGTGTTGTATTTATTTTTTGTATTTGTCTATCCATTTGTACAAAGTGGTTTTTGGGATTTTATATTCTTTTATAACCTGCAGTCTGGTTTTAGCCCCGGTATCTATTAATTCCATGATAAACTCAATAACTTCTCTTGTGTAAATATTCTTCCTGAATTCAGGAAGTTTGGATTGTTTGTCTTCCGAAATTTTATTATTATTATCTATATTTCCTTGGGGAGCATATAATATCAGATGCTGGGTATACACTCTAAAAAAATCATACTCTACCAACTTGCTCCAGCGAAGAAGGGTATCCGTATCAAGACTTTCAGCTTCATACATGCCGAGTATTTCTTTTTCCGAACATTTCAGAAAATTACAGATGCGGGACAGCTCAATGTTGCTTTCTTTTACTGCCTGGTGGATTAAACTCCCAATGTGGATATTTTTAAAATTCTTCATTTTTTAATTTTATTTCTGCTTTTCAGAATTAACCTTATATTTCATAATCATAGCCTGTAACCCGTGAGTAATGTATTCTCTTCGCCGCTGCTGCGATATATCTTATCTGTATATTTCAAATTCTATAAAGACTTTTATTGTCCACATTAATTTGGGGTAAAACGATTGTTTTTAAATCTGCTTCCATATTTTTATTTACAATTAGGTTTCATTAGATGTTTTTTCAGCCATCTGTAAAGCATCCATTTATAAACAGTAATTCTAGAAACAGTTTCCTTTTTTGTGTCAATAATTTTTTTCATTCTGTTTTCCTATAGAATTAATCTTTCTGATCTGTTAAAAGCCTATTATGTCTCTTTCCATAATATATTTATTAATAGATTGTACTTATAAAAAAACTGCTGTGTATTTTCATGGTTTGAAAGTCAATTTAAATACACAACAGGTGTGCATGGTTGCTTCTTAATAAAGTTCCGCGCCATAAGGACAAACGATGCATTGTTGCTATAAACAACAGGCATTGGCATGATTGGCAATTGTAGCGGAATCAGATACTCTGTTAAAAAACTTAGAGGTAAAAAGGGACATGGAACAAAAAGGTCTTATGTTCAGCCCGGAGATTTATGGTTTCCAAAAAGACCAGGCAGTACCGTTATATACTGCAAGTTCTTTGGTTACGGTATCATACACAATCATTCCTGCACTTGGATTAATGATATTCAGATGTGGCAAGACCACTTTGGGTAATACCATTGCCTTATTGGTATCGGTAAGCACCAAAACTCCGGGGGTGGTGTCAGTTGCTGCGTTGGTTCCAATGGCTGTTTTGGCAGTAGTCCGCTCTGTTTTTGTGGTTTGAATAGCAATATTTGCTGTTCCTGTGGTATCTACACTGAGGTCGAACCAGCTTCCCCCTCTTATATATTTTACTTTATGATCTGTGGTGTCATAAATTATGGTACCATTTGTTGAAATTGCACCTTTATTTTCTATATACGGAAGGATTAACCCCTTATTCTCTGTATTTGCAAATTCTAGAGAAACCGAACTGTTCGTTACCGAACTTTTACCTACTGCCACTTGTGATTTCATACCGGCTGCTGAAAGCAAAACCACTGCTGTCATTATTTTTTTCATTATTTGTCTGTGTTTTATGAATTTTTAATTTCTTTTATTTTTAAGGAGCATCAACACATGCCTGGGTGTTATAACATTTCCATGCAGTACCATCATAGAGTTTCAGGCAGTCATTGGTGATATCATATACCATCATTCCTTCCACAAAATCGGCGGGGGCAATGCCTACAGGATTTCCTGCTAAAAAAGCCACTCTGTTCGTGACAAAACCTTTTGTTTTGGATTCTAATACCAGCCATGCTCCTTTTCTTACCATAGGCCAGTTATCCGCATCCTGGGCTCCGGCTCTTCCTAAGGAGGTAATTCCCATCATACTGTTCAGCGCAGTACCTGCAGCTCCAGGTTTGTAGCAGACAGGAGAAGCAAATGATGACATACAAATTGTTGAAACATTGCCATTGTTAAGGGCATTTCCTACACTTGAAACCGTAAGGGAAGTATAGGGCAGGGTGGAGGTTACCGTAACCTCTGCACCAGCATAAATAAATGCTGTATTAGCACCGCTTGCAGTATATGTATTGCCACTTTTAATAAGCCTACACATGGCAGCTGTGGTAGTCGTTACCACCCCATTATTTGTCGTAAAGGTGACTGCTTCTGCCGGAGCCGCAACATCATTCATAGCAGTGACCCGCACGACGATATTATTAACAGGTTTACTAAAATTATAGGTAACAGTACCTGTACCTGCCGTGGAAAGAAAAGCATTATTAGTAGAGTTTACAAATACACAATTTTGAAAAGTGGGGGGAGCTAAGTTAAAAGGACCAGCTGTACCATTTGCACTGCCGGTAAAAGTTCTTGTTATTGTAATTCCGTTTACAACAGCGCTTGATGTAGGGGTTGCAAATGAGAGGTCATCACCACCATTACATTGTCCGCCAACAGCAGCAGCCGGTTGAACAGAATCCCCGCAAAGTACTACAATAGTACCATTATTACTACGATTACCATTATTGGTAACTGTAATAGAGGTATAGGGTGTAGTAGAACTAACAATGACTAAAGCATCAGCCTTTTCAGCTGCAGTTGCACCAGCTGCAGTAAAGGTATTCCCACTTTGGTTAAAATTACACCTAGGAGTAGGCTGGGCGGTAACCACACCGCTGTTTGTTGTAAATGTTATTGCTTCTGCAGGTAAAAAAGCAGCGGTAGCGGATAAAATTCGTACAAATACATTATTAACAGGTACAGAAAAAGTGTAGGTTACACTACCGGTATTGGAAGCACCGGTACTTGGGACAAGCCATGCATTATTAAAAGCGGTTGTTGTCTGGCAGCCGCCATTCAGGTAATTATTTGTTGCAGGCCCTGTGCCGACAGCATTTCCGGCAAGAGTTCTTGTGACGGTAACTCCATTCACTGTAGTAGGAGCGGAAACTGAAATATCAGAACTGCCATTACAAAGCTGTGCACTGAGGTGGCCTATACCCAGTAAAAATACCATCACCAGCAGAACCAGTCTGCTTACATTCTTAAAATTAAAATTTTTCGTTACGTTTTTTTTTCTTTTCATTGTGTGTGTGTTTGTCATTGTATTTATTTAATATTTAGTCTATACAGATCTATTATTTTATTATGCGTCACTACATCTTCATGCCGCGGCTTTGTTTCTGCTCTGTTATCAAAGCGTCGGGCTGCTGCACCCACCCTTATGGGTGGGGAAGGCCCTCTATATTAGAATTTGTGTTTTTATATTGGCGGGATTTTGTTAGTTACTCATATAAGTAACAGAAACGTTACTGCTTGATATTACTACAAAGTCTACAGTATGGTTGGCTACTACCTGAATGGTCTGCCCTGCAGTAAAAAATGCGACCGTAGAAACAGTATGTCCTATACTTCTTGTTATGGCAGGATGGTTACTGTTGGTAAATGCGACTGCTGTTCCGCTTCTGCGGATCTGAGTCTGTGCAGTACCTGCTGTACTTCCACTGGGTACTGATAGAGGAATGCTGTACCCCACAAAAGTAGTGATGCTGTAATACCCTGCTTTTATGACTGTAAAAATCCCCGTGGAAGAATCATAGCTGAGGTATGCCGGTTCTACTTTAGGGGCACTCTCGAATATCACCGGATAAAAGGTAGGACCTCCTGCTTGAGTTCCTGTATTTGCTGTTTTAAATGCTAATGAAGCAAGCACGGGGAAGTTATTGGGTATGGTTTTCAGTACCCCCGTAGCATCTACTACCACTACGTTATCCGTAATGGTGTTTCCTGCATAAGCGGGTGTGTTTATATTTCTTATTCTGAGACCGCCGTTCCCTGCAGCGGCAGTTCCGCCTAAATCCAGCAGTTCGGTCGGCTTTGCGGCAGCTTCTGTTCCATCTACCCCTATTGCTGTATGTGCGTTTTTGAGTACGGTAACTGCATTGTTACGGGTGGAAACGGTAGCTCCGCTAGAACTTCCATTCCCCAGCTGAAATAATGCATCGGTACTTACATTGGTAAGTGCCGAGCCAGTTGTGACTGAATTGGCAATACCAAGGGATACTTCTCCTAAGGAGCTTGCTAATGTGCCTTGTCCTATCGCAGCAGAGCCTATGCCCTGGGCATCGGTTACCTGTCCCATGGAAATGGAGCCGGCCCCGCTTGATTTTGCATTATTTCCCATTGCTATTGCACTTTGTCCGCTTGCATTACTCATATTCCCGGAAGCAAAAGAACCATAATGTCCGCTTGCAACAGACTGATAACCAAAGGCGGCAGATTGGTCTCCGCTAGCTGTATTTCCATTGCCAAAAGCAACCGACTGCTGTCCCACAGTTCCGGTTTGTCCTGTTCCGCCACGTACTGCACCTTCTGCATCCAGTGAAGTGCCTGCATAATTCAATTGTTTTTGTATGGCAACATTTCCTGTCTGATAAATATTTTGCGTATTAGCTGTTGCTTGTGTGTTAGAAGCCTGGTCGTACCAAGGTTCCGTACCCGATGGATGGGTTGCTATCCATACATTTCCATCAAAATAATAATAGCCTGCTGCTGTTACATTAACAGTTTGTAATGCGGGTGCAGAGTCTGCCGCTGTCACATAGACCAATGCTCCGGTTTGTGCTGCTGTATAATTTTTATTCCCCAGCTCATCCCCCGTTAGTCTTGGTGCAATAATACCGTCTAGTTTAGATGTATTTGAGGCTTGTCCTGTAACATCTAAAGTAGCCTGCGGTGTTGTTGTGTTAATCCCTACATTGCCTGTTTGTGCAAAAAATAGAGAGCCCGGCAGGATTATCATAATAAAGTTTAATTTTTTCATCTTACGTATTGTTTGGGTTTGTACCTAATTTTTCATTTTTCTATACCGTTTTTTGAAAATGGATAAGTATATAAGCTCTCCGTATATTTTCAGATTTAATAAATTCTAATTAAAAATATAAGAGCGTTGTCAATCCGGATGATTGGCAGGCTGAGAGAATTATGTGAAAATGTACCGATGCCTACATTGTCAATATATGAGCCCCCCTTTGGAGGAACTCCAGTAGCAAAGAGCAATAGTTTGTTTTTCATTATTTGTATTTGTGTTTTTTATTACTAATTAATTCAGATAAAATTTTTGGATATTATTTCATGGACTTTTAAGCAGATGTCAGAAATATTTTTCATTAAATTTTATGTTGACAAAGGAAGACTAAAATCGTACTCCAACAGAAAAAACAGGCGTTTCATTTGTGATATATGCCATTAAAAAAGCGTTACAAATTTATATGTGGTCACTTAAGTTTAAGATTTACAGTGTTTTATATTTTAGGTTTTTATAGCATGTAGCAATAGGAAACCTTATAAAATATTTTACTTTTGCAACGTTTTCCGTTTTAAAAAGCTACAAATAGCAAATGTTTCGTAACTTTAATAGGTAGAAACAGTTTAAGAATTAAAAATATAATTATTGTAACGGAGTGAAATAAATGCTGTGCAATATCAGAAAGCAATAACTCAAATACATACCCCGGAATGATTTCTAAAATCTGCTTATTAAAATCTATTTGTTTGATTTTTTGTTTGTTTCTCTTTTCCATTAGTTATTCTCAAAACTATACAGAAAAACAAACAGACAGTCTGCAGTATGCTATAACAGATTTTTTAAAAGACAACGGTGAATATCAGAAATTAATCGTACTGAACCGCAAAACAATTGATGGCTCCAAAAAGATAAAATATACCAAAGGAATTATAAAGGGATATATTAACATTGCCGATGCATTACTATCAATTGAGAATAGTAGTGAAAGTTTACGGTTTCTTCAACTTGCAGAAAAACAGGAGGAGATAAAAAAAAGTAATAATCTCTTATGTGAACTTTATATGATATATGGGAAAAACTATGAAACACTGGGACTTTATGACAAAGCAAACCAAAATTTCAGTAAAGCCATTTATTACGGACGCAGAATAAAAGACCTCAAACCGAACCGCATACTCGCCTATACTTATTTATGCAAAGCTCAAAGCGAAGCAATGTTTAAATTTGCGGACTCTGTTTTTTATTACCTTCATAAGGCCTATAGAATAGAAAACTCTCCACTGATGGCGGCAAATTTATCTATCGGACATTTAATGTTTAATCATGCAGATTCATCAGATTATTATATAAAACATGCCTATAGTGAGCTGGGCAGATCAAATGATTTTCCCAATCCTAACTCTCAGAAAGGAGTCGTTTTGTCTCAGATTGCACAAATTGGCTTTCAGAATAAACAATATGAAAAAGCACTGGAATCTAATCTATATCTGCTTGAATATTATAAAAAACTGAAAAGACCAAGAATCGTAGCTTCAATTTATTTTCAGCTTTCAAAAATTTATGACAGTTTAAAAAATAAAAGTAAAACGGAAGAGTATTTTATCAAATTCGCAAAATTAGATGACAGTATTATTGCGGCCCAAAATCCAGCGCTCAATGCTTCTATTTCACATTTTTTAAAAGAACAGGAACAGCAGAATGAATCCGGCACCCAAAAACTGTACTATATTATAGGAATTATTATAGCTGTTTTTTGTTTATTAAGCATATTGCTTTACTGGTTTTATAAGAAAAGAAAAAAACAGGAGCATGTAAAAATACAGCATTTGGAAAAGAAAGTGGATGCATCGTATGATGAAGTAATGACATTGGCTAAAAATAATGATCCTGCCTTTCTTGGAAGATTCCGCGAAGTCTATCCTGAATTTTGTGACAAATTATTAGAAATTAATCCCAGCTTAATAAATAATGAGCTGAAATTCTGTGCTCTGCTGTTTCTTAACTTATCCACGAAGGAAATAGCAACTTATACCTTTGTTCAGGCCGGAACTGTAAGAGTCCGAAAAAACCGTATACGGAAAAAACTCAATATACTTTCCGACGAAGACATTAATATCTGGATGAATAATATTGTTAATTAAAGAATAGTATTCGCAAATAATAGAACCTCCTCATAATTTGCTCATTTTTCAATGGAATAAATTTTAAATTCTGTTGAAAAGCCATTTTGTAATCAATGTCTTATATTTTTATAAGGTAGTATTATTAGCATAATTTTAGAAATTATTTTTATTCTATAGTGAGTTTTTGTGTTTAATACTGATATTTTTGCTACATTTATTAAATAATTAACAATGATGAAAGATAAACTATTTAATAAAAAAGTCTGTGTATTAGTATTAAGCGGAATTGGTACTATGGGATATGCTCAGGAAAACGTAAAAGAAAACAATATAGATGAAGTTGTGGTTACTACGGGTAGAACTAAGCCCAGAACTATCATTACCTCGGCAAGTCCTATTGATAATATTTCGGCAGTACAGCTAAAATCCACAGGGCAGATTACTTTTGATAAAGCTTTGACATATGCTGTGCCATCTTTTAATTCATCACAGCAGACCGTTTCTGATGCAACGGCTCACTTTGATCCGGCAGATTTAAGAGGATTGGGCCCTTCCAGAACATTAGTTTTGGTTAATGGTAAAAGAAAAAATCAAAGTGCTTTAATTTATGTAAATGATACACCAGGAAAAGGGGAAGTAGGTACAGATCTGAAAAGCATTCCGTCAGCAGCCTTACAAAACGTAGAGGTATTGAGAGATGGAGCATCTGCACAATACGGCTCCGATGCTATTGCAGGGGTTATTAATATTATTCTTAAGAACAGCGTTGGAAAAAGCACGGTCAATCTTTTTTCAGGTATTACTTCAGAAGGAGACGGCTTTAATATCGGAGCAGATTTTAATACGGGAATCAGAGTTGCAAAAAACGGAAGTCTGAATCTTACATTAGGATTTTCTTCCCAAGATAAAACTAATCGTGCCGGGTCTGTTACAAAAGATGATCTTTTTGGTGTAGATAATGCCTGGACACAAGCTAATCCTGGTTTAGGAATGATTGTAGGGCAACCTAAGACAAAAGTTGCCAATATGTTTGTAAATTTTGAATTGCCAACAGGTGAAAATGGTAAATTTTATGCTTTTGGTGGTACAACTTACAGGAATGGGACTAGTTATGGTTTGTACAGAACACCCTATTGGGTAACTTCAGATTTTGGTTTATTGACTCCAAAAGGAGCGCCTTACAATGGATTTCAGCCGGAATTTAAAACAGATGTTTATGATTATAATTTAACCTCCGGGTGGAAGGGTATGTTTGGAAAATGGAGTTTTGATGGCAGTGCAACTTTTGGCTCTAATGAAGTACATTATGTTGTAGGGAATACCATTAATACATCTTTAGGCGGAAATTCACCGACCAGTTTTAAAGCAGGTGGGCATCAGTTTAGTAATATTATAGGTAATTTAGATATTAGCCGAAATTTTGGGACGCTTGTTTTGGGAGCTGGTATTGAAGCGCGTAATGAAAATTATCAGGCTATAGCAGGAGAAGAAGCATCTTATATAGGAAGTGGTGCAGAATCATTTCCCGGATTACAACCTCAAAATGAAATCAATAAAAATCGTCAAAATATTGGAGCTTATATGAATGCTGAATGGGATATTACGAAAAACTTCTTATTTGGAGGAACTGTGAGGTATGAAAATTTCAGTGATTTTGGGAATAATGTTTCGTGGAAAGGAAATGCAAGGTATAAATTGCTGGATGATAAATTGGTTTTCCGTGGATCTGTTTCTACAGGATTTCGTGCACCTTCATTGCACCAAATTTATTATTCGAATGTTCAAACCAAAATTACAGGAAATGCTGTAGCCAATCAAGGTACTTTTAATAATGACTCTCAAATTGTAAGATCCGATCTTGGTGTACCAAAACTAAATGCTGAAAAAGCTTTTAACATTACCGGAGGATTTGCTGTAAAACCTTTTAAAAACCTGACCATTACAGCAGATTATTATAGAATAAGAATTAAAGACCGCGTGCTTTTTTCAGGAGATATTGGTTATAAAACTGGAGCTCCCGGGACTCCGGATATGACAAATCCTGTTGAAGTAATACTAGATAATAACAATATAACCTCTTTAAAGTTTTTCACCAATGCTGTAAATACAGTTACTAATGGGGTAGATTTTGTAGCTAATTATTATACTTCTGGTATAGGGAAAGGAAGATTAGGAATTATAGCTGCGTTCAATTATAACGAAACTAAAATAATAGACAATATTGTTGTTCCGTCTATTTTGGCTGAAAATGGCTATTCAGAAAACTTTTTTGATAGAAAGGAACAATCCAGAATTACCTCTGCAAGACCAAAAACAAAAACTATTCTTAGTCTTTCGTATGATATTTCAAAGTTTAATTTTAACCTTAATAATACTTATTTTGGTTCTGTTGCATGGCAGCACGCAACTGATCCTGCTAAAGATCAGACATTTTCCGGTAAGGTAGTTACAGATGTAGTTTTAACATATAAAATCACGAAAGATCTTAAAGTTTCCGGAGTGGTAAATAATTTATTTAATATTTATCCGGATGTTATAGATAGCAAAGGAGATGTAGTAACAGATCTTGGCGGAAGATTCAAATATCCTTGGGAGGTTAACCAGTTTGGATTTAATGGAACAACTTTTCAGCTAAATGTTAATTATGCTTTTTAATGTATAAATAAAGGAGTTCGTATTTGCATTGTCATGTTTAACAAAGCCGAAGTGTCTCAATGCCTATAATGAATCATTATTGTTTTTCTTAAGCTAGAAATGATTTAAACCCTGCTTCTTCAATATTTTTGAAACAATGTGCCAAAAGTAATTCGTAATATTTAGCGGTTGATTGGAGGAGGAAGTAAGCTTTGCTGAAGAGCAACTCACCAGCAATATAATCGATGCTGTAAACAATAGCTTAGAAGGATGGTTTTTGCCATCCTTCTTTCATTAATTAGTTGCTTCTTAAAATATAGTCTGAATATTAATATCCTAAGGACTACTTCGTTTGTTTTTTTTCGCAAGATCTTAAATCTTTAAAACCTTGCAAATATGTTGGGGGGAAATCCAGAAAAACAGTCAGAATTATTCCGACCAATGTTTCCAGTCTGTTTGTGAGAAGGATTGTTTGAATTGAATTTTACTATTTACGAACAATATACTCTACAATAGCTTCACAGTGTATTTTTGTAGTATCAAAAACAGGAATTGTAAAATCATCCTGACCAATCAGCAACGGGATTTCCGTGCAGCCCAGAATAACACATTCTGCACCACAGCAGATAAGATCTTCCACAATGGAAATATAATTGGTTTTGGTTTCAGGATTAATAAATCCTACTCCCAGTTCTTCCTTGACAGTATGCTGAATATAATCTCTAGTTTCCTGTTTTTCCGGGATCAGTACTTCAAGTCCGTATTCCCGAAGCTTATTTTTATAAAAGTCCATTTCCATGGTAAATTTTGTTCCCAGCAGTCCAACCTTTGTAAATCCAGCTTTACGTATTGCTTTTGCGGTTTCTATCCCAATATGGAGGATTGGCAGTTGTACAGTATCCTGAAGCTCGTCGGCAAATAAGTGAGCTGTATTTGCACATAGAACAATGCTGTCTGCTCCGGTATTTTTGAGGTGTTTACAAGCTTCCAGTAATAACTCAAAGGAATTGATCCATCCTTTTGCTTGGAGATCTCCGAAATTTAAAGAGTATATCATACATTCAGCAGCATTTAGCCCTCCCAGTCTTGCATTCACTCCTTCATTGATGAACTTATAATAATCTAATGTAGAAATCCAGCTTATTCCGCCTACCAGTCCTATTTTTTTCATGAAATTCTGTTATTTACTATCGAAAACAAATCTAGATAAAAGTTTCCAAATTAAGCAAAACAGATTTGCCTTAAAATATTCTTCTACCCTACAGTCAGGTAATGAAAAAGTTATTTTTTTTATCTCTATTTTTGCTTATATAACCCCTAATCTCAAAATATGATCATAGAGAACAGTAACCATCAGGATATTGAAGAGATTTTCAGACTATATCGTTTGGCAACAGATTTCCAAAGAACAAAAAACATTGTTCTGTGGCCGGAATTTGAAAGAAGCCTGATAGAAACTGAAATTGATGAAAAAAGACAATGGAAAATTGTAATTAATAATAGAATAGCCTGTATTTGGGCCGTTGATTTCAGTGATCCGCAGATCTGGGGCGAAAAAAATGCTGACCCTGCCATATATATTCACCGTATTGCTGCCAATCCGGAATTTAGAGGGCAGAATCTGGTGGCTGAAATAGTAGACTGGGCGAAAAAATATGCGGAGGAAAACCATAAACGGTTCATCAGAATGGATACAGTGGGAGAAAATATACCTTTGATCAATTATTATAAAAAATGTGGGTTTGATTTTCTGGGACTTACAAAGCTTGGAAATACTGACAAACTTCCCGGACATTACCACAACGCCGAAGTCAGTTTGTTCGAAATCAATATATTCGGTGTCAACTAACCGGTCTTAGTACATCCATGGCTTATTGCAACATTAATTTCAACGGTTTTTCTGATTATTTACACGATGATTACCGAAGTACCGCGTGAATATGAGCATCCCAGAAACTATGATATGAGTGGGATCGCTTATAGTCTTTTGATCCTTTGGATTCTATCATTGAGCATTGTTTCCTTCAGCAGCCTCTTTCTTTCTTAAAGTCTTTTCAGGGAAAAACTAAAAATGGTTGTGCTGGTTTCTGCTTTCACTTTCCAACAGGAATTCTGACGAAAATATCGTGATAAGTAAAGAAGGCTTAGATAAACTTTTGAAATATAACTCTTGAGACTAATAAGTGAAAAAAATAAAGCTTCACCGGAAAGAAATTCAAAGAAATTGGAGTAAATAATATCGCTGAGGCCCTGGGTTACGCTGAAACTAATAAACTGCTTTAAACCAATATACTTTAATACCGTTTTTTTACGGTATTTTTTATAATGTCTTTTGGGATTCAAATTAAGGTCTGATATTTGCAATGGGTAACCCAACTAAATGACCTGTTTTATTTATGAAAAACATATCTGTAAAAAAATCATTTTTATATGTCCTGTTTTGCGCCGCAATGCTGGTTTCTTGTAAGAAAGAAATTGAAAAAATAAGCGATACTTTTAAAGATACGGTTTCTTCTTCAGAAACTTCTGCCGTAGAAAAAGATTCCATCAAGAAGGATTCTGTTGTGAAAAAAGAATCTGTACCGCCGGCAATGCAGGAAAACGGTTTTTATAATGCCCTTGTTCTTCCCAAAGATAAAAAGCTGAGAGATTCCATCTACGCAGAATTCAGCAAAAAATATAATGAGAAAGAGCGTTATGCAATTCTGGCATTAAACAGACTTGATTCTAAAAACAAATGGAATGCCGATACATTGGTAGTTCCTGCAAAAATAGACACGACACTTATGGAATATTCACCTTTTCCAATGCAGCTTGATATACTGAGCGGGGTGAAAAAATTCGTGATCTTTTCTTATCCTATACAGGCTTACGGGGTTTATTCCAACGGCAGCCTGGTCAAGTGGGGGCCAACAAGTATGGGAAAAAAAGCCGCCCAGACAACACGCGGACTTACTTTTGCCAACTGGAAAAAGAAGCTTTCAATTTCAACGGTAAGCAGCGAGTGGAAGCTTCCTTATAATTTTAATATCCATAATGTCGGAGGTATTGGATGGCATCAGTATGATCTTCCTGGTTACCCGGCATCACATTCATGCTTACGTCTATTGATGAAAGATGCACAGTGGCTTTATTCTTACGCAGATACCTGGATTCTGAATCCCGGAGGTGCCACGACCAAAGCAAAAGGAACACCTGTGATGGTATTCGGAGATTATAAATGGGGAGGCAGAAAACCATGGAGAAAGCTTTTGGATGATCCTAATGCGAATAATATTTCCGTGGAAGAAATGACAAAGCTGTTGGAGCCTCATATTGATAAAATGATCAAGGAACAGGACAACAGGGATAAAGTATCCGATTCCATTAAAGCGGCTAAAGCCATGGCAGTCCCAGCCGAGGAAAAACCTGCAGAAGTTCCGGCTAACTGATCTTCTTTTCAAACTGTGAGGTAGATTCTTCAGCAAATCTTCTAAGCTTAAGCATTTCTTCTTTTCCCTTGTGCTGTCCGAATCTGGCAGCTGCATAGGTAAGAAAGATACAGAACAGCATAACAAATGAAGCGCTCAGGGCCCACGGGAACTCAGCGCTTTTTATCTGTTTTTCCACGTAATACATTGTAAAGAAAGTCATCCAAAGAATAGAAAAGAAAAAATACAGGAACATAAAGAAAGTCCACACAGCAGAGCTGGGGCCGAATACTCCCCGTATGGCAGTTTCGCCATCTTCAATTTCTATCCGTAAAGACAGCCTTGGTTTCCAGTAATTGTCATATTCCGTTTCCACGCAGATCGTGGCTACCTCTTTGTTGATATTTCCGGAAAATTCATCCTTGTGGTCGGCAAGATATTTTTTCAGGTTTTCCGCATATTCTTCTTTGGTAAGATGCGTAAACATCTTGAATCTCGGACGGGTTCTTATTTTATCTATTGTGCTTTCTTCGGTTTTCATATTTTAATCTTGATAGGGTATAGGGTCTTCTAACACAAAACTAAATGTCATTTCCTTATTCTTTCTCTGGATCACCATTGTGATATTTTTTCCTTCATCAGATTTCATCAGCTCCATGATCTTTTCCATAGTCATATCGGAAGTCCGGCTTCCGTTGATGGTGATGACTCGGTCATCTTTTTTCAGTCCTGCTATAAATGCCGGAGAATCTTTTCTTACTCCTGCAACAGAAAAAATAGGTTTCAATGTAAATTTATACTGAAAATTATTGACCACGGCAATTTCACTGCTTGCTTCCGATATTTTTTTAGGTTCTATTTTTACCCGGTCTTCCTGCCATTCCAATCCGTCCTGCTTAAAATCCAGCCCGCTCATATTGAAATGAAAAGGCTCATCAAAATTCCTGTTTTTTCTCAGATATAATTTCTCACCTTTATAATCGAAAGCGACAGAAAATCTACGCATTATTTCACTCCCGACAGATCCTTTTCTATCGTTTACCAGATTAACATGCTGGATAGAATATTCATCAGGCATTGCTGTGAGCGGTTTTTCAAATTTAAAATTTCCGAGGTAGAAATTATGGATACGGCTTCTTTTACCATAAATATCTCCGTTGAAGCCACGGCCCAGGTAATCTTCAATGTTGGGTCTGTTGTACACAAAATCTTTAATAAGGGTAGGGAATAGCCAGATAGCATCACTGTTACCGAGATCTATCAGCAGTTTTGAGCTTTTCTTTTCCCTTGTCATTTCTACATCAGCATTAATGTAGGGCTTGTCTTTTTCCACACTCATCGGAAACTCATCAAACTTTCGGACTTTCTTCTGGAATGCATCCGTATCCTGATAGACCGTTATTTTTTTGGACGTATAATCTATCAAAATAGGATTATTCTTAAAAAAATGATATCCGATTACTCCGTTAACAGGAATTCCTATATGAGGTGAAATATTGAATTCTTCATCGATGACGATATACAGAAGCATGGAAGAATTGATGATGTTATCACCTATCTTTGCTATATTACGGTCAGATTTAAGGCCGTCTATACTTACATTTCCTCCAAGCCCTGAAAATTTGATCTTTTCAATATTCTGCAGCCTAACCTCTTTATTGTCCAGGCTGAAAAGAATGGTTTCCGCAACCCCGGTATCAAGCATAAAGGTAAGCTCTGCACCATTAACATTGATGGGAATGAAGATAAGGTTATTAATAAGTTTAAAAGGAATTACAGCTTTTTTAACGTTAACCAGTTCAAAAGTATTCTGCGCACCTATAAAAATGCTGAAGAATAAGGTCAGTAAAAAAAGCAGAATTTTCATTTACTGAATTTACTGAAATTATCCTTACTATCTATAAAAAAACATTCCAAAAACAGGAATGTTTGTATAAACTGCAATGAAGCAGAAGTATTGATTGAAATTATTTTAAATAGGCAGATGTTATTTTGAGAAAAAATCCATCAGATCCATGTAGTTTTTCTGATTTACACCGTGTCCGCTCATATACTCTCTGAACGTGAAATAACAGCTCAGGTCATAAAGAAGATCTGCTGCTTTTCTTCCCCATTCCATTGGGATAACAGCATCATCTGTTCCGTGTGACACAAAGAAACGGAGTCTTTCCAGCTTCTTTTTGTCTTTTACAATACCGTCCAGAAGCTTTTCCTCAGGATAGCTGCTTAGGCACGCCACATAATTGAACAAATCGGGATGCTTTAAAGCTAAGGCATAACAAAGTATTCCACCCTGGCTAAAGCCGCACAGATGTACCTTACCATCAACAAGTCCGTAATGATTCACAATTTTCAGGATATTTTCAAGTACGGCGTCTAAGGATTCCTTGGCCTGGGAAACATCAATGAAGTTTTCAGGATTGTTAAAATCAATATCAAACCAGGAATATCCCTCAAACTGGGTGTCTCTGGGTGCTCTAAAGCTTACAATAAGCCAGTCGGCGGGAAGAGTTTCCCTGAAGCTGAAAAGATCCTGCTCATTGCTGCCATAGCCATGAAGCATGAAAAGGACCGTGGTATTTGAGGTGATATGTTCAGGTTCTCTTACTATATAATCTAAATTCATACAGCAAATATAATTAATAAATCATATTGTAAATTCAAAACACAGGCCTGGTTTTTACCCTTAATAATTTCGGGAAGTACGGGCTGAAATGTAGGCGGCTACTGTAATTGTTCTTTTTTATTGATTTGATATTATTTAGAAAACTTTATTGGAAATTTTTCATAAAAGTTATTTTTATATTAATAAAAAACTTATATTTGAAACATTAAAAATCTATTTGGAGAAATGAAGCAATTTTACAAATCAAAAAGTTTACTTAGACTTTCTTTTTTATTCGTTTTATTATTTTCGGTAATTACTGTAGTGAATTCTTGTAAAAAGGACAACGACGACGAAGAATTCGCAGATCATGTTGTTCAGTTTGAGGTGAAAACAACTACCGGAGGAGTTATCAGAGCTATCGTAACACAGGTAGGAACATCTAAAACTGATATTTTCGATCCTGTAGGAACTGTTTGGACGAGTGGTGAATTTTTTGTGAATTCCAGCCAGGCGCAGTTAAACCTTGATGCCAAAGCCGACCTTCCGGATGCAGATTCAGAATTGGTAATTAATCTTTGGATAGACGGCGAGATCGTAAGAACCGATAAGAAAAAAGGAGCAGGGCCTATGGTAGCTTCTATTGATTACAGCTTCTTAGAATTATAAAAATATTTGCTTATTATATAAAAAACCGCTTTTGAAGCGGTTTTTTTATTTACTGTTCTCAATCATATTTTGTTGGATAGCCCGGTTAATGAGCTCTGTGGAATTTTTTACCTGGAACTTCTGTAGTAAATTTTTTCGGTGGGTGTCTACAGTAAGCGGGCTCAGAAAAAGCTCATCAGCAATGATCATGCTGGTTTTCCCTTCTGCCACCATCTGCAGGATCTGTTTTTCCCTTTTCGTCAGCCTGGGCACCTGTAAATCGTTTTGGGAAGGTTTGCTGATAATTTGCTTAGTCTCATTACAGAAAACAATATTTCCGGAATAGGCTCCCTGAATGCATAATACCAGTTCATCTATAGAAGTGTTTTTAAGAATATAACCGCTGGCACCATTTTGTATAGACTGCATGATAATGCTTCTCTCAGAACGGTTACTGAACATGATTACTGAAGTATCCGGCGATATTTTTTTAATTTCCCTGCAAAGCTCTGTACCGTTGGCATCAGGTAAGGTAATATCCAAAAGGATAATATCCACTTTATGGTTTATAATAAAATCAATAATCTCCGATCCCGAAGTAAAGCTTTCGGAAACAGTGAATCCGAGCTGGCTGTTGAGCATCATTTTTAACCCTTCTATAACAATGGGGTGGTCGTCTACGATCACAATATTTATTTTTTTATTCTCCATCCGTGCTAAGTTCAATATTAATGGTTGTACCCTGGCTGTCGGAACTTATCTCCATTTTACCTTTCAGATAATTCACCCTGTTTTTTAAGTTTCGCAGTCCCATACTTTTCGTCGTCTGTTCAATTTTTTTATCAAACCCCTTTCCGTTGTCTTCAATGGTAATCATAAAGCGTTCGCCGGACTGTGAGCACTGGAGCAGAATACTGCTGGCCTCAGCATGTTTTAGGGCGTTCGCCAATAACTCCTGTGCGATTCTGTAGATATTAAGCTGAATATTTAAAGGCAGATTTTTTTTAATATTAATGGCCTGAAAATCAATATCAAGATTTTTCCCCGAATAAAATTCACAAAGATCATTTAAAGCTGTTTCCAAACCGAAATTAAGGAGGGATTCAGGCATTAAATTTCTTGCTATGTGACGAAGTTCACCTACAGATTGGTCTAATTGTCCCAAAATGTTGTAAAACTCTTTATCTTTTTCAGGATGTAAATGATGAGAAGACCATGTGGAAAAATTAATTTTAACTCCGGCAAGCATTCCGCCCAAACCATCGTGGAGGTCTCTGGCAATACGCTCTCTTTCCCTTTCTTCACCATCAAGAATAGCTTTGGTAAGAGAGAGTTCTTCCTTTTGTTTAATGTCGTTTATTTTTTGTTCAGAGATTTTTTTATTTTTTCTGAACAGGATAAAAAGGAAAATCAAAAGGCTTAAGGCCAGTAACAAGATAAGGCTCAGTCCCCACAAATAGGAGTTTTTCTTATTCATTTCCAAATCTTTCTGATTCTTTTCAGCATTTAAGGTCGCTATTTTTCTTTCTTTTTCAGCTGCATTGAATTTTGCTTCAATTTTATTAATCTCAAGCCTTACATTTTCGCTGCTCAGGCTGTCATTCAGTTTAGAATATCTCTGTTCCCATACCAAAGCTTCTCTGTCATTTCCCATTTCCCCATTTAGGGCAGAAAGTTGTTTGTAGATGGTTTTTCTGTTATTAAGATCAAGGGCGAGGGATTTTTCCGCTAAAATATCTTCCAGAACATTTTTGGCTTCTTCATACCTTTTCAGCTTCTTCAAAATGTCATATTTGTTAAAATAAAACATTTGTGCCTGAAGATTCTGGTTGAATTTTTTGGTGTAATAAAGTCCTTTTTCAATAATGGGTAGTGCCTCTGCATTTTGCTGTTTCGTAATACAGTAAAGCGTTTTACCGTAATAATAAAATGAGTTGGCCGAAGATTCAGGATAAGGAGTAATTAATTTTTCAGCTTTATCCAGGAACTTTTTGGCTTCATTTCCTTTGGCCTGATAGCAGAAATTGCTGGCGGAATTCAGGTAGGTGTAAAACAGTTCAGCGGAACTTTGGTAGTTTTTTTCAAGAATTTCTAAAGCCTTATTATTGTAGTTCCCTGCCTTTTCAAACTGGGCATTATACGTAAGGATGATCGCAAGCTGAGTATATGCAAATCCCAAGTTTCTGCTGTCTCCATATTTTTTAATCAATGGAATGCATTTTTCAACGATGGTTTTTACTAAAAAAGGGTAGCCTTCCTTATCTTTTTGTGTGACTCCATAGCTGTACCAGGCTAAAGACTGGTAGAAATCAGATTCCCTGGTTTTTAATTTTGATAATGACTTAATAGCCTGCTGATAAGAACGGGCTGCCTTTTCCTTATCCCGGTCCAGGTTGTATTGCCCTTCATAATAATCATATTTTGCTGCAAGAAAAGCATCATTTTTAATGAATGTTTTCCCGTTTGCCAGGTATGTTTTGCTTAAAAGAGAATCGCTGTTTCTGTAATAATTTGCTAAAAGAAAAAATGCTGTTGCTTTTGAAGTTTCTGCGGCGGCTGTCTTTGTGATATTCTGTAGGCTGTCTAAATAAGATTTCTCATTAAGAGGAATAACCTGTGCCTGTAAAATAAAAGACAATAGCAGGCTTAATAGAATAATTAATCTCTTCATTGGATTCTGGATCTGTATAATTTTTTTAAAAATGCTCAATTTAATTAAAAATTTTAGCAAATAAAATACCTGATTCTAGGTAGAAAAAATTACACATTTTTCAGGATTGATAAAGTTTGGCAACTCTAATAGCTTTGCAGGTATCAAATCACTTATCATAGAATATTAAATAAATAATTAAAAATTTAAACAAAAGATTATGAAAAGAATGAAAATGAACCAGCTGCTTAAGGGTGCGTTTGTAGTTTTGCTGACAACTATGTTTATTGGGTTTGCAACATCTTGTAGCAGCGATGATGACGATGACAACGGTCCGGCAAAAAGCAGCCATAAAGTTGTTTTTAAAGCTATAGCTTCTTCTGGAAGTAATATTGATGTAGCGGTTTATGGAATTGACGGCAATCCAACCACTGCCTCAAGTCTTAGCGGAACAACATGGACAAGTCCGGAGGTAACATCAGAAGCAGGAGCTTATAATGCCAATGTTGCTGTAAATGCAATCGGAGCAGATGCTTCTTCTACGTTGAAGGTTCAGATCTGGGTAGATGGCGAGCTGAAAAAAGAAGGAGCTTCCAGCGGACAGTATTTATCGGCTTCTGCAAGTTATGTATTCTAAAAACTAAATAACTTTCATGAATAAAACCGGCGCTGAGATTAATCTCAGCGCCGGTCTTTTTATTTATAGGGTAGTCAATTAAATAACCTTTACAATGAAATAGCTTTTCTTACCCTTTTGAAGCAGTAAGAATTTGCCATCAATAAGGTCGCTTTCATTGGCGGTATAAGTATCGTTTACCTTGTCTTTGTTTACAGAAACTGCATTCCCTTTGATTTCTCTTTGAGCCTCACTTTTAGATTTCAGGAATCCTGATTTTTCAGAAAGCAGATCAATTATACTTACTCCCAGAACATCAGCCTTTGGAAGCTCTTTCTGCGGAACACCGTCAAAAACCTCAAGAAAAGTTTCTTCATCCAGACTTACCAGATCTTCAGCTGTAGAGCGTCCGAACAGAATTTCTGAAGCTTTGACCGCTTTTTCATACTCATCTCTGCCATGTACCCATACCGTTACTTCCTCAGCCAGCCTCTTTTGAAGTTTTCTTTCATGAGGAGCCGTTTTGTGCTCTTCAATTAAAGCTTCAATTTCTTCCTTTCCGATAAATGTGTAGAATTTGATGAATCTTTCAGCATCTTCATCCGTAGCATTCAGCCAGAATTGGTAGAATTTATATGGAGATGTTTTCTTTTTGTCCAGCCAGTAATTTTCTCCGCTTTCAGACTTACCGAATTTAGACCCATCAGCTTTAGTAATTAAAGGAACTGTTAATGCAAATGCTTCACCCTGGGCCTTTCTGCGGATCAGTTCAGTACCTGTTGTGATATTTCCCCACTGGTCAGAACCTCCCATCTGAAGCTTCACATTATTATTTTGGTAAAGATGAAGGAAGTCATATCCCTGAATAAGCTGGTATGTAAATTCCGTAAAGCTCATCCCGTCTGCTCCGCCATCTCCTGAAAATCTTTTCTTTACAGAGTCTTTCGCCATCATATAATTAACGGTGATGTTTTTTCCTACATTTTTAGCAAAATCAAGGAAGGAAATATTTTTCATCCAGTCGTAGTTATTGACTAATTCTGCTTTATTGGGACCATTTCCGTCAAAATCCAAAAATCTTGAAAGCTGGTTCTTTAAACAGTCTACATAATGAAGCAGAGTGGCTTCATCCAGCAGGTTTCTTTCTGCAGATTTTCCAGACGGATCTCCGATCATACCTGTAGCACCACCCACCAAAGCAATCGGTTTGTGTCCGTGCTGCTGGAAATGCGCTAAAATTTTGATCTGGATAAGACTTCCGATATGCAAAGAATCAGCGGTCGGGTCGAAACCAATATATGCAGTAGTTACCTCTTTATTCAGTTGTTCATCGGTTCCTGGCATCATATCGGCAAAAAGACCACGCCATTTCAGTTCTTCTATAAAGGAATTCATCTATAATTTTCTTTAAAATTTTACGATGCAAAGATAGTAAATTCAGGAGTATAGAGAATAGATGTCAGCAGGTAAAAAAATCAAAGGATAAAAAGGCCTGTCTGCACCTTTGTTCTTTCACTTAAAAAAATTATATTTGTTAATAATGAACGAAGAACAGCTATTTCTGCTTATTCAAAAGGCTAAAGAAAAGGACCAGAAGGCCCAGACCAAACTCATCAATATTTTTTGGGTGGATGTTTTCTCTTTTGTGATGAAGAAAGTAAAAGATGAAAATGATGCAGATGAGATTACGGTGAATGTTTTTTCCAAAGTGCTGTCGAAACTGGATATGTACGACCCGCATTTTCAGTTTAAAACCTGGGTATTAACGATTGCCCAAAATACGGTCATTGATTTCTGGAGGAAAAGGAGCCGCGAAAATCAGGATCCTACCGAAAACCTTGATGAGGTTAAAAATCAGTTTGCAAAATCTCCGGAAGAGCTGATGATTTCCAATGAAGAGCAGAAAAAGATCATCAAAACGATCGAATCGCTGGATGCCAATTATCAGGACATCATTAAACTGCGTTTTTTTGAAGAAAAAAGCATCAAGGAAATAGCGGAAGAGCTCGGAATTTCTGTTGCCAATACCAAAGTAAGGGTGATGCGCGCCAAAAAAGTCCTTGCCGAGCTGCTGAAAAACAATGAATTTAATGATAATTAGTCATTCCGACTCAGAATAACCGAAGTCTTAGGCAAATTCATCTTAATGATCTTAAAGGCTTATTTAAACTTTAATGGTTCAAAATTTTCACAGATAGACTTCCTCTTTTGTTTTAGGAAGAATAATTTTCCTTGGCTCTTTCTGATTCCTGTTCTGCAGGTCTATTTTCAATCCTTTTTTAATATAGGTTTCCTGCTTGGATTTGCCATACTCAGCAGTATTTTCAACTTCTTTGTTATAATTGAGCTGTCCGGTAGAAAGATTAAAATCCACCTCTGTCCAATAATCTCTGGGCCTGCCATACGTCGAAGAATGGCCTATCAGTTCAAAACGACTGTTCTGAAACCGGTATTTGTCAGTATAGCCCCATTTCCAGCTGCTTCCGCCTGCCTGGGTAATATTCAGGATTCCTTTTTCTATAGTTGTTTCCTGGTAGGGATCGCCCATCATTCCTCCACCGGCACTTTCAAGAATGGCATTTCTTGATTTGCTCAGGATCATCCATGTTCCGCCACTTCTTTTCTGAATCTGGATCTCACGGATTTTACCTAATTCACCTTCATCAACGGTAGTATAAATAACCACTCTTTCAGGAATCTTATCACCATCCAAATCGCCTTCCACAGTGTCAATGATCTCCGAACCTGCCGGTTGAAACTCTTTCTGGGCAAAGCAAAATATACTGATAATAACAGATAGGGTAAAAAAGATCTTCTTCATAATTTAATTTTGGTGGTTTAAAATTACTAAATTATATGTTTCATCAATGTTGCTCTTTGATTGTTTCGATAAAAAAATCACTAACTTTGAAGCTCAATTTGAGAAATAAATGGAGAATTTAGTTCAAGATACTACTGTTCAAAAACCAAAGTGGATCCGCGTAAAACTTCCTACCGGAAAGAATTACAGGGAGCTTAGGACTTTGGTCGACAAATATAAATTAAATACCATATGCCAGAGCGGAAGCTGTCCGAATATGGGAGAATGCTGGGGTGAAGGAACGGCAACGTTCATGATCTTAGGAAATATCTGTACCAGAAGCTGCGGATTCTGTGGGGTAAAAACAGGAAAACCGCTTGATGTTAATTGGGATGAGCCCGAAAAAGTGGCACGTTCTATCAAATTAATGAAGATCAAGCATGCTGTTCTTACATCTGTAGACCGTGACGATTTGAAAGATATGGGGTCCATCCTTTGGGCTGAGACGGTGAATGCCGTAAGAAGAATTTCTCCGGGAACAACTATGGAAACTCTTATTCCGGACTTTCAGGGGCTTACCAAACATATTGACAGGCTGGTAGAAGTCGCTCCGGAAGTGATCTCTCACAATATGGAAACCGTAAAACGTCTGACAAGAGAAGTTAGGATCCAGGCTAAATATGAAAGAAGCTTGGAGGTTTTGAGATACTTAAAAGAAGCTGGCCAGAGAAGAACCAAAACAGGGGTAATGCTTGGTTTGGGAGAAACTAAAGATGAGGTTTTCCAGACCATTGAGGATATCAGAAATGCCAACGTAGATGTAATTACACTTGGCCAATATCTTCAGCCAACCAAAAAACATCTGCCGGTAAAAAAATTCATTACACCGGAAGAGTTTGATGAATTAGGCGATTTTGCAAGAAGTTTAGGCTTCAGACACGTAGAAAGCTCACCGTTGGTAAGAAGCTCTTACCATGCTGAAAAACATATTCATTAAAAATATAACCGCTTCACCTGAAGCGGTTTTTTATTTTGAGTACTTAAGTTATTTTAAGTAATAAGCTCGGTGATAAGAACAGCTCTTAAGTTGAAAAAGATAATTTTCGTTCTGACAAAATCTGTCGGATCAAAATTCTCCTCCTGTGGAGGGGTGGCAAAAATTCAAAGAATTTGACGGGGTGGTTCATAAAAACCAGGAATAAGTCAGTTTCGCACTTCAATATTCTTCAAATGCTTTTTTCTGAATTCTGAAGGTGTTTCACCTGTATGCTGCTTGAACAGTTTATTAAAATACGACAGACTCTCAAAACCTACCTGAAAGCAAACTTCGGTCACAGAATAGTCCTTTAGCAGAAATATTTTAGCCTGATTGATCCTGTAGTTATTAACAAAATCCGTAAATGTCATATTAGTCTGTTTTTTAAAATAACGGCAGAAGGCAGGAGTACTGAGACTTACTATCTTAGCAATTTCGTTAACGTTAGGTTTTTTGTCATAATTTCCGTGGATGTAATCGTAGATGGTTCCCATTCTGATCTTGTCATTCAGGAACCATTTTATCCTGGTATCTTCCTTATTCAGTTCTTTTACTTCATCTGAGTGAGCAAGGATTTGCAGAATTTCAATCAGTCCTATCAGAGAATCAAAAGAGTTTTTATCCTTCATCTCATGAAGTTTTTTTACAACGTTTTTTTTAGTTTCTCCTGAAAACGAGAGTCCTAAATAAGACTTTTCCAGGAGCTTTTTGATGTTTTCAAACTCGGGGACGGGAACAACAATATCCTGAAGAAAATTCTCTCGCATCTGAAGCACCAGCTGCCTGCAGTCCGTTTGAATACCGTAATCAAAATTAAGATGAGGCACATTGGATCCTATCAGAAGCAGATCGCTTTCTGTAAAGACAGAAATATCCCGTCCTACATGGCGGATTCCGTTGATGGCTTCTACATAAACAAGCTCTATTTCCGGATGGTGGTGCCAGAAGAAACAGTTCTTTAGAGAGGGTGAGAAAAGCTTAAAAGACTTCCCGTTTTCAAAGTCTATAACTTCTTTCTGGATTTTCATGCTGTTCTAATTTGATTGATTCTGATTTTAAAATTACATAAAAAGGTTAATATGGAGCAAATTTTTATCATTTCAGGAGAAGTGAAAACCAATATTTCTGGCGAATTTTGCACTTTCAAAGTAAAGACGGCAAGCTGTTTTTATTTTTCAGAAAAAATCATTTTAAAATTAATTCGAAAAAGAAGTTTACTGACAATGAAGATTGATAAAAGAATAATCCCGCTGGCCATAGGCGGACTGGGAATCGGGACTACGGAATTTACCGTTATGGGGCTGCTTCCTGATATAGCCAATACCTTAAAGATCAACATTCCTGAAGCAGGACATCTTATCTCGGCTTATGCAATGGGAGTTGTAATTGGGGCACCGATCCTGATCGGGTATTCTGTGAAATTTCCCCCTAAAAAAGTGCTGATGGTTTTAATGATCCTTTTCACACTGTTTAATGGACTTTCTGCGGTAGCTCCTGATTATACTACCATGCTGATCATCAGGTTTATGTCCGGGCTTCCTCACGGGGCATTTTTCGGTGTAGGAACGGTGGTTGCAGCCAGGATGGCCGGAAAAGGAAAAGAGGCATTTTACATATCTTTAATGTTTACAGGACTTACGATTGCCAACCTGATCATGGTTCCGCTGGTTACCTATATCGGTCATGCTTATCATTGGAGACTGTATTTTGCAATTGTAGCATTCATCGGACTTTTTGCCATATTGTTTCTTAAATTATGGCTTCCTGCCACAGAGGCCAACCAGGATACCCACTTTCTGGAAGAACTTAGATTTCTTAAAAACAAACAGTCGTGGCTGGTTTTAGGAATTACGGCAATTGGGTTCGGGGGACTTTTCACATGGCTCAGCTATATCACGCCTTTAATGACAATAGTAGCAGGAATTCAGGCTAATCAGATGGCTTACGTAATGATCCTGGCAGGGGCGGGAATGGTTGTTGGAAACCTAGCCGGAGGGTTTATTTCTGACCGTTTGGGGCCTGAAAAAACATGTGTATTGTTAATCTTCCTGATGATGATTGCTCTTGCAGGTGTATTTTTCTTTGCAGAGAACCAGAATATGGCGCTCATACTGACATTTGTCTGTGGAGCGCTGTCGATGTCCGTTGCGGCACCTATTAATATCATGATGATGAAAGCAGCTCCAAAGAGTGAAATGATGGCTGCGGCATTTATGCAGGCTGCATTTAATATTGCTAATGCCATGGGAGCATTTCTGGGCGGAATTCCCCTGGAATATGGTTTTTCCTTCAAATATCCTTCCTTAGTAGGAGTGGGGATGACATTCATCGGTCTGGCAATAAGTTTGAGATACAGATATCTGTACGGCAAAGAAACTGCTGCTGATAAAATAGCGGGAGAATGTGTGCCTTGTGATAAGTAAATCAGTTGCTAAGCTTCGTCAAAACGGTAATGGCTTACTTTTGACTAAAAAGATTTAAGATCAGCTGTATACATATAAAAAGGCTTTGTTCAACGACAGAACAAAGCCTCTTTTTCTTTATGGTATAATGCTAAACTTCCACTTCATTGCCGTTCTTACACCAGTAAAGTGCATTATATAAGTTTTCTTTAGGAAAGGATTTAAATTCTCCCGGCATCAGCACACTGAAAATATCCGTGAAGTTCTGTACCCCTTCTTTATCTGTAACAATAGCTGTACGGTTCCATTTTGTAAGATTTTTTAATCCTAAAAATGCGTCTTCAAGCCATGCGCCCATGGTAAAATTATCCAGATCAGTATCCAAATACAATAAGTAGTTCAGCTCGCCAAACTGATCTACTTTTTCTTTTACATGAGGGATGACAAGGTTTTCAAAATCTTCTTTCGTCACATCTCCGGTCGCACTGAATGCTGCAACATTTTCCGGAGCTTCTGGAATAATCGTTATCATACTAATTATTTTAAGTGGTTGGATTTTTAAATGGGTACAATAATTGCACCATAAATTGATAAAAAATCGTTAAAATACTTATAAATGTTATTGTTTTAAATGTAATATTCAATTATGGATCTAAAATCAAACGAACCTTTCTGGCTTTTAAAAAACGGATTGACAGCTTCATATCCATCCCTGAAATCAAATAAAGACTGTGATGTATTAATTATAGGAGGTGGCATTACCGGAAGTCTTATTGCCCATCAAATGGTCAGCGACGGTTATAAAACGATCCTGATTGATAAACGTGAACTCTGTAACGGCAGTACCTCAGCAACTACTTCCATGCTGCAGTATGAAATAGATGTTCCTCTTTTTGAGCTTGAGGAGCTTATTGGTAAGAATGGAGCTGTAGAGAGTTACAAAGCCTGTTCCGATGCAATAGATAATCTTGAACAACTTTCAAAACAGATCAGGTCTGATGCAGGTTTCAAACGTAAGAAGTCTTTGTATTTCGCATCAAAAAAGAAACATGTAAGTTGGCTTAAAGATGAATACAAAGCAAGAAAAGATGCCGGATTTGATGTCAAATGGATCGAAGCAGAGAGAGTTACAGAGCAGTTTGGGCTTGAAAATACATATGGTGGAATTGTGTCCAGACAGGGAGCAAGTATTGATGCCTTTAAATTTGCTCATGAATTATTTAAACATAACATAAGGAAAGGTTTAGAAATATTTGATAAGACTGAATTGACAAAGGTGGAATATCATAAAGGTTTTAATCTGGTAACGGTTGACAGCGGCTTTCAGATCAAAGCTAAAAAAGTGATCTACTGTATCGGTTATGAAAGCAAAAACCTAATCAAAGAAAACTTTGTCAATTTAAAAAGTACGTTTGCCATCGTCTCAGAAATCGATGACGACAAATTCAAAAATATTGGCAGTACGCTGGTCTGGAATACCGATGATCCTTATATTTACATGCGTACAACAGATGATGGAAGGCTCCTGATTGGTGGTGGAGATGAAGATTTCAATGATGCTGAAAAACGTGATACTCTTCTCGATAAAAAGGAGAAAGAGATTTTGAAAAACCTGAAAAAAATAAAACCCGGTTATCATTTTTATACAGACTTTGTATGGGCCGGAACTTTTGGGGAAACCAAAGACGGACTGCCTTATATTGGGGAGCATAAAAAATTTAAGAATTCTTATTTTGTCCTGGGTTTCGGGGGTAATGGAATCACTTTTTCTGTTACCGGGATGGAAATGGCTTCGAAATTTATGAAAAATAAAAAACACCCTCTGTCAAGGTATTTTAAGTTTGGAAGGTAGGCATCATCAAAGGTTTTAGGAATTATTTTGGATTGAAATAACGCTTTTTTAATCTGCTCAGTGATACAGGATGCATACCTAAATAGGTTGCAAGATCCTTAGATTTCACCCGTAATATTAATTTAGAATTTTGCTGAAGCAACTGAAGATATCTTTCCTCAGGTGTTAAATGCAGGAAAGAATACAGATTACCATAAATATCCATCGCAGTACTTTTCCAATACATTAAAAGTAATGCTGCAATATTGGGATGGTCTTTTATAGTATTTTCCAGATCATCATAATTGAGCAAAAACATAGTGGTCTCTTCCAGTGTTTCATAAGTAAGTGAAGAGGGGCGTTGAAGGGCTAGAATCTCCATTGAACCATATACATTATTTTCAGGTACCAGCCAGACTGTTTTATTGTTTTTATCATACACCCTGATTAAACCTTTTATCACCACTCCGACCTGGCTGATCTGCTCTCCTCTGTGTAAAATTATTTTATTAACCGGATAGGTTACTATTTGGACCATTTCCAATAATTTTTCCCTATCCGATTCGTTTAAAAAATTGTTTTGTTCAAAATAATTTTTAACATATTCATTGGATTTCATAATAAGTGTTTTTTGGCCTTACTAAATTAAAAATATAATTCTAATTTCCAATTTTTGAGATGGGTTTATATAATAAAATAGCATGTTTGGTTATTAAATTGTTAACACAAGTTAATTAATGGTTTAACTTTCGCTAATAAATGATTATTTTCATGATAATTATGATAATTTATTGATTTTTAAGAATTAAATTTATTTGACAATTCAAAATCAACAAAATCATGAAAAAGAAAAAAATTATTTCAGTATGCTTCCTCTTCTTTTTTTTAGCGGGAATTAAATGTTTTAGCCAGGTTGGTATCAATACATCAGACCCACAAGCTATGCTGGATGTTAACGGGAATATACGTGTTCGGTCTACAGAGAAATGTCTGGGCGAATCCTGTACAGACTTCGTTTTGGTCCGCAATAATGACGGGTATGTTAAGACTATTTCAAAAGATCAGCTGCTGAGCTCAAGTCTCAAGTCATATGTTGCCGGTACGGGAATGAGCAGTGTCATTTCAGTATCTATTTCCGGGGCATCAGGTTGGGGGAAAATTTTATTTGACAAAAAAGTTATTGATGAAAATAATGATTTTGATATAACCAATAATACATTTACTGCCCCCACAGATGGAATCTATCAGTTATATGCACAGTACAAAGTATCTTCATCGGTTTCTGCTGGCGAGTTAGGGATTGGGATATTTGTGAAAAAAGGTATGGCTGAACCTGAATTGGTTGCGGAAGAGAGTTATGTAAATATAAGCGTCTTAGGCATTCCTGTATCTCCTGCTACAAGAAAAACCCAGACTATGGTGGAATTGAAGGCCGGTGATGAGGTATATTTTGGCGCAAAAGCATCAATTCCATCATTAGATCTGTTATCCGGAACATCCTCATTATTTACCATTAATCAGGTAAAATGATATTTTTTTTTGTCTTTGTGTTTTTTTAATGAAAAACCGCTTCATTCCGAAGCGGTTTTTCTCATAATTATAAGCTATAGCCATTTTTTTTGGCTAGTTCCAAAACAGATTTTTCAATCGCTTTTCCAAGGTCATCCGTATCTGCATTGCCCCTTTTTTTCATTTCAGCATCAATGTATTCCTGACGTTTTCCGGAGAGCTCTTCAATTTCCTTCTGGATTTTCCCGCGTTCTGCAGATTTTACAGCAACCGCTTTTTTGATTTCTTCCCTGCTTTTGCCTTTTAGCTCTGCTGGCAGCGCATCATCTTTTACTGTAGCAATAAATCCTGCATCGCTTTCAGCCTTGTCTACCAGGTCCCAATGGTCATTTTTATAAGCATTCTTTTTAGATTTGGCTACTGTTCTTTCTACGTAATTGGAAGCCGACTGAACTTCTGCATTCCTGTCCTGGGTAACCTGCTTAAGTTTATATTCAGAACCGTGACTTCCATAATAAATGTAGGTGTCATTCAGCTTGGTATTGCATTCTGAGATTTTTACGTCATAAGGCGTTTCGATATAAATCACTTTTCTGTCACTGTCGATATTGAAATACTTGCCGCCGCCTACTACAGCTCCGTTCTGCCAGAAGGTTTGCGTTCCTTCTTCTCTGTTTCCGCAGAAAATAGTATTGGTATAAATATTTTTGTTTTTAGCTTTGGAAATGACTTCCTTGTAATTCACTTTTCCCTGGTCAAACGGTTCGTTGCCGGCAATATAAATCAGTTTCATGCTTTTTTCATTGCTATCCCAGTTCAGGTTCATCGAGGCATCGCGGATCACGGCACCGCAATATTCACTTCCTCCGTTGGTTCTTAATGCGAATAATTTTTCGGAAACCAGATCCAGATCCTGGGTAAGGGGAGTAACCTGGCGGATATAATTTTCATCTCGGATACCGTCATTCCCATACTCATAAAGGGCGATTTCTATCTGAGGTGCCTGTCCGTTATACTTCAGGGTGGTTAAAGTATTCACAATATTCCAGAGTCTCGATTTGGCCTGGTCGATCAGTCCGTCCATACTGTTCGACGTATCCAGTAGGAGGGCAACCTGGATTTTGTTATCCTTGGATGGTACTGTAGGGTGTATTACCGAAGCATTCTGTATAAATGCTTCTCTGCCTGATGTATTGCTGTGTGAACAGCGGCTGTCTGAAAAACTGCCGGAGCTTAAAAAAGCGGTAGCGGTTGTCAATGCTAGGATTTTTAAAGTTGTCATAATACTTTTTTTATGGGTTATCTGCTTTATTATTGAATCTGCATTTCTTCGGATGTTTCATCTCATAAGAGAAGCTCATAGGTATATTGTTTTAATTCCTGAAGTAAAATTATCTGTATTTATGGCTGAAAATCGGAAGACTTGGTGAAGGCAGACTTTCACTTGGTGAACTTATAAAGCTAGACTAAAACAAAAAAACAGCCCTTTCGGACTGTCTTTTAAATCTGTTAATTTTAAAGGATTTCGTATCTCGTTTTGATGCTGTATTTCAACTTGATATTTTCAATATTGTCGAAAGAAAAATCTGTTACGGCATCTGCTGCTTCAAGCTGTATATTTCTGATACTGCTTTTATAAGCTACAGGAAGAACCGTATCGCTGGTATAATCTTCAATTTCGATGATCTCAATAGGAGCTCCCGTTTTTTTGCCCATACTTTCCAGCAGATAATCTGCTTTTTCTTTTGCTGCTTTTAGAGCATTGATTTTAACGGTTTTCTTAAAGTCCGCAATTTTAGTGTTCTTTACTTCTGCAACGTTCAGGCTGCTTACCCATTTTTGGTTGAGGTCTTCGAATATTTTGCTGATATTTGCTTTTGCATTGGCCTTGAACTGGTAATTTTTTGTGAATTTTCCATTTTTGGCATATACGTTCTGGTACATCGATTTAAACTTGATGTCCTCATTCTTCACTCCGGAATTCTTCAATGTTTCAAACAGTTTCTTTTCATTGTCTGCCAGTTCATTCTTGTTATCCGCCTTGATGCCAATGCTGAAGATGATTTCATCCGGTTCCACTTCCATTTCTGCAATACCTGTAACTTCAATTGCATTCTTCTTTACTTCCTGTGCATTCACAAAGCTTCCCAGGGTAAAAATTCCGATCAATAAAAAATGTCTCAATTTCATAATTTCTTGTTTTAAATTCTGAAGTAAAATTACTGCGATCTGAAACCGGAAATGAAAAGACTTGGTGAAATAAGGTTTTCACTTGGTGGATGGCTTTAAAAAAGACTATCCTCGTGAGAATAGTCTTTTCAGGCTTTTTAAAACGTTTTAAAACATTAAGATAAATGAAAGATGTAAGGTTAGCTAAGAAAAAATCAAATGATTTTTAAGCTTTATGTATTAAAGCGAAGCTAAAACTTAATACTCTTAAAAGCTTAACAAGAATCTTAATGGTTCAAAAATTAAGTTTAATAGATAAAGTAAACCTTCGAAATTTTATCATTTTTAATCTCGTAAATCGCCGTCGCTTCCGTTTTCACACCAGGTCTCAGCCCTGAAACACTCTCTTTATCAATAACAGAATTAAGATTAATGATCCTCTGTTTGATCTCACAGTGCAGATCCGGATATTTATCAAACATTGTAGAGTAGGTTTTTCTCATCGCTTCTTTTCCTTTGCTGATAAGCTTTCCCGGGAATAAATACAGCTCCACATCCTCTGCATAAGGTTCAAGAAAAGCTTCAATATTTCTCGCATTATAGGCATTGACCTGTTGCTGGGCCAGAGACTCCGGAGTCACTTTTATAATTTTCTCCCGGTCTACAGGCAGGCCATTTTTGATAACCTGATCGATTTTCGTAAGATGCTCGAGGTTATCAACCGGATTGGCATTGAGTAAAACAAAATCGGCGGTTTTGCCAGCTTCTATACTGCCATACTCATTGTCTTTATTAAGGATCTTCGCAGGAATGATAGTTGCAGACTGAAGAATCTGCCATGCGTTCATACCGCTTTCTTTCATTGCTTTAAGTTCTGCAAGAAAGGATGACGCATGCTGTGTTCCTATATTTCCGGCATCGGTACCAGCAGCGAGCATTACCCCTCCGTCAGCCAGTTTTTTAAGATTGACTTTTCGGATAGAATCTGTTTTTGAAATATAGGCTTTTATCTTAGGATCACTGAACCGTGCTTTACTTTTATTGAGCATCGCAGAATCTGAGGTTTGTACAAGATGCTTCAGATCATACATCGATCCGATGCTTTCAGGATTGGAGTTTTCCAGTTCATAGGTATTATAGACTTTCTTTTGCCCATAGGTGTCATAATAATTATCCATTACCGTAAGGGTAGGGCTTACAATGACTTTTTTTGATTTTAAAAGCTTTACAAAATCATCAGAAACGATTTCATCTTCTATATTATGGACCAGAAAATCAGCACCGTTCCGTACTGCAATTTCTGCGGTGAAACGTTCTGTAGCGTGAACGGCTACTTTTAAATTATTTTTGTGGGCTTCATCAATGACCGCTTTTATAGTTGGCTCCAGTTTCTTTGCCTGCTCTTTCTTTTTTTCAGCATCTCCAGTTACGATATACCATATTTTTATAAAATCAGGTTTGTACGGAAGCTGTTCCTGCACCAGCTTTTTAGCGTCATCTATGGACAGAAGTAATCTGAAAGGTTCATTTTTATCAAGGTTTTTAAAAACTTCAGGTTCATAAGTGGTAATGAGTGGTCCTGACATATACACTGATGGAAGACGCTCATTTACTTTCAGGGAATCTCTAAGTTTCAACAAATTGTAAGTGGCGCCCGGATCAATGACTGAGGTAATTCCCATTTTAAGATAACGCTGCAGAAGATCTTCCATATTATTATGGCTCCAGCTGATCTCTTTTGCGTAAGGAACATGTTTTCTGAGATCAAGGGCATCCGGTCTTGTATACAGGCCTCCACTCTGGAAAAAATGAACGTGTGCATCTGTCATTCCGGGAATCAGGTATTTACCTTCACCATTAATGACATGTGAATTCTGGGGAATCTTGACCTGTTTGCTGGGTTTTACTGAGGTAATGATTCCTCTATTCATAACCACTGTTTGGGAAGGGATCATTTTTTTGTGAACAACATCAGCGACTGTTACATTCTGAATATAGATCTGTGCACTCAAACTGCTTATGGAGAATAGAGTTGTCAGTAGGATCTGAAGTTTTTTATTCATGATTTCAGTGTAAAGTAATAACACAAATATAATGAAAGCCTCAATGTATTTTGTTATACAATTTTCAGAACCATTTAAAGATGAAAACTTTGCCTATTTGATGGAGTAAACTGGGTGAAATGAAGTTTTCACTTGGTAAAGAATAGGAAAGGATACCTAAAGTTTTACTTACTTTGCATTCAAGATCCGAAATCCGTGAAATTAGTTTTTAAAATACTGTTTATCTTCATTCTTGCTGCAGGAAACTTCTGTACAGCACAGGATTCCACGCGGGTTACTCAGGCCTACAAATCTGCAGTCAGACTCAAAAAAGCAGTAGACAACAACGATAACAAAGGCGTTGCCGATACCTATGTAGGAATTGCTAATGATTACTACAATCAGGGAAACTATGCTAAAAGCGAAGAGTTTTTAGTCAAGGCCAGAACGATTTACAAAAATCTTAACGACAAGAAGAATCTGGAATCTGTCACCCGGAAAATTGCCCAGTCACAGGAAAAGCAGAACAAAATAACGCCTGCCATCAGCAATTACAGCATGGCAGCCGAGATGAGCTATACTGAAAAAAGCAGGGCTGTGAACGCCAATGATGTGGCAAGGCTTTCTTCTCCAACGCCCGAACAGAAAGCGGAAGCCATCCAGGAGAATATCAATATTGGTCTTAAAACAAAAGATAAAGGTGATCTGGCAGCAAGTTACAGCCAGATGGCAGATGTCAATATACAGCAGAAAGATATCCCCAGGGCGGAAGAAAACCTCAACAATGCTTATGTTCTCACTAAAAAAGAGGCTCCTCAGCAGGCATTGGAAATCAATCAGAAGCTGACTGATTTCTACGTTGAAAACAGAAATTTCGAAAAAGCCATTGAAGCTAAAAAGAAAGTCCTGAAAGAAGATTTTGTAAAAGAAAATTCACAGGAAAAAGTCAACCAGATCCAGGAGCTGGCTGATATTTACATTAAAAAAAATGATCCTGAAGAAGCGGTTGCCTTATTAAAAAATGCCTACGGAATAGCCCTTGAAAAAGGACATACGCTTGAAGCCCAGAAAAGTGTAAAAAGGCTTGACAGTCTTTACAATATATCAGGAAATACCGATGCTTCGATTTCGCTGTACAGGGATTTTCTCGGGAAGCTTCCCGGTTTGGTTTCCAAGGACAGAAGTCTAGTGGATAATAAAATCCTGGAAGACACTGAACAGAAGATCTCACAGCTTGAAAAAGAAAAAGAGCTGAAAGACCAGCTTATCCGAAGAAAAAATGTCTTCAATTACAGTCTGATCGGAGTTTTGATTCTATTGACCGGTCTGGTTATCTTTATTTTCAGAATGCTGAAGAAAGTTCAGATCAAAAATAAAAAGATTGCCCTTCAGTCATTGCGACGTGAAATGAATCCGCATTTTATCTTTAACAGCTTAAACAGTGTCAATCATTTTATAGCCACCAATAATGAAATGGAAGCCAATCAGTATCTGACGAAATTTTCAAAACTGATGCGCGGTGTAATGGAAAATTCTGCCGAAGATTTCATTCCTCTTCAGCAGGAGCTGGATCTGCTTCAAAATTATCTTGCTCTTGAAAAAACCCGTTTTGCTGACAAATTTGATTATGAAGTTGATATAGACGAAAGCCTGAACATGCATAGCCTCAAAGTTCCCGGAATGCTCGTTCAGCCATTCCTTGAAAATGCAGTCTGGCATGGATTACGCTACAGAAGTGAAAAAGGATTTTTGAAATTAAGTTTTGAAAAAGCATCCCAACATTTAAAAATCACGATTGAAGATAACGGAATAGGTATTGAAGAAAGTAAAAAACAGAAAACCCATCACCAGAAGTCAAGAGAAGGCCGTGGAATGAAAAATACACTGGAAAGGATTCAGCTCCTGAATGATCTTTATAAAAAAGATATTACCTGTTCGGTAAAAGACAAAGAAAACAGCAGTGGAGTCTTGGTGACCATCAAAATTAATATTATTTAAAGAAATTATGGCTTAAAAGCTTCATGCCACAGAAATACCAATAAATATATTCACCAGCCAAATCCGCCAGCTATTATCTGCAACCTCTAACCTGAAAAAAATGAAAATAAAATCCGTAATTGTAGACGACGAAATTATAGCAAGAGAAGTTCTCAGAAATTATATCACGAAATACTGCCCCCAAATAGAAATTGTGGGCGAGGCAGAAAATATCAAAGAAGCTGTTCCGTTGATCGCTGAAAAACAACCGCAATTGGTCTTTCTTGACGTAGAAATGCCTTTCGGGAATGCCTTTGATGTGTTGGAAGCTACTAAAGAATTTTCCTACGAAACTATTTTCATTACAGCATTTTCTCAATACTCCCTGCAGGCGCTTAATAAATCTGCAAGCTATTATATTTTAAAGCCCATTGATATCCAGGAACTTATTCTTGCAGTGAATAAAGTAGCGGAAAGTCTGGAAAAGAAAGAGGAGCTCAACCGTAATAAAATACTCCTCGAAAATTTAAAATTAAAGCCAGAAAAACAGCAGCTCATTCTCCCGACACTTCAGGGATTTGATGTTGTAAAGACTGAAGATATCCTAAGACTGCAGGCAGACGGAAATTTTACACAGGTTTATCTTACCGATGGCTCAAAAAAAATGGTCTGCCGTTTCCTGAAACATTTCGATGACCTGCTGGAAAACCCTTTTGTAAGAGTTCACCGCTCTCATATTATCAATGCAGGATTTGTAAAATCTTACCATAAAAGTGGGACCGTCATGCTTTCAGATGACACGGAGATTGAGGTTTCAGGCAGTTTTAAAGACAATTTCCTGAAGGTATTTTCCTAGAATTATCTTTCCTTAACAGCTTAAAGGCATTATTTTTGAAGTTTTCACCGCAATCACGCAAATATTCCAATTATGAAAACTTTTCAGAAAATTGCTGTTCCCGTCACATTAGGTGTTCTGGGACTGATTATTTACAATTCCTGTTCTCCCGGAATTACAAAAGGAGCTGTTGCCGTCAATAATTTTGATGCTAAAAAATATCTCGGAAGGTGGTATGAAATTGCCCGTTTCGATTACAGATTCGAGAAAAATATGGACAATGTCACCGCCGAATACTCCGAAAATCCAAACGGGTCCATCCGTGTCCGCAATAAAGGCTATGATTACGTTAAAAAAGAATGGAAAGAATCCATCGGTGAAGCCAGGTTTGTAAAAGATAAAACCGAAGCCCGACTTAAAGTTTCATTTTTCAAGCCGATCTGGGCTGGTTATAATGTTATTGATATCGACGAGGATTATCAATATGCCCTGGTGGCAGGAAGCAGCGTAAAATACCTGTGGATCTTATCCAGGACAACTTCAATTCCTGAAAGTATAAGACAGCGTTTCATCGAAAAAGCAAAAAGAATAGGGTATAATACTGATGAGCTTATTTGGGTGAGGCATAATGAGTAATTTTGAGAATCTAGAATAGAGTCAAGAGCCAAGATTTTAGATGTAAGATATTAGTCATTACTTCTGGTGGCTTCGGAATACTCAGTCACCAGATATTATCCTTTAAATATTGGACTCAGCACTTCTTTTAAGTCCCGCAACTTATCATTACTTTAAATCCTAAACTTTAGGACATTCAAAACTCATGTTCTGCAGGAAGCATGATCATATTTTGTCATTGACAAATAATTATAGTTTTAAACAGTATCAGCCAAAGATAGAAAAAATCATTTTTATGTTGTCATAGCCATAGATTTTCACGTCATTTGTAGGACATTTCTTTCAAGAATTTATATATGGAAACAGCTGTTCTGATTACTATCGGTGATGAAATCCTTTCTGGAAACACCGTTGATACCAATTCTAATTTTATTGCCGGAGAACTTAAAAATATAGGCATACAGGTTACACAGATCTTTACAATTTCAGATGAGATTGCCATTATTAAAAATACTTTAAAAGCTGCTTTTGAAATTGGAGACCTTGTTATTACAACAGGCGGATTGGGACCGACAAGAGATGATAAAACCAAAAAAGCACTGGCGGAATTTTTCAATGATGAAATTGCTTTGGATGAGGTCACTTTCAACCATCTTAAAAACTATATGGAAAGGCGCGGCCGGCTGGATATTCTTGAGAGAAACAGAGAACAGGCTTTTGTCCCTACAAAATCCGTTGTTTTCCAAAATCATTTTGGAACGGCACCATGCATGATGATGGAGCAGGACGGAAAATTATGTTTCAGCCTTCCCGGGGTTCCTTATGAAGTGAAACCGCTGATCAGGGACCAGATTATTCCTTATTTAAAAGAAAAATTCAATCTTTATTATATCCATACCAGGATCGTTTCTGTGGTGGGCATTCCCGAAAGTATTCTCGCAGATATGATTGAAGACTGGGAACTTGCGCTCCCTGAAAACCTTGCCTTATCTTATCTGCCCGTAGGAACCCGTGTAAAACTGAGATTGACAGCTTCAGGAGAAAATGAAGCTGCTTTGAAACAGCAGGCAGAAGATGAGATCCAGAAGCTCCTTCCTTTGGTACAGGACCATGTGATTGCAGTAACTGAAGACAAAATAGAGAAAATCCTGGCAGAGATCCTTAATGAAAGAAAACTTACCATTTCCACGGCAGAAAGCTGTACCGGAGGAGAGCTTGCAAAAATGATCACCTCCAATTCCGGAAGCTCAAAATATTTTATCGGCGGAATAGTACCTTACGCCACAGAAAAGAAAGTAGAAATTTTAAAAGTTTCTCAAAAAACCATAGATCAGTTCACAGTCGTAAGTGAACAGGTGGCCAGTGAAATGGCAGAAGGCTGCCAGAAATTATTTAGCACTGATATTTCCCTGTCTACAACTGGTGTTGCGGGTCCGGGTAAAGGTGAAGACGGCAAAGAAGTGGGAACGGTTTTCTATACCATTCGGATAAAAGACATGGAATCTACCTCAAAATTATATATGCCTCATCTGGACAGACTGGACTTCATGTATTTCGTTTCCCAGAAAATTCTTCAGGATTTGGTAGGACTTCTTATAAATACTTAGAAGTCAATTCATTTTTTAATTTTATTTTAATTAAAATCGATGCTCTTTTTCACGCTTTTTGAAATCCCCATGATAAATTTCATAACGTGGAAAATTCAAAACAGATTTTTCAGACTGACAGTAAAAAACGCTGGAGAGGCGTACAGTGGGGCAGCCGTATTTTTATTTTCGTTGCAGTATTGCTTATCCTTGCTTTAGGGCTGATGATGAAGCTCGACAAAAGCCCGAAAATACCTTTCAAAGAAGATTATAAAGCAGTAATGACTGCCAGTAAACCTTACCTGCAGGAAAATAAAATTTCCAAAGAATACAAAGGTTTCAGAAGTTTTATTTCTGAAAAAACAATGCATACCAATCTTGCTAAAATTCAGCAGGCAAGAGTTGAAAGATTAAAAAACCAGAATAAAAGCTGGTCTCAGTTTCCGGGAGGCATCCGTTCAGCATTCTATGTAGCCTGGGACCCACAGTCGCTGATGTCTCTGAAAAGAAATATCAGGCATATCAATCTCGTTTTCCCCGAATGGTTCTTCCTTGATCCTAAATCAGGGGATTTAAAGACCAATGTAGACCCTGAAGGCTACAAAATTATCAAAAGAACCGGAGTTGCAGCAATGCCTATTTTAAGCAATAATGCTGACAGGGAATTCCGTTCCGAAGGACTTGGGAAAGTACTGAGAGATCCGGAGAAAAGAACAGTGCTTATCCGGAAACTTGCACAGCAGTGTCAGAAATTTCATTTCAAGGGGGTCAATATTGACTTTGAAGATATGAACCTGGATTCCGACGAATATCTCATTGCTTTTATGAAAGAACTTTCAGAAACGTTCAAACAGAACAGGCTGTTGGTTACCATGGATATCATGACCGATAATGATGATTACAATATCCGGAAACTGAATCCTTACGTAGATTACTTCATCCTGATGGCTTATGACGAATATGCGGAGGACAGTGATGCAGGGCCAGTTTCTTCACAAAAATGGATAGAAGCCCAAACGGAAAAAATCCTTAAGAAAACCTCTCCGGAAAAAATAATTCTTGGGTTGGGAGCGTATGGCTATGACTGGAGTACCAACAAAGAAGACAATACATCCGTTACCTATATGCAGGCCATTACAAAAGCCAGCGCAAGTAAAGCTGCGATTAACTTTGATGATAATACATTCAACTTAAATTACTCCTACACAGATTCTAAAAACAATACCCACACCGTATTTTTCAACGATGCCGCCTCAATTTTCAATACCATGCGTTTTTCCTCCGAATATCCGCTGGCGGGAACTGCAGTCTGGAGACTGGGCAGTGAGGACAGCAGGATCTGGGATTTTTATGATAAGGATCTTACATTGGCAGGCCTGTCCAGGCTTAATCTGAAAGAACTGGAAAATGTAAAAGGTCAAACGATGGTAGACTACATCGGCGACGGAGAAGTATTGGATGTTTTGAATACCCCTCACGACGGAAAAATTGCCCTGGAAATCGATTCCAAAGAAAAAATAATTACAGATGAAAACTATATCACCTATCCAAGCTCTTATGAAGTGAGAAAATATGGGGAAGCACCACAGAAAGACCTTGTATTGACTTTTGATGACGGTCCGGACGAGACCTACACTCCACAAATTTTAGATGTATTGTCAAAATACCATGTTCCGGCTGCATTTTTTCTCGTAGGACTCAATGCTGAAAGAAACCTTCCGCTGGTTAAACGCATTTACCGTGAAGGCCACGAAATAGGAAACCATACTTTCACTCATGAAAATGTAGCAAAAGTAAGCCCGGAAAGAGCATTGCTGGAAATGAAATTGACAAGACTGCTTATAGAATGTGTAACGGGCCATAGTACCATTCTGTTCAGGGCGCCTTATAATGCGGATTCCGAACCTACCACTTCCGAAGAAATAATTCCTGTAGCGCTGGCAAGACAGCAAAACTACCTCGATATCGGAGAAAATATTGACCCTGAAGACTGGCAGCCCGGAATCAAGGCAGATGAGATCATAAAACGGGTGATGGCAGGTATTAATCAGCAGCGGGGAAATATTATCCTTCTGCATGATGCAGGCGGAGATACCAGAGAAGAAACGGTAAAAGCCCTTAAAACCTTAATTCCGGCACTTCAGAAACAAGGTTATCATTTTACGAATCTTGCCAGTATTCTGCATAAAAACAAAAATGTGCTGATGCCGGAAGTTCCTAAAACAAGATCTTATTATATCATGCAGCTTAATCTGGTCCTCGCTACGGTAATCTATGAAATAAGTCATTTTCTGGTGGCTCTTTTCACCATTTTTATCGGCTTAGGTCTGATAAGGTTGATATTGATGATGTATTGGGCCTTTAAAGAAAGAAAAAAAGAAAAATTGTTGGGCGATTTCCCTGTTTTGGAAACTTATCCGAAAGTATCCATCATTGTACCTGCCTATAATGAAGAAGTAAATATTGTTTCTTCCCTGGATAATTTATTAAAACAAACCTACCCCAACTTTGATATCATCATGGTGGATGACGGAAGTAAGGATTCAACCTATCAGAAAGCAAAAGAAGCGTTTCCCGACCATCCGAAACTGAAAATTTTCACCAAATCAAACGGCGGCAAAGCTACAGCGCTGAACTTTGGGATTTCCCGGACTGATGCGGAATATGTGGTTTGTATTGATGCAGACACCAAGCTTCAATATGATGCTGTAAAATATCTGATTTCCAGATTTTTAAATTCAGATCCTGCTGAAAAAATCGCTGCAGTGGCAGGGAATGTAAAAGTAGGAAACATCGTGAACTGGCTCACCAGATGGCAGTCGATAGAATATACCACAAGCCAGAATTTCGACAGGCTGGCATATGCTTATATCAATGCCGTGACAGTAATTCCTGGTGCGATCGGAGCATTTAAAAAATCCGTGATCATCGAAGCAGGCGGATATTCTACGGATACCCTGGCAGAAGACTGCGATATTACCGTGAAAATTTTAAGGGATGGATATACTGTTGCCAATGAAAACAGAGCGGTTGCCGTAACCGAAGCTCCTGAAAGTGTGAAACAGTTTTTAAAACAACGGTTCCGCTGGACCTATGGGATTATGCAGATGTTCTGGAAACAGCGACAGACATTTCTCAATCCAAAATATAAAGGACTTGGGCTTTGGGCAATGCCGAACATCTTACTGTTTCAATATATCATTCCGTTCTTTTCACCTCTGGCAGACCTGATCATGTTCTTTGGAATTTTATCCGGAAATGGCGGGAAAATATTCACTTATTATCTGATTTTCCTTTTGGTAGATGCATCTCTGGCTTTGGTCGCCTTTATTATGCAGAGGGAGAAACTGACTCATCTGTTGTATGTTATTCCGCAGAGGTTCGGATACAGATGGCTGATGTATATTGTATTGTTCAGAAGCCTGAGAAAAGCGTTGAAAGGGGAAATGCAGTCATGGGGATTTTTAAAAAGAACGGGAAATGTAAAAGAGATAGCGGCTTCCTGATATTTGTTTAAATTTGTTATTGATAAAAAGTAACAAATTGTAAAAACAACAGACCTATTATAAAATTTGCTATCATAATGAAAAAACTAACACTTTCTTTGTTTTTATTGGCCGGAGTTTGCTCATTAAACACAGTGAACGGACAGGCAAAAGCCGTGAAAACAATAGCTAACGGTACAGATAAGGGCTTGGATATTAGCCTTATGGATACTTCTGTACGTCCGCAGGATGATTTTTATAACTACGTAAGCGGGACTTGGATGAAAACCGCTAAAATTCCATCTGATAAGCCGACCTGGGGAAGTTTCAACAAACTGGCTGAAGATACGGATAACAACTCAATGACTATTCTGAACTCTCTTCTGAAAGATAAATTTGAAGATGGAAGCGAGGGTAAGAAAATACAGGATCTGTATGCTACTTACATGAATATGCAGAAGAGAAATGCAGACGGAATCAAACCTATTCAGGCTAACCTGAATAAAATTGATGCTATCAAAAATCTTGCTGATCTTCAAAATTATTTGATCTCTGTGACAAAAGACGGAGAAAATACTTTGTACGGATGGGGTGTTGATGCAGATCTTAAAGATTCTAAAATGAATGCCGTGTACTTAGGTAATGCTTCTCTGGGATTAGGAAGAGATTACTATCAGAAAGTAAACGAAAAAAATACAGAAGCTCTTGCTGAGTATCAGAAGTATGTTGCTTCTATGCTTAAAGAATTAGGCTACAAAAATGCTGATGCAGCGGCAAAAGGAATCGTTGATTATGAAAAAAGCATTGCAAAAACGTATCTTACCAACGAACAGAGTCGTGACAATACACTGCAGTACAATCCTAAAACAATGGCTGAGCTTTCAACATTGGTAAAAGGTGTTGACATCCCTGCTTACCTTAAAAAAGTGGGAGTAACTACAGATAAAGTGATCATCGGGGAAATCGGATATTACAAAGAATTCGATAAACTGGTGTCTGCTCAGAACCTTCCTGTCATCAAGGATTATTTGAAGTTCCACATGATTCACGGAAGTGCTTCTTACCTGAGTGAGAAATTGGGTAATATGCGATTTGACTTCTATGGTAAATACCTAAGAGGGCAGCAGGAGCAGAGAGCATTAAACAAGAGAGGATTTGAGCTTATCAATAGTACGCTTGGTGAAGCTTTCGGAAAACTATATGTTGAAAAGTATTTCCCGGCTGAAGCAAAAGCACAGATGGTGGAGCTTATCGACTATTTAAAGAAAAGCTTTGCGGTTCATATCAATAACTTAGCATGGATGTCTTCTACAACCAAGGAAAAAGCAATGAACAAACTGAATAAGTTCACCGTAAAAGTTGCTTACCCGGATAAGTGGAAAGATTATTCAAAATTAGATATCGTTTCTGAAGCTAAAGGTGGGAATCTGTACAGCAATCTTCAGAATATTTCCGAATGGCAATACAATAAAGATCTGGCAAAAATCGGTAAAGCTGTAGACAAAACAGAATGGGGTATGACGCCGCAAACGGTAAATGCTTACTATAACCCGGTAAACAACGAGATCGTTTTCCCTGCCGCAATCCTTCAGCCACCGTTCTTCAATCCTAAAGCAGATGCTGCAGTTAATTTTGGTGGAATCGGTGCTGTTATCGGTCACGAAATGAGCCATGGATTTGATGATTCAGGGGCACAGTTTGATGCAGACGGAAACCTGGTAGACTGGTGGACTCCTGAAGATAAAGCGAACTTCGAGAAAGCAACAAAAGCTCTTGCTGCGCAGTATGACAAATACGAGCCGGTAAAAGGAACTTTTGTAAACGGTACTTTCACAAACGGTGAAAATATCGCTGACTTAGGAGGTGTAAATATTGCTTATGATGCTCTTCAGATGTATTTGAAAGATAAAGGAAATCCAGGGAAAATCAGTGGATTCTCTCAGGATCAGAGATTCTTCTTAAGCTGGGCAACCGTTTGGAGAACTTTATCCAGTGAAAAATATATGGTGAACCAGGTAAAAACTGACCCACACTCTCCGGGATATTTCAGAAGCTTTGGTCCATTGATCAACGTTGATGCTTTCTACAATGCATTTGATGTGAAAAAAGGAGACAAGCTTTATAAAGAGCCTGCAGACAGAATAAAAATCTGGTAATCATCACCAAAAAATAGCAAAAACCGTTCAGTAATGAACGGTTTTTTTGTTTTTTTTAGATGAAGATGTTAGATGGCAGGTAGCAGATGTAAGTTTCAAAATACGGATTATTGAGGTACAAATTTCGAGAGTTTGGAATTGAATAATAGTGGATTCTCTACTTAAAACTCTAAAACGCTCATACTCTGAACTCGAATTAACTTGTATCTCGAACCAAACTCCATATCCCACTGTCAATTCTTCATCATTTTTTAATTATCATTAATCACCTATTGTTAAAGTTTGTATATTTGATAAGTTTGTAGACAATCAAAAATTATCTTTAATGAAAAAGCTAAATATTGGAATACTGACCCTTTCCGGCATTGTATTTTTAAACTCATGCGGAACGGCTAAAACTGCTGCTACAGAAACAAAATCTGAAACTACGGCAACCGTTACAGAACCCATAAAAAAAGAAGAAGTGAAAGAAGAAGGAATCAATTTATCTTATATGGATAAAAGCGTCCGCCCGCAGGATGACTTTTTTAGCTATGTGAATGGAAATTGGGTGAAAACCACGCAGATTCCTTCAGATAAAGCGAGCTGGGGCTCTTTCAATGCATTGAGAGAAAATGTAGATGATGCTTCTCTGGATATCCTGAACAAAATTTTGTCCGAAACATATTCTGAAGGTTCAGAAGGCCAGAAAATTCAGAATCTGTACGCATCTTTCATGGATGTAAATAAAAGAAATGCTGATGGATTGGCTCCTCTCAAAGGAGATCTGGCAAAAATTGAGGCGATCAAAAATCTTAACGACCTTCAGAAATACCTTCTTGAAGCCACAAAGTTAGGTGACAATTCCTTCTACGGCTGGAGGGTAAGCGCAGACATGAAGAACTCTAAAATGAATGCCGTATATCTTGGCGGTCCGGATCTTGGCTTAGGAAGAGATTATTATCAGAAAATAAATGATGCCAATACTAAAACTTTAGCAGAATACCAGATGTATGTCGGGAAATTATTCGGAGTTTTAGGCAATAAAAATTCAGAACAGGCTGCACAGAATGTGGTAGCATTTGAAAAGCAGCTTGCCAACTACCTGTTGACGCTGGAGCAGAACAGAGATGCCAACCTGAGATACAATCCTAAAAATGTAAATGAACTTTCAGGACTGGTTAAAAATGTTAACCTTGCTCAATATCTTAAAGATGCAGGAGTGAATACCGATAAAGTAATCATCGGCGAACTGAAATATTACCAGAATATGGATCAGTTCATCACTGAAAAAAATCTTCCCCTGTTGAAAGATTATCTGAAATACCATTTAATTAACGGAAATGCCAGCAATCTTGATGATAAGCTTGAGCAGATCAGATTCGATTTCTATTCAAAATATCTTCAGGGACAGAAAGAGCAGCGTCCGATGGACAAAAGAGGCCTGAGTCTGGTAAATGGAGTTCTTGGTGAGGCTTTCGGGAAATTATATGTTGAAAAATATTTTACTCCTGAAGCAAAAGCCCAGATGGAGATGTATATTGATTATATTTTAAAATCATTCAAAACACATATCAATGATATGGACTGGATGTCTGCGGCCACTAAAGTGAAAGCTCAGGAAAAACTGTCTAAATTCACTGTGAAAATTGCCTATCCGGACAAATGGAAAGATTACACCCAGCTAAAGGTGGAATCTCCAAAACAGGGAGCAACACTATACTCCAATCTTCAGAACGTAGCGGCGTGGCAATATCAGAGAAGTCTCGATAAAGTAGGAAAACCGGTTGATAAAACAGAATGGGGAATGTCTCCCCAAACTGTAAATGCTTATTACAGCGGATCGAATAACGAAATCGTTTTCCCGGCGGCCATTCTTCAGCCTCCTTTCTATAACCCTAAAGCTGATGCTGCCGTAAACTTCGGAGGAATCGGAGCCGTTATCGGACACGAAATCTCTCACGGATTCGATGACAGCGGTTCACGTTTTGATGGTGACGGAAACCTCAATAACTGGTGGACGGATGAAGACCGTAAGAATTTTGATGCGAAAGTAGGTCAGTTAGCGGCCCAGTACAGTGCCTATGAACCTGTAAAAGGTAGCTTTGTAAACGGTAAATTTACAAGCGGTGAAAACATTGGTGACCTTGGTGGGGTAGCAGTAGCCTACGATGCCCTCCAGATGTATCTGAAAGACAAAGGAAATCCCGGAAAAATTAGTGGGTTTACACAGGATCAGAGATTCTTCATGAGCTGGGCAACCGTTTGGAGAACAAAATCTACCGACCAGTATATGATTAACCAGGTGAAAACCGATCCGCACTCTCCTGGAGTATTCAGGGCATTCGGGCCGCTGGTCAATCAGGATGCATTCAGTAAAGCATTTGATATAAAGCCTGGCGACAAAATGTACAAAGCGCCTCAGGACAGAATAAAAATTTGGTAGAATAACCAAAATTGTTAGAAAAGAAAGAATCCATCCCCATTAAATGTGAGATGGATTCTCTTTTTAATAGGCTTTCTTATAATTCCGGAGGACAAAATTTATTCCGGTTTCAATAATGTCTCCCATAGTTTTACAATACTTGAAGTTGACGTCGTAGGTAAGTTTTTGCAAAGCTGTTTTCAGCTCTGTAACATTGGCTTCCGGCGCAATATCTTCTTTTTTCATAATAGCAATAAGTTCATTGAACCTGTTTTGGCTGCTGGTCACTCTTTTTACAATTTGAGAACGAACTTCTTTGCGGTACTGTTCTATAGAATTAGGCTTCAGTTTTTCCAGTACCATATTAACTATTGCGTTATTTTCTTTGAAATACTGGGGAAGATAAACTTTCAAATTCCCTTCGTAGCTTTGCTGATCAAAATCGATGGGGCGAATCTTGTAAATAACCTGATCAAAATCGTGAATGGGAATAATAACATAATTATAAGAACGCATGTCACCTAATAGTCCTATCAGGCAACGTTCATTGAATTTTACAAATTCCTTTGAAATCTGTGCTTTTTCCAATTCTGTACAATTAAGTAAATGCTTCTGAATAAAAATATCTCCGGGAATTCCTAAGATATGCTCTTCTATCAGGGTATTTTTGTGAATGAGAAAATTAATTCGGTTGGGAGAAAGCAAATCTTCAATTTCCAGTCCATATATGCGGGAAGCATCGGCCTGTTTAATATAAAAGTTGGTATGGTTGTCATTGAGGATATTTCTCACGCGAATCCGGAAAGGTTTAGAGTTTCCGAAAGTACAAAAATCTATCGTATCTACTTTCAGATAAGGTAAAGTAGCCTCATCTCCGTCGGAATGAAGAAGGGTGTAAATCTTATTCAAATTAGCCTCTATTTCTTTAAATTCATATTCAGAATACAATACACCCAGCCACAGGGTGTCTTTACCGTCCTTATCCAGAATATTTACACTGTCGCTGAATCTCAGCAAATCTTCATATAAGAACTGAATATGGGTCGTTCTGTTATGTTTTTCCAAATACTGGTTTAATGCTTCCGAAACAGGATATATTGGTTTTCTAAATGCAATCTTTACATCTTTCATAGCTCTGCTTACTTTGTTTAAATATAAAGATTTTTTCCTCACATCGGAAGAACTCCTATTTTAAAACCTCGTTGATGCTTTTTTATAAAAGCTAGGCATACTAAGATTTATTTTTATCTTCCATACCTTATTTTATTTATTTTTCATAGTTTAGTGATATCGTAAAGTCATGATTTTACGTTATATATAAATTAGCTTAAATTAAATATTTCAAGAAAAATCTTTACAAAATTTTGTATGTTACAGTTTTTTTTTAAATTTAAACATTGGATTGGTAGTTTATTTGATTCATCAGTAAATTACTCAAAAGCAGATCCAAACCAAAATCAAAAATCTCAAAATAACAATAATATGGCAATGTTTAATTATGGTGTTGGCGGCAACGAGGTAAAAGTAGACGCTAATGAGGCTATTCAGGAAATACAGGAAAACAAATCGCTGATTGTGAGCCAGCTTACTACAGAAGAATCCTATACCCCTGAAATCGTAACAGGATTAAAAACTGTGGACGACGTCTTCAGACATTTTCAACCATCCGTAGCTGTACAGCACGAAACGGAAGATGGTGGGGTAGTAGAGGAGGAATTCCGTTTTCAGAATCTTGCAGACTTTACCCCTAGAAATCTTACTCAGAAATCAGACTATTTACAGCAGCTTAGCATGGAACAGGAGCAGTACAATAAAATCGTACGCCAGCTGAAGACCAATAAGATTCTACGTAATATGCTTGAGAATGAACAGACCAGAGCTGCATTCATCGAAGTATTGAAAGATGTGGCACAAGAACTTGAAAAATAATTATTTACACTAAATCAAATCATGGATAGCAAATTACAGGCACAAGAAAGCCAACAGCAGAGTCAGCAGCAGCACTCAGGGCAGCCGAAAGGCAATCCGCTTGCGGAGCTTAATAAAATAGGAGGTTTTGGCTTTGTTGAATCCGTTGTAGACGGTATCGCCAATATGAACCCTACAAGAAAAGCCAGGAAAGAAATTTTCCTGACGGACACCAATAAATCAGACGAAAGAAAAGAGCTTCTTCAAAAAATAAACCTTTGGGTGAGTCTTTTGGAAGGAAATGAGTCTGCAGATAAAATGGCAGATACCTGCAAAACCAAAGCGCAGGCAGCAGACCAGAATCTAAAGACCAACCTGAAAAATACACTGGACGCAGTACGTCTGTTGGAAACCAACTACAGAACGGTAGCCCAGTTCTATAAAAATACAGAACTGGATAAAGTGGATAACGTAAGCATCGTTAATGCAAGCCTTGAACAGGTTTCAGATCTGGATAATCCTTTATTCATTGATGCTATTTCAGAGGAATTCAAAAACTATTACGACCGTTTAGATCTTAGAGACAACTATTCTATCCTGGCAATACCCGGATATTTAGGCTCAAACAAAGTCATTGAAAAATGGGCAAAGATCTGTAACGAGAACAAAGTAATGATGGTTACCGACTTCGCCAATCTGGATAAGCCGGATGACGTAGTAGACTTATTCCATTCTGCAAACCTTACCGGTGGTGAGCTTCACAGAAGTAACGTTATTATGACGTGCAACTGGCTTGTAGGCAGAGGAAGAGCTGAAGAAGTAGGAGAAGAAGAAAATGTAGAACTTCCGCCTTCCACTTCATTAGCCGGAAAAATCCACAAAACTCTGATGTCTCAGGTGGCAGCAGGTAAAAAGCATGGTAATATCAACGAAGTAGATGCCGTAAAATTCGAATTGAAGAAAAGTGAAATTTCTCAGTTAGAAAAAATGGGTCTTGTGCCAATGGTGAATGAATATGGTAAGATTATGGCATTCTCAGCTAAAACACTGTTTACAGGAGATAACATCGGTCTTCAGACCTATTCAGTAGTACGTGTATTCGACTATGTAACTAAAGTTTTACTTGACTTCCTGAACAGAAGAGCCTTCGAAAACTGGAATGCCAAAAATGAAGACGATTTGAGAAGACAGATTGTAACCTTCCTTGACAATATCAAAGGTCCGGACAAATTGATTGAAAAGTTCAAAATTGTTCGCTTCGAGCAGGACAGAGTCAATAAAGACAGAGTATGGCTGGATATCCGTATGACACCTTATTTCCCTACAAAAAGTTTCGTTATTAAATTGGACGGACACAAAGGAGATGATGGTAACGAGTGGGATGCACAATATACTCAGGAATAAAACAACCCAATTATAATAACAAAACCGATGCATTTTTACATCGGTTTTTTACTGCCAATTCATATGAAAATTAATGTGATCAAAAATAGTTTAAGCCTCTTTCTGCCTTTACTCCTGCTGATTGTATTGTCGGGATGTGAGAAAAAATACCAGGCGCCGGACCATTATGCAGTAGACCTTTTTAAAGACGAACGGCAGCAGGGAAAAGCCTATATCATGAATGAAGAGGAATGCTTTGACGGCAGCGAGCTGGTTATTGCAAGTTCCAATGTCAAGCTCACCGACAGTTCAAAAGGAAGAGGAAAAACATTCTTTCTTTACAAGGTAAGATCCGGAAAAGTACTGAAAACGATAAGAGATTCAGTGATGGATTATCCGTTCATGTTTCTTTCCGATCAAAGGCTAAAACTTAAACCGGATTCAATCTACCTTTACCTGAAAAAACTTGAAGGGTATCGGTTTATTGCTGCGGAGAGAAATCTCAGATATCAATGGCTGAAAGCAGCACCGGTATATTCCGTTAAAAAGGATAAATAATTTATCTTTGCAGGACGGAATTTCATCTTTTCTATTGAGAAAATAGTTTGAACTGAAAATTCCCTCAAATCATTTAAACAGATAAAGGTTTTTGGAAAAGGACAATAAAAGTTCAGATTTTCTTCATATTGGAAATAAATTACTGAACTGGTACGGAAAAAATGCAAGAGATCTGCCTTTCAGACAGACAAAAGACCCTTATAAAATCTGGATCTGCGAAATTGTTTTTCAGCAGACAAGGATCAGCCAGGGCCTCAATCATTACAATAACTTTATTAAAAGATTTCCGGATGTAAAGACGCTGGCTGACGCGGAAGAAAATGAAGTGCTGCTCTACTGGAAAGGTCTTGGATATTATTCAAGAGCTATTAATATCCATAAAGCCTCACAACAGATCATGAACGATTATCACGGCATTTTCCCTTCCGACTATGAAGAGATTTTAAAATTAAAAGGAGTCGGGAAATATACTGCTGCGGCAGTATCTAGTATCTGCTTTGGAGGTAAAATGCCGGCTGTTGACGGTAATTTTTACAGAGTTTTAAGCCGTATTTTTGCTGATGACTTTGATATTTCCAATTCCAGGGCTTTCTCCTATTTTTCTCAATTGGCAACTTTAGTCATGCCCGAAAATGTAGGCGATTTTAATCAGGCTATGATGGATCTGGGCTCGGAAATCTGCAAACCTAAAAATCCGCTCTGTGGCGAATGTCCGGTAAATGACGACTGTCTTGCATTTTCCATGCAGAAAACATCAGAGTATCCTGTAAAAACCAAAAAAGTTAAAACAGAAGATCTCGCGCTGAAGTATTATTTTGTACACAGAAACGGACAGTTCTTAATCAGGCAAAGAAAAGATGACTTCATCTGGAAGAAATTATTTGAATTTCCAACGGAAATTTCTTCAGAGCTGGAACCTTTTATCAGGAATGTAAAAATCATCACCCATAAGCTTACCCACAAGAATCTCAGTATTGAAATTTCAAATGTTGAGGTTGATTCAGAAGCGGTTTGGGACAGTTTTACAGCCGAAAATCAGTACATCATTACAGACTTTGAAGGTTCTCACGACAAATCTTTTCCCAAGCCTTTGGAAAACTACATCCAAAACTCACTGAAAGACTGAAATTTGTCTCCCAAAATCTAAAATCTAATTTGTACTTTTGCAAAATGATAAAAAACGTCATTTTTATTTTTGTATCACTGCTTTTAATTTCATGCGGAAAAGATCATGTTCCAAAACCTTACGGGGAACTTCGCCTGGAATATCCGGCACCGAAATATCAGAAGTTTGAGAATAACTGTGCCTATACTTTTGAATATTCAGACTTTGCATCGATTTCCGATGCTAAAAAACCGTGCTGGTACTATATAAATTATCCAAAAATGAAAGCTAAGGTCTTTGTGACCTATTATCCGATACAGAATGATTTTGCCGACCATATCAAAGAAGCTGAGAAGATGGTATATGAGCATACCATTAAAGCGAGTTCCATAGATACCAAATCATTCGAATACCCGGATAAAAAGGTGTATGGAAACTTCTATGAGCTTAAGGGCCAGAGCGCTTCCAATCTTCAATTTTACATTACAGACAGCACAAAACATTTCGTGACTGCTTATTTATACTTTAATACAAGGCCAAAACCTGATTCTTTGGCCCCGGCAGTGAGCTATATCAAAGATGATATGAAGCATCTGCTGGACACTTTTGAATGGAAAAAATAATTTGACTTTAAAATACATTGAAAATATATGAAACTTTTAGTTGTAGGAAGCGTTGCATTTGATGCAATCGAAACGCCATTTGGTAAAACTGATAAAATTTTAGGAGGGGCAGCTACTTATATTAGCATCACTTCATCCGTTTTAGGCGTTAAATCTGGTATTGTTTCCGTTGTAGGAGGAGATTTCCCACAGGAGCACCTTGATATGTTCACAGACAGAGATGTAAATATTGAAGGAATCGAGATCGTGAAAGAAGGAAAAACATTCTTCTGGTCCGGGAAATATCATAATGATCTGAATACCAGAGATACTTTGGCTACAGAAGTAAATGTTTTGGAGAATTTTGATCCGAAAATTCCAGATTCTATGCAGGATGCAGAGATTCTTCTGCTTGGTAACCTACACCCTGGCGTTCAGCTGTCCGTGCTGGAAAAAATGAACAAGCGCCCAAAACTTGTTATCCTTGATACCATGAACTTCTGGATGGATTCAGCTTGGGATATCCTGATGGATATGATCGCTAAAACAGATGTTATTACCATCAATGATGAAGAGGCAAGACAGCTTTCAGGAGAATATTCTTTAGTAAAAGCCGCTAAAAAGATCCACACTATGGGGCCTGACTATGTAATCATTAAAAAAGGAGAGCACGGCGCTTTACTTTTCCACGACAATAAAGTATTCGCTATTCCTGCACTTCCGCTGGAAGAGGTTTTTGATCCAACCGGGGCCGGAGACACTTTTGCAGGAGGTTTTGCAGCTTATCTGGCTAAAAAAGGTAAGTTTGATTTCGAGACCATGAAGTCTGCTTTGATCGTAGGTTCGGCAATGGCTTCCTTCACGGTTGAGAAATTCGGAACAGAAAGAATTCAGGAAGTAAATGAAGCTGATATGTTCAGCAGATTAAGACAATTCAAAGAATTAACGACATTCGATGTCGAACTGCAATAAATAAGTCTTTTTAAGAAATATTTATAATAAAAAATTTAGACTAATTCGTTAAGTATTCTAAATTTGCAACTTGTTTAAAATAGTAAAATGACAAATAAACTAAAAATCACTTTTCTTCTTGGGATTTTCATGATGATATTCTCTTCAAACATGAATGCTCAGCTAAAACCGGGAGAACTAGTGGATGGTATTGCTGCTGTTATCGGGGATGAAATTGTATTGGAATCTGATGTGAATGAGCAGATGAACTATGCCAAACAACAGGGAGCCTCTGAGACTGACAAATGTGACTTTCTTGAGAACCTGATCAGCAACAAGCTTCTTGTATACGAAGCTAAAAAAGATACATTAATTGAAAACCGTTCTGCTGCCATTAAAGAGCAGGCCAATGCAAAATACCGCCAATTGCTTTCTCAGTTCCCTGATGAAAAAACTATGCTTGCTGCCTATAAATTCAGAAATGGCTATGAAATGAAAAACGCTATCGAAAAGATAGATGTAGATCAATACTACGGGCAGGCAAAATATCAGCGTATTACAGAAAAGGCAGACGTAACCCCGAATGAGGTTACAGACTTCTATAACCTTTACAAAATGCAGCTTCCGGAAATAAAGGATGAGATCTCTTTAGCACAGATCATGATATATCCTAAGCTTACAGAGGCCCATAAAGAAGATCTTATCAAAAGATTAAATAAAATCAAGCAGGATATTGCCGCCGGAGAAACTTTTGAAAGCCAGGCAAGAATTTATTCTGAAGATGAGGGGTCTGCTGCGAATGGAGGACTTTATAAAAATATAACCAAAGGACAGATGGTAAAGCCTTTTGAAGCGGCTGCACTGAACCTTCAGGAAAATGAGATCTCAGAACCTATTGAATCTGAATTTGGGTACCATATCATACAGCTGATCAGGAAATCAGGGAAGGTATACGATGCAAGACATATCTTGTTGAAAGCAACTCCAACAGATGATGAAATAAAGACAGCAAAAGCAAAGCTGGATAGTATCAAAAAACTTGTTCTTGACGGTAAAATAACATTTAAAGATGCTGCTTTTAAATTCTCAGATGATAAAAGAACGAAATTCAATGCCGGAATTATTTCAGGTGCAGACGGTTCTGATAAAATTGAAAGAGAAAGTATTCCCGGATCTATCACTTACGAACTGGCAGGTCTGAACAAAGGAGATATTACTTCAGCTTTCGAAGATGAGGACAATAAAAGAAAAGTAGTGAAGATCATCAAATTAGAAGATGTTATTCCTGCCCACCAGATCACATTGGAAACAGATTATAACAGAATCAAGCAGATGGCGCTCAATAAAAAGCGTAACGAAATGATTGAGAAGTTTGTCAACTCTAAATTACCGACAACCTTTATATCAATTGACGGACGCTATGACAACTGTAAATTCAAAGCCAACTGGAAAAAAGAATCAATCAAAAAATAAATACTAAACCTTCAGGATCCTGAAGGTTTTTTTATATTGAAAAGTCAGGATATTCCCCTTAGAAACCACGTTTTTTATTATTTTTACGCATGAGCAATTTTATAGATTTCAATTCAGCAAAAAAGCTTCAGGAAATGAAGACAGATCAAAATAGAATTACAGCCCTTTTTAATATACAATATCCTGTTATTCAGGCAGGAATGATCTGGCATTCGGGGTGGAGACTGGCTTCAGCGGTTTCCAACTGTGGAGGTTTGGGGATTATAGGAGCGGGAAGCATGTACCCTGATATCCTGAGAGAAAACATTCAGAAATGTAAATTGGCTACAGATAAACCTTTTGGCGTTAATGTGCCTATGCTGTATCCTAACCTTGAAGAAATCATCCAGATCATTCTGGAAGAAGGGGTGAAGATTGTTTTTACTTCAGCCGGAAATCCTAAAACCTATACGGAGACCCTTCAGAAAGAAGGAATAACAGTTGCCCACGTCGTTTCCTCTACTAAATTTGCTGTAAAATGTGAAGAAGCAGGAGTAGATGCTGTAGTGGCCGAAGGTTTTGAAGCAGGAGGACACAACGGAAGAGACGAGACCACTACTTTTTGCCTGATCCCGAATGTAAAAAAACATATTTCCAAACCATTAATTGCTGCCGGAGGAATAGCGTTGGGTTCCCAGATGAAAGCTGCTATGATCCTGGGTGCAGACGGTGTACAAATCGGTTCCCGGTTCGCTGCTACCGTTGAAGCAAGTGCTCACGAAAACTGGAAAAAGAAAATTACAGAACTGAATGAAGGGGATACCCATCTTACTTTAAAAGAACTGGCACCTGTAAGAATAGTGAAAAACAAGTTCTTTGGTGAGCTGGAAGACATCTACCAGTCGGGAAGAGATAAAGAAGCTTTAATAGCATCATTGGGGCGTGCAAGAGCAAAGCGTGGAATGTTTGAGGGAGATATGGAAAACGGTGAACTGGAAATAGGACAGGTTTCTGCTTTGATCAATGATGTATTACCGGTAGAAACCGTTTTCAGTAATTTATTGAAAGAGTTTAAAGAAGCAAAAGTGCCGAGTTTATAGAATCTGAATGAATGGAAGAGAGAATAATTGAAGTAAGAGATCAGAAACTTTATATAACATACAACAATGCATCCAAAGAAAAGGCTGTTGTCGTTTTTCTTCATGATTCCTTGGGCTGTGCACAACTTTGGAGAGATTTCCCATCAAAACTGTCTGAAATTACGGATTCTAATATCCTCATATATGACAGATTAGGCTATGGGAAATCCGGAACAATGCCTACCCATGAAAGACCGGTTAATTATATGGAACTAGAAGCCGATCTGTTGAATGATTTGCTGACAGAGCTTGATATCAACAATGCTGTTCTATTCGGGCACAGTGACGGTGGGACAATTGCCCTCATCACTGCTGCTAAGTATCCTGAAAAAATACAGGCTGTAATCTGTGAAGCAGGACACATTTTTGTAGAAGAGGTTACATTAAAAGGGATCTATGATGCCTGGGAAGCATACAAAACGACCAATCTTGCCGAACGTCTTGCCAAATATCATGGAGACAAGGTAGAAATGCTTTTCAGGGCCTGGACAGAAACCTGGACCCGTGAAGACTACAGAAGCTGGAATATTGAATACCTTTTAAAAGATATTCAATGTCCTTTGCTTTTCATTCAGGGGGATGCTGACGAATATGGTACACTGGATCAGGTTGAAAAAACAGTTTCTCAGGTAAGCGGTCCCGCAGAAAAATATATCATTCCGGGAATAGGGCATACACCGCATAAGGAAAATCCGGAGCTTGTTTTGGCTAAGGTATCAGAATTTATAGAAAAAATATAGCTGTAAGCATAATCGGTAATAGGAGCATCTTGTGGTACAAGGTGCTTTTTATTTTCAGTCAGGTAATTAAACAATATCTGATTTAAGTTGTTTATCTATATTTTCTGTACAAATTGATGAGTTGTGTTTGAATGAATTATATTTATAGCAGCTGAATTTCTGCTGCGATATTTTCTCTTGCCTGCTGCTCATATTTGTCCCTGAAATGCTCTGTTTTGAAAATACTTTCCAGTTCCAGGAAGTGCTTTAATACTTTTTTCCTTCCCGGTTTGTAGAGAAGGTCAGGGTAAAGGGCGTATTCTTTCCGGATCTTCCGGGTATAATCAAAATAAGTCGCAGAATCTTTTCCCAAGATAGAAAGATCTGCATCCAGAAGGTAATTTGTATCCGGATCATCTGACTTTTGGTGGGATTTGGTAGCTAAGATCTGACTTTCGGTTTTCGAAATTTTAGTTGGGGTCAATCCTATTTTATGGAGTCGTTCTACAGCATATGATGCACTTCTTTCTTCATTGGACTTTGAAGAAGAATCATAAATAACATCGTGGTAAAAAACAGAAAATGAAACAGTAAAAAAATCGCTAATGTGGTTTTTTACACTTTCCAGTTCCATGAACATATTTTCAAGATGAAAAAGATCGTGATAGTACCTGCCTTTTTCGGAATATCGGGTTTCAATTTCCTGCCACAGATTTTCAATAAGACTCCTGTCTTCCGTAAAATGAAGGCAAAGATCTGTGAAGTTTCCTTTCAGATTCATGATAATGGATATAAAAAAAAGGAACTTTTAAAAAGTTCCCTGATTTGATTCCAATACTGCTTTCAGATCAGCCCAGCCTCCGCCGTTATAACCGTCTTTCAGGCCCTGGCCATTAAGGTATTCCAATGCTTTTCCGCTTCTGTTTCCGCTTCTGCAGAACAAAATCACAGGTTTTTCGATAGATAAGATTTCTTCCTTTCTGTCTTCTACTTCACCAAGAGGAATATTTTTGGCACCATCTATATTGCCGTCCATTTCAAGCTCCATCGGCTCACGAACATCAATTAATTCATAATTTCCAGACTGTATAACTTCTATTAAAGACATAACTGTGTAGTTTAAGATTAAAAATAATAACGAAAATACGCAATTTTTTCCTGAAAAAACTCTTTATCAAAACTTAAATTTTCCCAAAAATGCTTAAAACTTTAGGTGTATTCACTTATTACCGATAACCGCAAGATTCATAAATTAAGCTTAATTTTGCAGAATGGAAATTCTAAATGGCGGTGCCGAAAAATATTCCCAGCTTATAAAATCCAAAGCGCAGCATTTTGGGTTTCAAAGCTGTGGGATCTCGAAAGCAGCATTTTTAGAAGAAGACGCTCCGAATTTAGAAAAATGGCTCAAAAATAATTTCCACGGAGAAATGAAATACATGGAAAACCATTTTGATAAAAGATTGGATCCCAGATTGCTTGTGGAAGGCTCGAAATCTGTTATTTCACTGTCCTATAATTATTTTCCAAAAGAAGAAATCCCGGCACTGGAAAATTATAAAATTTCAAAATATGCCTACGCAGAAGATTACCATGAAGTCGTGAAAGAAATTCTCCGTGAGATGGTTTCAGAACTGCAGGAGGAGATAGGAGAGTTCGGGTTCCGGGTTTTTGTGGATTCTGCACCCGTCCTGGAAAGAAGCTGGGCCAGAAAGTCGGGAATTGGATGGGTAGGAAAAAACGCCAATCTCATCACAAAACAGAATGGCTCCTTTTATTTTTTGGCTGAAATTATCTGTGATCTTGAACTCATTCCCGACCATGCCACTACAGACCATTGCGGGACCTGCAGGAAGTGTATTGATGCATGTCCTACGGATGCCATTGTTTCCGAAAAGATCATTGACGGAAGCCGCTGTATTTCTTACGCGACTATAGAGCTCAAGAACGAAATTCCTGATCATTTTAAAAATAAGATGGAAGACTGGATGTTCGGTTGTGATATCTGTCAGGATGTATGTCCCTGGAACAGGTTTTCTTCACCCAATCTTCAGAGCCGTTTTGCCCCCAATGAATCCCTGAAAAATTTCAAAAAAGGGGAGTGGAAAGAAATTACCCAGGAAATATTTTCTGAGATCTTCAGGAAATCCCCCGTAAAGAGGACCAAATTTGCCGGCCTGAAGCGGAATATTGAATTTTTGGAACGTTCTTCAAATAAGCTTTAGGATAAATTTTTGGTGACGAATCCTTATCTGGAATTTAGAAGTTCCAAAGCTGAAGAGGATAAATGACCATCCCTTAAGCTGTCGGTCTTAAGGAGGTTAAGATTTAATTCAGTAAGAATCTCTGAAAAAACTCTTCCTAAAAAGGAAATTGATTTTCAGGAGACAATTGTCCCACAGAAAATCAACGTTTTTTTTGTACTCTTTTTGGAGCTGTTTTTACCCGTACTTTAAATCTTTTTTGTGATTTTGTATTTTTACGCATATTTGTGAATATTTCGTAATTAAATTTAATCATTTTTTCGATTAAAACAAATACTTTTACAGAAAATTGAAGATTAAACTTTATTAAAGCATGAGTGTTAAAATTATATTGCTGTTTGTTCTGAAGACCCTGGGAATTATTTTAGGAATTGTTGTTGTGTACGTTATCCTGGGACTTTTGCTGCCACTTATAGAAGTTTCAGCAGATAATGATGGACAGCCGAAAGATATTCCGATCTATATTTATACCAACGGTGTACATACGGATATTGTAATGCCTGTAAAAAATGATCTTCAGGATTGGGGGGCAAAAGTTCCGTTTTCCAATACAAAATCGAAAAGAACGGATTACAGTTATATAGGAATAGGCTGGGGCGATAAAGGTTTTTATCTGGATACCCCAACGTGGGCTGATCTGAAGTTTTCCACTGCCTTTAAAGCTGCCTTCTGGCTCAGTGATTCTGCCATGCACTGTTCCTATTATAAAACTATGAAAGAAGGAGAAGACTGCAAAATGATCATGATCAGCAGAAACCAATATAAAAATCTGGTAAAATTTATAGAAGATAAATTCGACAGGGATCAGAATGGAAACTTTATCCTCATTCCTACCAACGCTGTTTATGGTGTTAACGATGCCTTTTATGATGCGAAAGGGAAATACAGCTTCCTGAATACCTGCAATACCTGGGCAAACGATGCGCTGAAAGCCGCAGGACAGAAAGCTGCCTTATGGACACCTTCCGATTTCGGAATTTTCAGACATTACAAATAGTTTTTCAATGAAATTTTTCGCCGTAATTTTTGCTGTACCCCTTATATTTTCATGCACTAATGAATCTAAAAGAGCCCATCCCGTCATTGAAAATTCTTCCATTAAAGTAGAAAACAGGCCGGAAGCGGATCTCTCCAGAATTACAGCAAAGGCTGAAGAAGCTCTGAAATTCTGTGTTTCAAAAAAGCTAAATACTGATTTTTGTATCCTGATCGATATGAGCCTTCATTCGGGAATTAAAAGATTTTTTGTCTGGGATTTCAAAACGGAATCAGTAGTCAAGAAATATCTTGTGGGGCATGGCTGTGGTTTAAATTCCTGGAGTGCAGATGGTTCAAAAGACAATCCACAGTTCAGCAACGAAGACGGAAGCCATCTTTCATCTTTAGGGAAATATAAGCTGCAGGGAAGAGGTTACAGCGAATGGGGAATCAATGTTAAGTATCTGATGCATGGTTTGGAAGAAACAAACAGTAATGCTTTAAAAAGATATATTGTTTTCCATTCCTGGGACCAAATGAGTGACGAGGAAGTTTTTCCAAAAGGTTCTCCCGAAGGTTGGGGTTGTCCTACAGTGTCCAACAAGGCAATGAAAGAAATAGATTCTATGATTCAAAAGGCTAGGAAACCTGTTCTGATGTGGATCTATCAATAATATACCGGAAAAATTATGAAGCACCGTCTTGTCCGTGAGCAGCAGCTCAACTGCAGTATAGAAACAGCATGGAAGTTTTTCTCCTCTGCCGGTAATCTTTCCGAGATTACACCGAAAGACATGAATTTTACTGTCCTGACTACAATGGAAAACGATGAAATTTATGAAGGAATGCTCATCGATTACTACGTTTCACCTTTATTCGGAATAAAAATGAAATGGCAGACAGAGATTATTAAAGTTGATTTTCAGAAAAGCTTTATAGACTTCCAGAAAAAAGGACCTTATAAACTATGGCACCATCATCATGAATTTATCCCTAATGACAAAGGAGTGCTTATGAAAGATACTATTGATTATGAACTTCCGATGGGATTTTTGGGTGAAATAGCCCATCCTCTTTTCGTTAAAAAGAAAGTGGAACATATTTTCGACTACCGCTACGAAGTACTGGAAAAAATGTTCAATAAAAATAATAAAGTGTAGGATATAATAAAGCCGCTCTGTGGAGCGGCTTTATTTATTATCTGGCAAAATCTGCATGATGAAGCAGATAGTGATTTATTTAACCAATTCGATATTAACAGCAGAGAATCCTTTTGGAGATTTTTCTTTCTCGAAAGATACTTTGTTACCCTTTTTTACAGGATGTGCACAGCTGTTGTTGTGAAAGAAAACATTTTCTTTGCTGTTGTCTTCAGTAATGAAGCCATAGCCTTTCTCACTGTGGAAAGTGATGATCCCTGTCTTTCTGATTTCCTCTGCCATAATAGGAGCGGCACCAAGCTGGATCTCATCAATGTTTACTTCCTGTCTTTCTCTGTCTTCAGGAGGTGTAGAGGTAAGTCTTCCGAATTCATCTACATACATGAAAACATCTTCTGCACCTTTGTTGTTATTCGTTTTACGATCTTCGCGTCTCAGCGCTTTTTCTTTTTGCTTTTGAATTTTTTTCTTGAAATTTTCTTTTTTAGAAAAAGAGTCTGCCATAAATTATTCTAGTATTTAATTTTATATTGTAATTGTTTACCTGATCTGCCAAGTCTTATAAAGCTGCAGTCATCCGTCTGTTCTTCTTTATGAAACGAAGCGTCGAAAGCAGTTTGTTTGGGCGTTCATCAGTAAAAGAAGTGATTTTTAAAAAATGAGGCATCTGAAAAGCGGGAACTGAAAAGAAAGAATTTCTATACTGTAACAGAGGGCAAAGGCAGCGGCCTATTAATTAATACACAAATATACGACAATTAACTGAATAAACCTATTTTAAATCATTGATTATCAAAAAAGTATTTTCTGCTTTCAAAAATGAGCGGTTGTTTCACTAATTTATACATCAATAAAAAATCCTCAGCTTGCTGAGGATTGTGGAAAATAATATATTATAAAAATGAAGTGGTGTATAATATGATTCATAGAGCAGCAAATGTTGTGCCTAAAAATCACATATTTTGGATTTTTTTTGTGTAGAAGCTCAATTTTAGAGCGGTTGCAGAGTGTATCCGGTTGGTACGTAGTGTGATATATCCTTTATGTGAGTAATATTTTTTCATCATTCATCCTAATGTATGGATGTAGGAATTTGGAATTCATTGCCATACCTAACTTTTATATACACTTTTAAGCTGTTGATATCTGATGTTCATCATTATTTTTTTTGCGGTTTAATTTTAGATTCATGAAAAAAAACTTCTATCTCCGTGCAGCGCTCTCAGTTATTCTGTTGATGCATAGTGTAATATCTATTTTCAGCGGCGATGTTAATCATTTTGGCCGTCTTTACCTGGATACCATAGGCTTCAGTCCCTTTGGAATTTATGTGGCCTGGGCTGTAAAGCTGATCCATCTTATCTCAGTATTTCTGATCTGGTGGGACCGGTATATAAAGGCAGTTTCTATCTGCCATATCATTATCCTGATTTTTGGAATTTATTTTGTGCACTGGCAAAATGGATGGTATGTTGTAGGTGGTGGCACCAACGGGATTGAATTCAATATTCTTTTAATTTGCTGTTTTTTACAGCTTATTTTTACCGGAAAGGAAGAAAACTGCAGTTCATAGACTATTGGTGTGGGTTACAGGTTTAAATTTTTATTTTCCGCTGAAAGATGGTATTTTGCATAGTAAATCCTATCACAATCAATGCCCGGCAGAAAATCAAAATTATACATCCATTTATTCTTTTGGATACTGTATTATATTCTGGAAGTTTATCTGGACTTTTACTGGTCAAGGTATCAGTTTCCTGGTACCAAATGGCAGTTGAGGCTTCAGAATACTATTATTCTGGAACTTGGATATCTTCTGATTAAAATTCCGCTGGCTTATACTCTTCTGTATGTATACGAAAGAACCGGTCTCAAAAGATTGCTTACCTGTATTCTCTCTGTTATTATTCTCATTGCGGCGGTTCTTGCCCACAGATTTTTTACCCATTATATCATTTATCCCCATATTTATGGAATTGCTGAAACATTGGACGGGAAACAGCCTTCAGGATTTATCAACGGGCTTGTAGCTTTTAACTCCTTTATGGATTTGATCTTTATGGCTGGCCTTATCTTTGGCGTCGAAATTACAAGGCAGAAAAACCTGCTGAAAGAACAAATTTCAAAGCTGAAATCAGAAAAGCTGGATCAGGAGCTTACCATGCTGAAAGCCCAGATCAATCCCCATTTTTTGTTTAATACCCTGAATAATATTTACGGAATGGCCCTTAAAAAAGCCGATGAAACACCTGATGTCATATTACAACTTTCCAAAATGATGAGGTATAATATTTATGAGGCAGCAGAACGCTATATTTCTATAGAGAAAGATGTAGAGAATATCAGAGATTTCCTCCAGATCCAGAAGATCCGTTACCATGACCTGGTAATCCGTTTTAATGAGACTATAGATAATCCTTCCCAGGAGATTTCACCGCTTATTTTGATCCAGTTTGTGGAAAATGCCTTTAAACATGGTGTGTCGGAAACCTTTGGACAAAGCTTTATTCATATTGATATTCAGCTGAATAACGGTGTTCTTCATTATCATATTGAAAATTCAAAAGAAGAAAAGCCGCACGGAAATTCTACAAAAATAGGACTGAAAAATATCCGCAGGCAGCTTGAACTGCTTTATCCAAAGCATATTCTCACCGTTGAAAGTACCACTGAACGGTATATCGTAACCTTAATTATTGACCTCAATGACACATTCCGATTTTAAAAAATACAGCTGCATCATTGTAGAGGATGAGCCAATAGCTGCAGAGATCCTGGAGAATTTTGTTTCAAGAGACCAGGATCTTCATCTCGTGGCAAAATGCTCCGATGCCGTTTATGCCGGAAGCCTTTTAAACAGGCATGATATTGATCTGATGTTTCTGGATCTCCACCTTCCGGTTGTAAAAGGCTTTGATTTCTTGAAAAAACTGAAAAATCCGCCTCTTGTTATTGTGACTACTGCTTATCATCAGTATGCTGTAGAAGGTTATGAGCTTGATATTGTAGATTATCTGATGAAGCCTGTTCCCTACGACAGGTTTACCAAAGCGGTTGAAAAATTTAAATACCTGATGAACGCAGAGGAAGCCTTATTGGAGGCAGCGGACCGCGAACACATTTTTATCAGCAGTGGAAAAAAGCAGATTAAAATTGTTCTTCATGACATCTTTTTTATTGAAAGCTTACGGGAATATATTCACATTCACACCAAAAAAGGAATGATCACTGTGAAAATGCCGATCAGCAGGATAGAAGAAAGTCTGGATCCTAAAATATTCCTGAGGATTCACAAATCTTATATTATTTCGAAATCTAAAATTGAAGTACGCTCTGCCAGCATGATACAGGTGATGGGCAAAAAGCTTCCGATTGGCAGGACTTATAAGCCTTCCATAGAGCTGTAAACCTTCATAGACTAATAGCTTTATTTGATAGCTGTTTCTTTTATTATTCTTCAGTTTTGGGCAACTTTGAACTGTTAAACAACTCCCGGGAACTTAAAGGATAAATAAGTTTGAATAAAAGAATGACCGATTGCAGTAATTAGAATATATGTGGATGTTAGTATTCTGAGGAATACGGATTGGCTTAATCATCTTAAGCCAATTTTTTTATTTGATATAACCTGAAAAAAAACTCCGGTATCACAATCGGTACCGGAGTTTTTTCTATATTTTGAAAACTATGAAGCCTTCATTTCTTTTTTATCCCATATACTTTTGATAATAAAGAACAGTCCTAAAAACAGAAACGGGATGCTTAAAATTTGTCCCATATTCAGGCTCATTCCCTTTTCGAAATCAACCTGGTCCACTTTTATAAATTCTACAAAGAACCTCACAATGAAGATCAGTAGAGTAGTGATGCCGAAATAAAAGCCTTTTCCAACCTTAAAGATGTTTTTCGTATACATATAATATACCAGAAGGAAGATCATCAGATAGCACACCGCTTCATATAGCTGGGCAGGATGTCTCGGAATATTATCTATCTGTCTGAATATAAATGCCCATGGCGCTGTAGAGGGTGTTCCTATAATTTCAGAGTTCATCAGATTGCCTAACCTGATAAATGCTCCGGCCAGAGGAGTGGCAATAGCGATCACATCCAGAACAGTCATAAACTTCATGGAAAACTTTCTTGCATAGATCAGAAGCATAATAATAAGCCCGATTCCGCCACCGTGGCTTGCCAGTCCAGCGTATCCTGAAAAATGATAGGTTCCGTCAATCCCTTTCTGGATTGGCAGGAATATCTCAATAGGATGCTGGGAATAATAATCGAAATCGTAAAAAAGGCAATGTCCTAATCTGGCACCTGCTAAAATCCCTATAAATGCATAAGAAAAAAGTGCTTCATGAGCCTGTTGGCTTAGATTTTCTTTTTTATAAATGGTCTTTAGGATGGTGTAGCACAGAACAAGTCCGGCCAGAAACAGCAGGCCATAGTATTTAAGAGGGAATCCGGCAATATTGAAAATTTCAGGACTTACATCCCAGTTAACATATAATAAATTCATTGATGATGATTGTAGAATTATTTTAGGGGACAAATATAACAGGATATAGACGTTTTTAAGGAATATAAGTCAGACTTTAGGACATTTTCAGGGAATATATCATGTTTTTATACCAATACAAAAAACCTCTCACATCAAGTAAGAGGTTTTGAACGGACATCGAGTGAAAGGTATTGCTACTTATCAGTCAATGTTCGTTTAAATGGTATATTCAAATTATGCTAACTTTACGTTAACTGCATTTAAACCTTTGTCGCTTTTTTGTACTTCGAAAACTACTTTATCGTTTTCACGGATAGATCTTGTATCTAATCCTGAAGAGTGTACAAAAATGTCTTTACCTCCGTCTGTTGGAGAAATAAATCCGAAGCCTTTTGCTTCATTGAAAAATTTTACGGTGCCTTCTTGCATTGTAATAGTATTAAAAATTGTTGTATTAATTATCTTGCGGACTATTTTCTAAAAACTTATCAGAAAAGTTGTCCATTTATTTTTTTATTATGATCAGTGTAAATATTGAAATTTCTCCACATGCATTATAAACCCTATCAGCTTCTGAATATTGGTTAAGTCAGAACGTTCCCCTTCGTCACAGAAAGAAACGGCAGTTCCCTGAGTTCCTGCTCTTCCGGTTTTTCCAATGCGGTGAACATAAGTTTCCGGGACATCCGGAAGTTCATAGTTAACGACATAAGGAAGTTCCTCAATATCAATTCCTCTGGCGGCAATATCGGTAGCGACCAGAACACGAATCTTACTGTTTCTGAAGTCTTCCACAGCCTGTTGTCTTGCTATCTGAGATTTATTTCCATGAATCGCTGCTGCAAAAATTCCTGTACGCTCCAGTTGTTTCACCAGTCTGTCGGCTCCCTGCTTGGTACGTGTAAAAACCAGTGAACGTAAAATAGATACATCCTGCAGTATATTGATAAGCAGATCAGTTTTCTGGGTCTTTTCAACGAAGTAAACGGACTGGTTAATGGTATGCATTGGTGATGGAACCGGGTTTACTGTAATTTCTACAGGGTTCTTCAGCATGGCATCTGCAAATTTTTGGACGTCCGGAGGCAAGGTTGCAGAAAAGAATAAGGTCTGTCGTTTTGGTGAAACCAGCTTTAAGATTTTTTTTACATCCTCTGCAAATCCCATATCAAGCATCCTGTCAGCTTCGTCCAGGACCAGTATTTCAATTTTAGAGAGATCAATATATCTTTGGCTTACCAAATCCAGCAGTCTTTCGGGAGTTGCAATAAGAATATCCACCCTTTTTCTAAGAGCAGCGAGCTGGCTTCCGGATAATACACCTCCAAAAATGGAAAGCTGTGATAGGGGTAAATATTTACTGTAAACTTTAAAACTTTCTTCCAGCTGCAGGACCAATTCCCGGGTTGGCGTTAAGATTAAAGTCCGTATTTCTTTATGATCTGGTGTATTTCTTTTTAATAACTGAAGAATAGGCATGGCAAATGCCGCCGTTTTTCCAGTGCCGGAGTGAGCATAGCCTATAATATCCCTTCCTGCTAAAATATGGGGAACAGCAATGTACTGTATCTCTGTAGGTTTGGAATATCCGGCTTCTGTAACGGCACGGACTATAGGATTTATTAAATTTAAATTTCTAAAACTCATCATATTCTACCGGAACATCCGGTTCTGAGTGGCCAAATCGGTTAAGATCTGAATTGTTGTCTTGTATCAAAATAATGAATATCAGTTCTGATAAGCATTACCTTTAATTATTATTTACTTTGCATTAACTTTGACAATAAATTCAGTTGGGAATATATTTGCTGAGCTTTGCAATATCATATCGTTCTTATTCTCAGGGGCAGGGTTTTAATCTGTACCATTCTGAGCTTTATAAATACTTTTCACCTGAAAACCAAGGAAACAGTATTAAAAATTATTAAAAAATAAGTTTTAATTGGGCAGCTGAAAAAGCAAAACTGAAAGAGAAAAATGAAGATTTTAAACTATTACAGAATAGCAAAAGGCAGAGACCTGTTTTTATAAATGCTTTGCAAAGCTACAATAAAGAAATTGAATATTAATTGATTTAAATGATTGATTATCAAAAAATTATTTGTAGCTTTCGCACGTTAACTGAATTGTTTGCAGCCAAGCGGATGATTTTAAATCCGTACTTATGCAGACCTCTGTTCCTACAACCAGCCCCCAACCCCAAACTTTACAATCCCACACAGACCAGCATGTGAGAATTGCATACTTCATTATGGTTCATCATAAGCCGGAAGTATTCAAAGCAATGTTTCAGAAGATCTATACAAGAGATCAATTTTATCTCATCCACATAGACCGTAAAGCTAAAGATGAGTTTACCGATGAGATTCAGATGTATCTCATCAAGTTTCCCAACGTTTATATTCTGGAAAGCATCAATATTGTTTCCGGAGGATTCAGTATGATCCAGGCTGAACTTGATGCCATGGAGTTTCTGCTTAATGTAAGCCAGGAATGGGATTATTTTGTTAACCTGAGCGGTGAAGATTATCCTTTGAAATCACAGAATATCATCAGGAAATTCCTTACAGCAAACAATGGACGGAATTATCTTTTCTATTATGATCAGAAATTTTACCGTCCGGATACTCTTAAGAGAATACAAAATCATTTTACGGAGCTGTCTTATAAGATATCGTCTCTTATGTATAAAAGAGAATTCATGAAGGGAGTTACGCCCTATATCGGTGGGAAATGGGTTATTTTTACCAGAGATACCTGCGCTTTTCTTGCCAATAATAAAAGAGTGATGAATTTTGAGGATTATTATCTCCATACATTTCTGCCTGCAGAATCATTTTTCCAGACTGTTCTTATGAATACTTCTTTTAACGATCTTATTGTAAATGATGATAAAAGAGCCGTCATCGAAAAACCGATATTCGGTAAGAAACAGACATCAGAGGAGCTTATTCTTTTTCTGAAAGTGACCAACCACCTTTTCATCAGGAAAATAAATGACAAAACAGAGGAAGAGGTTGTGAAATACATCGAAGAAAGCTATGATCTTCCTTTGCCGAACATAGATGAAGTAGAAAGAGAGCTCAAAATTGATAAAAGGCAGGATAATTAACTTCCGTATTTCCTCAAATATTCCAAAAAATTTTTGTCAATGTTTTTTTAACGTCCTATAATTAACAAGGGGCTTCAATGAAATGTAAACTTGTTTCAACTTAAATGTTCCAGATATTAAGTCTCAGTAATTGAGAAATTTCATTAAAATTAAATGCAAAGTCATAGAATATACATACTGTAACATTATTAAGCGCTATGATTCAAATGAGTAATACCATGAAGATCATTCATTCTAAAGTATAGGTCTTATATTTCACCCATTACATACATATTCTCCATTGTCGGCACTGTACTGCCTCCCTGTTTTTCAAGGGTTATAGCGAATGCTTGTGCTTTCGGAATATGGGAAAGAGCTGTTTTGCTGTCTTTTTCTTCAGTGTACATTCCGGCGCTTACTGGTTTTCCGTCTGCAATAGCCCAAAGCTGATACTGCATTCCTTCCGGGGCTTTTGGTAAGCTTTCAGCGTTGAGGTAGACTTCTTTTGTTTTTTTGTCCCAGAAAACCATTGCTTTGGAATCGGTATGCTTTTCTACGCCTTTCAGCATGACCATCTGTATATCGGGATTGGAAAACATTTCCATTTTCTGATTCATCTTTTGCATAGCGAGATCCTGAGCTTTTTTCTCAGTCTGCATTTTAGCAATTTCATCTTTCGTTTTAGACTGATCGCTCATCCAGAAAAGATTTCCGGCAGCACTGATCAGAAATAATACAGAAGCGGCAACTGCATAGGTTTTCCAGCTGCTTTTACTCTGAGGCTTAATGTCCTGTTGAAGCTTGATATCCTGCTGAGGTTTCACATGGGGAATATCCCGGATAACCGCAGGCTGTACTTCTTCAGTAGTCTGCTCCTGCTGGATCTTATTCCAGATCTTAGATTTTAAATCGGCTGGTGGTGCCACGGCCTGGCTTGTCGCCAGATCTTCCAAAGTTTTTTGTGCTTCTTCAAAAGCCGCTTTTACTTCAGCATTGTTTTTCATCACACACTCCAAAATCCCTGCCTCCTCAGGAGAAGCAAGACCTAGAATATAAGATTCTATAATTCCGGATGATATGTATTCTTTAGTGTTCAATTTATTGATAATCTTTTAACAAATCCTTTAATTTCATCAGCGCATTCCGCATTTTGGTTTTCACCGTTCCAAGGGGTATCTTTAGTTTATCAGATATTTCGCTCTGCGTATAACCCTGGTAGTATGCTAAGTCGATAAGTTCCTGTTTATCAACCTCCAAACCTTTCAGTACATTATTAAATCCAATAAAATCGGATGAATTGTTAGTCGTTGAAAGTTCTGTAGAGTTATATACGAAATCCGGAAGAGGCTGGTTTTTAAGTTCGTTCTGAAAACCTTTTGATTTTAAATAATCTATAGCCGTGTTTCTTGCAATATTAATCATCCACGTATAAAACCTTCCTTTGGAAGAGTCATACTGATGAGCGGCATTCCAGATTTTAACAAAAACATCCTGAATTATTTCTTCCGTATATTCTTTTGACTGAACGATCCGGAGAACCACACCATACAGGGCTCCTGCATAATGATCGTACAAATAATGAAAGCCCGATTCGTTTTTTTCCTTCAGTAAAACGATAAGCTCTTCTTCCGAATAGGTTGTTTTAATAGTGTATGATTTTCATTCCAAATGTAATAAAAATTAATATACTACAGACAACATCCGAAAAATCTTTTAAATAGTAAATGATTTTAAGTAATCGTTTAAAATTATCAGATATGAAAAGTATAATCATAAAAAACAGTCCTCCTGTTTTTCAACGGATCTGTCTGATTCCCTATGTCTCAATTTAGTTTTGGATTCCGAAAGATCTAACAGGTTCTAAATTTTTAATAAAAAATCAATTTTTTTAAATCCAAAACAAAAACCGCCTCGTAAATGATTCTAAGAACACAAAGTAAATAAATATTAATTAAAAAAAACAACAAAATGAACACAAACTCAAAAATTGCAGTTTTAGGAATGATCGTTTTATCATTCGCTTTCAGCGGGAAGGTAACTGCACAGATGGTGAAAGAAAAAACAGTAATGGTAGGCGGAGCGCTGATGTATCCATCTAAAAATATTATTGAAAACGCTGTTAACTCCAAAGATCACAAAACTTTGGTAGCAGCAGTAAAAGCAGCCGGTCTTGTAGAAACGCTGCAGGGAGCAGGACCTTTTACAGTGCTTGCCCCTACGGACGCAGCCTTTGGGAAACTTCCCAAAGGAACTGTGGAAACTCTGGTAAAACCTGAAAATAAGGAAATGCTTACAAAGATCTTAACCTATCACGTGCTTGCCGGAAAATACAGTGCTAAAGACATCTGGGCTGCAGTGAAAGCCGGAAAGGGTAAAAGTATGATGAAAACGGTAGAAGGGGAAGGGCTGACCTTCTGGACAAAAGGAAAAGATCTTTATGTACAGGATGCTAAAGGAAATAGTGCAAAAGTGACGATAGCTGATGTGAATCAGTCAAATGGTGTGATCCATGTGATTGATACGGTCTTGATGCCGTAATGTTTTAGTTTTCAAACAGCATAATTTTTTATGCTGTTTTTTTCCTCTTTTGAGAATCATAAAACACTTTAACCTAATAATATTATGAAAAAAACAATTAATGTTTCTAACCAGGGAGCAACTCTGGATACAGGCAGAAGAAATTTTTTGAAACTGGGCGGTATAGGACTGGCAATGGCAGGACTTGCACTGATTGGTTGTGACGACGATGATTTCGAATTTTCAGGTAACGGTCAGGTCTTTGACCTAGGTACCGGAGATGTCGGAGTCTTGAATTATGCGTATGCATTGGAACAGTTGGAGGCAGATTTTTATACAAAAGTAGTCAACAACTTTTACTCAGGGATTTCAAGTGCTGAAAAAGAGATCTTTACAGACCTTTATCATCATGAAGTCATTCACCGTGATTTTTTTAAAACGGCTATCACCGGTGCTACGATGAATGTTTTACCCACACTGGAATTTCAGTATCCCAATGTGAATTTTAATAACAGAAATTCTGTTCTGGCGACAGCAAAAGCCCTGGAAGATACAGGGGTGGCTGCCTACAACGGTGCAGGAAAATACATTACCAATCCTGCCTATTTGGTTATTGCAGGAAAAATCGTTTCTGTAGAAGCGCGACATGCCTCTGCGATCAGGAATATCATTAATCCCGGATCTACAGACTTTTCAGGTGATGACGTGATTGATGCCAACGGACTGGATCTTGCCAAAGAGCCTAAAGACATCGTTATGGCAGCAGGAGGATTTATAAAAACTCCTTTCACATGGAAAGAAAAAGGAATCAGCTAATTACCCATTTTCAAAATCTACAGTTATGAACATTCTTAAATTACTCGATAAGCTTTCTAATGATAAATTTTTTACCACAGAAGCGACAAGATTAGAAACGATTACCAATATTTCATCGTTTGGTAAAAAAGCAGCGGTGGCCTCTATTCCGCTTGGATTGGGCACCTTAATGGCAACCCCTGCTAAAGCTGAAACTTCAGATAAAACAGTTCCCGTAAGTGTTTTTAAAAATGCTTTGACGGATGCTTTGCAGCTGGCATTAGTTCTGGAATATCTGGAAAATGAATATTACGCAATGGGACTGGCTGTACCCGGCCTGATTCCCAATTCAGATAGGCCAGTCTTCATGCAGATCTCAAAGCATGAATCAGCTCATGTTACATTTCTGAAGAGTACACTGACATCTCTGGGAGAGACTCCGGGAGCAAAACCCACTTTTGATTTTACCGCTGGCGGGGCTTTTATGCCTTTTACAGATTATAATCAATTTCTTGTTTTGGCACAGGCTTTTGAAGATACCGGGGTTCGTGCTTATAAGGGACAGGCTGGAAATGTGATGGCTAACAAAGCAGTTTTACAGGCCGCATTACAGATACATTCAGTAGAAGCCAGACATGCTTCGCAGGTGAGAAGAATGAGAGCCAATAAAGGCTGGATAGAACTGGCCAACGGAGGAAATATGCCTTCTGCTACCAATGCTGTCTATGCCGGTGAAGACAATGTGAACCAGGCCGGATTCAATACCGGTACTGCTTTTGGAGCTGCTGCAGGATCTGCAGCTTATGATGAAATTTTAACAGGAAGTGAAGCTCAGGCAATTGCAGGTCTGTTTATTGTCTGAGATAATTTTTATTATTTAGGTGTGAGTCCTATCCTTAGAAAATTTCTGAGGATAGGATTTTTTTTAATTATTAATCTTAATTATAGAAAAATATTACCCAAAAGTGTAATTGACCTGCTTTGTTTTTATCACCAGCTTTACTATGAAATTAATAGTATAAACAATATATCAACGGCATTTCTGCCGAAGACCCTACTGTAGAATTTGATTTGTACTCATACTGCTAATAAAAACAAAATTACCATGAAAACACTACATTTAAAAAGTCTGAAGATTCTCGTGAGCTTTTTCCTGCTCACTCTGTTTACCAGCCTGTATTCACAGCCTCCGGTACCTGTTGGCCGTATTTATGACCAGGCGCACCAGCAGAGCTTTGTTCTGTACAGTGACGGGATGACGGTACAGGATGGTAATCCCATGAATAGAGGCCTGGCGTATCGTGATCCATCCGGAATGATGTATCTGAGGCTGCCGGCTGCCAATCCGCACCAAAAAGCTTTTTTCCTGGATTACAACAGGAATGTTATTGAGATTGATTATATCCAGGGAGCCAGGATTATTGGTTATTCAGACATTCAGCCGCCACCAAATCCAATGATTAATTATGTTCCGCCGGTATACAGCCCTAATGTCGGTATTCAGACAGCGAACGGTTTTCAGCCTTTACCGGAGCAGGTTATAGACATAAAGAATCCGTATGGTGACCTGATGATCACAAACGAGCAGACCGCTAAAAACTGTTACGACCGGTCAGTTGGTTTTAATGGCACCCTGGACAAACAGAAATTTGGTGACTGCATGATTGAAAATATGGCCGGAAAAAAAGAGAATGAAATTTATAACTGTGTTAAAAATGCTTCAACACCGGAAGAGCAGGCTTTATGTCTTGTTGGCACTATGGGAGGCACAAATGAAAGAAGAATATCTGCATCTCTGCTGAAATGTTATAAGCAGTATGGAAATGACTATAGTAAATATCCGTTGTGTCTGGCAGGCGAATCCTCGGATCCTGAGCTTCAAAAGCTTCTTTCCTGCGTGCAGCAGCAGGGTAGTTTTGGACAGGTGAACTTTATGAATACCGCTATGTGCTATGGAGCAAGTAGACTTAATATGAATACAGAAGCCCAGATCGTAGTGCAGTGTGCTGTAACGTCAGGCGGACAGCCTTATGTTTTTGCCGGTTGTGCCGGTGGGCAGCTTATGTCCAGGGAACTGGATAAATGCCTTACCATTGGTGTGGGAGGTGATTCCGGCTGTTTTGGTAAAAATAATGACATTATAAAAGGTTTGAATAAAATTGGTTCCGAGCTGCAGAATCAGTTTGGCCCAAATAATGACATCGTAAAAACATGGAATAATACAGTTCACGACATTCAGTATGGTCCGGGTAAAAGCCACGAAGTGGTAAAGGTCTTTACCAATGTTGGAAACGAGCTGGAAAAAGCAGGAAATAATATCGGCAAGGAAATAAAAAAAGTACTGCCGAAAATAAAATGGTGATTTGCAGGAAAAACTTATTTTTTAATTTAATGAAAAACCTCTGAGAATCAAATGATTTCAGAGGTTTTTTAGTACCCAGGACCGGGATCGAACCGGTACTCCTAAGAACTGGTGTTTGAGACCAGCGCGTCTACCAATTCCGCCACCTGGGCAAGTGTTAAATTGGTGTGCAAATATAGAAACTTTTTTTAATGTTCAAAAGCTTTTTAAGAGAAAAGTTTTAAAATTCTATCTCCAAACCATCATAAGCCAGGTGTATTCCTTCCGGAAGATCCTTATCTTCAATATCATGCAGACCCAGATGGTGACTGATGTGTGTTAAAAATAATTTTTTAGGCTTAAGTTCCTTAAACAGAGCAATGACGTCAGGAAGAATAAAATGGGCAGGATGTGGATCGAATTTTCTGATGCAGTTTAAAACCAGCACATCCAGATTCTGCAGTTTCTCCTTTTCTATATCCGAAATAAAATTGGCATCGGTAATGTAGGCAAGGTTTTTAAATTTATATCCGAAAACCGTAATTTCATAGTGGATCACTTCAACAGGCGTGATTTCGGTGTCTAAAACACGGAAAGGCCTGTTTTCAATTTCGTGGAGATCAAAAGCCGGAGCTCCCGGATATCTTACATCGGCGAAAGCATAGGGGAAACGGTTTTTAATCTCATGTCCGACCCTTTTGTAACAGTAGATTGGCATATTTTTCCCGCTCTTAAAGATCAGCGGACGCATATCATCAAGCCCGATCACATGGTCATTATGCTCATGGGTAAGAAGAGCAATATCTACAGTGTTTTCGTGGTTAAGAAGCATTTGTTCCCTGAAATCCGGCCCGCAGTCGATAAGTATTTTTTTACTTTCCTCAGTAGTAATCATTACTGAAGAGCGGAAACGTTTGTCTTTGGGATTTTTGGAAGTACATACTTCGCATGTACAGCCTATAACGGGCACACCCTGAGAAGTACCGGTTCCTAAAAATTTCAACTTCATTTTCTTTTGAGGTTGGTTTAATTTTGGTAAATTTACGAAAAATTTTACGTCCTAATGTATCAGAAATTAACTCCTAAACAAAAAGCATTAACAATTAATCTAGATCCTACTATTTATGGTACTTTCGCAGAGATTGGAGCAGGGCAGGAGACTGTTCGTCACTTTTTTAGAGCAGGAGGGGCTTCCGGTACAATTGCTAAGGCGATGTCTGCTTATGACAAGGATTTCAGTGATGCCATTTACGGAAAAGAAGCAAAAAACAGGTATGTTACACAGAACAGACTCCGTAAAATGCTCCGTTATGAAGTTGCGTTAATTGAAGAAAGAATTTCAAGGGAAAATAACCCTAATAGAAAATTTTTCTCTTATGCGAATACGGTAACTACCATTAATTTCGATAAAACGCTTAAAGGCCACGGATGGGTTGGAATCCGTTTCCAGACAAAGGAAAACGAAGATTACAATGAGATCGTGATCCACGTAAAATTTAAGGAAAATGATGCTACCTTACAGCAGGAAACCTTAGGAAACCTTGGAGTAAACCTGATCTTCGGAGCTTTCCATTACTATGACAATCCCAGAAATTTAATCGAATCTTTATACGACGATATTGCCAAAGACGGTCTTGAAATTGATATGATCGATTTCAGCGGTCCTGCTTTCGATTATGTGGACAACAGACTAATGTCACTGCAGCTTGTGAAGCATGGAATGACAGATGCGGTGATTTTCAATTCCCAGGGAAGCAATATGCTGCCTGCCGATGTTTTATACAAGAAAAATATATTCGCGGTAAGAGGGAGTTTCAGGCCCGTAACAAAAGTGAACATCGATATGCTTAAAAACGGCCTCGAGATGTTCCAGAAAGATGCAACCTGTACCCATGAAGAAACGGAAGTCCTTATTGAGATTACCATTTCAAACCTTAGGGCGGATGGAGATATTGATGAGAGAGATTTTATGGACAGGGTGGATATTCTTGGTAAATTGGGATATACCGTTATTATTTCCAACTTCTCGGAATATTACAGGCTGATCGATTATTTTGCGTCCTATACAAGCGGTGATATCGGTGTTGCAATGGGTGTTAATAACCTTCTGATGGTATTTGATGAGAAATATTATAAAGATCTTTCAGGTGGAATTCTTGAAGCATTCGGAAAGTTCTTCAGAAACGGGATGAGGGTGTATCTTTACCCTTACAAAGATCCTGAAACCCATGAATTGCTGGATTCTTCAAACCTTAAAGTAGAAGAAAATTTAAAAGAGCTTTACAAATATTTCAAGCACAATAACCGTATTGTAGATATTACTAATCATAATCCGGAATTCCTGGAAATTTATTCCAGAGAAATATTAAGAAAGATTGCATGCTGTGTTAAAGGCTGGGAAAACCAGGTTCCTGAGGGTGTGGCAGAAATGATAAAAGAACGTGGAATGTTCGGCTATAAAGAAGAGCTTTCCTTTAAACAATTCTCTTAAAAACAAAATAAAATGTCAGAAATAAAAAAAAGACTTTCTTCCATTCTTGAAAGTCCAAAACATAATACAGAGGAAAAGCTTCAGAAAGTGTGTCACCTGTTGGATCAGGAAATTTCCTACTTCAACTGGACAGGATTCTACTTTAAAAACGGAGATAAGGATGAGTTGAAATTAGGACCGTATGTGGGTGCACCTACCGATCATACTATTATTCCTTACGGAAAAGGAATCTGCGGACAGGTTGCTGTTTCCAATGAAACATTCGTAGTTCCGGATGTTCACCAGGAAAGCAATTACCTGAGCTGCTCTATTGATACGAAAGCTGAGATCGTAGTGCCTATTTTCAAAGATGGCCAGAATGTTGGTCAGATCGATATTGACTCCCATACTGTAGACCCATTTACTGCTGAGGACCGTGAACTTTTGGAATGGCTTTGTAATGAAGTGTCCAAGATTTTGTAATTGGAATTTCAATTCGAAATATAAATATAAGCTCCGGTGTAAATCGGGGCTTTTTTGTTGCATTTAAATACAATTGGTGTCTGAGGCTCTCGAAGCCACCAATTAGCTGGTTCAAGAGATTTCTGAGATAAATATGAAGTATTTTTTTGACTACCCCGTCAAAAATTCTTTGAATTTTCGCTACCCCTCCAGAGGAGGGGAATTTGATCCCTCAGACAAATTTTTACCAGTATGAAAATCAGAGATTTTCAGAGAACTTATGTGCTTTTCTATGCAGTTTATATATCAAAACTTATAAAACTTAAGTGTTTAAAAACTTTTGCTCCTTTTGTGGTTAAAAAAATCAACGCTGCATCGCATGAATTTCAGCTAATAATTCTTTAAAATAATCTCCACATTTTGCGATATGCGTTCCGTACCACGAAAATGCTTCTCCATCCACAATCATAATTTTTTTGTCAGGATAAAATGCTTTCATTTCCTCAATATGCTTTTCTTTAAAAGGGAAGGGCTCCGAAGAAAGCATAATGACTTCCGCTTCGGTAAGATCTTCCATTTGAATTTCGGGATAACGGGTTCTGTTTTTGAAAATATTTTCAAAACCGATTTCTGACAGGATTTTGTGTATAAAAGTATCCGAACCGATGGTCATATAAGGATTTTTCCAGATGAGATAAGCTGCTTTTACTGTTGAATTGAGTTTGGCCTGTTCCAGGACCTCATAAATCTTAAGATTGAACTGTTGTGCCCTTTCTTCTTTATTAAAAAGATTTCCGAGTGTTTTAAGAAGGTAATAATTGTCTTCAATGGTTTCCACATTGGTTACAATGACTTTAAAATCATCCATCAGTGCTTCTACCTGCTCTTTGACGTTTTCTTCTTTATTGGCCAGAATGAGATCCGGCTGCAATGCCCTGATCTTATCAATATTGATATTTTTTGTTCCGCCGATGACCGAGACATTTTTCACTTTATTTTCAGGGTGGATGCAGAATTTTGTTCTCCCGATCACTTCATTTTCACTAAGACCAAGATCAAATAACGCCTCTGTAATAGAGGGAACTAAAGAAACAACTTTCATATTCAGACTTTCTCTGCCTAAATTACAAAAGTTTTCCTGTCAGGAAAAGCCCGGCTACAGAAAAATAAATAATAAGCCCGGTAACATCTACCAGAGTGGCCACAAATGGGGCGGAAGAAGTAGCTGGGTCTAGGTTCAGCTTTTTCAGAATAAAAGGAACCATGGATCCTGAGAGCGTTCCCCAAAGAACAATCATCACGAGAGAAACACCAACACTTAAACCTACGTATGGCCAGTACATTCCATAATTGAAGAATCCTGCTTCGTGCCACACCATAATCCTTAAAAAGCCGATCACACCAAGAATACCACCCAGAGCGAGCCCGGTAAAGATTTCTTTTTTCATAACATACCACCAGTCTTTCAGACCAATTTCCTGAAGAGCCATCGCCCGGATAATAAGAGTTGCTGCCTGGGAGCCGGAATTTCCTCCACTGGAAATAATTAGCGGAACAAATAAGGCCAATACAACCGCTTTCTGAATCTCATCCTCAAAATAGCCCATCGCTGAAGCAGTCAGCATTTCAGAAAAGAAAAGAATAATCAGCCACGTACCTCTCTTTTTGATCATTTCCATCAGAGAAGTCTGCGTATATGGATCATCTAACGCTTCAAGACCCCCGAATTTCTGAATATCTTCCGTATTCTGCTGTTCGATCTGATCGAGGATGTCATCAATCGTTACAATACCTACAAGAACGCCGGCTTCTGTAATGATGGGAAGAGCAGTCCGGTCATATTTTTCAAAATAAGTTACCGCATCTTCTTTTGAAGTGGTCGTTGTTATCGCCACGAAATGATTGTCGGTCATATCCGATATCAAAGTATCCTCTTCTGCCAAAAGCAGGCTTCCTAAAGCAATATCATCAATCAGGCGGTTTCTTTCATCCACTACATACAGATGGTTCATCGTTTCCACTCTTTTTCCAACCTTTTTGATCTGCTGAAGACATCTTTTTACCGTCCATTCTTTACGGATCTGGATGTAGTAAGGCGTCATCAGACGGGCAATAGAATCTGAGTCATACCCAAGAAGCTTCAGGGCAATCCTTCTTTCCTGGGGATTAAGATGATTGATGGAATACTTGATCAGCTCATCCGGAAAGTCCTCGAAAAGAGAGGTTCTGTCATCCGGAGTCATTCCGTTCAGGATCTCGGAAACTTCTTCGCTTCCGATACTTCTGATCGTTTCTTCCTGGAAATCAGGATCAAGATGGGAAAAAACTTCCGCTTTATATTCTTTTGGAACTTTTAAAAATGCCAAAAGCCTCTCATCAGCAGGAAGGTTGCTGAGAGTTTCGGCGATATCGGCAGGATTAAAGATAAGTTCGTCTCTGGAATTCAAAACGTGAATTTTTTGGATATGCAAAAATAATTCAAAAATTTAAGACTATGAAGGAAAGCGGCAAAATTAAGGATTAATTAAAGCTTAAAATCAATTAGAACGTTTTTCTGGAAACAAAAAACACCCGCCGGAGCGGATGTTCAAAAATTAAATTTAATTCATAAATACCTATATTATTCAAGAATAGGTCCGCATAAAGGGTAAGGAGAGGGCATACACATGCCTCCGTCACAGCATTCCCCAAATCCACACTGAGTGTGGTCCTGGCATTTTTTGCCCATTCCGCTGCCGTTGATCGTCAGCTGTTCTTTCCTGGTGAGTTTTTTTATAGTCTTCATGGATATTTTGTATTAAATAAAAAACTGATTTATTCTTCAATACAGTCATATTCCATGCACACTCCCCTGCAGCAGAAACCAATAAAACATGGTCTGGTTGCGCTGCATCTTTCAATAGCTCCTCCGTTGATTTTTCTCTGCTGGTCTCTGTTGAGTTTCTTTAAATTTTTCATGATAGATATTTTTTAATTCAATAAAAGTTAAGACTATTAGAATTCAATACATGCTTGTGGGCTACATACTCCATCACAACACCATCCAACGGTGCATGGTCTGGTTAAACTGCATCTTGCGATAGCCCCGCCATTGATCTGGCTTTGCTGTTCTCTGTTTAATTTCTTTAGATTTTTCATATCAATAGATTTAATCATTAAGATAAAAGATCTGATACTTAAAGTTCAGGATCAATACATGCGTGAGGTGAGCATATTCCGTTGCAGCACCATCCTATAGAGCAGGGTCTGTTGATATTGTTACATCTGTTAATAGCACCTCCATTAATTTGTTTCTGCTGCTCTCTGTTGAGCTTCTTTAAATTTTTCATATTATATAAGTTTTAATTTGTAAAACTAAAATAGTAAAAAATATTATATTATTCACTATGTGATGAAAATATTTAACTAGTAATCAGAGTGTTTGAAGGTTTTTTTAATTTTATTGAAAAAATATAGTTGTAAAAATATACTTGTGAAAGAAAGGTGAGTAGATCGTAAATTGAGAATTGAGAATCGTCAATGAATGAATTTTTTTTGACAGTAATAACAGTAATAATGGCCATTGACTTGCAAAGCAAAATTCACCCACCTTTAAAGCTCTGCTCCAGCCCCGGATTTAAGTTTTCTGAGTTTTTTCAAAATCCCCTTGATTGCACCGTCAGTTCCTATTTTAATAGAATTTTCGGTAGAACCTAAAAGGCGCATATTTTTCCGGTAGGTGTCATAATCTGTTTCTGTAACCAGATTTCCTCCTGCATCAAAAAGTTTCATGCTTACTACAACCTGGTTGGAAAACACATATTTACCGATGCCTACTTTGAAATACCTTACTTTGGGAACAATAGCAAAATCAGCGTCGTTATTTACACAGTAATCGGTGATGGTTTGTTTTTCAACGCTGTCAAAAGGGATCTGCACTTCGGCTCTGAGTACTTTATTCTTTCTCCCGCTGAAATTATCGGAAACGGCACTGAAGAACGCCAGGTTTGTGGGCTCTTTGATTTCCTCAATATCAGGTTCTACCTCAGGATTGAAGTATAGGATTTTTTTTGTTTTATTGTCGGCATTTTTCTGCGCTTTTACCGAAATAGCACCGACCAGTAAAAAAGTTCCAAGGGCTGTAAAGAATATAATTTTTCTCATTGTGTAATACGTATGCAAAATTACTGCCTTTTCATCGGATGGCATACAATTTATTAAGAAATTTTTAACATTTTTTTCTATCAAATTCAATAAATGAAATCGATAATGTTTGCAGAATCAAAAAATAGTCGTAATTTTGCACCCGTTACATAATAATCATTAAACAATATTGGAATGTACTTAACAACAGAAAAAAAAGCAGAAATTTTCGCAAAACATGGAAAATCTGCACAGGACACAGGAAGTGCTGAAGGACAAGTAGCTCTTTTCACTTTCAGAATCAATCACTTATCTCAGCATTTAAAGGCTAACCGTCACGATTTCAACACAGAAAGATCTCTAGTGAAATTGGTAGGTAAAAGAAAAAGCTTATTGGATTATCTTAAGAAAAAAGATATTACAAGATACAGAGCTATTATCGCTGAACTAGGTTTAAGAAAATAATCTACAGAGATTTTCAAATAAAAGCAACTTCGAGAGGAGTTGCTTTTTTTATGCTCCTGCTTTCCGGTCTTTTCCAATTTTTCCAAGATGCGTATTCTGAAAGCTATCCGGATATTTCAGTCCATAGCCCAATATTCTGTCAAATGCCGAATGGGCAAACAGTATGGCGCCTGCCATTTGGAGATAGGGAAGAGAAAGGGCGGTCCCGGCAAGGTATATAACGGCAGCTAATCCAAGATGATGAAACAGGTTGTAAAAAAATGCTCCCGTTTTATTATTGAAAATATACCCCAGCATAGAAATATCCGGTGCCAGAAATAATCCTGCAAACCACCACCAGGAAAGCTCTGTCTGCCCAAAAGCAAATATTCCCAATAACAAAAAAGCAAAGTATTCCAGCTGTAATTGAATCTTCATAATAAAAGTATTGATTATCCCCATAAGTGTCTGACTTAGTGTAAAAGTTACATCTTAAATGGATTAAAAAAACAAAAGTGAGACGTTTTTAAACATCCCACTTTAAATTATGAATTAACCCGAACTCAGGTTAATTAGGTTCTGTGTCAAATAATTCTTAATGTCCCGATTTTGCTTCAGTGCTTTCTACATGCCCTAAATATTTAGAACAGTATGCCCCAAAGATTAAAATCACCAGATAGCAGAAGACAGGAATAACAAATGAATGCTGTACCCCCAGTTGATCGGCAAGATAACCCTGGAAAATAGGAACAATAGCACCTCCCAATATAGCCATTACCACCAAAGAAGATCCCTGGCTGGTATATTTGCCTAAACCGGAAATAGCCAGCGTATAAATATTGGAAAACATGATTGAGTTAAAGATTCCTATTCCTAAAATGCTGTACATCGCCAGTTCACCGTGATTAACCATTGCAGAAATTAGGAGAATGACATTAATGGCTGCAAAAATAGATAATGTCCTTGCCGGAGCTGCTTTACCGATAAAGAAAGCAATAAAGTTAAGTACAATAAATACAAGGAAAAAGCTGATTTGTGCAAAGCTCAGATCTACGATACTGAAAATGACCAGGAAAACAGCAGCTGCTGCACCCAGCATATAGATTGCTTTTTTTCCCTGGCTTAATGACTGGTTTAAAGAAATGGCCCCAAGAAAACGTCCGATCATCGCACCACCCCAATAAAGTGAAAGATAATTTTTGCTGATGATCTCATTAAAACCCATAATCTGAGGTTGTTCCAGAAAGCTGATGATAAAGCTTCCTACCGCCACTTCTCCGCCCACATAGCAGAACATGGCAAAAACGCCGAATTGCAGGTGACTGAACTGAAGAGCGCCCCATCCTTTTACGATTTCTTCTTCCTGGGTCTGGAAAGAAGGCAGTTTCACCCGGGAAATCAGTAATGCCACCAATAAAAGAATGGCTGCAAAGATCAGGTAAGGAATTCTGGTAGCGACTGCACTGAACGAGCCGTCCGGAGCTGAGAAAAATTCAAAGATCAGGTGACCTCCAAGAACCGGTGCAATTGTGGTTCCGAAGGCATTGAAGGCCTGAGTCATATTCAGTCTGCTGGAAGCTGATTCTTCGCTGCCGAGTAATGAAACATAGGCGTTGGCCGTTATCTGAAGCACGGTAAAGCCTAATCCCAGAATAAACAGGGCTCCAAGAAATAAAGGGTAATAAGAAAAAGTTGCTGCCGGATAAAATAAGACACACCCAAAGGCAGCCAGAAATATACCAAACATGATTCCCTTTTTGTATCCCGCCTTATTAATAGGATCTCCTTTTGTAATAGAGATCAGGAAATAGATCAGTGAACCGATAAAATACGCTCCGAAAAAACAGAACTGTACCAGCATGGATTCGAAAAAAGTGAGTTTGAAAAGCTGTTTCAGATAGGGGATCAGGATATCATTCATACAGGTGATGAATCCCCACATAAAAAAGAGCAGGGTGATCGTGATTAAAGGAACCGTATAATTCCTGCTCTGTGTTTTTACTTCTTTATTGATCATAAACATTTATTTAATTTGAAAAAAAACGGTTAAGCCCTTTTCAGTTGTTTCGTCTGCTGCATACATATTTTGAGAAGCATGGCAAATATAAGCCAGTGACCTGTTTTTCTGCAACTTTTCAGATGACTTTTCTTTAGATAAAATGTATCTATTGCTGCAGAAATATTATTTGCACTTTTTGAGACAATAATACGAAAACAACAGGATTTAATAATCAATTTTCTTTAAAAAAAATATTTTTTGTCATTCTGAATAATGAATAGGTTAAACATACCGTCAGTAATTTTACATCTTTGACAAAAAAGGAAGGGATATCTTATGATTCTGAGCAGCATTTCTGAGACCGAAAATTTAATATCTCATTATTATATGGTATATTTGCACACGAAAATTTAGACGAAATATCAATAATTAAAGCACTCAATACGGAGTGCAACACAAAACAATTTATGAGTATACCTCAAGCAATTACAGAAACGATTATTCTTGCAGACGGCAGAGAAATCACAATTGAAACAGGAAAATTAGCAAAACAGGCTGATGGTTCTGTAGTCGTAAAAATGGGCGGAACAATGCTTTTAGCAACTGTTGTAGCCAGTAAAGAAGCAAAAGAAGGAGTAGATTTCCTACCCTTAACTGTAGATTACAGAGAAAAATTCTACGCAGGAGGAAAAATTCCTGGAAACTTTTTCAGAAGAGAAGCCAGACCGTCAGATCAGGAAATCCTGACAATGCGTTTGGTAGACAGAGTTCTTAGACCATTATTCCCTGAAGATTTCCATGCTGAAGTTCAGGTAATGATTTCATTAATTTCTTATGACGGACAGTCAATTCCTGATGATTTAGCAGGTCTTGCCGCTTCTGCCGCTATCGCTATTACAGATATTCCTTTCAACGGGCCAATGTCTGAAGTAAGAGTGGTAAGAATTGATGGCGAGCTTTCCATCAACCCTAAATTTGAAGATCTTAAAATTGCTGACCTTGACATCATGGTAGGAGCAACCAAAGATTCTATCGTAATGGTAGAGGGAGAGATGAAAGAAATTTCTGAGCAGGAAATGCTTGAGGCTATCCAATTCGCTCACGTAGAAATCAAAAAACAAGTTGAAGCTCAGGAAAGATTAGCTGAAAAGGTAGGTAAATCTTTCCCAAAAAGAGAATACAGCCACGAAAATCACGATGAAGCTATCCGTGAGAAAGTGTGGAAAGAAACATATGATAAAGTATATGAAGTAGCGAAAACTCCTTCAGGAAAAGAAGAAAGAGGTGAAAAATTCAAAGCTGTTCTGGATGAATTTTTAGCTCAATATGTTGATAATGCTGAAGAATTAGAAAGAGTAACCCCTTTCGCTAAAGTATATTACCACGATGTGGAAAAAGAAGCGATGCGTCAGATGATTTTGAATGATAAAATCCGTCTTGATGGTCGTGATCCTGAAACCATTCGTCCAATCTGGAGCGAAATTGATTATTTACCGGGAGCTCACGGTTCTGCAATCTTCACAAGAGGTGAAACTCAGTCTTTAACAGCTGTAACGCTAGGTTCAGTGAAAGATGCAAACATGGTAGACAGCGTGATGGTAAACTATGACGAAAGATTTTTCTTACATTATAACTTCCCGCCGTTCTCAACAGGTGAAGCAAGACCTTTAAGAGGAACTTCAAGAAGAGAAGTAGGACATGGAAACCTGGCTCAGAGAGCTTTGGCAAACATGATTCCTGAAGAAAACCCTTACACCATCCGTATCGTTTCTGATATTTTGGAATCGAACGGTTCATCTTCTATGGCCACTGTTTGTGCCGGAACTTTAGCATTAATGGATGCTGGTATTCAGATTGCAAAACCTGTTTCTGGTATTGCAATGGGATTGGTAACAGACGTTAAAACCGGAAAATTTACTGTTCTTTCTGATATCTTAGGTGATGAAGATCACCTGGGAGATATGGACTTTAAAGTAACGGGAACTGCAGACGGTATCACTGCTTGTCAGATGGATATCAAAATCCAGGGGCTTTCTATGGATATCATGGAAAAAGCTCTTCTACAGGCAAGAAACGGAAGACTTCATATCTTAGATAAACTAAATGAAACTATTTCTGCTCCAAGAGAAGATGTGAAACCACACGCTCCGAAAATGGTAATGCTTGAGATCTCTAAAGATTTTATTGGTGCTGTGATCGGACCTGGTGGAAAAATCATTCAACAACTTCAAAAAGATACAGATACTGTTATTGCTATTGAAGAAGTAGGAGAAATCGGAAGAATTGAGATTTCTGGTGTAAGCAGAGAGAAAATCAATGCAGCGATCGCCAGAATCAACGAGATTACATTTGTACCTGTAGTAGGTGAAGTGTACCAAGGAAAAGTAGTGAAAGTAATGGACTTCGGAGCTTTCGTAGCGATTGCGAAAGGGACTGAAGGACTTCTTCACATTTCTGAAATTGAGTGGGCCCGTCTGGATAAAGTACCTTATAACGAAGGTGATGAAGTAGAAGTGAAGTTCATGGGTTATGATGACCGTAAGAAAATGAAGCTTTCAAGAAAAGTTCTTCTACCAAGACCTGCAAGACCTGAGTCTAAACCAAGACCAGAAGGACAGGACAGACCACAAGGTGACAGAAGACCGGAAGGACAGGGCAGACCTGACAGACCGGCAAGAAGAGAAGAGAATACAAGACCGGAAGGGGAAAAACCTGCCGGAGATCAAAATCCTTCTTCTGAAGCTTAAGATTAAATCTTTAGATATAAAAAATCCCTCATTGTTGAGGGATTTTTTGTTATTCTTTGTTCAAAAGTTGTTTTAATAAATTTCTAGTATTTATAAATTCCTTGAAAATATTATTTGTTGCAAGTTCAGATCTTCTTTTAGCAGAGCTAAACTTTGAAGTTAAATATATTTTGCTATCCATAAAAGCCTTTAAAAGATCTGCAATACTTTCTAATGTTCCTTCAATAGAATTTATAAGATCTGGAATATTTTTTGTAATATCTTTTTGAATTTCTTCTTCATTTATGGTTTTTAGAATTACTTCAGAATATGTATTAATTACATTATTGATTGATGTTTTAAATTCAGGCATTATATTCTCAATATCTTCTGAATATCTATCTAAATCTGTAGCATAATCATTTGATATTTTTTTTGCTCTGATCATCCTAAATTTTTCATCTTTTATATTATTATTAGTTTTAAATTGTTTTACCCTTTCTCTTGTTTTTGAAGTTAAAAATGTCATTATAGTTGTTATACTACTACTTGTTGATGCTAAATCATATAAATGATTATTTATTTTTTCGACATCTTCTTCTAAATTTAAATGATGGATATTGTAGTCCCCTTTATCTATTTTTTTTGCAAGTAATTCATATTTATCAAATTGCTCTCCTTTATCTATAAGTTTTAGATCGTCTACTTTATCTTGTTCTTGTAAAATTTCTTTTTTAATAAATTTCTCTCTTATCAAATTTGCGAGATTTAATTGTAATTGTGTTTTTAAATCTTCAGTCTTTTCAAACATAGAATAATATATTCCATCTTCGTTAGCTATTTTATCTCTGAATTCTTTAACTTTTTTAAATTGTTCTATATCTACTTTATAAATGTCAGCTTCTTGATTTTTAAAATACATTAAAATATGTGTATTCTCCGGATCTAAATCAAACTTTATTTTTGCTCTCTCATATTCTTCTAAGGAACCAGATTCATAGCGGTTAGTTGGGGTGCCAAATCGTTGCCAAAAAATTCCTAAAAAAATATCATAGTCATCTTTAATTTGTCCATTAATAACATCCTGTGCATCGTCTCCTTTTCCTGGATATGTATTTCTTTCCCAATTTATTATTTCAAATTTTATATCCTTATCCTTTCCAATTAGTAAATCTAAGTCATCTTTTAACGCGAAAATCATTTCTCTTTCTGCTTTTACATCACCTGGAGATGCAAGAAAAATTCTTAAGATATTAACTGTCTTCATTTAAATAGTTTTACTAAATATATGAAGGATAAATTAATTTTCCAATTTTATTAAATAGCCCTGCAAGAGTTTCCGCGAGGCTTATGTTAATTTAGTAACTTGTCAATTTATTAGGCTCCGATTCTCTGTTTAAGATCATCCGCACCGCCCGTTTTTCTTGGCTGTCCGTTTTTAGAAGATCCGAAATTATAAGTGTAGGAAATTGTTGCCACACGCGAATCCCTTTTGACCACAAAGTTTTCTACATAATTAGTAAAGGTGGTCTGTGCCTTTGGATTGCTTGTAAAGAAAATATCATTGAATGAAAATTTCAATACACTGTTATTTTTAAATTTCTTCTGGGCCCCGATGTTCAGATACCAATTGGGCTTTACATCCATATAAGCATATACTTCTCTTGCCCTGTAGTTTCCGGTAAGCTCAGCGCTAAAACCGTTGCCCAGCCTGAAAGAATTAATACTGTTGATGTTGAACGTGAAATTCCCTTTGTTATTGATCTGGGTTCCCGAAACATTCCCGGTATAAGATCCGTAGTAGAAATTGGCGCTGTTATTCATATCCCACCATTTTGTAACTTTCACAGGAGCAATTAGATAAAGCCCGAAATAGGACGCTGAACTTAAGTTTTCATTGGTCTGAACGGTAATGTTTTCTCCGTTTTCAAATACAGGTTTGATGACATCCGTAATGTTATTGTCTGTTTTACTGTAGCTCAATGTAGCGAAATATTTACTGTTTAAGCTGTAAGTTAACTCATAATTCATCGTAGTCTGAGGATTCAGTTCAGGGTTTCCGGCTTTGTAAGTGGTAGGATCCAGATAGAATTTGAAAGGATTTAGCTGATTGTAGCTGGGTCTTGTAATCCTGCGGCTGAAATTGATTTCCAGATTGCTTTTATCACTTACATCATAAGAAAAAACAGCGCTTGGAAAAAGCTGTGTATAATTCTTTTTATTCACTTGGTTTGTCGTGAGCTGAGTTCCTGTTACATTGGTGTTTTCAACTCTCAAACCGAATGTGGCACTGAATTTTTGCCATTTTTTGGACACATTTCCATACCCGGCATTAATGTTTTCCTCGTAGATGAAATGATTCGTTTTGTTGACATCTAATTCCGGAATACCTGAGCTGGCATTAAAGAATTTCAGGTCATTGTCAGCCTTTACAAAGCTTGTTTTGATGCCGGCTTCCAGTTTCCAGTTCTTTTTTAGATTTTTAGTCAGGTCTGATTTTAAAGAATAAATATTCAGATTTCCATCAATATCCCCTTGCAGAATGTCAAGATTATCCAGACTTCCGGATTTTACGTACCTTTTCGTTTCAAAATTCTGCAGGGAAGTATTCGAGTAATTGATAAAGTCGAAATCTGTGGTGATCTCTGAGCCCAACGAATCGATGGTGTATTTGTGGTTCAGGTTGAACGAAATGTTTTTCCAGTGATCATGAGAACGGTTCTGTGTGGTGAAGCTTCCGTTAGGTAAATGGTCGCTGCCCAGTATTGAACTCGAATTGTCCCCTTTCGGATCAAATTTATTGCTCACAAAGCCTACGGAGAATCCCAGGACATTTTTATCATTCATATAATAATCCATTCCCGTTTTGGCGATGTGGTTCCTGAAGTTGAATTTCAGAAAATTATCCTGAAGATAAGCCTTATCAAAAGTGCCGTTGGTATAAAAATTTCTGTCCAGTACCAGGTGATTGTAAAATTCCCTGTAGGCGAAGCTGTAATTCGCGAAAACGTTTACCTTTTTATTCCGGTGATTGATGCTGAAGCTGTTATTGTTTTTGATAAATCTTCCGGTTCCCAGCGAAGCAGAAATGCTCCCGTTCGTACCTTTTCGCTGGTCTTTCTTTAATTTAATATTGATGATTGAAGTTCCCGCTGCATCATATTTTGAAGACGGGTTGGTAATGAATTCTATTTTCTCTACCGTAGATGACGGAATACCGCGCAGATAAGCTGCCAGATCAGTTCCTGTCATCGGTGTATTTTTACCGTCGATCTGTACCAGCAGATTTCCCTTTCCGCGAAGACTGATGTTGTCATTGCTGTCCACATTCACTCCCGGAGCTTTTTCAAGGACCTCAAAAGCGGAATTTCCGGTGCTGGCGATACTGTTTTCAACATTAAGGATCATTTTCCCGTCCTGACGTTCAATATAAGGTTTGGATTTTGTGATCGTCACCCCTTCGATGGATTTTACATTAAGGTCAATAGCAGCAAGCGTCTTATTTTCCTCTATCTGAATATTGTCCGACCTATAAATCTCCTTGCCGTTCTTGCTGATCTTTAACAGGTAATTTCCGGTTTTAAGATCATTAAAGCTGAATTTTCCGTTCTGGTCTGCAATTTCTGTTTTTACCAGTGCATTTGCGGAATCAAAAAGATTGATTTCCATTTGCTCGGTTTTCTCTCCGTTGATATTTCCCGATAGTGAAAAATTTTGCGCATTCTGTGCTGAAAGCAGGCTGCTGAGGAAAGTCAGCGTCCATGCCAGTAAGAGTAAAAATAATCTGGCCATTGTGTTTATTTTTTAGTATTGATGCAGTTTTCTGATATTTTGAGCAGGGCATTATTCATGATTTCCAGCTCTTCTTTGGTTATATTGTCTAAGGCTTTTTTTCTGTTACCTTCTACAATTTTCTGTACATCGCGGATGATCTTTATTCCGGATTCTGTCACCTCAAGATTAGTTTTCCTGCGGTCTTCAGTATGAATATGTCGAATCACATATCCCGACTTTACCATAAGATCAATAATTCTTGTCACTGAGGCATTATCCTTAAAGACCAGATCTCCGATCTCATTCTGTGTAATTCCCGGATTTTCCAGAACAGCCTTGATGATCAGCCACTGATCAATGGTAATCGTAAATCCGCGGGCCTTAAGCTGGCGCTGTGCATAGTTTCTGTATGATCTAATCGCCTTATCTATATTGTAGAAGATGATTGAATTTAATTTCTCCATGTTTTGTCGTTTAAATTATAATGATTAATCAATTATTGATATATCAATTAATTGGTAATACAACTTTTTATTTTGTTACAGGACTTTGAAAATATTTTCAAAAAACATGAAAAAAATTGAGGTTGATTATTACAAAATGAGCAGGTTTGTCGCTATCAACGCGCAGAAAAACTGACGATTAGAATGAAAAAAATGCTTTGTTTAAATATGTTTTTTCCTAAATTTAAACTATAAAATTATTTTATGGCTTACAGTACTGAACTTGCGGACAGAATCCGTGAACGGCTTTCAGAAATTCCGGATCTTGAGATCAGGGAAAAGAAAATGTTCAGCGGATTATCATTTTTGGTCAATGATAAAATGTGTATCAATGTGAGCCACGATAATCTGATGTGCCGGTATCATCCTGACCTGGAAGAGGAAGTTTCGGAAAGAACGGGGTTTCTTCCGATGATTATGAAAGGAAAGCAGCTTAAAGGATATTGCTATGTGGAACCTGCAGGTTTTCAAAGACCTGATGATTTTGAATACTGGATTAAAATATGTCTGGATTATAATTCGATAGCCAAAGCTTCAAAGAAAAAATAACCTTAATATTCCTGACATTTTAAAATTTAACCATTAAGGTAAAGTTTAGTTGTTAAGAATATTAAGATTTAACTGTATAAGTTTTCGCGTATTTCTATTAAGATTTTCTCCGTCTTATTTACGTCCGGATAATCGGGGAGGGCAGAAACTGCGTGATAGTGCTCAATAGACTTTATCAGATCTTCTGCTTTTTGCATGACCGCTTCATAGGACCAGTTTCCGGCTTTGATATCAAGTAATTCCTCCCTGTTGTCTACGCGGATATTCAACGAATTGGTTTTGAATATATGCTCGCAGGACTGTAATAATCGGATGGTATGCATCATATTTTTACTGTCATAGTTCTGTCCGTGTTCCTGGTTGACGTTATAACGGTCTTCATTACGTTCGGAAACCCATTTCCAGTATTCCTTATAGTCTTTGCAGTACGTGGAATAGGCGTCCAGATTACAGAAAAGATAGGCTGCTGGTTTTTCGTCTTTCGGAACGGATGATACAGAAACCTGATTAGCTTCTTCATGCTGGATCATTCCTTTATACCCTAAAGTTTCTGATTCATCATAAAACACAGCGTACATCCCCTTGGTATTCCCGATATTGACCAGCCCGCATTTTTCCTGTATTTTTCCGCTTTCTGAAAGCCATTTCTTAAGAGGAACTGATCCCTGATCTTCAAGAATATAGCAGAAATCAAGAACGGATTTTCTTTCTTTTTCTATGGGATTAAGGATTTTTTTATTCAGTCCTTTAGCCTTTTTGATCTGTGAAATGGCATATCCCGCAAAGGTGTCTTTGCATAACTTGGATAAAAAGTCTTCTGAACGGAGGAGATCCATCAACGGATGTTTTTGCAGAATACAGTCTTCCGGGCTTGCCAGCACTTCCAGAATATTAGGGTTGTTTTTTTGCAACAGCTCTACAAATCTCCCGATCTCATAATAGGTGATATCATTGGTTTCATTAGAGATCTGCGGAATGTAATTCAGTCCGTAAAATTCTTCTTTTGGCAGATAATATACCCCACGGATATCTGTATCCGAGTTTTTCGTAGCGAGTCCGAAGGAGAGGCTTCCGGATATGGCTTCGAGGAGGATGAGGTTATTAGTTTTTAGAAATTCAATAGTCATTTAATTTCTTTTTAAAATTTTTTGTTCAAAAAACTCTCTTTGTTCTTTGGGTAGTTCATAAAGTGCAGATTCATTTCCTTTAAGAACGACTTCTCTATAAATGATTGTGTATGCCTCTAATACGGCAAGCTCTGGGATTTTTTCTAAATTTCTTTGGATAAAGATTGTTAATGAGTTTAGATCTGATAGCGTTACATCTTTTGAGTTGATTAATATGTTAGTAATCCAATTGATGATGATTGTATTTAGATTGCCTGTTTTATTATCTTGCTCAATTTTCTCAGAAAGAGAAATAAAAAGATTAAAGTATGATGCTTTTGATAATTTTGTATAAAATTCAGTTCTTTTTTCTACAGATAATGAATCAATATATTTAAGATATTTTGAAGTAAATTCATTTTCTTTCCCTTTCCATAAATATGAAACTAGTTCCATAATTAGATGTTTGTATTCATTTGAGTAACTGTTAAATTCTAAACTAATTATATATTTAGTTAAGGATCGGGCTTCGTTGAGGTTTTCCTTTTCAATTAAACTGCTAGCTTTTAATATTCTAGAAATAATGTATTCATCTATTATTATTCCTTGGTGCTGATATAGGTTTTCTGTCAGTTCAAGTGCTTTTTGCAGCAACTCCTCGTTGTCATTATCTGTATAAAGATTTATTAAGGAGTTGGAATAGCTTTTATAATAATTATTTTGAGTTACGTTAGTCCTCATTGCATCATCTTTGTTAATATCAAATTTTTTGAAATAGCTAATTGCTTTTTCATATTTATGTAAATCATAAAGTCCTAATGCGATTAAAATATTGACGTCATTTTTGCTTTCTGAAATATTAGAAAAATAGATTTCCTGTGCTTTTTGATAATCTTCCTTTTTTATTGACTCTAAAAATAATTGGGTTATTTCTCTTACTTTTTCCTTTTTAATATTTATAGCTTTATTTATAGCTTCAATTTCATACAATATGTTTTTTTGTTCTTTCTCATTGCAGTTGTTTAAAAGTTCAGTGAACTTATTGTTTCTTTTCACGAGTTCTTCAACATTATAATAATGCGCTAGAAAATCAATAAATAAAGCTGTTATTCCTTCTTTATGCTCTCCAACCTCAATACTAATTCTTAAAAGAGGTTCACTTATATCATAAAATTTATTCCTTTTATCACTTGGATCTGGAATAATATCAATTAAACGCTTTCTATTTAGTTCGCTCAATTGTTTACTTAAAGATTTTTGTTCTATAAAACAGTTTTTTGAAATTTCAATTCCTAATTGTGGTTTTCGAGATAAGGCAATATATCTTAAAATTTTCTGTTGTTGAGCTGGCAAATAGCGAATGTAAGTTTCATAATAAGGTTTTAGGTCGTTAATGGTTTTAATGAAATTTTCGGAAACCTTTGCTAATATATCTGTTTTTAGAAAATTATAAAATGTTACCAAAAGACGATGATTTCCTTTTACTAAATCATATATTGCTCTAACTTGTGGTTTTCCTTTTGTTTTTAAATGTTCAACCAGTTTGTCATTTTTTTCAATCTCGGCTATAGAGATTAAAAAAGAGTAAGATTCTTCAAATGATAGGCTTTTTAAATAATAAGGTGTAAAAAATCCGTAAAACGGACGATCTTCTCTATCAAAATTATCACTTACGGACTGACTACTTGCAATAATACTTACATTATTATTTTCATATAACCATGCTCTTAATCTACCTTGCTCTTCTTGACCCATCTGCTCTAAAATATCGCCAAAATTCTCTGTGATAATAAGTAAGGGTTTATTGTTGATGTATTCCTTTATTATTTTTTCAAGATAATTTAATTGATTTGCAAAAGATGTTTCCTGTAGTTTTTCTAATTTATTTTTAAGTATTTCTTCATCTTTCTCGTACCATTTTATAAATGAATTTAAAACACGGAGAAGGAAATCAAAAAAATTTGCAACCCCATATTCTTCTTCGGCAAAGTACGCAATTGTTAATCTGTCCTCTAAAGAATAATGCCATATTCTAGAATGTAAAACCTTTAAAAGATGTGTTTTGCCCATTCCTCTTTGTCCGATCACTAATATGAATTGATTGTCTCCATTTTCAACAACAGTTTGTACTTTATTTTCTAAAAAATCTGCTGTTTTATCTCTACCTGTTAATAGGCTCTCTAATATTTCAGGATTGACGCTTTTTGCACCAAATGACAATATTGTATTTATGCTATGTTTATTCTCCACCATTCTTTAAAAATTTGATATTTGAAACTGTATATTCTTTTTCCTTCTTCGAATCTTCTTCCTAGATAGTGGTCTTCCACTAATGCATATAAAATTTCCTTAGCTGCATTATCCTCATCTTCAATTTGAGAAATTATTTCAGACTCTTCTATTTCATTTGTTGTGTTTGCAATAACTGACAGTATTTTCATCATCAGTTGAGCTTTTTTTGGATAATATGTTTCTAATCTCTCCTTTAATTGATTAAACGCTTTTTGGTACTTAGGGTCATTAAGAATTAAATTATAAGACTCTTCGATGCTTTCCTTTGTTATATTGTTGTCAAATTCATTTTGAATAATAATGAATAGATTTGCAATGTAAAATGGAAGTCCATTACATAAAGTATCTATCTTTTCTAGTAAATTGATCTTTTCATGTTGGTCAATTTGAAAGCCCGATAAAATGTAGCACTCCATTAAAAATTTGGATTCATCAACTGAAAATGGTTTTAGGTTATATTCGGTCATATCATTGGTAGGTTCACCCGTATAATCTAATTCTTCTCTTAGAGTTTGGAGTATTACTTTAATTCCAATTGAACCACAATAAATAAATCTTAATCCCTTTTGTTCTAACTCTTGTCTTCTTTCTCTTAGTATATCGAGTAGTTCAATTGCTTCATCATATCTTTCTGCCTTATACCAATCCCAAAGCATTATTGGAAGCTCATCTAAAATCAAAATTAATTTTTGATCATTTTCTTCAAGCGTACTGCTAATGTCTTCTAATAATTTGAAAAATATTTCTTTCCAACTTGTTTTTAGTTCAGGTAAATTTATTGACACGTCTACTGATCCTGCAGTAGCTTTTACTGCCCCTGTAATTTTCCGTACAAGATCATATGTTTTTGAGAAATCAATTTGGTACCATTTTTTAAACTCAGTTAATCTCTTGATTAAAAGTTCAATTACTTCTCCAAGATTTTTTTTACCTTGAAGTGAAAAGTATACTGCTCTAAAGTTATCTTTAGAAAACTCAGGAATTAAATCGTTATTACATTTATATTCTAGTTTTCTTAGGAGTAATGTTTTACCCATTCTTCTGATTTCTTCTACTGTAATACTTTGAGCTCTTAAAGATTTTAAAATATTTATAATATCTTTATCTCTGCCAATTATTTTTTCATCTTTTATTGTTCCAGTTGTTGGCGTTAAAGGAAATGGAATATTCATATGTTGTATTTTAAGTAAATATAAGATAAAATTATCGTACGACAAAATTATCGCACGACAGTTTCATCTTCTTATTGATATTATCTTCCTAAAAACCCTCTCCATCTCATTTTTATCAGATTTTACTCCTATCAGATTTTTAGATCTCTCCTCATTCTCCTTAACCGTTTTCTCCAGAAACCCAAAAAGTTCCCAGTCATTCGGGTGGTAATAGGATTCTTCTTTAGTCGCTTTTAAAGTGACAAGATCTTCTATCTTTTTTCGGGTATAATCGTCAACCAAGACTAACAATTCGCTGAATAAAACCGGCGGAACCGTTCCTTTTTCTATGATCCATTTGCCGGTCAGTGCAGTTCTTAAGCAGTAAAAATAACTTTTCAGTTTTACTGTATCATTTCTGCAGGCTTCCAGGTATTTTTTGCTCATGCTCAGATAATGGTAAGAAACCGCTATCGGTGAAAAGCAGGTATCTGCCAGGGGAGTGAACAGTTCCAGAAAATTCTCGTTCTTTTTCTAAACGATAGGAGAATAAAACCAGCTCAGTAAAGCTGCATTGGATTTCAGCAACAGATGAAAAGTCTTGCGAAGATCCCATCCGGAACCGTCCAGGTCGTCTTCTGTCATAAATTCTATCGTCTCGTCTTTATCCCATGGAGAAAGATACCAGTCATTTTCATGCCGGTAGATAAAGCGTATATCATAATCGCTGTCCGGAGATGTAAAACCCCATGCTCTGCTTCCGGATTCTACAGCCAGAAGAACTTCTACACTGCGTGTTTCCTCTATTTCTTTTATTTTCTCTAGTATTTTTGGTGTCATTGTATTCAATTTTAAGGCAAAGTAAAATCAGTAGTGCGCAGTGTTTTTGCGTAGATTTTTCGTTGGAAGTTTTATTTGAACCTGTTAAACAAAAAAAGAGGCTGTACATACTAATGACAGCCTCTTTTCAATAAAATTAAATTCTAACTACTTCTACATTTTAAGCAGTAATCTGCTTAGGTCCTTTTCCTTTATCTTCTTCTTTTTTATCTAATTTCTCAGATATTTTTTTTACAATGTACTCTATCGCAATAGGTGCTATAATGGCAATCAATGCTTTAAATATTCTTGATTTCATAGTAAGATTTTTTAATGTATCAATTAATACAATTTCTGAGCCATTTTAGAAATGTCAGGATTGATCAGTGTTGGAAAGGATATGGAGTGATCATTCTCATTTTTTTAACCACCCCGTCAAATCTTTGATTGCCACCTCTCCAGGGGAGGGGAATTCTGACCCGACGAATTTAATCATCATGAAAATCGTAGATTTTCAAAGATACTTAAGTGATCTTCTTTTCAGACATCCTGCCACTTAAAAATAACTAAAGTGTTTAAAAACTTTTGTCTCTTTTGTGGTTGAAAAAATCAGTTTTCATCCGGAATTGTTAAATCTTCATAGTTTTTTAATCCTGCTTTAAACTTATCCTGCAGCTTCAGTCTCAGCTTTTTAGGCTGATGAACAATCAGACATTCTCCAAAGCCGAGCAGGAGTCTTTCAAGTTCAAAATTGATTTGCACACAAATCTTAAATAATGTGCCTTCTTCTGTTTCGCTTATAATTTCCTGGCTTTTATGAAGTGGTTTTGTTTTTACATAAGGAGCATTCGAGGAATCTACAAAGAAAACAACATTTCTGGGAGCCATCGTTTCAGAAACCGTAACCCCTACAATATCTTTAAAATATTCATCACCATCCAGATTTTTATCTATATACTCTAGGCTTTCCTCCACATCAATCTTTTCCATTCTGTCCAGGGCTAAATTGTACATTTTGCCTTTATACTGGCAGATCAGGAACCATCGGTTATTAAACTCCTTCAGAAGCTGTGGGTGAACCACATAATTACTGGATTCCCTGGCGGTAAAGCTGCGGTAAAGAATATTGAGCACTTTTTTGCTGGATATGCTTTCATAAAGGATATCAATATGTTCAAGTCCTTTCAGCTGCTCATTTTTATCCAGATGGATGATGGATTTCTGCCCGGTAGAATGGATGGAGTCTTCCAGTTTCTGAATGACCCCGTTCATCTCTTTGAACATAGAGAAATCCTTAAACTGTTTCAGGATCTGAACTGCATTATTCATCGCTTTCAAATCACTTTCATTCACAGAAATGTTGTGGATGCTGTATTCAGGATCGCTGTAGCGGTAGTATTTTCTATCGTATACTTCAATAGGTGCTTCATACCCGAATTTCTCGCTCCGCATATTCTGCAGATCCAGCTGGACGGTACGTCTGCTTACGTACGATTCCTTTCCTTCAAATTCAAACAGGGCATCAGAACAGGCGTCAATAAGATCTTCCAGCGTATACTTCCGGTACTTGTTCTTAAGGCATTTATCTAATGTTTTATAGCGAATGAGTGCGTTTTTATTAGATGACATGGTTTTTTGTGTTTTGGATGGTGAATAGTGAATAGTGAATTTTGCTTCGCAAGTCAATTTTTTTTTAGTCGATCAGTAGTTTTCTCAAAATTGACAATTCACTTGCGAAGCAAGATTCACCATTGACCTATAATTACTTCTCTTTTAAAGCATTTTCGTCAAAAGTAATCCCTTCCCAACCGAACTTCATAAAGTTCCGGATATTCTGGTGATCGGTTCCTTCCGGTTTTTTCAAAACATCTTCCCTGTAATACTCACCAAAAAGCCAGAGTGTTTCTTCTTTCGTTAGATTCTGAATACTTGCGAAACTAAAAACTTTACACGAGCCATTATTCTGCCCCGCATGGTTGATCGTATCTCCGTTTTGAAAAGCAGTAGGAGTAAATTCATAATGTTCATCAATATAAGTGATAACATCACTGAACTGGATGGTTTCCGGGAAATGTTTTAATTGTTCTAATAATACCATGAGCCTTGTTTTTTTAATTATATACTATTTTACAAATCTGCAAGTCTGCTTTTCTGCATTTTCACTAAATTTTTGTAAAAATAATTAAATTTCTTTATCTGCGCAAAACTATTGCGCAATAAGACTGTTACTTTGCATCATCAAAATGAAACAAAATGGAATTTAACGGAAATCACTTAATAGAATTAGGGTATAGACCGGCCAAATGGTTTAAAGATGCCATTACATATATCAACGAAAACAATCTGGATGAAGTTCAGATCAGAGAATATCTGGAGCAGTTCAAGCAGCCTGATATTATTCCGCTTCATGAAACAGCTAAAGATTTTATCATCAACATCAGGGCGGAGCATGAAAATGAAAACGACAATGTAGAGAAAGTGATCAACACAATGAAAGTCCTGATGAAAACACCTACGCTTACTGCCGGAGCATTGATGCCCGATGCATGTCCTACAGGACCTGAAGGGTTAATTCCGGTAGGGGGAGTGGTAGTTGCTAAAAACGCGATCCATCCCGGATTTCATAGTGCAGATATCTGCTGTTCTGTAATGCTGACTGATTTTGGAGATGCTGATCCTAAAGAAGTATTGGATGCAGCCCATTCGGTGACGCATTTCGGATACGGAGGAAGACCGAGAGGTGAACAGATGCAGATGTCCCAGGAACTGATGGATGCATTCAGAAAAAATGAATTTTTAAATGATGAAAAACTGATCAGCATTGCCCGTTCTCATATGGGAACACAGGGAGACGGAAACCATTTCCTGTTTGTCGGAAAGTCTAGAAATACCGGAAATACCATGTTGGTTACCCATCACGGTTCAAGAGCTCCGGGTGCTGCTCTTTATGATAAAGGAATGAAGGTCGCCAACCGTTTCAGACAGGATATTTCTCCTGAAACATTAAGAGAAAATGCATGGATTCCTTTTGATACGGAAGAAGGGCAGGCCTATTGGGAAGCTCTTCAGCTGATCAGAACATGGACCAAGGAAAACCATACGAATATTCATGATGCGGTTTTAAATAAGCTTGGAAGAGAAAAGCAGGATAGATACTGGAACGAACATAATTTTGTTTTCAAAGATGGTGATCTGTTCTACCATGCCAAGGGAGCCACTCCGCTGGATGATAAATTTATGCCGGATATCACAGGACCAAGATTGATTCCGCTGAATATGTCAGAACCTGTTTTAATCGTTCAGGGAAAAACTAACGAAAGAAATCTGGGTTTTGCTCCTCACGGGGCCGGAAGAAATTTCAGCAGGACACAGCATAAAAAATCACTGGCCCATAAAACGGTTGAAGAGATTTTTGATGAGGAAACCACAGGATTGGATATCCGTTTCTTCTCTAATGAAATTGATATTTCCGAACTGCCAAGCGCTTATAAAAGTGCCAAAAACGTAAGAGCGCAGATTGAAGAATACGGACTTTGCGAAGTCCTGGATGAGGTGATGCCTTACGGGTGTATCATGGCGGGTGATGTAGGGAAAAATGCACCGTGGAAGAAAAAGAAGAAATTCAGAAAAGCATAATTTTTAATTTAATAAAAAAACTAATAACTAACCTTGCAGGTATAAAAACCTGTAAGGTTCATGAAAACTTTTTTCATAAGGCAGGGGCAGTAGCTCAGATGGTAGAGCAACAAAATTACTTTTCGCTGCAGGCAAATGAAGTTCCTATGAATCCCAATTGTGTGTCACAGGTTCGAGCCCTGTCTGTCCCTCAAAACAAAGGAAATACTTATATTCATGTATCAGTTATTTTCATATGTTAAAAAATTGAAGGCAAAGAAAGTTCCTATATTTTAGAATTACTTTCCGCCTTTTTATAAATGATAAGGCAAAGGGAGTTCCTATATTTTTGGATAAATTACTCCCCGCTTTTTATAAACTATAGGTAAAAGGAGTTCCTATACCCTTCACTTTTAATGAACCTACTCCTCACTTATTTTTTAAATTAAAAACAATGAAAACATTAAAATTATTCAATGCTGTATTAGCTAAGGAATCGAATGCAGAGGCATTTATTTCTAATGACGGTTTTATTATTGAACCTGATGCTCTATGGGCAAAAAATGAGATCATCTCTTATTATGCAAGGGAAAAATTAAATGGAAATGATTTGAATAAAACCTTTCATAAATCATGGGAGAAAATAAAAAATACTTCCAGAACTGATTTATTTTTTGAACAGATCAGACATTATATTTCAACGTATGGAAGCGATTTTCAGAATGAAATCTATATTCCTGCTGAAATATTGAATGTTCCGGATACAAAGCTGGTTTTTAAAGTCATCAGGGCTTATACTGTAGAAGAAATGCAGGAAAAGTGTCTTTCTCTTTTGAGATCTGGAATTGCTTTAAAAGAAGAAACTATTGATGAACTGCTTTATATTTTACATACAGAGCTGGAATATGATTTCACCGGGAAAGAAAACATCAGAAATAAGGAAGCTGTTATAAAAATAGCCGATCTGTATGATATCTATCCTGAAAATCCTGTTGAGTTTTTCCGGTATGCTATTTATAAAACGACCAATACTACACTTTTAATAAAAAGTGATGATTTGATTGATTTAATCAAGCAAAGTAAATTCAATCCAACCCATATGTTTGAAAGTTTCGGTCTGGAAAAACTGGCGGAAATTTTTAACAGGTTCAAGCCGCTGTTCCTTGCTTTTAAAAACAGAGCTCCGAAAGTGATCAATAAAATTTCAAAGCTGTCTAAAGTACATCATAAACCGTTGATGTCAAATCCTTTGAATGATGCTACGAATACATTACTGGAAAACAGTGATTGGCACTGGCTGGAAAATGCAACACCGTTTGCATTATTTAAGGCTTTGTCAGCATGTTACTCAAGAATGTATGGTCAGGATACTTTTGTTTACAGAGTAAGAAATGGAAAATCGTGGGTGAAAAAAGGTAAGGAAACTTATGTGAATCAGTTCAACTATGATTTTATTCTGGATTATCTGAAACTGAAATATGAAAATTTATCAGGAAAGAAATTTTATTTCCCGGAGAATGTAGAATTTGCATTACCGACTTCTGAAAAAATGTTTGTTGGAAATATTCCTACCGGAACCCGTTTTTATGGCGACAGACTGGCTGTAGGTATTTATTGGGAAGATAAATGGGGTGCCCGCGACCTGGATCTTTCCGGATTAAATATCTCAGGAAAAATAGGTTGGAATGCCGCTTATAATCAGGGTGACGGACAACTGATGTATTCCGGAGATATGACTTCTGCTCCCCACGGTGCCGTTGAATATCTGTACGCCAATAAAGGACATTGTGCACCAACACTTGTCATGAATAACGTTTTCAGCGGAGATGCAAATTGTGGATATAAAATCGTGATCGGAAAAGGAGATGATATTTCCTACGATTATATGATGAATCCTAACAATCTCTTTGCTGAAGCCAGATGTAACTCTGTTCAGAAGCAAATGATCCTGGGAATGCTGGTGACAAAAAACGAAAAACAATGTTTCGTACTGTTGAATTTCGGAGCCGGACATTCTCACGTTTCTGGAAATAATCAAATTTCCATAATGGCAACAAGTGCATTGTATCAGCAATGGTATGAAGCCATGTCTTTCAATGAACTTGTAAAAGAGCTTGGAGCTGAGATTACAACAGAAAAAGCAGAAGCCGATTTTGATTTCTCACTGGAAACTCTTGAAAAAGACAGCTTCATAAAAATCTTTAAGCAGTAAAGTAATGCGCAAACATCTGCGACATCTGCAAAATCAGCGAGAGATTTAAAAAATTCAAAGTCTATATAGTAAATTTATGCTGCCATTTTGATTAAAAATCAGAGTGGCAGTTTTATTTCAGATTCGATTAGATAAAATCATACACTCCGTTTTTCCAGCCTAATACTTTGGAAGAATCCGCTTTGAGCCAGTTTTTCAGAATCGTAGCATATACTTTTCTGAAATCTTCCGTGTAGATCAGATCACCTTCATTCAGCTTCTGCAGGTCCGGAAGTGCATTAAGAATTCCTTTCTTTTTAAGCCCGCCACTGATGAAAAACATTTGATTGGCTGTTCCGTGATCTGTTCCGTTGCTGGCATTTTGAGCCACCCGGCGCCCGAATTCTGAAAAAGTCATTAATAAGACATCATTGAAAATTCCGTCGTTTTTCAGATCGGTCACAAAAGACTTCACTGCGTCATTAATGTCGCTGAACAGCTTTTTCTGCCTGTCATTCTGATTGACGTGCGTATCAAAACTTCCCACCGAAAGATAATAAACCTGCGTGTTGATATCAGATTTGATCAGCGAAGCTACAGTTTTAAAATCCTTCCCCAGCTGTGAATTCGGATACGTCTGATCTGTCTTTTTTGACTTGCTCTTCTCAAAAATATAATCAGCATTATTGATGGTAGAGCCAAGCGTCTGGTATAAATAAGAAACCGTTTCATCATCATGATGGTGGTCATAAAGAGATTTGAAATATTTCTCCTGACTCGTTTGGTAAAGCCTTTTCGGATCTTTAAAGGCAAATGCTTTATTATTTTCCCCTTTAAGCGCCAGGCTGAGCATATCATCAACTTCCAGAGCTTGCGTGGGATGTTCGCAACGGTAGCATTCTTCATCCAGAAAACGACCCAGCCACCCTGTTTCCAGGAATTCGTCGCTGCGACTGGCAGAATGCCAGATATCCATACTTCTGAAATGCGATTTATCAGGATCCGGATAACCCACATTATTCATCACCGAAAGTTCACCGCTATCAAAAAGTTCTTTAAAATAGGATAGTGCCGGGTTGATTCCCGTTTCATCATTAAGTGCCAAAGAATCTTTGATGGCGATACTGTTCCTTTCTTTAAAATAAATATCGTTTTTTGTGGGAATGATTGTATTCAGACCATCATTCCCCCCTGTAAACTGCAGGACTACAAGAATCTTTCGATTGCGCTCCAGAGCTTCATCCAATGTCATTGCCTTCAGAAAATTGGGCATCATAAACGATGCGGTAACTAATGAGCTTATTTTGAGGAATTCTCTTCTTTTGATTAACATAATTTTGTTTTTAGGTTGGAGATTGTAGGGATTAGGGGAAAGGGGTTAAGGGAATCGTAATATAACTTTTAAATTTCTTAATTTATCATTTATTTGTTACTTTAAAATATGAGTTAAAAACAAATATTATTGAAATTTGAGATTCAGCACTAATCCCTAATCCCTTTCATCTAAACCTACATTAACTGGTATTCCGGAGTAGACATCAGATTAATAATATTCATCTTTATACTTTTATCCGAGAAATTTTTCACTGAATCCATATCAAGTGTTTTAGCATTCAGGATAAGATAATCTTCACAGTTTTTGTCCGCAAATACTTTTTCCAGCCTGCTCCAGTCTATGGTGATGTTGGGATTCTTAAATGATTTATTTAAAGCGGTTTCGCGGGATTTCATACCCATATCGATATCGTCATCCTGTCGGGGGCTGTATTCTAAAGGGCGTAATCCGGACCATATCTGTGGAATCTGCAATCTCAGCATCAGGGTAGAGCTGTCTATCCATGATCTTCCGCTGGGCCATCCGGCTACGTTGGGCGGATAAAGCAGCATTTGTCCCAGCAATTTCTGGTAAACGATGAGATTTTCCGGATTCTGAATGTTCATGGGAAGCATCCGCATCATTCCCGCCATCAGTTCTATAGGGGATTTTATCCTGTTTCCGATATTTTTTTTGTCATAAAACCAGGAGCTGGAAAAGATTTCGGACATCAGTTTTTTGATATCGTACCCGGAATTGTAGAAGCCTGTGCTTAACTGATCAACAATATTGCTGTCTGCATTTTCATTAACGAAGAACTTATATATTTTTGTGGTGATAAATTTCGCTGTGGCTTTCTGTTCAAGGATCATATTTAAAATATCGGTTCCTGTGAAATTTCCGGTTTTTCCTAAAAATACTTTTGAACCTTCATCATGCAGGTTTTTTCTTTCTTTAAAATAGCCTTCTTTATCATAGCCCCATCCTGTGAATGCTCTTGCGCCTTCCCTGATATCTTTTTCAGTATAATTTCCCCTTCCCATGGTAAATAATTCCATCACCTCTCGGGCAAAGTTTTCATTCGGGTGACCTTTCTTGTTCTGCTGATTGTTGAGGAAGTTCAGCATTGCCGGCGACTGGCTTACTTCAAAGAGAAGATCTTTAAAATTGCCCAGTGCATTCTTCCGGATCGTATTGAGAAGCTGTTTATTGAATTTTGAATTATTAATTCTGGAAGCAAAATGTCCATGCCAGAAAAATGACATCTTTTCTTTCATCTGCTCCTTACTGTTCACCATTTTGTCCAGAAAATTAAGGTTCAGCTCATTATTTTGCTGCCTGTTGATGCGCTGTATTTCTTTTCTTTTTTCTGCAGGGGTTTTATTATTCATCATATCCTCCTGAATAAAAGTATCGGGAGTATCATAATTAACTTCTGTAAAGTTTTCTTCTTTAAACAACTCACCAGTCAGCATCTTTATACTCTTGTTTTTAAGATCGCCGATCTGGTTGATCCCGACTCCGAAGCCGGCACGCCAGAGAAGATGTTTATGATGTAATAATGAATCGTCCATTGTGGAGAGTTTAATTTTTGGATGGATTAGAACGGGAAAGGTTAAAATAGTAATGGTTAAGAATTCTTAATATTACTTTTCTTTAAAATAATTTAAACAATCATTTGAATTTTAATATAAATTAACATATTGATAATCATTATATTGTGTTGGAATTGAGTGTTAAAATCATAAAAAACGCCTCCCTTGGCACGATTTTTACAGCTTATTGGAATAGTAAAATTAAAATTAGAGTTATGAAAATGTTAAAACAAGCAATAGTACTGGCTGGAATCTTAACAGCAGGTATCGCAAGCGCACAGAACTCAAAGATGAATAACATGATCAAAGTAGGTGCGAATGTTGGTTTAGCAGTGCCGGCAGATAATTTATCTGCAGCAGCAGGCGTAGATGTATCTTATCAGAATTTGATCACTCCTGGATTCGGATTAGGTATTGCCACAGGATATACTCATTATTTCGGAAAAAGCAATAACGGGTATGATAACAATGATGTAGGGGTAATTCCTGTAGGAGCTTTAATAAGAATCTATCCTAAACAGACTGGTTTCTATTTCGGAACAGATTTAGGATACGGTTTCCTTGTAGGAGATGATAAAGTAGCTTCCAACAGCTCTGCTGACAGACCGGACGGAGGTTTCTATATCAAGCCGGAGATCGGATACCACAACAGAGACTGGAATTTCTTCGTACAGTACCAGAAAGTTTTTGTAGGAGATAAAGGCGATATTGCCGGACAGGACTATAATGTGGGGAATATCGGAGTAGGATTCGGATACAATATTCCATTAGGAAAGTAGTTAGATTTATATATAAACAATTATTAGCCAAACCTTTTTATGAAAATGAAAAGGTTTTTTGCTTCCCTGCAAGATTTACGAAAACAATTATTATATTTGATAAAATTTGAGGTTATGATTTTGAATCCAAAATTTCCGCTTTATTTACCAGGAGTAGAGAACAGTAATAATGATAATGTCACTATCATTGGGGCAAGTCTCCGTGAAGATATAACCATCCTAGGCTATTTTGTTTCCGGTAACGGAGGCCTTGAGATAAAAATTCAGAATGAGTATAACACCAAAGAGTACACCTCATTTTCTGAGATATTAAGAAAATTCATACAGGATAATCAGCTGGATAACGTAAAGCGTCTGGCAGTAGCTGTGCCGGGACCTGTAATTAACGGCAAAAGCAGCCCTGCACGACTGGGCTGGGACCTGGATATTGAAGAATATACAAGAGATTTCGGATTTGAGAAAGGAGATATGCTGAATGACCTAGAAGCATCAGCTTACGGAATGGGCCTTCTCGAAGACAGTGATCTGGATCCCATTTATACCAGCGGGCATCTTGAAAAAGGAAATGTAGCTATCCTTGCTCCCGGAAACGGACTGGGAGAGGCCGGATATTTCTTTGACGGAAAGAACCTGAGACCTTTTGCAACGGAAGGTGGACACTCGGAATTCTCACCAAGAACAAATGTTGAGGTAGAATTTTATCAGTTCCTGAACAATATCTATGGTATTGTAAGCTGGGAAAATGTACTTTCTAAAACCGGTCTTTTCAATATTTACAGATTCCTGAGAGATGTAAAAAGACATCCGGAACCGGAATGGCTTGCAGAACGCCTTAACGGAGGTAACTTTGTGGAGGAAATCTATAAAGCTGCGGTAGAAGATGATGTGCTGATCTGTAAAATTGCCTTAGACACCTTTCTGGAATTCCTTGCAAGAGAAGCCAATAACCTTGTGCTGAAGCTTAAAGCTACCGGAGGACTTTTAATAGCAGGAGATATTCCGCAGGTGATCAGGGAATATATTGACAAAGGGAAATTCTATGATAAATTTAAGATAAGCGATAAGATGGAAGGATTGCTGAAAAGCACCCCGCTTTATCTGATTAAACAGAATCACACCGCATTGAAAGGGGCCGCATTGTACACTGCATACTATCAAAATTAAAATACAAACTCCGAAACTTTTCGGAGTTTTTTTATGGGATGATATTATTCATAAAAATAATTAATTTTATTGATATACATCAATGAAATCTATCGTATAAGTTGGCTACATTTGCACCATCAAACAAGTAAATAACTTTATTCAAAATGAAAAAAATATTCTTATTAGCGGTTTTAGCCGGTGGTCTTGCGTTCGGACAATCTAAAAAAGTGGTAGCATCTGATGTCCACTGGTGGGGATACAAAGTAGCAAAATCTGAGGCAAGCTCTCATGACGGTACGGTGAAAGTAAAATCCGGAGACATGATCATGAAAGGGAATAACCTTGTAGGAGGAAGCTTTGTACTGGATATGACTTCCATCAACTCTACTGACCTTTCCGGAGAATACCAGCAGAAGCTGAACGGACACCTTAAGAACGGTGACTTCTTTGAGGTTGAAAAATTCCCTACTGCTTCTTTCAAAATCACTTCTGTAAAGAAAAACAGCGATAAGATTTATAACTCTTTAGTAACCGGAAACCTTACTGTTAAAGGGAAAACGAACACCATTACTTTCCCAGCAAAAATTGCTTACAGCAAAGGAGTAGTGAGCCTGGTTTCTGATAAATTCTCTTTCGACAGACAGAAATTTGATGTGGCTTACAAGTCTACCATGCAGGATGTTTTTGTAAAAGATGACATCGAAATGCTTGTAAAGGTGACTGCTAAATAATTTAATCAAAAAAAGATTATTAAAAGTGTAGAAGTTCTACACTTTTTTTTATTTTTGTTGAATTGTAAATAAAAAAGAATGAAAAGATTACTATTGTTTGCTATGATGTGTGCGAGCATATCATTTGTTTCTGCACAGAAGAAATTTGATAAGGTTTCAAAAGTGACTTCATCAGAGATCAGGTGGTGGGGATATAAAGTTGTAAAAACTGAAGCTTCTTCGCATTCAGGGACGGTAAAGCTGAAAAGCGGGAAATTCAATTTCGATAAAACAGTCCTTGTAGACGGAGAGTTCATTATAGATATGAGAAGTATAATGGCGGGAGATGTTTCCGATGAAGATCAGATCAAGCTTACCAATGATCTGAAAAGCACCAATTTTTTTGAAGTTAAAAAATTCCCGATCGCAAAGTTTCACTTGACTAAAATCATTCCTTTGGCAAACAGTGAGTACAATTCAACGGTGTACGGTGATGTTACCATCAAAGGCGTAAGAAAAACGATTACTTTCCCTGCCAATGTATATGTAACCCAGTTTACAGTAGTGGTAGAGTCTGCTAAGTTCTCTCTGAACAGAAGAGACTTTAAAGTATTCTACCAGTCTTCACTGAAAGATTACTTTATCAAGAACGAGATGGATATTCAGTTCAGAGTTTCTACGGAAAAACTGGATAACGAAAACAGAGTTCCTGTAAAGAAGAAATAAGTAAAATATACTTTCAAATATTAAAGTGGGCGGTTTTTATCAACTGCCCATTTTTTATATATGTATTTGAATTGTTCATGAATTTTTTAGCGCAAAAAATCAATTTTTAATCATATAAAAATTTTAAAGAATGTATCAGCCACAAGCTTAATCCAAGGCTAGGTACGCTTTAAATAAAAAATGATGAATCAGATTTGTGTTAAAAAATATTCAACTTCTTCATGTATCAAAATGAGGATAATCAAAATGATTTTCATGCATGTTCATACATCAAGTCATCTTAATATTCCAAAATCCTTCAGTAAACTTAATGGTTCAGATTATACACAGCCAAAATTAATCTCTGCTTTTTACCATGTTTTTTCATAAATTAGTACTATGAAAGTTTATGTAGTAAGCGGTCTCGGAGCCGATTTTAAAGTATTGGAAAGACTGGAATTTCCCGGGAACTGTGAGTTGGTTTTTATAGACTGGCTCATTCCCGAAAAAAACGAGCCTTTTCATTCCTACGTCCAAAGAATGGCGGAAAAAGTAGATGATTCCGAACCGTTCTGCTTATTGGGCTATTCTTTTGGCGGTATTATGGTGCAGGAGATCAATAAGCTGAAGCCGGCTCAAAAAGTGGTCATCATGGGAAGCATTAAGTCGGATAAAGAAAAATCTAAATTTATCAGGACCGGCGAGATTACAAAAATTCCAAGAATACTTCCTGTTGGGATGTTCAATGACAAAGCCGCCAATGTATATGCTGTGGTCAGAAAACTTTTTGATCCTAAAAATCCTAAAATTCTTGAATACTTCAGAGTCAGAGATCCCTATTACCTCAAATGGTCTATAGAAAAAGTTTCCGAATGGAAATTTGAAGAAACTCCGGAGGTTATTCAGATATTGGGAGATAAAGACATTGTTTTTCCTATTAAATATTCAAAACCCGATTATGTGATCAAAGGAGGGACCCATCTTTTTCCTGCTACAAAACATAAAGAAGTATCCAGAATATTAAAGGAAGTTTTTGTTTAAAACTGCTTATATTGTAATTTAGGTATAATATTTTAAGGGTTATCATTTAAAATGTATGTTTTTATAAAATTTATCTTTAATTTTGATAGGGTTAAATGTAAATTGTATGAAAATTGGTTTAAAATGGATTGTTTCATTCTCGGTCATTACCCTTGTGGCATTCGGAGGATTATTTTGGAGCCCGGCTGTTGATTTCCCCAACACCGGAGAATTTCTCAGTGAAGATAAGATCGTAGGAGCAGATGTCGCATGGATTCTTGCCGCGGCAGGGCTTGTACTGCTGATGACACCAGGACTGTCATTCTTTTACGGAGGTATGGTAGGCAAGAAAAATGTAATTTCCACGATGCTGCAGAGCTTTATTGCACTCGGTGTTATTTCTATTTTATGGGTCGTTGTCGGATTTTCCTTGTCATTTGGGGATTCATTAGGTTTTGAGCTCAATGGTGTGCATTACGGAATCATTGGGAATCCTTTAAGTTATCCGTTTTTCAGCCATGTGGGGGCATTGCCTCATAAAATGATGGCTTCCACTATTCCTTTTGTTCTTTTTGCCCTTTTTCAGATGAAATTTGCCGTTATTACTCCCGCACTGATCACAGGTTCTTTCGCTGAAAGGGTCCGTTTTATTTCTTATCTTTTATTCATGGTGCTTTTCAGCATTTTTATCTATACACCGCTTTGTCATATGGTATGGCATCCTGACGGACTTCTGAATAAATTTTTCGGAGTAAAAGACTTTGCTGGTGGAACCGTAGTCCACATGAGTGCAGGTTTTGCAGCTTTAGCGGGTGCTTTGGTTCTGGGGAACAGGAAAAATCCGCATCATGAGCCTTCCAATATTCCTTATGTACTTCTTGGAACAGGAATGCTGTGGTTTGGATGGTTTGGATTTAATGCCGGTTCTGCTCTGAGTGCCAATGCTTCTGCAGCAGTGGCTTTCGGAACAACCACCATTGCTTCCGCTTCTGCTATGATGACCTGGATATTTTTTGACAGGATTAATGGAAGGAGCGTTTCTGCCTTGGGAGCCTGCATCGGAGCTGTAGTAGGGCTGGTGGCCATTACTCCCGGCTGTGGGTTTGTCAGTATTCCGGAAAGTCTTTTTATAGGATTTGCCGCTGCTATTGTCTCTAATCTTATGGTAAACTGGAAAACGTTGAAAAAAATAGACGATACCCTCGATGTTTTTGCCTGCCATGGGGTAGGGGGAATTATGGGAATGATCCTGACTGCTGTTTTTGCCCATGGTGAAAATGCCAGCCTCCTTCATGGCGGTATTGAGGTTTTCGCCCATCATATGGCTGCACTGGTACTTGTTTCAGCTTTTACCTTTTTTGGCTCTCTGCTTTTGTATAAAATTACAGATTCTATCATTACATTGCGGGTTTCTGAAGAATCTGAAGATATGGGGCTTGATCTTTCTCAACATAAGGAGCGGTTCAAGTGATGGTTGCTAAAAAAAACAGGGCACAGATGATATCTATGTGCCCTGTTGAATACTGAAATGAAAAGGATGTTGGATTTCCTGATCACCCAATAGATTGGATGGCGCTGAAAATGTTATTTTTTGACCTTTCAAATACTTCACCCCCGAATTCCTCATTATCTAATGAGAAAATACTAACATCCCTGACTCCCATTATTCCGAAAATGTGTTTCAAATAAGACGTTTGGAAATTGATATGCCCGTTTTTTTCATTTTCTCCGTATCCGGTATCACCGCGGGCAGATAATATAAATGCTTTTTTGTTTTCAAGCAAGCCCACATAGTCACCATCGGGGACTCCTGACCTGAATTTCCAGGTTTCATTGATCCGCATTACCTGGTCTATATAAGCTTTTAACCCACTCGGAATAGCCCAGTTATACATTGGAGTTCCAATGACATAGATATCGTGCTCTTTGAGCTCTTGTACCAGCTCATTGCTTAGCTGTAATGCCTTTTGGTTTTCTTGGGTCCTGTCCGACGGTTTTTTAAATGCTCCTGCAATCCAGGATTCATTAATGTTGGGAATACTGTCAATACCTGTTTCCCGGTACGTAAATACATCCAGGGGATATTTGCTTTTCCAGTTTTCAACAAAAAGTTCGGTTAGTTTTCGGCTGTAAGATCTTTCATTTCTTACACTGGCGTTAATGATCAATACTTTCATTATTATAAATTTTATAACAACAAAATTCCTGATTATTCATTCCTTAAAAATTGATCTAGTTCAAGAGGATTTATTTTTTTTCCGGATTCTGCTTATAAATTCGGCTGACACTCCTAAATAAGATGCAACTAAATATTGAGGAACCCTGGAGACAATATCGGGGTAGGTATCAAGAAAATCATAATATTTCTGTTCAGCTTTGTACATATTGTTAAACACAATCCTCTTTTCAAGAGTTCCCAGATAGCTTTCTAAAATAATTCTGAAGTATCTTTCCAGGGAAGGGATTTCCTGCAGCATTTTTTGAAAAGAATGATGGCTGATCTGTAAAAGATTTGTTTTTTCTACAGCCTGTATATTGTAAATAGAAGCTTTTTGTTTCGAAAAGCTGGAGATATCGGTTGCCCACCAATGGTCAATAGCTAAAAAAAGGATCTCTTCATTTCCGTTTTCTGAATTGATGCAAAAGGCTTTTAATACACCTGAAACAATATAGCTGTCATGCCGGCAGATTTCACCATTTCTTAAGAGAAATTCACCTTTTTCCAATGTTTTTTCTTTCCAGAAGCTTTTAAAAACAGCCGTTTCTTCGGGACTTAACCTGACATGCTGTGCAATATTCTTAATTAATGTTTCCATTTGAAATGATTAAAGGAGAGAAACTGATATAGGGGTTGAAGAGAACACTATAACTGCTAATTTACAAAAATACCTATTATAAAGGCATTCCATGATTTACGAAGTGTTATTAATTCTGAGATCCGGGGACACTTTTATTGGGATTTATCGCGTATCTTTGTTTTAAGAGGAAAATGAAGAATTATCTATGGAATCAATATCGGTTTTTGAGATTATTAAAGTAGGAATAGGCCCGTCCAGTTCGCATACAATGGGCCCCTGGAATGCAGCTTCTGCATTTATCAGAATTATAAAAAGGGAAAGATCAATCGCAGAAGTGAAAGAAGTTTTCCTTGAATTTTTCGGTTCTTTAGCTAAAACCGGAATTGGCCACGGAACAGATATTGCCGGAATGCTTGGGCTGAATGGTGAAGATTTTAAAACAATAGACACAACAAAGATCGATGAAAAAGTCGATAGGATAAAAAATACCCAGATCCTGAATCTGGGTGGTGAAAAAGAAATTCCTTTTGTATATGGACATCACCTGATCCTGAATATGGGAAAGTCGCTTGATTTTCATCCTAACGGAATGATCTTTAAAGCTGTTTTTGAAGACGGCACCGAGCTTGTTCAGGATTTTTATTCTGTAGGAGGTGGTTTTATTGCAAGCCAGGAAAAAAATTCCATAGAAAAACACTGTGTCCGAACATTATATCCTTGCCATCACGGGTCGGATATTATAAAATATTGTGAAAAATTAGGGTTTAAAAGATTTTCAGACCTGATCCTGATTAATGAAGAAAGCTGGAGATCCCAGGAGGAAACCAGACAGGAAGCACTGAATATCTGGAAGAATATTAAAGAATGTATCTATAAAGGAGTCAATAAGGAAGGTATCCTTCCCGGCGGTTTAAATGTCACCAGAAGAGCCGCAGGAATCAACAGAAAGCTTTTAGGAGACAAGATCTATAAAAATATTGATGAATGGTTTAATATGGTGGTCGATGCAGAAGAGAATTTCACGAATATCAATAAATGGATCGCGTGTTTTGCGCTGGCAGTGAATGAAGAAAACGCAAGCTTCGGGAGAATCATTACAGCACCTACCAATGGAGCCAGCGGTGTTATTCCGGCAGTTTTAATGTATTCGCAGGCATTTACCGAATTCATCAGTGAAGATGACATTGTAAGATTTCTGCTTGTAGCGGGAGAGATCGGAACCCTGTTCAAGAAAAATGCAACAATTTCAGCTGCAATGGGCGGATGCCAGGCTGAAATCGGAGTTTCATCAGCGATGGCAGCAGCAGGACTGACGGAAATATTAGGTGGAAGTATTGGCCAGGTATTGATGGCGGCTGAAATTGCCATGGAACATCACCTTGGACTTACATGCGACCCTATCAAAGGCCTTGTACAGATTCCTTGCATTGAAAGAAATACAATGGGTGCCATGAAAGCGATTACGGCAGCTAATATAGCCCTGGAAAGTGATCCTGCCAAAGCGAAAGTGACTTTGGATGAAGTAATCCAGACCATGTGGGAAACAGCTTTGTCGATGAGCGACCGTTTTAAGGAAACCTCAGAAGGAGGGCTTGCGATTGCAGTCAATGTTCCTGAATGTTAACAGAGAATCTTAAAAAAATATAAATCCTTAGAAATTAATCTAAGGATTTTTTTATGATGTATTTTAAGCTTAATAATTTTGAACATTAAGAGCTATGAAGTGATTAAGAAAATGAAGATAAAATCAATTATTTTTAAACATATGCAAGCACAGTTTAATGTTTTTAAGATTTTAAAAGGCTTTTTTTATCTTAAAATACCTCTGATCCTGTTCGCATTGGTGATCAGCTCTTCAAGGTATTCATAATTTTCTTTTTCTAGAGCAGCCTTGAATTTTCTGAGCTGGGTGATGTGCTCATTCAGAACATCCAGAACATTTTCCTTATTTTGCTTAAAAATAGGAACCCACATTTCAGGATGTGATTTTGCAAGACGTACGGTACTGGAAAAACCGGAACTGGCAAGTTGGAAAATAGTTTCTTCTTCACGCTCTTTTTCCAGAACAGTATTGGCCAGAGCATAGGATGTAATGTGAGATATATGTGAAATATAAGCAGTATGAATATCATGATCCTGTGCATTCATGTAAATCAGGTGCATATCAAGGTTTTCTGCTACTTTTTCAACCAGTTGAAGCGCGTCCGGGGCAGATTCTTCTTTATTACAAATCACTCCTGCCTTTCCTGAAAAACTGTCGGAGACAGCAGATCCGGGACCACTGTTTTCTGTACCCCACATCGGGTGGAAGGCTACAAACCTGGAACGTTTAGGATGGTCTTTGACTGCATTTACGATCCCTGCTTTGGTAGATCCGGCATCCATCACAGTTTGTTGGTCTGATATAAGATCGAGCACGCCGGGCAGCAATTTTCGGGCGGCATCTACAGGAACGGCAACGATAATGAAATCAGCATTTTTGACTCCGTATTCCAGATCTGTACCTGCATCAATAATATTAAGTTCCAGCGCCTCCCGGATATGTTGCTGATTGTTATCGATTCCGTAGATAAAATCAGCCAGACCCTTTTTCCTTAATTTTAATGCCATTGAGCCCCCGATTAATCCTGCACCAATAATACTTATTTTCATCTTTCTAAATTTTTAAAATAAAAAACCCCGTCCGAGGACGAGGTTTTAAGTTATGTTCATAAGAATCCCTAGCCCAAATCTGAGTTCAAAATTCTATAATAATATGTTCCGTTATTGAAATTCACAGAGCGAAGGTATAAAATATTTTTCAAACTCGGGATATTTTTGGCTTAAATTATATCATCCGTCTTAATCTGCACTGTGTATGATTATTCTTTTCACGTCCTTATTCTGCTGTTCCAGGCTTAGAGTCGTTACACCACCCGCAAAAAGGAGCTCAATTTCAGCTTTTACATGAGTAACGGTGTAGCTTATGGAAATAAGACCGTCTTTGTTTATTTCTTTTGTCATGTTTTCTTTCGGCAGGTCGGTTAATAACAGCTCAGCATTTTCTATGTCCTTGTCTTTTATTGTCCTTCTATAAACTTCATCAATGACAGAGTTTTTAAGAACACATTCCTGTTCAGTTTCGTATTCGATCTGTTTTTCGGTGCATTCTTTCAGTGTCGGGATTTCTTTAGCTTGAGAAGCAGAGGTATTTTCTGTAGCTGCTGCCTTAGAAGGAATACTGTCTTTTTGAACAGTTACGGCTGCATTCACTGTTTTTTCTGACTCATTTTTACAGGCTGTAAAAAATGAAAGACTGAGGCAGACGAAACTTATTTTTTTCATGGAATTTTAAATTTACTTTTTAGAGTGGTTCAAAAATAATGAATATTCATATTTGAAACTGTTCCAATCTGTGATTTTAAATGTTTGTCTTTATAAGTATTGAATATCGGTTGTTTTTTGGTTACGGATTATTTTTAATCCGTAAAATACAGTTCAATTTTAACTGCTTTTTCTGTTAGAAGAGCAGTGTAATAGCCGTCTTTTTGTACTTTTGTATGACGAGGCCTTTTTGTGAAAAAATGATTTCACTGAATCGATCCATTTTATCATTAAATCTAATAATATGAACTATCTGAAAAAAATAACATTCATAATATGCTTTGCCACAGGCATCTGTCAAGCTCAGCAAAAGAACACTGATGCGAATTATAGTCTGAGCGGTCTTATTGACCAAAAAATCCCTGTTGAACTGACCGTCAGCGTTTCAAAGAACGTTGTTTTAGGGAACATCAGATATGTAAAAACTAAAGAAAAGAAACCCATTAAAATAATAGGAACGCTGGATTCTGGAACTCGTTATCATCTGGAAGAATTTGAAAAAGATGGGAATATCAGCGGAATTATTGACGCGGTCTTAAAAAATGGAAAATTAGAGGGAACCTGGTCTTCCACAAAGTCTGATGCAGTTTATCCCATGGTACTGGATGTCCAAACTAAAGTAAATCCGAAGCCGGAAATATTTTCACCTGTTCCATCTGACCATTTTGAAGGAACGTATACCTATCAATATGGAGAAGATGGGTATCAGGGAAGTATTGCTATTAAAAAGATAAAAGGTCAGATGTATTCTTATGACATTGGTTCTGTAACCAGGGCTCCGGGCAGAAATATTGCAGATGCATCGGGAGAGGTGATGATTAAAAATAATCAGTTTACCATTGAAATTAATAAGTCATGTTCATTCCTGGCTACATTTTATAATGGATTTATATCAATAACACCAGTTCCGTCTGAACAGTCGCGTGACTGTGAATTTGGACTGAATGCAACATTAGAAGGAACTTTTCTTAAAGTGAAATAGATTCGTGAGCTAACGCAAAACAAACTTATTGAATCACTTCTGAAAAATAAAAGCAAATGGGCTGTCCTCAAAAGTTAGATATTGTTTAGTCTTTATTAGAATACGAGTGTGATCTTTGCGAGAATGGAGGCTTACTGATTATGTCTCTCTAAAGATAGTAACTCCAGTTTTTAAGTTACGTGGAGTGCGTTATCATGAAGGCTAACTAGGTTTATTACAGAACAGAATTAATATTACAGCAAAATACAATGATCATGAAGAATTGTTTTTATCCTTTACTGGTAGTAATTGCTGCCATACATTGGAGCAATATGGAAACCTTCATACCCGAAATTGGAAAGCGGAAGCTTCCTTCTTCGTTACAGGTCGTACCATCTGATACGATAAAGATCAAAGAATCTTTCAGGGAAAATGATATTGTCGTCAACGAATATTTAGCTGACAGGCTGAAACCAATCCGTGCCAATTTTAAAAGGATCAATTCTATTACAAAATGGAGCTCTATTACAAAGAAAGACATAGAAGGAGAATCCACAGAAGGCGGGGAAGCTGTATTTTATGAGCAGAAGGGGCGTTTGGAAAAGATAACGACAAGACTTTACGGTGAAATGGGGCAGGTACTTACCGAATATTATCTTCTTAATGGAAATCTATCATTTGTTTTTGAGAAAATATATACCTACAACTGGCCGCTGTTCTATGATGTAAAGGCTATGAAAGAAAATAATGATACCGAAGTTTTTGATTTTAAAAAATCAGAGATTGAGGAAAGCAGAAATTATTTTGAAAAACAAAACCTGGTTCATATAACCAATAGTCTGGATTGTGGTGCACCTTTCACCAGTGATTATATTGCAGGAGAGCAGAAAAGAATTTACGAGGCATTTCAAAAACTTCTACAACTCAGAAAGGAAAAATAATGTAACAATATAGCAGTTTAACAATGTACCAGTTTACCAGCCATTTAATCAAACCGGATACTTCCTATCTATTATAATACCCTGGTATTATCATATTGCTAAATTGTTACATTAATTTTATGGGTTTGAGATAATCAGTGTAGAAGGAATATCAGACAGCCAAAGGCTCTTACTGTCGATCAGGTTTTTCCAGCTTTTGCTGCTGACCAACATCAGATCCTGTGAGTTCAGGAATTCTTTCTCGATCTTTTTCTCGTTATATAAAGTGATGTGATTCGGGGCTACCTGCTCAATGCTTCTGATCAGTTCTTTCACCTCGATATTGTTGCGGATTTGTCCGGCAGCATCCAGGATAATGATCTGGGAATTATTATTGTTGATCAGTCTTTTCGCATATTCCAACAGATAAAAATCGCTCAGGTTAAAAATAGGAACAAATACTTTGTCCGCTGATTTAAAATCTTTCTCTACCAGAATTCCTACCGGAATATGGGTTTTGTCCAGTATCTGAAGTGTAAAATCGTCAAAAGGGGAGTTGTTGAAAATATTTCCTTTACCTTTTACCGTGTTCAGAAGCTTTTCAGGATTGATGATCTTCGTTGTGAAGCCAAGCAGCCTTCCCAGCAGGCTTCCTTCATACATAGATTTTCCGAGCATGATCAGAAGAAGGTCATAATTTCCTTTATTTGAAATCCCTGCAAGGTCATTTTGAATATCTGTAGAAGCTTTGAAGAGGGTCGTAACTTCCAGTTTCAGGTCGTGTGATGTTTCAATAACGTTTTTAAACTGGGCATCTTCATATTCATTGATATCATAAGCATGCATTTCATCTACCGGAGCAATATTCATGGCGGTAATACTTTTATTGCCGTTCATCTTATTGGTGAAATCATGGGCAAGCTTCAGCAGCGTGCTTCCGGATTCAGGTTTATCAAAAGAGAGCAGGACACGGTATTTTGAATCATTATTGTCGTGGATCTCTTCATCGGAGCTTTTTTTAGATTTAAAAATAAAATTAATAAAGTCCAAAGCAGGTCCTGTCATAAAAGTGGTAAATAAAGCCATAATCACGAGCATTGCAAAGATCTCCGGGCTTAAAACTCCAAGGTCATATCCGATATTCAGGACAATAAGCTCCATAAGTCCGCGTGTATTCATAAGAGCACCAATCGTTAAACTTTCCTTCCAGTTGATGCCGACGAAACGCGCTGTGAGGGCACTACCAATAAACTTTCCGGTAACAGCCGTTAAGATGATGAATCCTGCTGTCATCCACAAATGGCCGTCATTCAATAGTCCGATCTGTGTACGGAGACCCGTAAATACAAAGAATAACGGAAGAAGAAGTACCAGAGCCACATCTTCTACCTTATCGATGAAAAGCGTACGGAATTTGGCATTTTCCGGCATGATGGCACCTGCCATAAATGCTCCGAATAAAGCATGAATACCAATAACTTCAGTAGCATACGCAGAAAGGATAAGAGTCAGGAAGAAAATAGCGACCATTGGTTTGCTGATGGTATTTTTTCCCGCCTGTAAATCTCCGATCCTTTTCAGAAACGGCCTTACGATTTTGATCATAAAAAATACATAGGCAATAGCCATAATGATCACATAGATGGAGCTGGTGAAAGATCCGGCCTTTACAATGGCAATCACTGCCGCAAGGATACACCATGCCGTAATATCATCTGCTGCTGCACATGTAATAACAATAGTTCCGAGTTTGGTTTTCTGAAGATTTCTCTCCTGAACAATTCTGGCGAGTACCGGGAATGCCGTAATACTCATTGAAATGGCAATAAACAATGCAAATGATGTAAACTGAATACCTTCCGGTGCAAATTCCTGATATACAAAATAAGAAAGCCCTATACCCAATGCAAAAGGAATGATGATACTGGCATGGCTGATGACTACCGCATCATGTGCTTTTTTTCTTAAAACACTGAGATCCAGCTCCATTCCTACAATGTACATAAACAGGATAAGGCCTATCTGGCTCAAAAACTGTAAGTTGCCTAAAGATTCTTTCGGGAAAAGAAAAGCAGAGAACTCAGGAAAGTACATCCCGAGTAGTGAAGGGCCTAAGACAATCCCTGCGATCATTTCGCCAATTACCGTAGGCTGCTTGATTTTCATACAGATCCATCCAAAAAGTCTTGCAACAAGAATAATGGTAACAATCTGCGCCAGAAGAAGGGCTAACGGATGATGAAGATTCGCTTTAAAGGATTCCTGGAAGTTTTCCCATGTAGAACCTGTGTTGGTTTTAGTAACTATATTTTCCTTGATCTCCAGCGTCTGTCCCTCTATGATGAAGAAGTACATCAGGCAGGAAAAAAAGGCGATGGTTGCTATGTAAAAAATTAAATTTCTGTATTTTCCCCAATTCATGATCCTAATATTTTAATGCAAAGTTGATAAGAATATATTGATGTTAAATACTATTCTTTTTAAAATGTAATAAATGTTCTAAAAAATGTAATAAAAATGGTATAAGGTTGAAAGACGGAAGAGGAGGTTGGAAGTTATTGTGGACACTTTTTTAATTTCTACTTTTAAAATTTGATTCTTTATTCGTATAAAGCAGGTCTGGAAATCAATAAAAACAGTGTTTTAGTGATGTTTCAAATCTCAATAACTTCCCTCTTCCTGACTTTAATAAAATCTATCTGAAAGAATACCCCAATCCGATTCCTACTTTCCAGGCTCCGTTTTCTGCAGCAGTTTTTGTGTTGTAATAGACGGGTATCTGAAGTGCGATTTTTTTATAAACCGCAGTAAGCCCGGCTCCCAGGTTTGGAGTAACAGGACTGTTTCTGGTGCCTGAAGAACGATCCTCTTTGATCCTGAGCGAAGGAAGCATCCCGGCGATTAGTTTAAGATCTTTATGGGTAAAGCTTATATTCGGGCCAGTAAAATTGATAAAAGCCCCATGATCTACATATCCGGCCGCTACAATTCCATCGAAAAAAGAGGCCTTAAGCTTAGAACCTGTTTCCTGTGAAAAGCAAAGTCCGGATATGAGAATTCCTGCTGTATATATAACGTTTTTCATTATAAAATCATTTAATCAGCAGCAAAAATACGCTGTAAAGGCAATGTAAAAGGGTAGGATGTAATGAAACCGCCACATTTTGCAGTAAAACCGCAAAGGTCTGAAAGATCTACTTTCCGAATAGTTCCATTAATGAATGCTTGTAAGCCTCTCCGATCTGAAGTTTAAGGAAATTATCTCCTTCCGACTGAATTGTCGTGATAATTTCGTTGGTGGAAAATACTTTGATGGAAGAAAGAGCGATAATCTCTTTTTTATTCACCTGTGCGAAATCCTTTGAGGGAAGCATTTCCAGAAGGTTTTTAAAATTAAGGTTTTTCAGAACAATGGTAGTTCCGTCATTCAGCATAATATCCTTGTCGCGGCTGTCGATCTCTGATGTTTTAATATAAGCGATCTGGTCAGTAAAAATCACAGTCCGGCCTATATTGGTGTTCCATTCGATCATATGCTTTTTATGAGGAATAGCTACCAGTTCTTTTGCTTTTTCAAAGGCCTGGATCAGCCTTTCCTTTTTGATGGGTTTTCGGACATAATCTACTACATTCAGATCAAAAGCTTCTGCTGCATATTCTTTGTAAGCGGTAGTGAAAATAATTTTTTTGGAACCGGAAATAAGTTCTGCTACCTGAAGTCCTGTCATTCCCGGCATTTCAATATCAAGGATGCAGAGATTACAGTCGATGTTATCTATTTCGTTCAGAAAAATCTTAGGATCATTAAAGGCTTTTACCACTTCTACATTTTCGATCTGTTCGCATAGAAGTTTTAAATAGCTTATAGCTAATAATTCATCATCGAGAATAACGCATTTTATCATAGAATTCTCCTAAATTGATTTTTAATTCTGCCGTGAAGATACCGTTTTTCGAACTTTTTTCCAGCTGATAGTTATTACTGTAGATCATTTTAAGCCTCTGGTCCAGAGACTGACTTCCGAAACCACTGTTTTCCTTTTCAAGAACATTCTTCAATGAAGCTTTATTGCTTACTTTCATGGTGAAAATCCTGTTTTCAAGTTCCAGATGGATCGAAATAAAAGAATCCTGAGCCAGAAAGTCAGTATGTTTAAACGCATTTTCAATAAGATCAACCGAGATCAGCGGGGCAAAGACTTTTTCTTCATATACCGCATCAGATTTATTGATCTTCGACCTGATTCTGAAATCAAAAAGAGGGTTGATCTTTATTTTATTGATCTCAATAAGACTTAAGGCGAAGTTTAATTCTTCTTTCGGGCTGACAAATTTATTGTTGCTTTCGTATAGGATGTAATCCAGGACATTCGCAAGTTTGTCCAGTGACATATAGGTCTGGTAAGCATGCGACTGTACGGAATTAAGAATGTTTTTGAAAAGATGGGGGTTTAGCTTTGTACCAATATGTTCCAGCTGAACTTCATTCAGTTTCTGCTCAATGATCTTGTTGGTTTCAGAAAGTCTGGTATTTTTCTGTCTGATCCTGCTGTTCTGGCTGAAAAGATAAATGCTGACGGTAAGCAGAAAGAAAATAGCAAAAACTCCAATGAATATCAGATAATCGTGGATCATGTAGTAATTGCCTTCCATAAAAATAGCTTTAATGATCTTTATACAAATTTAGTAAAAGATCTTCAGGATCATTTGAGTTTTTTCAGACTGTTTATATTAACCGTTTCCTCGCACTTTTCAAAGGTAATCTCATAAGAAGGGTTCTTCTCAGGATAGGTCAAAACATAATCAGGACAAGGTTTTTTCTGTGCGTGGCTTCTGTCGAAATCTACTTTTCCTTTGGTGATGATACTGTCTTTTATAAATTTTTCATCAATTTTATAAGCACTCATCCCGTTTTTAACGTCCTCAGAATACTTGAATTCTTTGGACAGCGTTTCTGCAATTACACGGCTGTTGGGAAGATACCCACTGCAGCTCGCCCCTTTTTTGTTTAGAATAAAAAATACAAGAATCAGCCCCGGAATAAGGCCTATTAAAAAGAATTTAACTTTTTTCATTAGAAAATTAAAAGATTGATATCATGGTAAGTAAGTCCGAAACGGTCGCAGATCACTTTTTTAGTATGCCTTCCTTTGTACATGTATAAGCTCTGCTTCATTTCATTTTTACGGATCAGCATATTTTCGAAACCTCCTTCTTCATCATAATTCAGGATATAGGAAAGGAAGAAATTGGATATTGCCTTGGTCGTTGTTCTTGGCATTCTCGACGTAAGGTTCGGAAGTCCGCAGTGGATTACGCCGTGTTTGATAATATAAGGATTATCCATGGTCGTAAGCTCAGAAGTTTCAATCACCTTGCCGTTATCGATGGTAATGTCAATAATGACACTTCCTTTTTTCATTTTTGCGACCATTTCCTCTGTAACGATCGGGGTCATATTCAGTCTTGGAAGAGCACCGATAACCACATCAGCACGTCTTAAAGCTTTGCTCAATTCTTTCGGATCAATAATGGAAGTCGGAACACGGCTGTCTACTAAAGTATGAAGTCTTCTCAACTTTGAAAGTGAATTATCAAAAACCCTTACACTGGCTCCAAGCCCGATGGCAGCTTTCGTGGCAAATTCGCCTACGATACCGGCTCCTAAAATAACAACTTCTGCAGGTCTTACTCCTGTGATACCACCCAGCATTAAGCCGTTCGACAAAGCAAGAAGTTCCGATGCGTATAAAACAGAAACTGTTCCTGCAATTTCACCGATCAGTCTTACTAAAGCAAGCTGCTTATACTCATCTACAATAAATTCAAAAGCAATGGCATTGATCTTTCTCTCTGCAAGTTTTAAGAAATAATCTTTGTCTCTCAGGTTGATCTGAAGGGCTGAAACCAAATACGTGTTGGGCTTCATATAGTCTATTTCTTCTTCTGTAGGAGGATTGATCTTTAAGATAAGATCCTGTCCGAAAGCCTCTTTGGGATCATTGGTGATCTTTGCCCCGGATTCAGAATACTGAAGATCTGTAAAAAAAGAACCTTCGCCGGCACCCGCTTCTATAATAAGCTCGTGGCCGTGTTCTACCAATACCTGTACCGCATCCGGAGTAATGCATGTTCTCCTTTCATTAAGACAGGTCTCCTTAGGAATTCCAATGCTGAACTGTTTTCCTTTCTTTATAACCTCCAACTTTTCTTCCTTCGGCATCAATTCTTCTTCAGTGAAAGGAGTAAAAATGTTTGTAGTACTCATCCTTAAATTAAATTACGTCTTACAGATTATTATTTTACCATTGAATTAGGAAGCAAAGATACATAATATTTACTCGAATGAGACTTCTCTTTCATCCCCGGTATTCACGATGCTCATTGTGTGGTAGTTAAGCCCATAGAGCTCTTCTTCATACACTTCCGGCCATTCTATGATGCATAAAAAGGCGTTATCCAGGTATTCTTCGATGCCAATGTCATACACTTCTTCAATGTTTTTTAAGCGGTAAAGATCAAAATGATAAACCTTTCCTTTTGGAGTGTTATATTCGTTGATAATGGAGTAGGTAGGAGAGTTGACTTCATCATTGCTTTCCAGTTTTTTAAGAAGAAATTGCGTGAATGTCGTTTTGCCCGCCCCCAGATTGCCTTTTAAAAGAAGGATATTATGCTTTAATTCAGGAATAATCTTATCGACGATTTCCTGCCAGTCTTTGATCTCTTGTATAGTGAACTGCATAAAAGTAATTTGTGCAAAAATAAGCAATTTAGTTGGAGACTGGGAAGGTTTGAGGGTGGGAGTGCAGGAGAGTTTTAGTGTTTGAAAGTTTTTCAGAGTTTAACAAATATGAAACACAAATACTTCTACAATTAACAACTAAAAACCATATTTCCCACAACAACCCGCCACCCTATCACTCTATCACTCTCCTGCACTCCAACTCTAAAACACTCCGAACCGAATATAAAACACCTTCTCTATCTCTATAAATTTACTTATTTTTACACCATGATTTCCAAACAGACCATAGATAAAATTTTCTCAACGATACGGGTAGAAGAAATAGTGGGAGAGTACGTTCAGCTGAAAAGAGCGGGGTCTAATTTCAAAGGACTCAGTCCTTTTCATGAGGAAAAGTCTCCGAGTTTTGTTGTTTCACCAAGTAAGCAGATCTGGAAAGATTTCTCAACAGGAAAAGGGGGAACGGCCATTTCTTTCCTGATGGAGATCGAAAATTTTACTTATCCTGAAGCTCTTCGGCATGCTGCCAAAAAATATGGAATTGAGATTGAAGAAGATCAGCGTGAATTTTCTGAAGAGGCAAAACATGCCCAGACAGAGAAAGATCAGCTGTATAAAATTCATGAAGTTGCCAACTCCTATTATCAGGATATTCTCTGGGATTCGGAAGAAGGAAAAAGCATTGGTCTGGCTTACTTCAGGGAACGGGAGCTGAAAGATGATATCATAAAGAAATTCCAGCTCGGATATTCACCGGAAAAGAAAAATGCCTTTACAGCTTATGCTGAAGAAAAAGGTTATACAAAGGAAATCCTTGAGAAATCAGGGCTTTCCATATTTCCTGAAAATACGCCTTCCGGGATTGACCGTTTCAGGGAAAGGGTCATTTTCCCGATTCACAGTTTCTCGGGCAGGGTTTTAGGTTTCGGAGCCAGAATTCTTAAAAATAATGTTAAGACTGCCAAATATCTGAACTCTCCGGAAACGGAAATTTATCATAAATCCAATGTACTTTATGGCTTAAATCAAAGTAAACAGGCTATTTCACGGAAAAATGTCTGTCTGCTTGTGGAAGGTTACATGGATGTGATCGCCCTTCATATGGCGGGAATAGAGAATGTAGTGGCGAGTTCCGGAACGTCTCTGACAACGGAGCAGATCAAGCTCATCAAAAGGCTTACAGAGAATGTAACAATTCTTTTTGACGGCGACAATGCGGGGATCAAAGCCAGTTTCAGAAGTATCGACATGCTTCTGACCGAAGGGATGAACATCCGTGTCCTGCTGTTTCCGGATGGTGATGACCCGGATTCTTTTTCCAGAAAACATCCGCAGGAATATGTTGAAAAATTCATCGAAAATGAAGCTAAGGATTTTATTGATTTTAAGGCTGAAATCCTTTTAAAGGAAGTCGGAAATGACCCGATTAAAAAAGCTGAAGCCATCAGGGATATCGTAAAATCTGTAGGTTTCGTTCAGAATGCTTTAAAAAGAGAAGTTTATCTGAAGGAGGTTTCCAATAAATTCGGACTTTCGGAACAGAGTCTTTTCAATGAGCTGGATGTCCAGAAACAGATTACCCAGAATCAGCATCAGCATGTTCAGCAACAGAAAGAAAAGGTTCAGCCAAAACTGGAGATTGTGCCTTTGGATGAGGAAAAAGAAGATCCTTATCTGTATGACGTTCTGTTTATGGAAAGCAAACTTGTAGACCATATGCTGATGTTCGGAGATATTGTTCTGAAAAGGACCAATGATAAAAACGAGGAATACCAGATCACGGTTATTGAAGAAATCCTGATGCATTTTGAAGAAGAGCAGTACCGTTTTTTGGTAAAAGGCAATGAAATTATTATTGATCAGGTAAAGGAAGGTATTCAGAAAGATGAGCTGAGAAGCGGGAATTTTTTTGTGACATTTATGGATGAAGAGATCACCACCAAAGTAGTGGATGCGCTGATGCCTCCTGATGAATTAGAGAATTGGGGCTCCAGAAATATTTATCCTCCCAATTACGGCGACAAAATAGCAGAACAGGTGCAAGGTGATGTTTTGCTGCACAAATACAGGTATATAGATTTTCTGATTAAAGAAACAGCAAAGCAGCTGGATGAATACAGGGGCACCGATGAGACAAAATATTATGAACTGATCAAGAAGATCACCCTGCTGAAACAGGCTTCTATCAGATTGAGCAATATTATTGAATATTCACCGATCAAAGGAATCTATATTGATAGGAAAAGATAAATTTACAGGCATGCTGATGATCAGATAGGTATTCTATGACAAAAAGTCCTATAAAATTTTAGGAATAAAAGTTGTATTTTAAACTTCGAAAAAAATATTTAATAATACATAATAGAAATATGGACATTAAAAAAGAATTCAGAGATTTCTCTGTAAAACATTTAGGAAACAACGGTCTGGTTACCGATCAGTATATGGGGATGTACGGCCCAACAAACCTTACGCCGTATATCATGGAAGAAAGAAGGTTAAACGTTGCACAGATGGACGTATTTTCACGTCTGATGATGGACAGAATTATCTTCTTAGGAACCGGAATTGATGATCAGGTAGCCAACATCGTAACCGCACAGCTTTTATTCTTAGAAAGTGCAGATCCATCGAAAGATATCCAGATCTACATCAATTCTCCGGGTGGAAGCGTTTATGCAGGTTTAGGAATTTATGACACCATGCAGATCATCAAGCCGGATGTGGCTACAATCTGTACAGGAATGGCAGCTTCAATGGGAGCAGTTTTACTTGTGGCAGGAGAAAAAGGAAAACGTTCTGCACTTAAGCATTCAAGAGTAATGATTCACCAGCCTTCAGGAGGTGCTCAGGGAGTAGCTTCAGATATGGAGATCAACCTTAGAGAGATGCTGAAACTAAAGCAGGAGCTTTACGAAATCATCGGTCATCACTCAGGACAAACCTACGAATGGGTAGAGAAGTCTTCTGACAGGGATTACTGGATGACTTCTGAAGAAGCGAAAGGCTACGGAATGGTAGACGAAGTTTTACAGAGATCTACAGAGAAAAAATAATTTCCTTTTCCAGGAAATTGAAAAACGCACCGATTCGGTGCGTTTTTTTGTTTACCACAAAAGAGACAAAAGTTTTTAAACACTTTAGTTATTTGTAAGTTTAAAAGCTTTGAAAAAGAAAATCACTTACGTCTTATGAAAATCTTAATATTGACGAAAATTCGTCGGATCACATTCCCCTCCAGTGGAGGGGTGGCAAAAATTCAGAGAATTTTTGACGGGGTGGTTAAAAACGATTAACAAAGTATACATCTAAAGATCTTATTGTTAAAATACAATTATTATTAAATTCAAGATCAGTTTATAATCAATGTATATTTTCGCGGCATAAAAGTAATTATGAAAAAACTGCTGTTATCCGCTATCGTATTCGCAACGCTTGCATCATGTAAAGATGATGACCCGGTGAATAATCAGGATATCAATTATACCAAACTCCCTCAGGAATTTCCTTTCTCCAAATTAGCAACTGTCAATAGTGTAGATGTTATTCATGGTGGCTTTGGTTCCGGTTCCGCTGCACATCCGACCAGGAAAGGAGAGTTTTATGTGATCACTGATCGTGGCCCGAATACAGATTATCTGAACGGGAAAAAATTTCTGGTTCCAGATTTTACCCCTACCATTATGCACTTTAAAATTAATGCAGATGGAAATATCGAGGTCATTAAATATATTAAGCTGAAAAACCCTTCCGGCCAGCCGATTACAGGCTTACCAAATCCGGCAGGAATGGGAAGTACCGGAGAAACAGCATATGACTCATCAGGAAATGTTTTAGGAACAGATAATTACGGACTGGACAGTGAAAGTATTGTGGCAGCAGCCGACGGAACATTCTGGGTCTCTGATGAATATGGACCTCATATTGTTCATTACAGTGCAGAAGGAGTTGAACTGGAAAGAATAAGTCCGATAGGTGTTAATACAGGACCACGAAAACTCCCTGCCGTTTTAGCCAAAAGAAGAGCTAACAGAGGAATGGAAGGACTGTGCATCACTCCGGACGGAAAAACGCTGGTAGGAACAATACAGTCTACCATGTATGTCCCGACCAAAGCTCTCGCAACCAATACAACTTTAACGAGAATCGTAACGTTCGATATTGCGACAGGACAGACAAAACAATACCTGTATAAGCAGAATGGCAGTGGATCAGACTCGGTATGTGATATTACAGCCATCAGCAGCACAGAATTCCTGGTGATCGAAAGAGACGGAAATTACGGTTCGCAGGGTGGAACGAAAAAAGTATACAGGATTAATATAGCCGGTGCTTCAGATGTAAACGGAACCGATATTACAGCTGTTGACGGAATGAAGATTAACAATAAAACTTTAGAACAGTCTACCTGGGATGAAATTACCAATGCCGGGATAAAACCGGTATCCAAAGTTTTAGCCGTAGATCTGGTAGCAAAATTAGGATATGAGCATGATAAATTTGAAGGAATCGTTTATTTGGGAAACAATAAACTGGCCGTCTTCAATGATGATGATTTTGGGGTTTTAGATGACGGAAACGGAAACCCGAAAGCTAAAATTCTGCCTAAAACAGGGAAAGTAGACAAAGGAACAATGTATGTAGTCGATATTCAATAATTAGATTTTTTTAAGAAAGCGGCGGCATCGAAGATGCCGCCGTTTTTGATTGTATAAGGTTTATAAAACATTCAATAGGAATGGGCTTTAGCCCATTTAATGAAATTTATAATCCCATCGGCTTCAGCCGAAGCTTATGAGTTAAACCCCTCAATAATTTTAGAAAAATCCTCCAGTTTTAAAGCTGCTCCTCCGATTAGTCCCCCGTCAATATCAGGCTGAGAGAAAATCTCTTTTGCATTATCCGGTTTTACAGAACCTCCGTAAAGGATAGACACCTCGTCAGCAACTTCCTGCCCGTATTTTGCAGCGATAATGCTTCTGATATGTGCGTGGATTTCCTGAGCCTGCTCGGGAGAAGCGGTTTCTCCTGTTCCGATCGCCCAAACCGGTTCGTAAGCGATTACCACTTTTTTAATCTCTTCAGCAGAAAGCGTGAAAAGGGCAACTTCCGTCTGGTTTTTCACCACTTCGAAATGCTGTCCTGCTTTTCTCTGTTCAAGGGTTTCACCGTTGCAGTATACAGGGATCAGGCCTTTATCTAGCGCTAATTTGATCTTTCTGTTGCAGTGAGAATCTGTTTCACCGTGGTATTGTCTTCTTTCAGAGTGCCCGATCAGTGAACCTGTCACATCGATAGATTCAAGCATATCTGCAGAAAGTTCACCGGTATAAGCACCGCTTTCATGCTCACTCATGTCCTGAGAGAATACACCGATCTCATCCTTCTCGAAGATATCTTTAGCCATCATCAGATATAAAGACGGTGGCGCGATCCATACTTCGCAGTTGGTAGTGTTGTTATTTTTATAGCTCAGTAATTGAATCATTAACTGTTGTGCGTCAATGACATTTTTATTCATTTTCCAGTTTCCTGCAACTATTTTTCTTCTCATAGCCTTATATAATTATGTAAATTATTGTTTATTATTTATTAATTCCTTCAAGTTTAAACATAAAAGCATACACCAGCGAAATATCCTTCAGATAATCAAATCTTCCGGAAGCACCACCATGACCGTAATCCATGTCAGTTTTTAATAGCAATACGTTTTTATCAGTTTTCATATCCCTAAGTTTGGATACCCATTTTGCAGGCTCAAAATACTGCACCTGGGAATCATGAAGGCCTGTGGTTACCAAAAGATTAGGGTAATTTTTCTTTTCAATATTTTCGTACGGGGAATAAGATTTCATGTAGAAATAGGCTTCCTTATTGTTCGGATTTCCCCATTCGTCATATTCATTGGTCGTCAATGGAATACTTTCATCAAGCATTGTATTGACAACATCTACGAAAGGAACCTGTGAAATAACACCATTCCATAAATTGGGACTCATATTCACTACAGCACCCATCAACAGACCTCCGGCGCTTCCGCCCTGAGCATAAAGATGTTTTGGTGAGGTATATTTTTCCTTGACAAGATATTCTCCGGCATCAATGAAATCGGTAAAAGTATTCTTCTTTTTCATCATTTTTCCGTCTTCATACCATTGTCTTCCCATTTCCTGACCGCCACGAATGTGTGCAATGGCAAAAGCAAAACCTCTGTTCAGAAGGCTCAGCCTCGTACTGCTGAAAGCTGCATCCGTTGAACTTCCATAAGATCCGTATGCGTAAAGAAGCAGAGGACTGTTTCCATCCTTTTTGAATCCTTTTTTATAAACAATGGAGATTGGGATTTTTGTCCCGTCTTTTGCTGTTGCAAAAAGTCTTTCAGTGGTATATCCATCTTTGGTATAACCGTCAAGAACTTCCTGCTGTTTCAGTATTGTTCTTTTTCCGGTTTTTAAATCCTGCTCAAATTGAGAAACAGGTGTAATCATAGAGGTGTATCCAAAACGGAAATTGTCTGTATTGTATTCCGGGTTTTCCAGTGAAGAAATCGTGTAAGCAGGTTCGTCAAACGTCAACGCTTCCTTTTTACCGGTCTTTCTGTCATAAATGACAAGCTGGGTAAGTCCGCTCTGTCTTTCACTGAAAACCAGATAATTTTTGAAGGCACTTACAGACTGCATTAAAACATCGTTTCTGTGCGGAATAAAATCCTTCCAGTTTTCAACACCGGTTTTATCCAGAGGAGTTTCTGCTATTTTAAAGTTAAGGGCATCCTTATTCGTTCTGATCAGGAATTTGTCTTCCAAAGGCGTGATCGTATACAAAACATTCTTCATTCTCGGCTGGAAAACTTTGAATGTTCCTTCCGCTTGGTCAGCATCCAGATATCTGGTTTCAGAAGAAGTGGTAGCACCCGAATAGATCAGAAGGAATTTGTGATTTTTAGACTTGTATACCGATATATAATTGGAATGGTCTTTTTCTTCATAAACTGTCACATCCTTGGCTGGATCAGTTCCCAGCGTATGTCTTTTGATTTTTTCAGACAGAAGAGTAACAGGGTTTTTCTCTGTATAAAAAATGGTTTTATTATCATTTGCCCATTCTGCAGAACCTTCTGTATTTTTAATACCCAGATCAGTCGTTTTTCCGGTATTCAGATCCTTTAAAAATAAAGTATACTGTCTTCTGGAAACATCATCAACACCATATACCAGCTTAGTGTTGTCCGGACTGATGCTGAAGCCTGTTGCAGAGTAATAGGCATGGCCTTCCGCAAGTTTATCCACATCCAGAAGAATCTCTTCAGGAGCAGTAAGGCTTCCTTTTTTCCTGCAGTATTTGAAATACTGTTTTCCGGCTTCTGTACGGGTATAATAATAGTATCCGTTTTCAAAAACCGGTACAGATTCATCTTTTTCCTTGATGCGGGCTTTCATTTCCTGAAAAAGCTTCTCCCTGAAAGGTTCCGTATCTTTCATCATGCCTTCCCAGTAAGTGTTTTCGGCTTTCAGATAATCAACGACTTTCGTGGAATCTTTTCCCTTTTTAAAATAATCGATCATCCAGTAGTAAGGATCGTTTACTTTATCACCATGAATTTCCCGGATATGTTCCTGCTTTTCAGCGATCGGAGCTTTAAGGGCAGGAAATTTTTGAGATTGTATCATAGAGGTACTCATAATTAATATTCCCAGATAAAATTTTTTCATAGTATGTTTTGTTTTGGTGTGGCCTCTATGCTAAATTCCAAAGGTTTTTCAGAAGCTTGTAAAAAGTATGCTCTTCATCAGTGACTTTATTGTCAGCTTTGATCAGGGTTTTAGCAAATTTTGCAAATTTTACGCGCTCTTCCTCTGTAGAATCATCATAGAAACATCTTGCATGGAATTCAAAATGATCTTTCCATTCTTCAGGCTTTAAAAGAGCCAGGGTTTCAAGTTCGTTATCAAGGTTCATTCTGAACGGAAATTCGTCTGCCATGTATTGCTGAACCAGCATTCCCTCTTCAGGAGCAAATTCTCCGTCTACGGAAGAAAGGATCATTAACAGGTGATAGCCGGCGATTGATTTATTTGATTTTTGCATTTGTAAATGTATGTTTTAAGTTTAGTGTTTAAATTTGATTGTTGGCAGTTGTTTTAGGTTGCGAGATATGAGGTTCGGGTTTCGTGATTCAGAATCGGAAGCGTTTAATTATGTTTTTTTAATTCAAAATTCAAAATCCACGATTCAGAATTCACCATTGACCATTGACCATTCACTCATTCATCCTAATCGACATAGTCTTTTGCCGGCTGTTTGTCAACAATTTTCCCTTTCTCCAATACCAGGACAAACGGATTGCTTCTCGCGATTGTTTTGATTGCAGTGGCATCCATCATGGCATTTTTAATGGTTTTAAAAGTGTTTGGATGAGTAGAAATACCATAGATTACAGCACCTTTTTGGGCATTCACTTTAGCCTCAACTTTCTGGATAAGATCAGCAGAAACTTCTTTCGGATGATAAGAGAAAACCAAAACAGCTTTTGGCGCACTGATAATCTCGTCCGTCAGGTCCATTCCCGTAGGATCTTCAATTTTAAATTTAACGATCTCGGACTTATAACCTTCTTTCGTCAGGACAGACTCATTTTTTCCTTCTTCAATCTTCCATGGAGAACCTTCTGCCCAGTATTTTGTTTCTTTAATATAATCATCCTGATTCACCTTTAAAACTTCGCCAGTCTTCTGATTTTTAAGAGAATAGAAAGTCTTGTATTCTGAAGGATTTTTATTGATTTTTTCCTTTTCAGCTTTTATATCCGTCCCGATCTTATAATCACGGAAATCAATCAGCGGTTCGTGCATAATGCCCTGAGCCATAATGTAGATCATGATCACAGAAAAAAGGCCTAACAGAGCATATCTGAACTTGCCTGAAGATTCTTTCGTACCAGTATTGCTGTACTCGTCTTTTTTACGGAATTCTTTTCTGTAAAGAATAAACAAAATAATAAGACCTGCAAGAAGCACAATATCTTTAATAAAACTCTGCCATGGTGTAAACTTTATTGCGTCTCCAAAACATCCGCAGTCTGTCACCACATTAAAATAAGCAGAATAGAAAGTAAGGAACCCAAAGAAGATACAAAGGGCAATTAACGCTGAAAGAGTGAACTTAAGTTTCAGTTTCAGCAGCAGCATAAATCCTAGGAAAAGCTCCAGTACAACCACAACGATCGAGAACAGAAGCGCAAATTTTTCCAGGAACGGCATATTGAAAACCGGTGGGGCAAAATATTCTTCCATCTTGAAAGAAAATCCTACCAGATCCACAGCCTTTACAAAACCTGAAAGAATGAAGATAACAGCAATAATAAAGCGTAATAAACCTTTGATCATATTAAATTATTTTGGGGTTTCGGAAATATTTTCTTTTTCAGAGAACTTGATCAGGCAGAAAACAGCATAGTTCAGCATATCGAAATAGTTTGCATCCAGCCCTTCAGAAACGATGGTCTTTCCCTGGTTGTCTTCAATCTGTTTCGTTCTCAATACTTTCTGATAAATAAGATCGGTAATAGAAGAAATTCTCATATCTCTCCATGCTTCACCATAGTCATGATTTTTTCTCTCCATTAAAGCCTGGGCATCATTGGAATATTTATCGTAAAGACTTAAAATTTCTTCCTTGTTTTCATTAAAATCATTGGAAAGTCCTTTTTCAAGCTGTATAAGCCCGATGATGGAGTAGTTAACGATCGCAATAAACTCATCTTCCTCGCTTTCATCCACCATTTTTTTATCTGTCATCTGCAGCGTACGGATCCTGTTCACTTTAATGTAAATCTGATCCGTAATAGAACTGGGTCTTAAAACCCTCCATGCTGCTCCGTAATCCTGCAGTTTTTTACTAAAAAGGTCACGACACTGACTGATAACTTTCCCGAACTGTACTGATGTTTTTGACATAAATTCTCTTAATCTCCCAAATATACGAATTCGGTTTTAGGTAGCAGGAATCGGGAATTGATTTTTGTCAGAGTTTGTGTTTTGAGTTGGAGAGTTTTAGAGTTGTGAGGTACAAGCTAAAAATTCTATCAGCCAGCAACTCAATGACCAGCAACTGCCAACAGCAACAAACAAAAATTTTCAATCCCTCACATTCCACCAATAAGTCTTAATTTTGCATAATATCATCACCTGTCAATCATCATTTATCAATCATAAACATGCTCTCAAACTCCCAAACACTCAAATCCTCCGACTCTCAAACGCCCAAACCTTTCCATTCCATCAACTGCAATGGGAGACTTATAGATCTCAACACCCCAAAGATCATGGGTATCCTCAACCTTACCCCGGATTCTTTTTCAGACGGCGGGAAATTTAACAGCGAAAAATCAGCGTTGGAACATGCGGAAAAGCTTTTGAAAGACGGTGCTGAGATCATAGACATCGGACCACAATCCACACGCCCGAATGCCAAATTTCTGAGCAGTAAAGAGGAAATAGCCAGAATCGGAAATATGATTTCACAAATCAAAAAAGAATTTCCGGAAGCATTGATATCACTGGATACGTTCTATGCTGAAACAGTGAAATTTGGGTTTAATGAAGGGATTGACATCATCAATGATATTTCAGGAGGGCAGTTTGATGATACCATGTTTGAGGTTGTGGCTGAGACAAAACTTCCCTACATTCTGATGCATGTGAACCCATCTTACGAAACAATGCACGACAAAGTAAAATTTGAAGACATTACTCTGGAGGTTAACCGTTATTTTTCTAAAAAGACCAATGAGCTTCTGGAAAAAGGTGTGAAAGACATCATTCTCGATCCCGGTTTCGGTTTCGGAAAAACAGTAGAGGATCAGATGAAAATGATTGGAGAAACAGAGTATTTGGGTTTTGAAAGACTCCCTCTGTTGATAGGCATTTCCAGAAAGTCCTTTATCTATAAACCGCTTGGAAAATCTCCCCTGGATATCAATGAAGAAACACAGAAACTTCATCTGAAAGTTTTGGAGCAGGGAGCAAAAATTTTGCGAGTGCATGATGTTGCAGAAACAGTAGTAACGATCAGACAATTTTGTGAAAAAAAGAAAAAGTGTTAAAAAAACTTGCTCAGTATTAAAAAATTAATACATTTGCAGTATGAATTTTACGAATCAGAAAAATATTATTGTCATTTCTAGCATTATTGTTGTGATTAACAACAGTAGGGAAGCGGCATTATAAAATATTTAATTTAAATTATATAAGCCGTTTCATAATGAAGCGGCTTTTTTTATTTCAAAAATTATGGATCAGTTATTAACAGTAATTATTATCGTCATTATTATTCCCTTGCATTGGTGAGAAGGATAGAGTATGACTGTACATATTTGAGCCCTCTCACATCGTGAGAGGGCTTTTTTTATACCCATTTGTTATTTTTAAAACCTTATATCATGTATTACAACAGCAAAACGATCGTGTATTTTGACGGAAACTTTCTCAAAGCCGAAGAAGCAGGAATGGACCTTTACGGGCAGTCACTGCATTACGGGTACTCCGTTTTCGAAGGCATCAAGTCCTACAGTACAGATTACGGAACCAAAATTTTTAAAGCAGAAGAACATTATGAAAGACTGAAAAGATCAGCAGAACTGATGCATATCCCGTTTGATTATTCAGTCAGTGAATTGACAGATCTCACCTATGAACTTTTAGAGCGTAACGGATTCAGCGATGCTTATATCCGTCCATTGATTACCTGTTCTCCCAACATGTCTCTTTCAAAAGGACAAAGATCTTACCTCTCTCTGCTTGCCTGGGAATGGAGTAATGGTTATCTCGCGGACAAAATGAAGATCATGACCTCCGGTTTTCAACGCCCGAATCCCGGTGCTTTTAAAATAGAAGCCAAAGTAGGCGGACATTACGTTAATTCTATTCTGGCCTGTCAGGATGCCAAGGACAAAGGTTATGACGAAGCCCTTTTACTTGATGAATACGGAAATGTCGCCGAAAGTTCAGGCGCCAATATATTCTACGAAAAGGACGGGGCATTATTTACACCCGCAAAAGGAAGCATACTGCCGGGCATTACAAGACAGACTGTTTTTGAAATATGCAGTGAGCTGAATATTACCGTTAAAGAAGCCTTCTTTAAACCTGAGGAAATGAGAGGAGCTGATGCCGCTTTCTTCTGTGGTACAGCAGCTGAGATAGTAGCGTTGGATTCTTTGGATGATGTTCCTTTCACCAAAAACTGGAAAGATACATCAAGCAGCAAGGTACAGCAGGCTTATCAGAAACTGGTAAGAGTTCTGTCATTGTAAATTTAAACAATTTAAATATTTGATTATCAATTGATTAAATCTATTTTTCAAACGGTTGAATATTGTAGTTTTCATAAAAATGAAAATGAGAACAATATAACAAGCTGTAGTTTTGGATCGAAATTAAGTAAAAAACATCATTTATGAATTCCGAAAAAATTAAAATTCTTGATACCACAATAAGAGACGATAGAACAGCAAATGCAGGATAATATGTTAAATAAATATTCAAAAACATTCACACAGAACAGCGAGCAGCCAGCCGCAAAAGCAATGCTTTACGGAATAGGCTTTACCGAAGAAGATATGCACAAGGCCCAGATCGGAATTGCCAGTATGGGATATGATGGAAATACCTGCAATATGCACCTTAATGATCTCGCAAAAATTGTAAAAAAAGGCACATGGAATCACGGTCTTGCAGGATTGATTTTTAATACCATAGGCGTAAGCGACGGAATGAGCAACGGAACAGATGGCATGCGCTATTCTTTGGTAAGCCGGGATGTGATAGCAGACAGTATCGAAGCTATCTGCGGGGCACAGTATTATGACGGAATTATCGCTTTACCGGGCTGTGACAAGAATATGCCGGGAACCATTATCGCCATGGGAAGACTGGACAGACCATCCATCATGGTGTACGGAGGGACAATAGCTCCGGGATGCTACAAGGATGAGCCTCTTAATATCGTTTCTGCCTTTGAAGCTTTAGGGAAAAAAATTGCCGGGGAAATTTCAGAAGAAGATTTCAATGGAGTAATTAAAAATTCGTGCCCGGGAGCAGGAGCATGTGGGGGAATGTATACGGCCAACACCATGTCCTCAGCCATAGAAGCACTAGGAATGAGCCTTCCGTATTCATCTTCCAATCCCGCATTGAGCCCGGAAAAGCAGAATGAATGTCTGGAAGCAGGAAAGTATATCAAAATATTACTGGAAAAAGATATTAAACCTTCTGATATCATGACCCGTAAGGCTTTTGAAAATGCACTTCGTCTGATCATCATTCTTGGAGGCAGTACCAATGCCGTTCTGCATTTTATTGCAATGGCAAAAAGTGTCGGTGTTTCTGTTACTCAGGATGATTTCCAGAAAATGAGTGACTGTACACCGGTATTGGCTGATCTTAAGCCAAGCGGAAAATATCTGATGCAGGATCTTCATAACCACGGAGGAATCCCCGCTGTCATGAAATACTTACTGGAAGAAGGTTTACTGCATGGTGACTGTTTAACGGTTACCGGAAAAACCATCGCTGAAAATCTTGAAAATGTTCCCACTCTGGATTTTACAAAACAAAAAATCATCAGACCCTTATCAAATCCTATCAAGGAGACAGGTCACCTCAGAATATTATATGGCAACCTGGCCGAAAAGGGAAGTGTAGCCAAAATCACCGGGAAAGAAGGTGAAAAGTTTTCAGGAAAAGCCAGAGTATTTGACGGTGAAAAAGATCTGATCAAAGGAATTGAAAACGGAAGAGTACAACACGGAGATGTCATTGTCATTCGTCATGAAGGTCCCAAGGGCGCACCGGGAATGCCGGAAATGCTGAAACCTACCAGCGCTCTGATCGGGGCAGGACTGGGTGGAAGCGTAGCTCTGATTACCGATGGAAGATTCAGTGGAGGAACCCATGGCTTTGTGGTGGGGCACATCACTCCCGAAGCCTATGAAGGCGGCCTGATCGCTTTTGTGGAAGACAATGACCTTATTGAAATTGATGCTGTAAACAACACCATACAGCTGAAAGTTTCCGATGAAGAAATCGAACAAAGAAAGAAAACATGGCAAAAACCTGAACTTAAAGTAAAAAAAGGATTGCTGTACAAATATGCACTTACCGTGTCATCAGCCGCAGAAGGCTGTGTAACAGATGAAATTACTCAATAAAAATACAATGAAGAATCTAAATGTATCCACAGAAACAGAAATCAGCGGAAGCCGGATCATCCTTGAAGCATTTCTTCAGGAAGGGGTAAAAACCATATTCGGTTACCCCGGCGGAGCCATTATCCCAATCTATGATGCCCTTTATGACTATAAAGACCAGCTGGAACATATTCTGGTCCGCCATGAGCAGGGAGCTGTCCATGCAGCGCAGGGTCTTGCCAGGGTTTCCGGAGAGGTAGGCGTGGTGCTTGCGACCAGCGGTCCCGGGGCAACCAACCTGGTGACAGGCTTAGCTGATGCTCTGCTGGATAATACTCCCATTGTGTGCATTACGGGACAGGTTTTTGAACATCTTCTGGGAACCGATGCTTTTCAGGAAATTGATGTGATGAATGTCACCAGCCCCGTTACCAAGTGGAATTATCAGGTAACCGATGCCAATGAACTTTCAGAAGTATTGGCCAAAGCATTCTATATCGCAAGATCAGGAAGACCCGGCCCGGTATTAATCGATGTCACGAAAAATGCCCAGCTGCAAAAGGTTCTGGACAGAGGTTATACGCCTTGTGATTCTTTGAGAAGTTACAGGCCGAATCCTGTTCCCCATATGGAACACATCGAAAAAGCATCCGTCCTTATCAATAATGCAGAACGGCCGTTTATCGTTGCCGGACAGGGAATTATGCTGGGAAAAGCAGAAAAAGAATTTCTTCAGTTTGCTGAAAAGTCGGGAATTCCGGTGGCATGGACTGTACTGGGAATGAGTGCCATTCCCACAGATCATCCACAGGCTGTAGGAATGGTAGGCATGCATGGAAACTATGGACCGAATATCCTGACCAATGAATGTGATGTCCTGGTTGCAGTAGGAATGCGCTTTGATGACCGGGTGACCGGGAGACTGGATCAATATGCCAAACAGGCAAGGATCATCCATCTGGATATTGATAAAGCAGAGATCAATAAAAATGTAAAAGTTGAGGTTCCGATTCTTGGAAACTGCAAAGAAACATTACCGCTTCTTACAAAGCTTATAAAAGAAAGAGAACATACAGACTGGCACCAGAAGTTTAAAGACTGCTATCAGATTGAATATGATACACTGATAAACCACGAATTACATCCTTCCGGAGGAGAAATCACAATGGGAGAAGTGATCCGTCAACTGAATGACATGACTCAGGGAGAAGCTGTAATTGTAACAGATGTAGGACAACACCAGATGGCAGCCTGCAGATATTCATCGTTTAAGAATTCCAGAAGCAATATTACCAGCGGAGGATTGGGAACTATGGGATTTTGCCTTCCTGCGGCAATAGGAGCCGCTTATGGTGTGACAAACCGCCCGGTCATTGCGGTGATGGGAGATGGAGGAGCTCAAATGAATATCCAGGAATTGGGTACACTGATGCAATATCAGCCCGATATCAAAATCTTAATTCTTAATAACTGCTATTTAGGAATGGTAAGACAGTGGCAGGAGCTGTTCCATGAAGAAAGGTATTCCTCCGTAGATATCCAGAGTCCGGATTTTGTGCAGGTTGCCAAAGGATATCATATTCCGGGAAGAAAGGTAAGCTTGAGGGAGGAACTGGAAGCAGGCCTTAGTGAAATGCTTTACCATCAAGGGGCTTTCCTGCTGGAAGTTATGACCGGAAAGGAACATAATGTTTTCCCAATGATTCCTCAGGGGAAAAGTGTTTCAGAGATTGTACTGACAAACAATAAGACATAATAATATAAAATACAAAAAAATGAAATCAGAAAACAGAGAATACACGATAACAGCCTACACAGAAGATTATCTGGGGCTGATTGGCAGAATCAATGCTATTTTTTCAAGGAGAAGGATCTCTATTGTGAATTTCAACGCAGGACCTTCTGAGATTGAAAATGTGAAAAAATTTGTGATCATTATCAGAGAACCGGAAGAATCTGTACGGAAGATCACACAACAGATGGAAAAACAGGTCGATGTCCTGGAAGTTCATTATCACAGAAACCCATACCTGACCGCAATAGTACATGCGAGCTGATGGTGAATAAACTAAAATATAATTATCAACAAATAAAAAATATAAAAAAATGGCAAAATTGAATTTTGGCGGAGTAGAAGAAAACGTAGTAACAAGAGAGGAGTTTCCATTGCAGAAAGCCCAGGAAGTATTAAAAGATGAGATTGTAGCTGTGATCGGCTATGGCGTACAGGGGCCGGGGCAGGCGCTTAACCAGAAAGACAACGGAATCAATGTGATTGTTGGTCAGAGGAAAAACTCCAAATCATGGGATAAGGCTGTAGCAGATGGATTTGTACCGGGAGAAACATTATTTGAAATAGAAGAAGCCTTACAGAAAGGAACGATTATTTGCTACCTGCTAAGTGATGCTGCCCAGATCGAATATTGGCCTAAAGTTAAACAGCATCTTACCCCTGGAAAAGCGCTGTATTTTTCTCACGGTTTCGGAATTACCTTTAATGAACGTACAGGAATTGTTCCGCCTGCTGAGGTTGATGTATTTCTTGTTGCGCCCAAAGGATCCGGAACGTCATTGAGAAGAATGTTCCTGCAGGATCGCGGGCTGAACAGCAGTTTTGCCGTATATCAGGATGCCACTGGAAAAGCAAGGGAAAGAGTTACTGCTTTAGGAATAGCCATCGGAAGCGGATATTTATTTGAAACAGACTTTAAAAAAGAAGTGTTCAGTGACCTGGCAGGAGAAAGAGGAACCTTGATGGGTGCAGTACAGGGAATATTTGCTGCTCAGTACGATGTATTGAGGAAAAACGGACACAGCCCTTCCGAAGCATTTAATGAAACCGTTGAAGAATTAACGCAATCATTAATGCCTTTGGTTGCAGAAAACGGCATGGATTGGATGTACGCGAATTGCAGTACCACAGCCCAAAGAGGGGCACTTGACTGGTGGAAACGTTTCAGAGATGTTACCTCTCCCTTATTTGAGGAATTGTATGACAGTGTTGCCAAAGGAGATGAAGCTCAGCGTTCCATCGACAGTAACAGCAAACATGATTACAGAGAAAAACTTGAAGTAGAACTTACTGAGCTTAGAGAAAGCGAAATGTGGAGAGCGGGCAAGACCGTCCGAAGTCTCAGACCAGAGAACAATTAATCAGAAAAAATAATGGAAGAAACGTATCCTTCTGTTTTGGGCAATGTCTATAAAGCAGCAAAAAGACTCAGGAATGTAGTGGTAAGAACACCCCTGGCTATTAATAATCATCTTTCCGGCATTTATGACGCGAAGATAAGTTTTAAAAGAGAAGATCTGCAGCAGGTGAGATCCTATAAAATCAGGGGAGCTTACAATAAAATGGCGGTGATGTCTCCCGACAGCCTGGCAAAAGGTATGGTTTGTGCCAGTGCAGGAAATCATGCTCAGGGAGTAGCTTTTGCATGCAGCACTATGAAAGTGAAAGGAACTATTTTTATGCCTTTGCCCACGCCGGGACAGAAGCTGGAACAGGTTAAAATGTTTGGAGGGGATGATATTGATATTGTGCTTTACGGTGATACGTTCGACGAGGCTAAAGATGCTGCTCTGAAGTTCTGTAAAGAGAATCAGGGTATATTTATTCATCCGTTCGATGATCAGGATATTATTAATGGTCAGGCGACAGTGGCACTGGAAATTCTTGAACAGTCGGATGAACCTATTGATTATCTTTTTCTTCCGATTGGAGGTGGTGGCCTGGCTGCAGGGGTTTGTTCTGTATTCCGGGAATTGTCACCCCATACGAAGATTATAGGAGCAGAGCCTTTTGCAGCGGCAAGTATGAAAAAGGCTCTTGAAGAAGGAGAACCTGTACTCTTGGAAAAGATCAGCCGTTTTGTAGATGGAGCCGCAGTACAGAAAGTAGGAGATCTCAATTTTGAAATTTGCAAAAATGTGCTGTACGATATGGCTTTAGTGGATGAAGGAATGGTCTGCGAAACCATTCTTTCCCTCTACAATAAGGATGCTATGGTCGTGGAACCCGCCGGAGCTCTTTCTGTGGCTGCACTGGAAAAATATAAGGATCAGCTCAAAGGAAAAAATGTGGTATGTATTATCAGTGGGAGCAATAATGATATTACCAGGATGGAAGAGATCAAAGAAAAAGCTCTTCTGCATGCAGGCTTAAAACATTATTTCCTGGTAAGATTTGCACAGCGTCCGGGAGCTCTGAAAGATTTTGTGATGAATGTGTTGGGACCGAATGATGACATTACTTTTTTTGAATACACGCAAAAAAATTCAAAGGAGAAGGGAATTGCGGTTTTAGGAATTGGCCTGAAGAACAGTGAGGATTTTATTCCACTGCTCAATAATATGAAAAAGTATGACTTTTTTGTCAATTATCTGAATAATGATCCGTCTTTAATGAATCTGCTTATTTAAAATGTTGATTAAGGTGTGTTGTTAAGACGCAAAGATTTTATCGTCGAAATATTTAGCACTGCTGATTTATTTAAAATTATAAAAAATTGATTTTATAACTGCTATAACCTGACTTTGGAAAATGGAGCGTTAAAAAATAAATTCTGTGAACGTTAAGAAAATTCTACTGTCCGAAGCGCGGGACAAAATCCGATTCTCAACACAGATTGCTGCCACGCAAGTTTTAGAATTTTTAGAGAACAGGATTTATTTTAGCTGAAGTTTCCAGGTCTTGAACTTTTGATTCTTTTGTTTCAAGACAAAAGAATAATACAAAATATTTCGAAGATTAATCTGTGTAAATTGTTTTTTATCGCAAAGACGCCATTTTTTTCAGACAATAAGGATTTTATCTACGATAAAATTTAAAACTGCTGACTTTTGGAATGTCGTCGAGAATCACTAGCTACTTTATAGATCATGATTTTTATAACCGATAAAAACTGACTTCGGAAAATGGAGCGTTAAGAAAATAAATGCTGTGAACGTTAAGAAAATTCTACTGTCCGAAGCGCGGGACGAAATCAGATTCTCAACACAGACTGCTACCACGCAAGTTTTAGAATTTTTAGAGAACAGAATGTATTTTTAACGGAAGTTTCCCGGTTTTGAACTTTTGATTCTTTTGTTTCAAGACAAAAGAATAATATTAAATAAATAATCTATTGTTAATGAGTAAAGCAATCAAAAGAATAAATTGAGAAATTGCTTCGTCGCTACTCCCTCCGCGGACAAAAAGCAGACTCGGCGGCCCGAAGGGCCGCCGAGCCTTTTTATCTCTCAAGCGTAAAATTAGAAATCACTTTTGGACGTTCAGCCTCATTGGCTACTTTCCAGGATGTCCTGTACATCCATTCCGTCATTTTATAGAGCTTTTTATAGTTGATGTTTTCGGATTCATCCTGAGGCGTATGGTATTGATCATGCAGTACGCTGGTAAAAAATACAGCCGGAATCCCGATTTTTGCATATGGCAAATGATCACTTCTAAAGTAGAAATACTCAGCATGACTCGGAGAATCCCAGTCTTTCAGGTATTTGAATTTTGTACTTTCATTATTGGCATCCTCAGCCATTTTTACCAGTTCCTCAGAGTTTTTATGCGGGGCAATGCCTCCCAGAAGAGCAGCTTCATTATTATCATTTCTTCCGATCATATCACCATTCAGAACGGCTACAATCTTTTCTTTCGGAACGACCGGATGAGCAGCGTGCCATCTGGAACCCAGCAATCCTCTTTCTTCAGCACCATGGAAAACAAACAGAATACTTCTTTTTCCCGGCTGTTTTTTGTAGGCTCTGGCCATGGCAAGCATGGCAACGCATGTACTGGCATTATCATCGGCCCCGTTGTAAATTGTGTCATTTTTTACAGGATGCCGGATTCCGTCGTGATCCTGGTGGCCGCTTAGCAAAACGTACTCTTCCTTAAGGGCAGGATCTGTACCTTCAATTTTTCCGATGATATTTACAGAAGGGTATTTATAGGTTTCTGTGATCAGGTTCAGAGCAATTTTAGGATTGTTTTTTACCCAGTCTGCATTTTCTCTTTTGATCCATAAAACAGGAATATTATCCGTTATTTTTTCTCTCAGGCCTTGTACGCCGTAAGTTCCTCTCGTCATTTGAGGAAGAACTTCAACCCAGCTTTTTTCGGAAATATCATCTGTGATGAAAATAACGGCTTTTGCACCCAGTTCATAAGCTTTGTTGTAATATTTTGTTCTTACAAATCCAGGATATCTTCTAACGAAAAGAGTCATTTCCTTGTCGATATTTTTATCAGAAGCATTTACGGCAAGAACTTTTCCTTTGATATTTAGCCTGGAAAGCTCTTCAGGTTCTGTATTTCCTGCGTAGACAACCTCGGCATCAATCACTGCATTTACGGGTTCTGCAACAAGGAAATCTTTCCATAGCTTCAGGCTGCTGTTTCCGATTTTCAGGCTGCTCTGAGGAGTTACCTGATGCCTGTACATATCAAAAACTGGAAGAATGTACCATTGTCACCCGCTGGTTTCATTCCGGCTTCTTTAGCTTTGTTGGCAAGCCACATCGAAACTTTTAATTCATCTAAAGTTCCTGCTTCACGTCCCCAGAACTGATCTGCAGCCAGCTCATACATGTCTTTCCTTAAATCGGCTTCCTTAATGGCAGAGACCAAAGGTTTTTTATAATTCTGAGCATTTCCAAGGCTGAACAGGAGAATACTCAGTATAGAGAAGACATAATTTTTATTCATCTGGAAATTTTAATTGAAGTTAGCCAATTTATCTGAGAACTGTTTTGAAAATTCTTTTCTGTCTGCCTCCAGTTTTTCCTCTTCAGCAGGAAGGATATAATTGAAAAGTACTTTATCTTCATTATTAAGAAATATAATTTCCTTTTCATTACCATCGATCATTTGCGAAAAAATCTCCCACATTGAAGTGTCTTTTAGTTTTAATAATTCAAAAAACTGTTCCGCTTTTATTTCTATTCTCTGCATGTTTCGGTTTTATGTATTTATAATGTTGTTTAAAATTCTAATAGTTTCAGCTTAAACTGGATGGCAAAATTCTGTTTAAAGTTGGGTGTGGTATAGTATCCGACTCTGTAGAACAGCCCTAAATTGAAGTAGCTTGACAAGAAATTATTCCACTCAAGACCCACTTCCTGATAAAGGTGATCCAGCTTTCTGAACCTGAACTGGTGGTATTCCGGGTGCTTCATATCTCCGATTGTTCCTCTCAGTACAAAATCAAAGCTCGAAATATTCTGCCCGAAACTTTTAAAATATAAAGGAAGTTTGTGGGTGAAGTAATAAGCAACGAATTTATCATTGTAATACTTTCCGCCCTCCAGCGTTGCAAAACCAAGATAAGACGTGAAGTTGAAATTAAAATCCTTTCTCGGAGAAGCCAGTCCGTTCATGGTAAAATGCTTCCAGATAGGCGCTTCACCCAATACGATTCCGCCGTACAATCTGAATCCGGTAGTTCCCAACAGGGTCTTAAAATTATGAACGAAGAGCGCATCAAAACGGGTATAATTGAAATCTCCGCCCAAAACTTTGTAGCTCTGCTCATAGTTGAAATAGAGCTCGGGATATTTCTGATCAATAATGGACTTCCCCTGAGGGGTCATAATATTTGTAGAATTCGGAGAATATTTTAAAGTAAACAATGTGTTGAAATTATCAAACTCACCGCCTTTACCCTGAAATTCATAATCAAATTTAGCCTCTTCAATATTTCTTTTTGCGGCAAAAACCAGTGTCAGTCCGTTCGTAACATCGTTCAGATAGGATAGGGAAGCCCCTCTGTAATGATAGTACTTATCATTGTTGATGTTATTTCCGTAATTCATGGTTCGCATCTTGAAATTCCATAGCCGTCTGTAGAATTCTCCCGATGCCGTTACATCATTATAATATTCAGCTCTGAAAAATGAATTTTTATCCAGGGATGTCTTCATATCCAGACCGATCCCGTATTTCCATTTATCATCTTTAAAACCATAGGCGAAATAATAATCCGGTGAGAAATAAGGATTAAAAGTTTCATTAAGCTTTGCTTTTAAACCAAGTCTGAAACCTTCGTATAAGTTATAATTCACAATTTCATCTACGGCAAAATCTACAATTCCCATCCTGATCTGTCCATTAATAAGTCCCGTCAGGATTTTAGCCTTGCTGTCGATATTATATTTTTTGCCCAGACTGTCTATAGTAGTATATGTATTACTTTCCCTTTCCGTGAGGGGATCGGTCCTGTATTGGTCCAAGAGATGCCCGTCTGCATTTTTTACTGAAAATGTATAGCCTTTAAAATCATTCTGTTTTTCTTCAATAGGCGATTTGAAATCAAAATAAGTGGAAGTGAGAAAAGCATACGTTCCGAAGCTTGTTCTGTCTTTTTTCTCATGGTGTTCTTTGGTCTTTTCTTTGTCTTCCTCTTCCATGGCAACCCTGCTCATTCTTAGTTTTACTTTTTCCTGAGCCAGGAACCATTTGTTATTATAGAAAATCCAGGTACTTGTAATAATACCGTCGTTTTTGTTTTTGCTGAAATTTTCGATCTTCTGGATACCGTAGGTTTCGGTGTCTATATAGATTGCACCATTGTATTTTCTCTTTTTATCAGGTTTTTTGTAGTTTACTTCCCTGAAGCGGATCACGAAAGTTTTTCTTCCGTTCACTTCAATGGTATCCGAAAGAAAAAAACGGTAAAGACCTCTGTTTTCCTGCTTAATCTGGTTGGGTATTTTATCTCTGTTGCTCTGCTGGATGGCAATCATTTCGTAAATCGGCTGTCTCAGACCTGAAATCCTGTTGTCCAGGATGTTAATCTTTTCACCATATTGTTTGGAATATAAAAATTCCTGAGCCCTTTCCCACAGAAAGAGCTTACTTTTTGAAAAGATCTGTTTGGCAGAAATATTATTTAATGAATCCTTTTCCCTCTTTTTCTTGAAAAACTCAGTATTATTAAAAAACTGATTAAACTGCGAGATACTGTCCTGATCGATATCCAGGGAAATTTTTTCGTAAGATTTAAAAGAATAGGAATTTAAACTTTTTGGTGAATTCTCCCTGAACATCCTGTTCACTTTTTTAAGGATCTCCAAAGCCCGGGGATCGCTTCGGTCTTCAATGATGACGGTTTCAATATCAGTTGTTTTTGATGTTTTTTTCAGCATCGAAACTTCCATGTCTGCTTCAACAGATGCTGTCTCGTTCTGATATTTTTCCGCCTGGATTTCAATGGTTCTGCATGATGCTTTAAATTCCAGGGTGCCCTGGATATCCGTAAAGCCTAAAATCTTCCCATCACACGAGATTTTTGCATTGGAGATAGGTTTTTGGTCAATTTCGTCAATAACCTTAATCCTTGATTGGGAGAAACCAAAGAAGCAGATCATCAAAAACAATAAAACTAAAAACCTTTTCATGCAAAAACTAGGTAAAAGTAGTAATATTTCTGCTTTGGGGAAAGTTTTTAGTTAATTGTTGAATGGTATAATTTTTTAATATAGATTTACTGAAATTTTTTATAAACACATTAAGATGAAAAAATCAATTATTAAAGGATTGGGCTTATTTCTTTTAGCCATTTCTTTTAACGTACAGGCTCAAACGCAGAATATCTCTGCGATGACTCAGCAACGCGATATGTTCAAACTTCAGACCGATTTAATGAATAAACAGATCAGTCTTGAAACGGAAAAACAGAACAATGCCAAAATTTCAGGGAAAACTGATGGTCTGAACAGTCAGTCGGAGAGAAAGACAGATAAATTTACTTCTTCTGATCCCAATACAACGGCTAAAGATGCCAGAAAAACGGCAAAACTTCTAGGGCAAACAGAATCTGCAAACAGAGCACTTCAAAGAAGTAACAGAAAGATTGCTTCCATTGAAAGGGATATCAAAAAACTACAGATGATGCTTGACAAGTATAAATACACAGTTGAGGTTAAAGAAAAATAATAAGGGAGCCAATTGGCTCCCTTTTATTTCTAGATATTCAAAGCTTTCTGGTAAGCATTCTCCAGACCGTCAAGGTTTTTACCACCGGCTGTGGCAAAGCCCGGATTTCCTCCGCCGCCGCCCTGGATTTCTTTTGCCAGGTCTTTTACGATAGCTCCGGCCTGATAATCTGCAGCCAGATCGTCAGAAACACCTACAGTGATCATTGGCTTTCCATCCGCATCAGAAAGAATAATCGTTACCGAGTTCGGGATTTCTCTTTTCAGCTGGAAAACAATGTCTTTAACAGAACCCGCATCCAGGGAAGTTTTCTTCACCAATAGCTGTTTGTTGCCTTTCTGCTCATAAGCGTTTTTCCATTCGCCGATCTCGCCTTTTGCTTTCTCCTTTTTAAGAGCTTCCACTTCGGATTTTAAAGAAACATTTTCTTCAATCAGTTTTTCAATAGATTTTACAACATCTTTAGACTTCAATAGTTGGGAAAGCTCATGGATCTGATTCTCCAGATTTTTGAAATACTCTTCAGATTTATCTCCTGAAATGGCTTCAATTCTTCTGATCCCTGCTGCTGCAGATCCTTCGGAAGTAATTTTAAAATGACCGATTTCGATTGTATTTTTAACGTGAGTTCCACCGCAGAGCTCCTTAGAACTTCCGAACTGGATCATTCTTACACTGTCACCGTATTTTTCACCGAATAAAGCCATAGCTCCTTTATCCAAAGCCTCCTGGATAGGAATGCTTCTGAACTCCTGCAAAGCAATACTTTCTTTAATTTTGTGGTTTACTTTTTCCTCTACCAAAGCCAGTTCCTCTTCCGTCATTTTATTGAAGTGAGAGAAGTCAAAACGGAGATAATCAGGGCCTACGTAAGAACCTTTCTGTTCCACGTGTGTTCCTAAAACCTCTCTTAATGCCTCATGTAAAAGGTGAGTTACCGAGTGATTCGCCTGAGAGTTTTTTCTGTCGGCAGCATCCACTTTAGCGTAGAAAACAGCTCCGGCATCTTTAGGAAGACCATTGATTAAAGAAATGATCAGTCCGTTTTCTTTTTTAGTTTCTAAAACTTCAAAGCTTTCAACAGCATTTTCCAGAACACCTTTGTCTCCCACCTGGCCACCGCCTTCAGGATAGAAAGGAGAACTGCTCAAGACCACCTGGTAAAATTCTCCGTCTTTATTTTCTACTTTTCTGTATCTTGTGATATAGGTTTCAGATTCAATCTGATCATACCCTACAAAGTTTTCATCTCTTTCTTCTAAAGTTACCCAATCGTAAACTTTCTGAGCAGAATCAGCTTTAGAACGAATTTTCTGCTTTGCCATTTCTGCCTTAAATCCATCTTCATCAATGGTTAAACCTTTTTCCTCAGCAATAATTCTGGTTAAATCATCCGGGAAACCATAGGTGTCATACAATTCAAAAACTTCTTCGCTTGGCAATACTTTTGAACCGTCTGCAATGGTCTGCTGAATTAATTTTTCAACTCTGATCAGTCCGTTTTCAATAGTTTTCAAGAAAGAATCTTCCTCACTTTTGATCACTTCAGAAACCAGTTTCCCCTGCTTTTCGATTTCAGGAAAGAAAGGACCCATTTGCTCCTGAAGTACAGCCACAAGCTTATAAAGAAAAGGCTCTTTCATATCCAGGAATCTGTAAGAATAAGAAATTCCTCTTCTTAGAATTCTTCTGATCACATAGCCTGCACCGCCGTTTGAAGGAAGCTGTCCGTCTGCAATAGCAAAAGCAACCGCTCTGATGTGGTCTACCACAACACGGATGGCAATATCTTTTTCGTCTTCTAAAATTCCGGTATATTTTTTACCTGAAAGTTCTTCCACTTTAGCAATAAGCGGTGTGAAAACGTCGGTGTCATAATTGGAAGATTTACCCTGAAGTGCCATACAAAGACGTTCGAAGCCCATTCCTGTATCCACATGCTGTGCAGGAAGTTTTTCTAAACTTTTGTCCGCCTTTCTATTGAATTCCATGAAAACAAGGTTCCATACTTCTACAACCTGAGGGTGATCATTATTTACCAGATCAAGTCCTGAAACTTTAGCCTTTTCTTCAGGCGTTCTCAGGTCAACGTGAATTTCTGAACACGGTCCGCATGGTCCGCTTTCTCCCATTTCCCAGAAGTTATCTTTTTTGTTCCCATTGATAATTCTGTCTTCCGCAATATGCGATTTCCAGAAATCGTAAGCATCCTGATCTCTTTCAAGATTTTCAGAAGCATCCCCTTCAAAAATCGTTACGTATAGGTTCTCTTTTGGAATACCGAATACTTCAGTCAGTAATTCCCAGGCAAAAGCAATAGCATCTTTTTTGAAATAATCACCAAACGACCAGTTTCCCAACATCTCAAACATGGTGTGGTGGTACGTATCTCTTCCCACATCATCCAGATCATTATGTTTTCCGGAAACTCTCAGACATTTCTGTGTATCGGCAATTCTTGGGGCTGTAGGCATTTTGTAGCCTAAGAAAAAATCTTTGAACTGCGTCATTCCTGAGTTGGAAAACATAAGGGTAGGGTCGTCTTTCAGCACAATAGGCGCTGAAGGAACGATAAGGTGGTCTTTACTTTTAAAATAATCTAAAAATTTTTGACGTATCTCTTGTGATGTCATAGTATTGCTTTGCTTTTAAAAACTATCAAATTTTTGATAAGATGCAAATTTAATGTTTTTAAGCGATTTGTAAATAATTTTATGCTATGTTTTGAATGGTGTAGAGTAGAGGTGCCTGTATGTTGCCGGATAAGTACAAAAAGAAGAAAGAATTTATAATTGTATATTGTTTTTAAGACCCTGGAAAGATTTTCAGCACATGGGAATGCATAAAGTTTTAACGGAACTCAATCTTCTTTAACGCAGGATTTGAGATGCTTTACCTCTGATTCAAAATACCGATCGCGATAAAACTTTGTATATTATCATTTAACTCTTTATATTCGTTTTGATATTAAATAAAGACCTCATAGATTTTATGACTTCAAAAATGAAATGTAATGATCTGCGTAATCAATAAAATGAGTTTTTATGATATTAAAGAATAAAAAATGACGAAAAACGAAGTGCTGAAAAGCTGGGTAGAACAGTATTCCGGGCCTCTTCTGAAAAGAGCAGCCTATCTGCTTTCGGATAAAGTGGAAGCAGAGGATCTTGTACAGGAAGTCTTTTTAGCTGCCTATTCGTCTTATGACTCTTTTGAAGGGAAAAGTCAGCCGCTAACCTGGCTGACAGCTATTCTGAACAGAAAGGCCGCTGATTTTTACCGGAAAAAGTATAAATCGGATCCGGAGATCCGGCTGGATCACTTTTTTGATGAAACCGGTTCCTGGAAAAATGACGGTGTTTTGAACGACTGGAATGTTTCAGAGAAAGAACCGGAACTCTTAGATAATAAAGATTTCAGTAAAATTCTTGAGGACTGCATTGAGGATTTGCCCTCCCGATGGAAGATTCCATTGAAAATGTATTATCTTCAGGAGAAAAAAGCACCGGAAGTGAGTCAGGAATTAAAGATATCTGCGACTAATCTTTGGAAGATCCTTCAGAGAAGCAGAATGCAGCTGAGGGAATGTCTTGATATCAACTGGTTTACTAACTTATAACCATATCATAAAAATGTTGAGAAAATTTATTCATATTCTGTTCCTGCCATGCAGCAAAGCTACGATGCTGATGGAAAAAAGGAATGCCAAAGCGATCTCCCAAAAGGAAGACTGGCAGCTTTCCATGCACATGAAGATCTGTAAATGGTGCAGAGCTTATGAAGAAAAACTGAAAATTTTGGATGATATTTTAAAACGGAAACTTTCTCAAAAAGAAAATACTGAAATTAATGAATCTGATATTCAGGGTGTTAAAAATAAAGTTTTGGAAAAATTAAATCTTTAGAAGAAATACTGTCAGGATTTTGAAATACTTCCGACTATACTTTTGAAAATAATAAAGTATCATTCAAAATCTTAAAGACATGAACGGAACATTACAACTTAACGGAGAATCGCCGACGTACAAAACAGGCTATTATATTTCGCTTTTTGGGGCTGCACTTATTTTACTCTGGATTGGCATATTTAAATTCACTCCTACAGAAGCTGCCGCCATTAAACCTCTGGTCGAAAACCATTTTCTTACTTTTTTCGTATATAAAATAACAGGTGTCCAGACGGTATCAAATGCTATCGGAGCGATAGAAATTATCATTGCCCTATTACTGATCTTTAGTGTGAAATTTGCATCTCTAAGAAAGTATGCAGGAATGGGAATGATTATAACATTTCTTGTAACACTGAGCTATCTGTTTACCACTCCGGGAGTCTGGAAAATAGTGGATGGAATTCCTGTCACAGATTTTTTTATTCTGAAAGATATCATGCTTTTAGGATTTGGATTAATGATATTTCAAAAAAAATGAATACAAATAAAAATATAAAAATGAAAAATATATTAATATTACTCGGAATGATTCTGGGAATAGGAGTATTTGCAATGAGTTGTGGAAATTCAAAAAAGATGAAATCCACTGAAACTAAAAGAGAAAATGAGACCAATATGGATAGTAAAAATGTAAAAGAAGTTTATTTTGCGGGCGGATGTTTTTGGGGGACAGAGCACTTTTTTCAGCAAATTCGTGGAGTTGTAGGAACTGAAGTTGGCTATGCAAACGGGAATGTTAAAAATCCTACGTATGAGCAGGTTGTAAGCCATACGACAGGCTTTGCTGAAACGGTGAAAGTGAAATATGACCCTGAGCAGGTTGATCTTAAGCTGTTGATTGATTTATATTTTAAAACGATCGATCCGACAAGTTTAAACCAACAGGGAAATGACCGCGGTGATCAGTACAGGACAGGGATTTATTCTACAGATAAAAACACCGAAGCGATTGTAAAAGAGGAAGTTGCGAAATTATCCAAAAATTTCAGCAAGCCGGTTGTAGTAGAAACAATTCCGTTGAAAAATTTCTATAAAGCAGAAGATTATCACCAGGATTATCTCGGCAAAAATCCGGGAGGTTACTGTCATATTGAACCGGGACTTTTTGAAATGGCTAAAAACGCCAACCCGCTTCCCAAAGCAAAATACCAGAAGCAGGATAAAAAAGCATTGAAAGAAAAGCTGACTGAAGAACAGTATAAAGTAACTCAGGAAAACGCCACGGAAAGGCCTTTCCAGAATGAATACTGGGACGAAACCCGTGAAGGTATTTATGTAGATATTACCACAGGAGAACCCCTGTTTATTTCAACCGATAAGTTTGAATCAGGTTGTGGATGGCCAAGTTTTTCAAAACCGATTACCAAAAAACTGATCGATGAGAAAATGGATAAATCTGCCGGAATGGTAAGAGTGGAAGTAAGAAGTAAAACGGGAGATGCTCACCTTGGACACGTTTTTACAGACGGTCCTGCAGATAAAGGCGGTCTTAGATACTGCATCAACAGTGCTTCGCTGAAGTTTATTCCAAAAGCTGACATGGAGAAAAAAGGCTACGGAGATTATATCTCTCTGCTGGATAAAAAGTAATATGAAGACAGACCGCTGAAAGGCGGTCTTTTTTATTTAGATCAAATGCAAAAATTCTCTCGCGGATAGCGCAGATATTTGAATACCTAGAAATGAGCTTGAAACCTCTCTTTAATACTTAGCATCGACATGTTCACCAGAAATAAAAATCCGAAGATGATAAAAAATGCTTCTTTGGGTAATTGAGTTAAAACATTCGTAAACTTTGTATAACCTTTAGGTTCTATATATTTTAGATAAGCTGCCCAATTATCTTCACTACCCGAATCTATAAAGGTGTTTATGGTGTCGTTACAGAGAAGGCATTCTTCAACTATGGGAGGAATATAACGTTGAATAACAAAAAGATGTCCTGTTTTTTCTAAATCAAGAGCATATTCCTCACTTTTTGTGATATGCAGATCATTAAGCAGGGAGACAAAATCACCATAGGTATTATGCTCATCCAGTACAAATTCAATTCCAGTATTCTGCTGATTTCTTTCTTTGAGTTTTTTAATCTCCGAAACATACAAATTAAAATTCTCTTTTGCTTTATTAGACGGGACTGTAATTTTTTTGTAATCCCAGTTTCTTAAAGACTCAAAAGTATATACATTGCTTATTTCATCTCCCGGTTTAATCTTCGCAGGAATGCCAATATCAATCACATTAAGATTAATTTCCTCAAATTTCCGGTTGCCATAATACCAGAACAGCAGCGGAATAATAACAGCGCTGATTAGTCCCGGAAAGTAATAAATCTTTTTCATGCAAATGTTTTTCTTTGGATCTGAAGATTTTCTTTAATGCTGAACATGGAGATATTCAGAAACAATAAAAAAGCGAAAATGATGTAATAAGCCTGTTTTGGTAAATCGAGTAGATATTTAAACTTTTCAATCCCTCTATAATGATCATTTATTCTGTAAAAAACAGTAGCATCTCTTGTTCCGCAGTCCATTCTATGGTTTTTTTCAACTCTATTCGGATCTTTATAAAAATGGAGCGCAAAAAAATGATTGGTTTTTTCCATATCAACTCCATAACTATCTTGGTCTGCAAGTTTCATAGCATCTATTAAAGCAATAAAATCCTGAAAATTATTGTGGTCATCAATGACAAACTCAATGCCGGTTTCTTTTTGATTCCTTTCCTGAAGTTTTTTTAGTTCTGAAACATAGTATTGCTGATTTTGAAGGGCTGTATTAGGTTTTACTACGATTTTTTTATAGTTCCAGTTTCTATAGGGCTCAAATGTATTGTCGATTTCAAGATCGAATACATGTTTGGCAGGAAGTCCTAAATCTACAACTGTATATTGTGGTTGTACTCTCTGACTTCCATAGTACCAGAAAAGCAACGGAATCAGTACAGCGCTGATCAACCCTGGAAAATAATAAATCTTTTTCATTTTCGTCCTTTTGATAAAAATAATAAAAAATTGATTATCTGGATGATTACCCTTGACTTTTAACACTATCCAAATAAAAAGTGATCCAAAGGACCACTTAATTTTAAATCATTAAATCATTAAATCTTTAAATTTTTAAATCTTATAATCTCATATGTCTACCAATCCCTCTTTCTCAGGATCCAGTAAGAACCCCCAATAAAGATCACAGACCAGATGATGCAGGCAATCATACTTTCTGTAGGATAATGAGCATCGTATTTTACCCCCATAACTTTCAGCATATTCAGTCGCATCAAAGGATTAGGAATTAGATTTGACATGCTTTCCAGTGGTAACAGGCTGGTGATGAAAAAATCATTCTCAAGGACTGCTTTTTTTTGTTCTTCCGGTATTCCAGCTAATTTCTGGTAGGCTTCAATACCTGCCAAAATCTTTTCAGCTACCCAGTAAGCAAAGAAACCAAGGAATACAAACATTGATTTTCTCAGTAATATAGAAAGAAACATCAGGAAAGAGAAGAATGTAAACAGTTTTACAAAATAATTTCCTATATAATAAACCTCCGCATAAACTTTTGAAGCATCCGTAACCTTAGAATACTGATGTCCCAGAAACATTGCAATGATAAAAACAATTAATGTGGAAACCGTTGTAAAGATAGTAATCGTTAAAAGTTTTGAACCTATAAATTCCTTTCTGCTCAGTCCGTCGATCGTGTTCTGCTTAAACATCCTGTTGGTGAATTCCTGGGAGATCGAAAAAACAATGATTAATCCAAGAAAGATCTTTAATAAAGCGACTATCCATGTGGTGAAATTCCAGATCTCCGGAAAATTGTAAATGCCCTGTTCTTTTAAATTAACGGTCCCTCCGAAAACATTCAGATCTACCAGTCCAATGAAAAGAAGAGCGATCAGAATGGCAAAATATAAGATCGTGAAAACCTTGAACGGTTTGTAATTCAGGTTTTTATAATATTCTAGTTTTAATAGTTTAAGCATGGGTATTCGTGTTTTTTACAAGTTCAAGAAATTGAGACTCTAGAGACAATTTTTTCTTCGTTAAATGAGAAAGGTAGATTCCTTTTTCAGCAAGCTTCTGATTCAAAGTTGAAGCAGAAATTGAGGCATCATCTCGAATCTGGGCTTTGATGATCTCACCGTCTGCTTTCACGGCACTGAACCACTGCAATTCTTCCAAAGCATTTAAAAGGAGCGTATTGTTGTCTGCCTTTAATTCAAAATAGCCGTTGTTGGCTGTTATTTCATCCACCCGCCCGCAATAAATAGAATTTCCCTCTTTCAAAACAATGACATGGCTGCATATTTTTTCGATCTCGTCCAGAAGATGGCTGGCGATGATAATAGTAATGCCTTGTTTGGCGATATTGCTGATGATATCGCGGATCTGGATAATCCCCTCGGGATCCAAACCGTTGGTCGGTTCGTCCAGGATCATCACCTCGGGATTATTCAGCATGGCTGAAGCGATGGACAGACGCTGCTTCATTCCCAGAGAATATGTTTTGAAAGCATCTTTTTTTCTTTCTAAAAGGCCGACTGTTTTCAGGACTTCATCAATTCTTGTATGAGGAGTTCCCTTAATCTCAGCAACAATCTTAAGATTTGTTTCAGCATCCAGATACGGATAAAAATTAGGCTGTTCTATAATAGCTCCTATCTTTTTCAGGGTATCCGGATCAGTTCCTTTCTGTCCAAACCAATACCAATCTCCGCTGGTTGGGTTGATCGTAGACAACAGCATTCCGAATGTAGTAGATTTTCCGCTTCCGTTGGGGCCTAATAAGCCATAGACATTTCCCCTTTCCACGTCAAAGGAGATATTATTGACAACAGTCCTTTTGAATTTTTTAGTTAAATTCTTTACTGACAAAATTTTTTCCATGTAATTTGTTTTACATAGTAGTAGTCTATATAAATTAGGTATTGTTACAGTATTTTTGTTTTTTTTAGATAATATTTTTAATCCAATACCAAAATTCAATGTAATGAGATTCACGGTATTATTGTTTTATGGATGTAACTATTTTTATGAGATACAGACCTATTGAGGAAATATTACACCAAAAAACAGAACTATGAATATTATGAAATGGATAAAAAGACTGTTAATGGCTTTGCTTTTAATAGTCATCCTGTTATTAATTGCCGGATTTATTTTTGAAAGGATATCCCGTTCAGTGGCTGAAAAAATTCAGTCCGACGGTCAGTTTGCAGAAGTTGAAAATCATAAGATACATTATCTGATGGAAGGAAAAGGAGGGCCTACAGTAGTTTTTGAAACCGCTTTCGATCCCGCGGGTCATCTTCAGTGGTATCATATTCAGAAAAATCTTCCAAAAAACTATACTACATTCTCCTACGACAGATCCGGAATTCTGTGGAGTGAGAGAGGAATCAATTCTAAAACAGGGGAGAAGATAGCAGAAGAGCTTCATAGCCTGCTTGAAAAATCAAAAGCTCCCAAACCTTATATCCTTGTTGGGCACTCTTTTGGAGGGATGCTTACCCGTTTTTTCGTACAAAAATATCCGGCGGATGTGGGAGGAGTGATATTGGTAGACAGCCAGTATCCGGCAGATGAAAAATACCTGTCACCTGAGATGCATAAAATGGTAAATCAAGGGCTTCCGGGAGGATTTCTCCAGTTTGCAAACACTTTCGGTATGGCAAGGCTTATGTTTGAAAATATGTTTCCGGCCACTTCGGAGTACAAATTCCAAAACTCTGTTATGCCTGCACTGCTTTACAAAAGTGCTGATGCTACTCTGGAGGAACAGGACCATATGAAATCTATTAAAACGGAGGCTGCTGCTATCAGTTCTTTTGGCTCTGTTCCTTTGTATGTGATTACAGCCGGAGATAAGACCAGATACGACAGCTTTATTAAAAATGAGAAATTGAAAAATGAAATGCTTCAGGCGTGGGATAAAATGCAGAAAGATTTGCTGAATTTATCTAGCGACAGTAAACAGATCATTGTACCGAAAAGCGGACACTATATTAATCAGGACCAGCCGAAGATCATAGAAGAAGCTGTAAACGATATGGTTAAAAAAGTCACAACCCGTTAACAAGCATCATCAACGTATAATTTTAACTTAAACCCGGAACCAAGTACCCCAAAACTCGAACCCCAGATCACGCACCCTCAATTTTACTACATTTTCAATAGATTTTAAGATTAAAATATTAAATTTGATAGAATTAATCGGTAGTTTATGAAGTTAATTGAGTTAGCTAAAGAGCTTAATGTTTCTGCAGAAGCCATCAAACAGTTTATTCAGGATTTTGATCTTGAGCTGGGCGTCTGCATCAGTACCAACTTTGAAGTGAAGAAAGACTTCGAAAGGTTTGCCCGTGAAAACCAAGCCTTTTTAAAGCTTTATGAAAAAGATCTGGACAAAAATAAAACCCTTGAACAGATCGCTGAGGTGATCAATCAGCCTAAAGAAAAAATTGAAGAAGCGATTAAAGAAGGGAACCCCAATATTTTTGATAACGGCTTTTTCCGTTCATCAATCTCAAGCTATGGTATAGACAATAAGCTGGGTGGCAATTATCAGTTTGTCTATGATTATTTCGGGCAGAAAACTACTCTTCAACACAGAGATTTTATCGGATACAGAGATCTGTTCTTTTATATATCAGCCGTTTTAGAACCCTTCTTAAATCCTCAGCAGATCAAAGATTGGGGAATTCATAAACCTGCAGGAATTATTCTGTACGGGCCTCCGGGAAGCGGAAAAATATTCTGGGCAACCAAAATCGCCGAGATCATCGGATATCAATTTAAAGAAGTCAAAAAACATTATTTGGGAACATCTTTCATAGACGGGAACAAAACCAACTTCAATGATTTTCTGCTCACTATGATGAAAGAAGAAAAAGTCCTGCTTTTCCTCGATGATTTTGATGAGATCATGATGGAAAGAAGAGCGGAAACGGATGTTGCTTCCTGTAATCTGGAAACTCAGGAGCTGATCCTGCATTATATCGGGAAATTTGAAAAAGAAGAACTGTTGATGATCGGTTCTGCCAATTCTGTTTCGGAGATTGACGAAGAAATTCTTGCTCCGGGAAGATTTGATGTGATGATTCCTATATTTCCACCCAATGCTGCAGAGCGTTCAGAAATTATTCTGTATGCGATGACCAGAGAGCTTGAAGAAGATTCTCTTCTTTATAAGATTCTCAAAAACAACAAAGCAGATAAAGTTCCGTTCTGGCATGAGATCTCGTCTAAAATGAAGGCATTCAGCAATACCATGCTCATTGATTTTACACAGAGTCTGAAGAAACGTCTTAAAAACCAATATCAGAGAACTAAAAATGAAAACCTGAAGATCGATCAGAAACTTTTGGAGGCAGCTTTGAGAGATGCTGCCGGAAAGCTGACCGGAGAATATCTGGATCAGGTTGCAAGATTTCTGGCAGACACGGTTATCAATAATTTTGACGAATTCAAATTAAGGATTCAGGCTTTGAAAAAAGAGCTGGATACTTATAAAGCCGTTGAAGAGCCAAGAAGAGCAATCGGTTTTCAGCACAATGGGGAAGACGGACATGATGCTGCAAAAGGGTGAAGCCGGGTCTGAGAGCAGGAGGGTTTTGAGTGTTTGGGAATCTGAGTGATAAGAGAGTTTAAGGATCTTAATCTCAGTCTAAATCTTTGCCTTAGCCTAATATCTGACATCTGAAATTTAGTATCTAAAAGCTTCTGTCATTAAATCATACCATAAAAATTACTCATCACTTATTATTCATTACTTATGAACAGCATCTGGGAACTGGAAACATTTTACAGAAAAAGAGATATTGTCATCATCGGAGCCGGATTTTCCGGGCTCTGGACTGCTGTATCCATTAAGGAAAAATATCCTGAAAAATCTGTTTTAATTATTGAAAGAAATACCGTTCCGCTCGGAGCTTCAACCCGGAATGCCGGTTTTGCCTGCTTTGGAAGCTTAACAGAGGTGATTGTCGATTCCGGCAACATGGGCTGGGAAAAAACACTGACTCTGGTTAAGATGAGGTTTGAAGGGCTTCGGAAGATCAGAAAATATTTTAAGGACAGTGAAATAGATTTTGAACTTAATGGAGGTTATGAAATTCTAAATAGCGATGAGCATTTACAGCAGTTAGATACAGTAAATGAAAAACTTAAACTAATAACCGGTCTCGAAAAAACCTATTTTCTTAACCAGCAGAAGATCGAGGAATTCGGTCTTGGGAAATCTGAATTTCTGATTGAAAACCCCTGCGAAGGAAGCCTCCATTCCGGAAAATTATTGCAAAAGCTTTTAGAAAAATGCAATGAGCTGAAAGTCGAGTTCCTTTTTGGAACAGAAGTGAAAAGCATTGATGAAAATACAGGAGAAATCCAGATCTGTCTTTCGGAGGATCTATCTGTAAAATGTGATCAGATTATTTACTGTACGAATGCTTTCAGTGCACAGTTTCTTGAAAAAGAGGAAATTATTCCGGCACGGGGACAAATTCTTTTAACGGAACCCATTAACGGACTGAAACTCAGAGGAACCTTCCATTATGACGAAGGATTTTATTACTTCAGAAACCTCGGAAACAGGGTTCTCTTAGGCGGCGGACGCAATCAGGATTTTAAAACCGAAGAAACCACAGATTTCGAAACCACAGAATTTCTGCAGAAGCATTTGGAAAACTTTTTACAGGAAGTTATTTTACCCGAGAAGGACTTTAAAATTGCGCTTCGCTGGTCAGGAATCATGGCCATGGGCTCAGAAAAAACTCCGATCGTAAAACAGCTTTCAGAAAGGCAGTTCTGTGCGGTAAGACTTTCAGGAATGGGAGTTGCACTGGCTCCGAAGATAGGAGAAATGATGGCTGAGATGATTTAATATAATAACAAATGATGAAAAAAACACTACTTATTCTGGGCTTGGCATGTTCAGTCTTTTGCCTGTGTCAGAAAACAGAAATGACAGCTGCATTTAAAACCAAAAACTATAAAGAAGCGCTTTCCTTAGGGCAAAAAGCACTTGAAAATAACCCGGATGATTTTGAGACCAATCTTATCATAACCGCATCTTATAATAGCCTTGGAGATTTCCAGAATGCTTTTCTCTATTCAAAAAAACTTGAAAATCTGGCAGAAAGTGATGAACAGAAGAGTTGGGCCTTCATGCAATTACTAGTTGTACATTATGGGTTGGGTGATAAAAAAACTTCGAAGGAATATTATGAAAAGGCAAAAAAGATTAATGCTCCGGAAAAAGCAGTATCGGAATTGGCTGCCATAGGAAAACTATTTGGATTTGACGGCTTTTATGACCACTGGAATACCATAGAAACTGAAAATATGATATTTCATTTTGAAAATTCGATCAACGAGGAAGCCCGGAATGAAATTGCAAAAACAAGACAAAATGCCTTTATAAAAAACAACGAGTTTTTCAAAGCAGATCTGCCTAAGAAAATCGATTTTTTTGTCTGGGGTTCCAATGAAATTTATAACCAGTTTTTAAAGCGCAGCTTAGGATTTACTGTACCCAATTATTGCGTTTCCCATAACAGGCTGAATCAGACTGCCGGGCATGAAATTGCCCATAATCTTAGCTTTTGGCAGGGAAATAGAGGGAAAATCACTACACAGTTCATTAATGAAGGAATAGGAGTATGCTTTGATCAAAGCAGCAAAGATAAATTGGAAACGGCTAAAGAAGCTTATAAAAAATCTCCGGTCGACATCAAAAAAGTCTGGGCAGAAAATTGGAAAATTGACAGTGAAATTTTATATCCTGTTTCTGGTGCATTTGTCCGGTTTTTAATCAATTATGATAAAACTAAATTTATTGAGCTCAATAACAATCAAACCTATGAAAATGCTAAGAAGATCTATGGAGATGAAATAGATGTTCTGATTCAAAATTTTACGGATAAACTGAAATAGTGAAGTGCTCACAAAAGAATTCCGTATTTTTGCATAAAATAAAAAATTCGTGATCAACAACGACCAGATAAAAGAAGTTCAGTCTAGAATTAGTGACTTATATAAATATCTTCAGATCGAAAAAAAGAAGATAGAAATAGCAAATGATGATGAAAAAACTGCTGCACCCGAATTTTGGGACAATCCAAAAGAAGCCGAAGTATTTCTGAAGCAGCTCCGTTCCAAAAAAAGATGGGTAGAGGATTATGAAGAGATCAGTACCCAGTTTGAAGACCTGCAGGTGCTGGCAGAATTTGCCAAAGAAGATCCGGACTCGGAAAAAGAGCTGGATGAAACATTTCCGCAGCTTGTAGAAAAAATAGAAGACCTGGAATTTAAAAATATGCTTTCCAATGAAGGAGATGAGCTTTCTGCTGTTCTTCAGATCACGGCGGGAGCCGGGGGTACGGAAAGTTGTGACTGGGCTTCGATGCTGATGAGAATGTACACTATGTGGGCTGAAAAACAGGGCTATAAAATCCGGGAGCTTAACTATCAGGAAGGTGAAGTAGCCGGAGTGAAAACCGTTACACTGGAAATCGATGGTGAATATGCCTTCGGATATCTGAAAGGTGAGAACGGGGTACACAGGCTGGTAAGGATTTCACCTTTCGACAGCAATGCAAAACGCCATACCAGTTTTGTTTCAGTATATGTTTATCCTTTAGTGGACGATACCATTGAAATCAACATCAACCCTGCCGATATTTCATTTGAAACCATGAGGTCTTCCGGAGCCGGGGGACAGAACGTAAACAAGGTAGAAACTGCTGTACGTCTCCGCCACGCACCAACCGGAATTATTATTGAAAACTCAGAGTCCCGTTCCCAGCTTCAGAATAAAGAAAAAGCCATGCAGCTCCTCCGTTCAAGACTTTATGAAATGGAGCTTGAGGCACGTATGAAAGCAAGAAATGAGATAGAGGCCAATAAAATGAAAATAGAATGGGGCAGCCAGATCAGAAATTATGTGATGCATCCGTATAAACTTGTGAAAGACGTTCGTTCCGGTCACGAAACCTCAGATGTGGATTCCGTCATGAACGGAAATCTTACACCATTCCTGAAAGCCTTCCTAATGGCCGATGGTACCGCTGTTTCAGACGATGATATGGACTTGTAAAATATCATGTCCGTATTTTAGTTAAAATCTTATAATTAATTTTTGTTTAAGACTTTTTACGCTTACTTTTGTTGTTAATCGTTATATATGGAAGATTTCAATAGCTGGAGAGATTTACTGAACCCCGAGTTTTATATTAAAATGGGTGGGTTCTGGCTTATTTTATTTATTGTTTTTGCTGAAACAGGTCTTTTTGTAGGATTTTTCCTGCCTGGAGATTCATTACTGTTTGTGTCAGGAATTTACGCTGTTGAAATTATCAAAGAGACTTTTGGCTCCACCGGGAGCGACTTTTTAGATACGACTATTCTGGCTTCCTGTGTAGCACTTGCTGCTATTATCGGGAATGAGGTTGGATATTATTTTGGCGTGAAAACAGGTCCCGCTTTATATAAAAAGCAGGATACTATGCTGTTTAAGAAGAAATACCTTTACCAGGCCCACGACTTTTTTGAAAAGCACGGAGCATTGGCGATCATTATGGCCAGATTTTTACCAGTGGTAAGAACCTTTACTCCCATAGTTGCAGGTATCGTGAAAATGGACAAAAAAGAATTTTTGAGAGATAATATTATCGGTGCTGTTCTTTGGTCATTCATTCTGATCTTTGCCGGACATTATCTGGACAAGCTTTTCCAGGAGCAGTTCGGTATCAATTTAAAAGAGAAGCTGGAGCTTATTATTATTATCATCGTGTTAGTAACAACACTTCCGGTAATCATCAAATTTGTTTTCGGGAAAAAAGAAGATTTCTCTAAATACGAAGACAAAGAGCCTGAATAAGACTACAAATACAAAAATATAGATAACCTGTCTTTCGGCAGGTTATTTTTTTATCCATTCCAGAATATTCGGATAGATAATGCTGTCTCTTTTTACCTTGCTGAAAAACCTCGGAACATGGCCTGTTTTTTCCATAAAGATGAGCTTATGAGGTACATGCTGTTGGGTAAGCGCAGAATCCATAGATAATCCCTGATGCTGATTCACCAAAAAGTCTTTATTACCCTGGAACAATAAAGTGGGAACGTTGGATATATTGGCGACCGGGCTTGCTTCCTTAAAAGCTTCAGATATATTCTTACGGTCAAATTTTGTTCCTACCACTTTCTGAAAGGTCGGAGAAGTATATTTAGAATAAAATGAATTCAGGTATTGCGGGCTGTAAAAATCCGTCGGGCCGCTCATTGAAATGATCTTTTTGATCTGTTCAGGATGTTTGTATCCGTAGAGCAGGGCAAGATGACCACCGGCGCTTTCCCCGAGCAGAATATAATTGTCCGGCTGAAGCTCTGCCTTTTCCGCCAGCGAATTGAACTTTTCAATGGCAGCGCCAATATCTTCCAGCTGCTGCTTATAAGTGATATTTTTACGCTTTGAAACCAGCCTGTAATTCATATTGATGCTCGGAATCTTATGTTCAAAAAGCATTTTCTGCACCTGAATCATGTGTTCCTTTTTCCCCAGAGTCCAGGCACCACCATGTACAATAAGTACTACAGGTACATCTTGTGCATAATCCAACGGCAGGAAAACGTCCATTTTCTGTCTTTTGTGCTCACCGTATTTTAAATTATATATTTTCTGCTGTCCGCCGGTGCCTACCCAGACCCTGAATTTTGTATTGCATGACTGCAGCACGAAACTAAGACATCCTACAACAAAAAAATGGTATCTGAGAACAAGCTTTTTCATAAGATAAAATTACGGAATATTATCAGTATAGATTAGCCCCAAAAAATGATTTTTGTTATCAGAAATTCTTTTTGAATACATGAATTACTTTTATACTGACATCTTTTAATAGGAGAGTTTTTCTTTTTTTATAAGCTTCCACTGTCCACTATTGTATTCAAATGTATAAGCATAATAGCCTTTGGGAATATTTCTGATTTCGACATTGACAATATCCTTAGCGGCATAAAGGCCAAAATCTACTTTTAACCTCGTGTTGTAGGGATGGAATTCAGCTTTCTGCTTATTTCCTGGATAATAATATACCATTCCGTATTTTGTAGGATCTGGAACCTGTGGAAAGGTTTCGATAAAATTATAATAACCTTCTTGTTTATAATCATTTAAAAAAACAGTATTAATGGGAAGTCTTCCAAAGTCGTAAGTGGGGAAAAGGTTTTTCTTTAATTTTTTTGCAGCATAATCAAACGTATCTTTTGTCCAGAAAAGCTGATCAAGAAATAAACTTTTATTGAACCCTAAAGTTGACATTGAGGCACAATTGCTAATGTTATCATTGACAAAGGTATTAACATGAATGCTTACTGATATGTTGTTTTTTTGGAATACTTCTTTTGGAATACTGTTGAATATAACCGTTCTCAACGCCTCAAACTTTTCTTTTTCCCGGATATGTTTTTCTTTAAATTCTTTTAAAACTTTCTCTTCTTTTTTAAAGAATTCGTCACAATTATTTGAAGGACATCCGTTAACTTCAGCAACACCGGGAATTGTAGGACAGGCATCATCTTTATCCAGAATGCCGTCGCTATCTGTATCCGGCCACGGGCAGCCGTTATTTTCAGCTTCCCCTTTTTCGTTGGGGCATGCATCTTCCTTATCAATGACACTATCACCGTCATTGTCTGGCCACGGGCAACCTTTAATTTCTGAGAAACCGCTTTCTTTCGGACATTTGTCAAGATAAAAAATAACACCGTCTTGATCTTCATCCGAAAGGCAGATCTTTTTAGAGTATTGTTTTTTACATTTTCTGAACACTTCTTTGTTTTTCATTTCCTGAGAATGTAAACAGAGTGCTGAAAATAGTAAGAATATAAAATATTTTTTCACTTTTTAATCTTATCTGATTGGAGATCATTTGTATTTCTCAGTTTATTGTTTCTCTGCCGTTTTTGATGAAAGTCCTTTTTTGATGGTAATTACACCTTTCTCGCCCTCTTTGAAGATAAAAGTAATTTCACTGTCATCATCCTGCAGAAAAAACGAATGGTCATTTTCAGCCAGCATTCTTACTTTTGGTTCGTTGTTATTCTGAATAAAAAGCTGTCCTTTTTCATACAAAATATGGATTGTATTATCTTCCGAAAGTTTATAATTACCCGCATATTTTTTAAGAATGGAATCATCCGGTAGCATTTCTTCTTTGGGCTTTGGAAGCTCATAAGGTTGACTTAAAAGCGCACCCAGAATTGTATTTCCTGCTTTCTCCAGCTTTTTACTGGTAATATTGTTGAGCAGAATAATGCAGATGTCATCATCAGGAATCATGGCAAAATAACTTGTCGCGCCTTCAATATTTCCTCCATGATTAATCACTTTCTTTCCGTAAAGATCATCAATAAACCAACCATAGCCGTAGCCGCTTAGAAAAGGTGTTGTTGCTTTCCTGAATGCTTCTTTAGAAACAATCTTATAATCTCGGAGTCCTTTATAGTATTTGTAAAGATCTTCAGCTGTGCTGTAAATCTGCCCTGCAGAGGCTGTTAATTCAGGATTCCATATTTCTGTTTTTTCCTGTCTTGTTTTTGAAAGGTAAGCGTAAGGAACTGTTTTGTCCGGGCTTTTCAGTGCCGGATAGTCAAAGCCGGTATGATTCATTTTCAGGGGATTTAAGATGAATTTCCTCACAGCATCTTCATAAGAAAGGCCTGTGATATTTTCAATAATAACCCCAAGCAGGATGTATCCCGAATTGGTGTATGAAAACTGGCTTCCCGGCTCAAAATCTAAAGGTTCGTCCTTGAAAAAGGAAATTTCCTTATTGGGGCTGATGCTTTCTCCCGTATGAAGAAGGCGGAAATATTCCTTGTTTCGCAATGGTTCATAAATTCCTGAAGTGTGAGTGAGGAGATGCTCGACTGTAATCTCATTTCCTCTGGGATAATCTGCAATAAATTTAGAGATAGGATCTTTTACAGAGAGTTTTCCTTCCTCGCTTAGCTTTACGATAGTTAATGCAGTAAAAGATTTCGTTAAAGAAGCAATCTGGTAAATGCTGTTGTTTTGATTAGGAATTTTCTTTTCTGCGTTTTGCCAGCCGTAAGACCTTTCGAAGATCGTCTTGTTTTGATGGATAAGTGCTGTCCCGTTGAATTTGTTGATCGCAGAATAAGCTTGGATAATGTTATCTATTTTCTCCTGTTTTTTCCTTTCCGGATTTTCTCTGCCGACATCTGCTTTATTCTGAGATTTCAATGGAGAACTAAGCGTACTGAATATAAAAATCACGAATCCTGAAAAAAGAATATAATGTTTACAGCGCATGGTATATTGTTTAAAACATGGTAAAAGTAAGCAGAGTTTTGTTCAGTTGCACTGCCAGTGATCAGAAAATATTTAAAATTAATATTCAGAAACAAATTGAAAATAGATTTTAATAATTATTTTTGCTCGACTTAACATAAATTAAAAAAACATTAAAATAATATGGCATCTGGTTTTTTTGCAATTTTAGATGATATAGCGGCACTGATGGATGATGTAGCGGTCACAAGTAAAATAGCTACACAGAAAACAGCAGGTATCCTGGGAGATGACCTGGCTGTGAATGCAGAGAAAGCCACAGGTTTTCTTTCCTCACGGGAAATTCCGGTTTTGTGGGCAATTACAAAAGGCTCATTCATCAACAAATTGATCATTCTTCCTATTGTGTTTTTACTCAACTGGCTGTATGCTCCGGCAATTAACTACGTATTGATTCTTGGAGGATTATATTTGGCTTTTGAAGGTGTTGAAAAAATTATTGAATTTCTTTTTCACCGCGAAAAGGAAGGTTACGAAGTTGTGGAAGAAATTGTAGAAGACGAAAAGAGTGATGAAGAGATAGAAAAAGCAAAGGTAAAATCGGCAATTACTACAGATTTTATTTTATCAATTGAGATTGTAATTATTGCTTTAGGAACAGTTTTGGAAGAAAATCATCCTTTTATTACCCAGATTTTAGTAACCAGTTTGGTGGCATTTATTGCGACTGTGGGAGTTTACGGAATTGTTGCTTTAATCGTAAGAATGGATGATGCAGGATTTAAATTAATCAAAAAAAGCAATGATAAAGGCTTCTTTGGGAAGCTTGGGCATCTATTGGTGAAAGCTCTCCCTATCGTTATTAAGGCTTTGGGCGTTATCGGTACAATTGCCTTAATCATGGTAGCTGGTGGTATTTTTGCCCATAGAGTTGAATTTCTTCACCATGTTTTACCTTCCTGGTCTTCTAATGAGTTTCTGACTATTTTAAAAGAAATTATTCTGGGTCTTATAGGAGGACTAGGAGCTGTAGCTGTTTTTACAGCAGGGAAGAAGATCTACTCACTGGCATTTAAGAAATAACCGATTACCGATATAACAACAAAAAAACTCAGCAGTACTGTATGTACTGCTGAGTTTTTTTATATTTGAATAAAAGAAGCCTTGTAGGTCTCTTGTATTAATTGAATAAATCTTTCACTTTATCAAAAAAAGTCTTTTCTTTTCCGGAAGGTTCTGCAACCATTTCTCCGCTTGACATCTGTTTTTCAAAGAAATCTTTTTGTTCTTTAGTCAGTTTTTGCGGGGTCCATACATTAATGTGGATGAACATATCACCTTTTCCATAGCTGTCGATGCTTGGAAGGCCTTTTCCTGCCAGTCTAAGGATCTTTCCGGACTGTGTACCCGGATCAACAGTAATTTTCACTTTACCGCCTACTGTAGGAACTTCTTTCTTAGTTCCCAGAGCAGCTTCCGCAAATGAAACATATAATTCCTGGTGAAGATTATCTCCCTCTCTCTTGATTGTTTTATCTACTTCCTCTTCAATGATTACCAATAAGTCGCCCGGAATTCCGCCGAAAGGAGCATCATTTCCTTTTCCTCTTACATTAAGCTGGATACCGTCTCTTGCCCCTGCCGGAATATTGATGGAAATTTCTTCCTCATCTTTTATTAATCCCTGTGCATTGGCTCCTGCCGGAATTTTATCTGCCACTTTCCCGATTCCCTGACAGGTGCTGCAGGTAGTCTGTGTCTGCATCTGTCCGAACATCGTGTTCATCACTTTTAGCTGCACACCGGAACCGTTACAGGTAGGGCATACTTTTGAAGTGGCACCTTCCGCCATCTTCATTTTTTTTACTTTGATAGTTTTTTGTGTTCCGTTCACCATTTCTTCAAGGTTCAGCTTGATTCTGATCCTTAAATTGGAACCTTTCACCTGCTGGCGTCCTCCGCCATTTCCACCAAAACCGCCGAAGCCTCCACCGAAAATATCTCCAAACTGGCTGAAAATATCCTCCATGTTCATACCTCCGCCGAAGCCTCCGCCTCCGAAACCTCCATTACCGCCCATCCCGGCATGGCCGAACTGGTCATATCTGGCACGTTTCTGGTCGTCGCTCAGTACTTCATAAGCCTCTGCAGCTTCCTTGAATCTCTCCTCAGCCTCCTTATCTCCTGGATTTTTATCCGGGTGATATTTGATAGCCATTTTTCGGTATGCTTTCTTTATCTCGTCAGCTGATGCAGATTTACTGATCTCAAGAACTTCGTAATAATCTCTTTTTGACATGTTGATTATAATTGATTACTGATAAATGATAACTGATGCCTATTGCGTATGGCTTAAAGCCTGCTGCCAATCAATTATCTATCACCATTTATCATTTATTTAATATTAGTTTCCTGTTACTACTTTTGCAAAACGTATTACTTTATCCCCTAAAGTATATCCTGTTTCAATAACATCTACGATTTTGCCTTTCAGATCTTCAGATGGAGCAGGAATCTGAGTAATGGCTTCATGGAAATCTACATTGAACGTATCACCTGCATTAACTTCCATAGCTTTTAAGCCTTTTTCAGTAAGTTTGTTTTTAAATTTCTGATAGATCAGCTCAACACCCTGAAGGTCAGATGGATTTCCGTTTTTGGCAATTTCTTTTAGAGCTCTTTCGAAATCATCCAAAACTCCCAACATAGAAACCATCATATCCTGGTTGGCATACTGGAAGAATTCCATCTTCTCTTTAGTTGTTCTTTTTTTATAGTTTTCGAATTCAGCGTACAATCTGATATAACGGTCTTTTTCTTCTGCCAAAAGTTCCTCTGCAGAAGGAGATTCTGTCACATTGTTCCCAGATACCGCTTCGTCCTGAATGTTGTTTACTTCCTGATTATTGATGCTTTCTTCGTTAATATCCTGGTTTTCCATAATTCAATATTTATTTAAAGAATTGATTGACAAAGAACCTGCCAAATACAAAAAATGGACATTAAGGCAGAAAAATGGAGAAGCGAATGGTTGTGAATGGTCAATTTTGCTTCGCAAGTGAATGGTCAATTATGGGTTGGGAAAACGATTGACAATTGAGTATACACCATTTACTATTGTTCATTTTTTTAACTGTGAATGTTGAATTTTGCTTCGCAAGTCAATGGTCAATTATAGGTTGGGAAAACGATTGACAATTGAGTATTCACCATTCACTATTGTTCATTTTTAACTGTGAATGTTGAATTTTGCTTCGCAAGTGAATGGGCAATTATGGTTTAGAAAACGATTGACAATTGAGTATTTACTATTTATTATTGTTCATTTTTTAACTGTGAATGTTGAATTTTGCTTCGCAAGTGAATCGCCAATGATTCGTTTGGGTAAAATTCACAATTCACAATTTACCATCTACTTTTCATCCTGCAAACGTCTGATACAACAGGTACAGATTCAAAATAATGATGACAAAAGAAATAATCCAGACACTGACTTTTAAAACAGGCTTATTAACGAATTCTCCCATTTTGGTTTTGTCGTTGGTAAACATAACCAGAGGAACTACCGCAAAACTCAGCTGCATAGATAAAATGACCTGGCTTAAAACCAATAGATCTGTTGTTCCCTGTTCACCATAAATAATAGCGACAATTAATGCGGGAATAACAGCAATAAGTCTCGTGATCAGTCTTCTCAGCCATGGTTTTAACCGGATATTTAAGAATCCTTCCATAACGATCTGTCCTGCAAGCGTTCCTGTAAGTGTAGAATTTTGTCCTGAAGCCAGTAAGGCAATCGCGAAAGCAATACTTGCCATAGAGGCACCTAAAATAGGAGTCAGCATTTTATAGGCATCATGAATATCTGCCACGTGTTCATTTCCTGTAGTATGGAAGGTTGCAGCTGCAAGAATAAGAATGGCTGCATTGATAAAGAAGGCCAGCATCAATGAAACTGTACTGTCCAGAGTGGCAAATTTTATTGCTTCCTTTTTTCCTTCCCGGTCACGCGGATAATCCCTTGTCTGAACAATACTGCTGTGCAGGTACAAATTATGGGGCATTACGGTTGCTCCCAAAATACCGATAGCGATATAAAGCATTGCCGGATTTTGGATAATTTCCTTTTGAGGAACCAATCCACCAAGAATTTCATTGAAAGCCGGCTGTGAAATTATAATTTCATAAATGAAGCAGGCCAAAATAATGAAAATGAGCCCGCCAACAATACTTTCTATCCATCGGAAGCCTTTAGCCTGAAGCAAAAGAATAATCAGAACATCCACTGTGGTAATCACAATTCCCCAGGTAAGAGGAATATGAAACAGCAGATTCAAGGCAATGGCAGAACCGATTACCTCGGCGAGATCGCAAGCAGCAATGGCGATTTCACAAAACACCCACAGAATAAAATTGGTGGTAGGATTGAAGTGATCACGACAGGCCTGAGCAAGGTCCCTTTCGGCAACAACCCCTAATTTTACAGATAAATGCTGTAAAACCATTGCAAAAATATTTGAAATAAGAATCACAGAAAGCAGGGTATACCCGAACTGAGCACCTCCGGCAATATCCGTAGCCCAATTTCCCGGATCCATATATCCAACAGCAATCATTAGTCCCGGACCGGCAAATGCCAGATATTTTCTCCAAAACGGAGCATTTCGGGGCACTTTTATAGAGGAATATACCTCAGAGAGGGAATGGGATGTTTTATCTTTACGCCAGGCGCTATTTAATTTAAAATTCATAAATGTTAGAAATGACTAACAAATTTAATTAAATAAATATAAATATGAAAGTATGGAATAAAAAAATCCCGGAAATTAATTTCCGGGATCCTATTTTTAAAGATTCTAAAGATCTATTTTGCAAATCTTACAGACATTTTTCTGTCTGCAGCTCTTTCTGCATCAGAAGCTTTAGCATCTACTGTTGCAAACTTGCTTCCGTAACCTTCAGCTCCTAAAACCTGAGTACCAACTCCTGCTTTTCCTAAAGCACTTTTGATGAAATCAGCTCTGGCCTGAGATAATTTTACGTTAGAAGCTTCATTTCCTGTTTTATCAGTGTAGCCTCCGATTTTAATTTTTGCATCCGGGAATGCCTTTAAAATAGCTACCAAGTTATCAAGCTGTCCTTGCGAACCGGCTTCCAGCTCAGTAGAGCTTCCCATTTTGAAGTTTACATGGTCAAAATCATACCACTTATCTTTCAATGCTGCATCATCAGCTGCATTTTTATAATTACCTGACTTAAGGAAAGTAATCATCTGATCTTCCATTCCTCCTTTGTAACCTTTCAGCATTACACCATTAAGATCGATATTTTCATCTGTTCTGGTCGTTGTTGCAGTTGTAGTTGTCGCAGAAGTATCTGCAGGAGTAATGGTAGCTGCAGTATCAGTGGTTGATCCTGTAGAATCCACTACTGTGGTAGTTGTGGTTGTTTCTTTCTTCTCACACTGCTTCCAAATAAAATAAGCTGCAGCGATTAAAAGTAAAAGCGGAAGCAACCATTTCCAGATCGAACCTCCGCCATCATTATTGTTTCTGTCAGGATTGGTTCCTGTAGATGTAGTACTTCTTGTAACTTCTACTTTAGGCTCTGTGCTGGCTGCTGGTCTGATGGCATCATTATCATTATCAAATTTATACCCTTTTGCCCAATCGCCAATATTAAGAGATGCAAGAGAAAGTCCTGCCGGTAAAAGTGAAGAAATAATTCCTTTTTGTTCACCCAACAGGTTTGAAATACCAGATTTGCCCAAATTATTATCAGCAGCATATTTTCCGATAGTACCTACGGTAGCTCCTGTTACTAAATTAAGCAATGAACTGGAAGAATTATTGCTGATTCCTGCGTAAGTAGCAATAGCATTCACTATTCCGCCGATCTTGTCTCCAAAAATAGAGGTCAATAAATTGGAAATTATAGGGCTGCTGGACGCACCACCTACTAAATTTCCTAAAATTCCGCTTGACGAGGCATTGGTAATTGCATCCAAAACCCCCGGATTATCAGAATTATTGGCTAATCCTCCTACAACTGCAGGAAGCAATCCTCCAATCGCTTTTGAAATACCAGATTCGCTTTCTCCAAACTGAGAAGCTGCTTGCGAAATTAAAGCGGGACCTAACTGTCCTTTAATTAAATCAATGACATTTAAAGACATAATAAATTATTTTTTTAGATTAATGTTGCATAAATTTAAACAAAAATCTGTCCAAAAGTCATTTTTTTTAAATATTTATTTAATTTCCAGCGAAGTTTTTGAAAATCAGCAAAAATTATTAGTAAGCTTTTGCGAATAATACACGTCTTTGAGACGGTTTCCCGCTTATCAGAGAAATACCTTCTTCCATATCATCATCTAAAGGAATACATCTGATAGTAGCCTTCGTTTCATCCTTAATTTGCTCCTCTTCCTCGGCAGTTCCGTCCCAGTGTGCATAAATGAAGCCTCCTTTTTCTTCAAGAACTTTCTTGAAATCTTCATAAGTGTCAACTCTTGTAATGTTGTCTTTTCTAAAGTTTAAAGCTTTCTCATACATATCCTTCTGAATAGTCTGTAACAGTTCTTCGATATAAGAATCCAAACCGTCAATAGAACGAACTTCTTTTGTTAAATTATCTCTTCTAGCAATTTCAACAGATTTATTTTCAAGATCTCTTGGTCCCATTGCAATTCTCACAGGAACACCTTTCAATTCGTATTCTGCAAACTTCCATCCCGGTTTGTTATGTGTATCATCATCAAATTTAACAGAGATGCCTTTTGCCTTTAATTTAGCCTGGATATCAAGAGCTACTTCACTGATCTGCGCCAATTGCTCTTCTCCTTTGAAGATAGGAACAATAACTACCTGAATAGGAGCGAGGGTAGGAGGAAGCACCAATCCGAAATCATCGGAATGGGTCATAATCAAAGCACCCATGAGACGTGTGGAAGTTCCCCAGGAAGTTGCCCATGCATGTTCAATCTTCCCTTCTTTATTGGTGAATTTTACATCGAAAGCTTTCGCGAAATTCTGTCCTAAGAAGTGAGATGTTCCTGCCTGAAGTGCTTTTCCATCCTGCATCAATGCTTCGATACAATATGTTTCATCAGCCCCTGCAAATCTTTCAGACGGGGTTTTTAATCCTTTAATAACAGGCATCGCCATGAACTTTTCTGCAAAATCTGCATATACATCATTCATTTTTTCGGCTTCTTCCACAGCTTCATCTTTTGTAGCATGTGCTGTGTGCCCTTCCTGCCAAAGGAATTCCGCTGTTCTAAGGAACAGACGTGTTCTCATTTCCCAACGGACAACATTGGCCCATTGGTTGATCAGGATTGGAAGGTCTCTGTAAGACTGGATCCAGTTTTTATATGTATTCCAGATAATGGCTTCGGAAGTAGGGCGTACAATAAGCTCTTCTTCTAATTTAGCATCCGGATCTACAATAAGTTTGTGTGGATTGTCCGGATCTGTTTTTAGTCTATAATGGGTAACTACTGCACATTCTTTAGCAAAACCTTCTGCATTTTTTTCTTCTGCCTCAAACAGGCTTTTGGGCACAAAAAGCGGGAAATAAGCATTAACGTGACCTGTTTCTTTGAATCTTTTGTCCATTTCATCACGCATTTTTTCCCAGATTGCATATCCGTATGGTTTGATCACCATGCATCCTCGCACTCCAGAGTTTTCAGCTAAGTCAGCTTTTACCACCAACTCATTATACCATTTGCTGTAATCTTCGCTTCTTGAGGTTAATTTTGCCATTATTTTTTTTAATTTTTTTAACTTTTGTACATTATTGTAATCTAAAAATAAAAATCTATTTTTGATAGATTTTTTTACCAGTGTTTTGGTACATTTTTGGTACAGATTGCAAATATAATTTAAATTAAAAATCTTTACGTTATCATGAAAAGAAATATACATAAAAATTTGCTCGGTATGTTAAAATCCAAGGGGATTTTAGCAATATCAGGCGGATTGCTGCTTGTGTCCTGTGGTGCTCAAATGGGAGGATACACGGAGACCGATGGGGTGTACTATGACCCTAATAAAGATACACTGCCGGAAGGAGTGATCATCAATGATGGAGGTAACAGGGTAGGAGAAAACTATGACTATTATCAGGACTCTAATGTGATCCAGAACGCGCAGGCCAATTCCAGAGAACAAGACAACAAATATAGCACATGGAGCGATACTAACTGGAATACGAATGCTACTGATTCAGACTGGGGAACATTTGCCGGTTCTCAGACCAACTATTATGATAATTCCTGGGGCTCTCCCTGGGGATGGTACGGCGGTTATAGCCCTTATTGGGGAATGAACCGTGGCTGGGGCTGGGGAATGAATATGTCCTGGGGCTGGGGTGGATCTTTCGGATGGGGAGGATCGTTCGGCTGGGGCTGGGGAAGTCCTTACTGGGGATATGGATATTCTCCTTATTGGGGAGGATATTATGATCCGTTCTGGGGCGGTGGTTACGGTTATCCATATTGGGGCTGGAATGGCGGCTACTGGGGTAATGGTTACAGACCGGTTTACAGAAGAAGCAGCGGTGGTGGATTCAGCAATCCCGGTTTAACCAATGCGGTTTACAGAACCAATACTTCCGGCTTCCGAAACAGTGGAAACGGTTTCCGAAATACACCGACCAACAATGGTTTCAGAAACAGCAGTACGAACAGCGGTTTCAGAAACAATGGTTCTTATAACAACGGTGGATTCAGACAGGGAAATGGCAATTACAGACCACAGCCACAATCGGGCGGATTCCGTAATTCAAATTCCCAAAGGCCTAATTATTATAACTCTCAGCCTAACTACAACAATGGAGGCTTCAGATCCAATGACAACGGAGGTTTCAGATCAAGCGGAGGCTCTTCAGGCGGCGGCTTCAGAGGTGGCTCTTCCGGAGGCGGCGGCGGTATGAGATCCGGCGGCGGAGGCGGCGGCTTCAGAGGTGGCAGATAATTTTGAACTTAATAACTATTAAAAAAATAATGTTAAAAAAATCTTTAGTATTAATGGGTGTTGCTGCTGCATTTTTTGCACAGGCACAGGATGTTTCTATATTGAGAAATACTGTAGATGTTTATTCCACCACCCCTATGGTGGGTTCGTCCAAGTTTAATGCAATGGCTGGAGCTAACGGAGCATTAGGAGGTGATGCCAACTCATTGCTTACGAACCCTGCCGGTTTAGGAGTAGCTATTTCCGGAGAAGTTTCCGGAACATTATCTATTGCAGGAAATAAAAATAAAAGCAGCTGGGGAGGAACTTCCATTGATTACAGTAAAACCAATACGGATCTTGGAAATGTCGGAGGGGTTATCGCTTTTCCTCTGATGAGTGAATCAGGATGGAAGTTTATTAATATCGGTATTAATTTTTCCAATCAGTCCCTTGATAATTATGTAGAATCTCCCGGAAGCAATAATGTGATTAAAGATTTCACTGATAAAAGCGCATCATTTGCAGGTCATGCTTACAACAGATACGGGAACCTTTCAAAAACAAGTTTTGGGGTAGGTGCCAATTATAACCATAATGTATATGTCGGAGCAGGATTCAATTTTTTCAATGCTTCTATAGATCAGTATGATACGGCAGCTTTCAAATCATTGAGTAATGGTTCCATAGAATATTTCGACAGACAGAACACACCGATGTTTGAAAGATCTTCAGGTTTTTCTGCTTCCTTGGGAGTTATCGGCAAACTGAGTCCTAATTTCAGAATTGGTGGTGCCATAGAAACCCCGACATTCTGGCGTATAGACAGAAGTTATAGTTTCTATAATGACCCGGACTACGGTGATGGTAGCGGAGCAGAATCAAGAGATCTTACGACACCACTTAAAGCGACGGTAAGTGCTGCATTTGTTGCAAGTAAAAACTTTTCATTAAATGTAGACTATACTTTAGGACTAACAAGACCTAAATATAAAGTGGTTACAGCTGCTGAAACCGAGCTGAACAGTTTCTTTAAAGACAATTATAAAAATCTTTCAGAAGTACGAATAGGTGCAGAATACAGAGTGAAGCAGTTCAGATTGAGAGGTGGTTATTCTTACACATCCAATCCTTTTGATGCTTTAACAGTAAGCCAGGTAAATCCTGATGCTTCTACATCAGATCAGTCATACAGTGATATGATGCTTAATAACAGAAACCTTGCCTCGTTCGGTTTGGGGTATGATTTCAAATCATTCTATATAGATGCATCTTATCAGTATGTAACCTCTACATACAGCAATCCTTTCTTAAGAGGTATTGAAACAGGAAATCCTTCTACTGATACAGCATATTATTCTGATACAAGAATTATGTCATCAGACTATTTTGCAGTTTCAGAAGTGAAAAATAACAGGAATAACTTCTTTATTACATTCGGCTGGAAGTTCTAATTCCAGATTGTGTAATGAGTGATTAAATTGAAGGCTCCGGATTTAATTCGGGGCTTTTTTATTGTTGTTGATAAAGAGAATTAATGTGAATGCCCGGTAGCCGGATGATGGTGAAAAAGATGCATGATCAGTGCTAATGAAACCCCAACAATGACCAAACCTATCTTCATCCAGTCAATATTATGATTTTTGTTGCTTTCAAAAATAATCACAGAAGAAATATGAAGGAAAATTCCTCCTACGATTGCCAGAAAATAGGGTTGCAGATCAGGATTGAAATAGTTACCAAGCAGCATTCCCATTGGAGAGGCAAGGGCAAACAAAGCAACAATCAGAATTGAAGGGTAGGGTGAAGTTTTGGATTCATTTTTTCTGTTGAATAAAAAGGCTCCAAGAATAAACGAAATAGGAAGATTATGAAACAGAATTCCCAGAAGGTAAGGAGAAAGCTCATGTTCTTCATTAGCTAACGGAATCCCTTCTATAAAAGCATGTACAAATAATCCTATCATTAATGCCACAGGAAGGATGTTGTGCTCGCTGTGGTGGTGGAAATGCCCGTGTTCGAAACCTTTCGTCAGTGCTTCCAGGATCATCTGAAGCAATACACCTGCGATCACGAAAATTCCGAGACTGCTTCCTGCTTCCGAAGTATATACCTGCGGGAAAACTTCATTCAGACAGATGGTGATGAGAAATCCGGCACTGAGTACCAAAAGATTTTTAGCCAGCTTTTCTTTTTTTCCGAAATGCTTGCCCAGGAATACTCCTGTAATAACGCTTAATATCAGTAAAACAACCGTTATCATGCTTTTTTCTTAAATAAATTGATGCAGCGTGGCGAAACTTCACGGTCAAATTCATTCAGCTGATAATCGCCCCAGATTTTTACTCTTTCAAAGCCACAGTCTGTTGCATAGGAATTGATAGCCTCCAGCGTATGAAGCTTTACTTTTTCAAAGAAGTGAAAAGACTTTCCTTCCGCTTCAAAACGGATGTCTTTGACGATGTGTCTTCCCTCGATCTTTTTCAGGATCTTAAAATCAATATCACCGCGTGTTATGGTAGTCTCAGGAATTAAGTTTTTTCTTACGTATTCTTCATTTAGATAATCCAGAACAAAATATCCTCCCGGTTTTAGAACATTGTAAACCGACTGAAAAACTTTTTTGTCGTCACTTTCGTTATCAAAATATCCGAAGCTGGTAAATAAATTGAATACGGCATCCATAGGATCTGCATCAATCGGGTTGCGCATGTCGTGGACATTAAAAAGAAGAGACTGGGTTTCAAACTGCTTATCAAATTCAATGCTTTGTCTGGAAAGGTCAAGACCCAGAACATCATAGCCCAGCTTATTCAGAAAAACAGAGTGTCTTCCTTTTCCGCAAGCCAGATCAATAATCTTGGATGAAGGAGGCAACTGAAGGTCTTCAGTAAGCTTAGTAATGAAATTTTCGGCTTCCGTATAGTCCCTGTTGCTATAAAGAAGATGATAATAAGGTGTATCAAACCAAGATTCAAACCATTCCATAATGCAAAAATAACTAAATTTGTGCGGTTAAAAGCAAAGTATTTAAATAATGAGACATTAAAAAATTCAATTAACAGCAAAATTGGATGCATAATCTTTTCATTGTTAAATCATTAAATCTTTTAATAAATATTTATGGACACAGAAAATCTAAAGATTCAGATAAAGACATTCTTCGGACTGGAGCAGATCCTTGCGGAAGAAATTAAGAAATTAGGCGGAAAAAACGTTGAAATTAAAAACCGTGCGGTCAATTGTGAAGGCGACCTCGGTTTTCTTTATAAAATCAATTACTCTGCGAGAACAGCATTGAAAATCTTAATTCCTGTTTTTGAATTTAAAGCATTTAACCAGCATCAGTTTTACAATAAGCTTTCTGCCATTGCATGGGAAGAATATATGAATGTAGACCAGTCTTTCGCGATTGATTCTACGGTAAACTCGGAAACATTCAAGCATTCACAGTTTGTGACTTTGAAAATGAAGGATGCTATTGTAGATTATTTTCAGGAAAAATTCAAAAGACGTCCGGATGTAGAGACGAAAAGTCCGGATATCAAATTTCATCTTCATATTGACAGGGAATTGGTAACTGTTTCTTTAGATTCTTCAGGAGATCCTTTGTTTAAAAGAGGTTACAGGAAAGAACAGGGGGAAGCACCTATCAACGAAGTGCTGGCAAGCGGAATGCTGCAGCTGGCAGGCTGGGATGGTAAAGGAAACTTTCTGGATCCTATGTGCGGCTCAGGAACCCTTCTTGTTGAAGCAGCAATGATCGCAATGGATCTTCCTGCCCAGATCTTCAGAAGGAGATTTGCTTTCCAGAACTGGGATAATTATGATGCAGACCTTTTTGCAAAGATCAAAGAAGTAAGAGTAAACAGGGTAAGGGAATTCACCGGAAAGATTGTTGGATATGATATTGATAACAGAATGCTGAATGCAGCCAGAACGAATATCGAAGCAGCAGAAATGGAAGATGTGATTGAAGTAAAAAAACAGGATTTCTTTGAATCCAAAAAAGAGCTTTTCCCATTGCTGATGGTTTTCAACCCGCCTTACGATGAGAGAATTTCTATTAATGATGAGGATTTCTATAAAAAAATCGGGGATACATTCAAAACAAGTTATCCAAATACTTTAGCCTGGCTGATCTCATCCGATCTGGAAGCCGTGAAGAAAATCGGACTTCGTCCTTCAAGGAAGATCAAGCTTTTCAACGGAAAGCTGGAAACGAGATTTTTACAGTATGAAATGTATGAGGGGACGAAAAAGCTTCATAAAATTGAAACAAAAGATTAATCCATTTAATAAAAACCTTCCTTAATTAGGGAAGGTTTTGTATTGTTTAACTCAAATTAAATGTATGGCTTGGGATTTCTTAGAAACTTTAGGAAATGTATTAAACGTGCTGGATTTGTTTGCCAGTAGTTCTTCTTCTGCAAGAATTAACTATAATGACCAATCGAAAAAAAAGAAAAAAATAAAATATCTGACTGAAAAAGTAAGTGCAGGTTTTATAGTTGCTGCTGTGGTTTTACTTTTTTTTGTTTTTAAGAATCCGCTTCCTGAGAAAAATTATTTGCAAACCTTAATTGTAATTTCTTTGATAGGAACTGCTATTTCATGTGTGCTGTTTTTTCTTCTGCATGTCCTGAAGCTTTATTATTTTAAAAGTCTTTTTAAACTTCTGCTTTTTAGTATTTCTGTGATCCTGTTTTTTATTTCACTGGTACTTTGTATTTATTTTAGATCAGGTTTGTTTTTATAGTTCATAAGGAATGCTTCATCAAGTTACCTTTGTTTTACTCAATCAGTAAGATGAAGATTTTTTACATACCTATTTAAAAGTTAATTTCTTTCAATAAGCTGTTAAACTGTTTGTAGATTCCTCAGCGAATAAGTATTTTTGAAAAATTTTCAATTTGAGACCTACTATTTCCATTGTTGTTGCTATTTTCAACCGTAAGGATGAACTTTTTGAACTGCTGAATTCTTTGACTTTTCAGACGGATAAAGAGTTTGAAGTGATTATTGTGGACGATGGTTCTTTTATTGATCTTAAGCCTACCATTCATAATTTTGAAGGAATATTGGATGTCAAATACTTCAGAAAAGACAATTCAGGTCCCGGACTTACCCGAAATTATGGGGCAAAAAGAGCACAGAATGACTGGCTGCTTTTTGTCGACAGTGATGTGATCGTAGAAAAAGACTATATTGAAAATATTAAAAAAGATATAGAGACCATTCCATGTGATGCTTTTGGAGGAGCAGACAAGGCTCATAAAGGTTTTAATCTGATGCAGAAAGCCATTTCCTATTCTATGACCTCGGTTTTTACAACAGGAGGAATCAGGGGAAGCAAAAAAGCAGTTTCCAGATTTCAGCCAAGAAGTTTTAATATGGGCGTAAAGAAAGAGGTTTTTGAAAAAGTAGGCGGCTTTTCTGAAATGAGGATCGGCGAAGACCCGGATCTGTCCATGACGCTTTGGGAAAACGGCTTCACTACTTCATTTTTTGATGATATTGCAGTATATCATAAGCGAAGAGTGGATTTGGGTAAATTTTCGAAGCAGGTTTATCAGTTTGGGTGTGCAAGGCCTATTCTTAATCAGAGGCATCCCAATTATGTAAAAATCTCATTTGCATTTCCAACACTTTTCATGTTGGGGTATATCTTAGGCTTTATAGAATATTTTATTCTGGGAAGAGGAATTATCCTTGCGTTTTACGGACTGTATACATTTCTTGTGCTGTTCCATGCCCTGATCGTAACTAAAAACATCAGTATTGCCGGAATGGCTGTGATTTCAACCTACATTCAGATGTTTTCCTACGGATACGGTTTCCTGAAATCCTGGGTACTCCTTAATATTTTCAGAATGAAGCCTGAAGATGCCTTTCCCAAGCATTTCCATAAAAAATAGATTAAAAAAATAAAAGCTGTCAGAAATTCCGACAGCTTTTATAACAATAAAATTAGGATATGTATAGAGTTTCATGGTTGAGAACGCCTGTTTTTAGCATGCATTCCAGCATTTTTTCATAAGTTCTGGCGATATCATGATCCAATCCGATAGAAAATCTGATCAGCCCATCCGATATGCCCATTGCTTCACGCTCTTCTTCAGGAATTTCAGATGAAGTCGAACTTCCCGAGCATGAAAATAAAGTTTTGTAGAATCCTAAGCTCACTGCCAGGTAGCCTAAGTTTTCCTGCTGCATCATTTCCATCAGTTCATTGGCTTTGTCAGTGGTGCCCGCATCTATTGTCAGCAGCCCCCCAAATCCGTATTCCTCGTGCATCATACTTTTCATCAGCTCATGATCCTTATGGGATTTCAGTCCCGGGTAAGATACTTTCAGCCCGTCTTTTTCAAATCTTTCTGCAAGGTACATGGCATTATGGCTGTGCTGCTTCATTCTGATGTGAAGCGTTCTAAGGTTTTTCAGGATACTTGCAGAACGGAAGCTGTCCATGGTTGGGCCCAATAACATACATGCTCCGTTATTTACATTCTTTGTATCATTAATGAATTCCTGTGTTCCGCAGTATACACCGCCTACCGTATCGCTGCTTCCGTTAATGAACTTGGTTAAACTATGAATTACGATATCGGCACCTAATAATGTAGGTGAAACAGAAAGAGGGGAGAAGGTGTTGTCTACGATAAGCTTCAGGTTGTGTTTTTTACAGATTTCTGAAAGTTTTCTAAGATCTGCCACCTCAAGTAAAGGATTGCTTACACTTTCGCAGTAAATAACTTTTGTATGGGGAGTTATAGCGTTCTCTATAGACTCAAAGTTGCTGATGTCAACAAAAGTGGTATCAATATGGAAAGGAGGAAGGAAATTTTTAAGAAAAGCATAAGTTCCGCCGTAGATCGTTCTGCTGGAAATAATATGGTCACCGCTTTTACATACCTGCATTAATACAGACGTGATCGCTCCCATTCCGGATGCCGTAACATTCGCAGCTTCTGTGTTCTCCATTTTGGCCAGTGCCTGGGCAAGGTACAGATTCATCGGGGATGAGTGTCTGGAATATAAATAGCATCCTTCAGCATTTCCTTCAAAGGTATCAAACATGGTTTTTGCCGAAAGGAACGTATAGGTAGAGCTGTCAGAAATGGATGGATTTACTCCTCCGAATTCGCCAAAATACTGCAGATCCTGGATCTCATTGGCTGCATTAAAATTTTCCATAAGCATTAGATTTATTTGTCGGCTTAAATATGCTTTGTTTTCAGAATTATTACAAGATATTTTTAAATATGTAGAATATAAATCTATATTTTATGCTTTGAATAGAAAATATGTTTATTATATTTGAATTTGTTAAACTTTCTCCAAAAAAATATCTATGAATTTTGACGAAACGGATAAAAAACTGCTCCTTTTACTCCAGGAAGACTGTAAACAGACCACCAAAGAGTTGTCTTATAAGCTGAACCTGTCGATAACGGCTGTTTATGAACGTATAAAAAAGCTTGAAAATCTGGGTGTGATCTCAAAATATGTGGCATTGCTGGACCGGCATAAAGTAAGCCGGGATTTTATTGTGTTATGCCATATAAAATTAACCCAGCACAAAAAAGAATTTGTCCTGCAGTTTGAAAGGGAAGTCATGAATCTACAGGAAGTCACAGAATGTTTTCATGTAAGCGGCGATTACGATTACATCCTTAAAATAGGTGTAAAAGACATGGAGGATTACCGTAATTTTATGCTCAGCAAACTAACGACACTTCAGCACATAGCAAGTACCCACAGCTCTTTTATGATCTCTGAAGTGAAAAATACAACAGCTATTGTTCTGTAAATTATACGAGGACTCCGTTCTTTGAAGCGATAGGTTCAGGAAGATCTTCATGTTCCCCGCTCATTTGTAGAAGGTCAATTTCTATAGCCCTGCAGATAGAAAGCATTGGAATATCAAACATTAGTCCGCCGAAAGGATTTTCGGAATAATCGCCTACCAGTTCCATAATAATATAGATCCATCCGATAATAATACAGAAAGGAATGGAAGTCCAGATTCCCCAGTCGCCCAATTTGGCAAATTCATTCACCAAACCTAGTGGAAGCAGAAGAATAAAAAGGATATTAAATACAAATGCAGTGCTTGCAAACTGTCTTGGAGAGGGAAATTTTTTAATTCTTTCTGCCTGTCCCTGATAATTGTAAAACTCGTTGAGGGTGTTTTGCAGCTGTACCTGGTTGAATTCAGAAATAATTTTTTCATTTTTTAATTCATTAATCTCTTTAGCTTGCTTTGAGATCAGATATGTTGCAAAATTTTTGTAATCAGACTGCAGCTCAAATTCTTCCTCGGAAAGGTATTTATGCAAAAAGATAGGTGTTCTTCCGTAATCGGGAAAACCTGCTTTGATCAGGCGATGGCGCTTAAGATCAACATTTTTAGAGGTATCTTCTTCATTGCTGATGTGTTCCCATTCTGCGGGAACCAGAAGCTGCTCACGGAAAGTATACAGCCATGCAATATGGCGGTAAATAATTCTTTTTCTCCGGTCTTCCAGATCAAAAGTTCCGACTTCCTCATTCCGGGTATCAAAAGCATAGACCATGGCACCGAAAGAGCGGCTTGAATTGACTATTCCGCCCCATATTTTTCGTGCTTCCCACAATCTGTCATAAGCCTGGTTATTTTTAAAACCCACTAAAAAAGCTTCCGCAGTACCAATGAGTGCTACCGGAACCCAGGGAATAATCATCCAGTGCCAGTTGAAAAAGTAAAAGAGAGCGGTAATTAATGTGCACCAAACCGAAATCCAGATCAGATGTATTCCTGAAAGGTTTAGAACTTGTTTATAATTGACATATTTTGTGGTGATCATATTGCTGTATGGAATTTGGTGTGCATATAAACAAAAGAAATACCAAAATGAGCTATTCTAATGCTTATTAAATGTAATAAAAAAAACCTCTAAAAAATTAGAGGCTTCATATATTTAATATTGCTGATTAATATTGCAGCATTTCTTCAATCTTTTTGCTCAGTTTTTCAGCATTTGGAAGCATTTCTTTTTCAAGGACCAGGTTGATCGGAACAGCAGGCACATCAAGAGATCCTATTGTTTCTACAGGAGCATCCAGATATTTGAAACAGTTTTTCGAGATTCGGTGTGCAAATGCTTCAGCAAATGAGTTGTTCAGCTGTTCTTCTGTCAGAACTATACATTTTCCGTGTGCTTTTACTCTTTCAAAAACAAGCTCTTCATCCAGAGGGATTATCGTTCTCAGGTCGATCACCTCAACTCTTCCGCTAAAGTTCTTCACTGCTTCTTTTGCCCAGTAAACCCCCATTCCATAGGTTACGACCAATAAGGTTCTGCCTTTTTCAGTTTCATTGCGGTCTGCTTCAATGATCACTTTACCTTTTCCGAAAGGTAGGATATAGTCTTCTGCAGGCTCAATGGTTTTGGCATCTTCAGTTCCCGGGACTTTACTCCAGTATAAACCTTTATGCTCCAGCATGATCACAGGGTTTGGATCGTAATAAGCTGCTTTTAATAAGCCTTTGAAATCGGCTGCATTGCTAGGATAAGCGATTTTAATTCCTTTAATATTGGCTAAAATGCTTTCAACACTCCCACTGTGGTAAGGTCCGCCGCCGCCGTAGGCACCAATCGGTACACGGATGATATTGCTTACAGGAAATTTTCCCTGACTTAAATAACTTGATTTTGAAATTTCAGTGACCAGCTGATTGATGCCGGGATAAATGTAATCGGCAAACTGAACTTCTACGATAGGTTTTAATCCTACCGCACTCATTCCCACAGTTGATCCGATGATATATGCCTCCTGAATAGCCGTATTGAATACTCTTTTGCTTCCGAATTTTTTTCCTAAAGTCACCGTCTCTCTGAAAACGCCCCCGATTCTTTCTCCTACATCCTGTCCGTAAAGAAGGGCTTCAGGGTGTTTCCACATTAGTTCCTGAACGGCGTGGATTGCAGCATCTACCATGACAATTTTTTCTCCACCTACAGGTTCGCGGGTTCCTGTTTCCTCAGTAATCGGAGTAGGAGCAAAAACGTGCTGCATTACTGTTTCCGGTTTCGGGTCTTCTGCGTTTTTAGCTCTTTCAAAAGCTTCCTCAGCTTCCAGACGGGCTTTTTTAGTGATCTGTTTTAAAAGATCTTCATCAATTCCTGATTCAAGAAGCTGTTTTCTAAGAATCTCACCCGGATCTTTAGCTCTGTGTTTGGTTAAATCTTCTTCATCTCTGTAGAATTCTCTTCTTACTCCGGAAGTATGGTGACCTATAAGAACTGTTTTAGCGCAAACTACTAAAGGTTTTCTTTCGGTTCTTACAAAATCTACAGCCTTCTTCATGGCTTCGAAGCTTTCCACAAAATCTGTTCCGTCTACACGCATTCTGCTAAGGCCTGTAAAGCCAGCTACGAAATCATAGGCATCACATGTTCTTGCTTCTTCTTTAGTTACGGAGATTCCCCATTCATTATCCTGTACAAGGAAAATGATAGGAAGCTGGTGAAGGGCGGCAAACTGCAAAGCTTCACTTACCTCACCTTCTGTCACCGAATTATCTCCCAGACTGCACACTACAACCGGGTTGTTTTCGAAATTCTGTAAATTAAAATCCTGAATATATTTTATCCCCTGTGCAACACCTGTGGTGGGAATGGTCTGCATTCCCGTAGCTGAGCTCTGGTGAATAATTTTAGGCTTGTTCTCATCTCTGCTCGATGGATGTGAGTAATACGATCTTCCCCCTGAAAAAGGATCTTCGGCTTTTGCGAGAAGTTGCAGCATCAGTTGGTAGGGTTCAAAACCGATTCCTAGAAGAATACTTTCATCACGGTAATAAGGAGATACCCAGTCTTCTTTTTTTAACTGATAAGCTGTTGCCAGCTGGATGGCTTCATGGCCTCTTGACGTACTATGAACATATTTACAGATATTTCTGTTTTCTTCGTAGATATCTGCCATAGCTTTGGCCAGCATCATATGATTGTACGCTTTAAGCAAAATATCCTGAGAAACTTTTTCGTGAAGTGTATTTTCCATAGGAAGCAAATATACACAAAAAACAAAATACTAACAAGTGTTAGTATTTTGTGTAAATTCTATGTATTTTAAGGATTATTCCTTGATTACTTTTTTAGAGATAACATCTTTGTCTGTTCTTACTTCAATGATATAAATACCTTTGGTGTAAGTAGATAGATCTACAGATTCTTTCTCATTGTTGATGACTCCATTCTGTAATTTTTTTCCAGAAAGATCATAAATTATGAAAGTAGACTTTTTAGGGGCTTTCAATATATTAACAATGTCCTTTGTAATAGTTGGAGCTATTGCGAGACCGCTTAATGCGTTGGCTTCACCTGTTCCTAAAACAGCTTGCGTCTGGCCTGTAGCTATAATAGAGTAGTTTTGTGGAGCATTGGCGCCAGCATTGTTTTTTAAGGTTCCTTTGTTAGTAATCTCAATTCGGTAAGTTCTACCGGCAACAGGGGTATCTATAACCACTTGTTCTACATTATCTACTGTATTATCCGCCTTAGTTGCAGGGGTCATCGGAGAAGTAGCATTCAGTTTCCAAGGATAATAAATCGTATTGTTTGTTGTATCTATAATTCTTAAATCTAAATCATTTACTAATCTTGATGCTCTGTTGTTATATGCATCAGCCCACGTTAGGTTGGCAGGAATAACGTATTCAGGATCAATCCATGAAATTGTAACTTTCAACGGCTCAGTACCAGATGCTACAACATTCTTTGTGTTTGGAGTACCGCTGGTTAATGTTTCGTTATTAAATATAACAGTATTGTTAGCTTTTCCCACTAATAATTCAGCCCCTTTTTTAGCATTGATGTATCCCCATCCAAACCATGGATCTGGACCTACATTCCCCGCTTCAGAAGCTGAATGAATCATTAAGGTTTTTGCACTTGCTGCATTTAATACCTGATTTGAGAAAAGTTCTTTATTTACTTGTGTCCATAGCCCGATAACTCCGGTCACTACCGGTGCAGAATAAGAAGTTCCGCTTCCGTAGCTATATGTTGTACTGCCAACAGTATCTTCTGCTGTCGCTGCAGAGAATACATCAGTACCTGTAGTTGAAATATCCGGTTTAATTCCTCCGTCATCTCTAGGTCCTGCACTGCTGTAATCAGAATGAACAACATCAGAAGCAGTAGTATATTTAAAGTTATTGGTAGAAATTACATCCGTAGCTCCAACAACGATAATGTTTTTGGCTAAAGATCCAGGCCCGATACAATCAGCTCCATTGCTGCAGTTTGTTGTAGGAAGTGTATCTGTTGCAGCAAACTGAACTGGGAGACCATTATCATCGGTGTAATATTTAGGAAAAGCAGATGTTCCTGGATAATCAGGTCCGTAACCAAAATAATTACCGGAAGATTTTACAATAATATAAGAAGGGTTGTTATATACAATCTGATCATAGTTCTGATCATTACTGAAATATGTTCCCTGTAAATCAAAAGCGGCAGAAGGAGCATCAAAAGCACCGTTCCATACCCATGCATTGGCACCATTAACTGTTTTTACATCCCATCCAACATTACTTCCGTAAGAGTGGTTAGATAGGTTAGGCTGAGCTACAAGTATTTTTTGAAATACAGTACTAGTGGTAGTATTACCAGGTAATGTAGTCGTTGCAAATCTGTAAGAATCCATTGTAGAATTTATAGCAACTCCTTTTGTATTTCCACTAAGACCACCACCACTTACGTTTATACTTTTACCACCGATAAAACTGGCTACACCTGTTGCGTGTGCACTGTAAATTTGTGTTGTAGCTTCTTTATTAGTAATTCTTCCTGCCATATTATCGAAAGCCAGGTGAGCAGCATACACTCTACCACCGTCGAAAATTGTATACTTTATACCTTCACCATTATAAGCGTTAGTCAATCCTACAACACCACCTGCTGTATTAAGATTGTCAGCATTGGCATTCGCAACCTGTCTGCTATCTTCCTTTTGATAAAAGAAAGGCTTACCATTTGGAGTAAATCCAGCTAAATTGCTTCTTTGTTCTTCAATTTCTTTTAAAGTCTCCGAAGATCTGTCTGCTCCGTAATGCTTTGAAACATACGAGTCAAACTTTGCAGAATTCTCTTTGTTTTGTTTTTCAAACTCTCTTTTTAATCCTTCATTGTTTTGCGCACTTATTAATGTAATTGCTAAAGTGCTGACCAAAAGTAAATGTTTCTTCATAATGGTTCAGTAAAATATTAAAATTTATAGATTAGCAAATATATACTAAAATCTTTAATCGCCTTGTTTTTAGCCTGTAAAATTTTATTGTTTTGGTGAATTTTAATAGATTTATATTGATTTTTGGTGAATTTTTGTTTCTTTTTATATGTTTCATATTTTATGAATTATAAAATTGAGATTCAAAAAAGAAATTTTCCGATACCTTTTGAACCGAAATCATGATGTTCATTATTAGAAAAATTGAAGTAACTTTACATTCTCTTTTTTAAAAAAGTTAGAAATTTATATGTATTTAATTTTTGACACAGAAACAACCGGATTACCTAAAAATTTCAATGCACCGCTTTCAGATTCCGATAACTGGCCAAGAATGGTTCAGATCGCTTGGCAGGTTCATGATGATGAGGGTAATTTAATTGAAAATCAGGATTATATAATAAAACCTGAAGGGTATGATATTCCCTTCAATGCTGCAAGGATTCACGGAATTACCACAAAGATTGCGAATGAAGAAGGACGGGATCTGCAGGAAATCCTGGAAGAATTTTCTAAAGTTCTTGACAGGGTAAGAATAGTTTCCGGGCACAATGTAGAATTCGATTACAATATTGTAGGAGCGGAATTTTACAGGAAAAATTTAAAAGATAATCTTCAGGATAAACCTAAAGCCGATACAATGGTTTTGGGAACAGACTATTGTAAACTTGGCGGTGGAAGAGGAGGAAGATATAAATCCCCGAAACTGGAAGAGCTGTATGAAAAGCTTTACGGGCATAAATTTGACGAAGCACACAACGCTGCTGCCGACGTTAATGCGACTGCCAGGGTATTCTTTGAAATGATGAGGATAGGAGTAATTCCTGCTGAAGTACTGAAGATTTCAGAAGATCAGCTGAGTTACTTTAAAACTCTTTATCCGGATCCGATAAAGCCGTTTAATATTGTTATCAGAAGACAGGTTGCTGAATTTAATAATAAGAAAAAGCAGTCTGATTTTGGAAGTATAGATGAAATTGATCTCGGAAAATATTTCAATTTTAACAGTCACAGTGTTTTCTCTACATTGATGGCCACTTCAAGCATTAATGATCTGATCAAAAAAGCTTCCGATGAAAACTTTCCCGCTGTGGGCATGGTAGATATCGGAAATATGATGGGTGCTTTTAAATTTGTTTCAGCAGTAGAATCTGCCAATTCGGACCGTTCAAAAAAGTACAAAGAGTTTCTCGCCAAAAAACAGGAAGCTGAAGAAAATGGAACAGAATTTACCGAGCAGGAACCTGTTTCAACACCTCTTATTCCTGTAGTAGGTTGTGAATTTTATATTTCAGACCGATATGAGCAGAAGCAGTTTACAAAAGATGACCCGGACAGAAGAACCCAGGTAGTACTTTTGGCAAAGGATTTTAACGGCTATAAAAATCTGGCAAAACTTTCGAGTATAGGTTTTTTAAAAGGATTTTATTTTGGAGTTCCAAGGGTCAGCAGAGAGCTGATCGCGGAGTATAAGGAGGGATTAATAGCTCTTACATCCGGTATTTTAGGAGATATCCCTGATGCAATTCTTAATACCGGAGAACAAAAAGGGGAAGAACTTTTTAAATGGTGGAAAGACACTTTCGGAGATGATTTTTATGTACAGCTTCAGAATCATAAACTGCCTGAAGAAGAGCACTTAAATGAAGTTTTATTGTATCTGGCAGATAAATATAATACTAAAATCCTGGCTCAGAATGAAACTTTTTATACTCATAAAGAAGATGCGAATATCCAGGATATTGTAAGCTGTATCAAAGATGGCGAAAAATTAACTACACCTGTAGGAAAAGGCTTCGGAAAACGTAAAGGGCTTACTACAGGAGAGTATTATATGAAAAGCAGTGATGAGATAAAGGAAGCATTTCTGGCTTATCCGGATGCTTTTGAGGCTTATGACGAATTTCTTGCAAAATTCAGTCCCTATACTTTAAAAAGGGATGTTCTCCTTCCTAAGTTTGATATTCCGGAAGAGTTTATTCATGCAGAAGATGCTGTGGATGGAGGGAAAAGAGGGGAGATGGCGTATCTTACTCACTTAACGTATGAAGGAGCGAGAAAAAGGTATGCTATGACCGGAATTACAGACGAGATTAAAGAACGTCTGGACTTTGAGCTTGATGTAATTGCGAACACCGGTTATCCGGGATACTTCCTTATTGTACAGGATTTTTGTAACGAAGCCCGGAATATGGGTGTTTGGGTCGGCCCCGGAAGAGGTTCGGCAGCTGGTTCTGCAGTAGCTTATTGTATTGGAATTACCAACGTTGACCCCATCAAGTACGATCTCCTTTTTGAGAGATTCCTGAATCCGGAAAGGGTTTCGATGCCCGATATTGATATTGACTTTGACGATGAAGGGCGTGACAGAGTTATTAAGTGGGTGATTGAAAAATATGGACAGAGCCAGGTAGCCCAGATTATTACCTATTCGGTGTTGGGTGGAAAATCTGCCATTAAGGATGCCGGAAGAGTATTGGATCTGCCGATTCCCGATACGAATAATATCGCCAAACTGATCCCTGCCAGTCCCGGAATGAATATTGCCAAAGCTTTGGCTAAATATGATAAGCTGAAGCCTGAAGAGCAGATGCTGGTAGATGAGATGAGAATGGTTCTGGACAACCCGGATGATCCCCGTTTTGATGTACTGGCAAGTGCCAGGAAAATGGAAGGCTGCATCAGAAATACCGGGATTCACGCCTGTGGAGTAATCATTACTCCCGAGGATGTAAGTAATCTTGTTCCGATAACAATTGCCGCAAAAGACGCCGATATTTTGGTTTCCCAGTTTGATAACTCGGTGGCGGAAAGTGCTGGACTTCTTAAAATGGACTTCCTGGGGCTTCGAACGCTGACGATCATTAAAGATGCCATGAAGCTGGTTAAGCAAAGGCATAATGTAGATCTTGATCCGGATGAAATTCCGTTGGATGATACCAAAACTTATCAGTTATTTAAAGAAGGAAGGACGATCGGGATTTTCCAGTATGAAAGTCCGGGGATGCAAAAATACATGAGAGAGCTTAAGCCTACCGTTTTTGCCGACCTTATTGCCATGAATGCACTTTACCGGCCTGGTCCAATCAAATATATCCCGAACTTTATCAACAGAAAGCACGGAATTGAGGAAATTGTTTACGACTTACCGGAAACCGAAGAATACTTAAAAGAAACCTACGGAATTACTGTTTACCAGGAGCAGGTAATGCTTTTGTCCCAAAAGCTGGCCAACTTTACCAAAGGTGAAGCTGATACGCTGAGGAAAGCGATGGGTAAAAAGCAGATCGACGTTCTGAATAAAATGTATCCGAAATTCATTGAAGGAGGAAAGAAAAATAACCTTGATGAAGACCGTTTAAATAAAATCTGGAATGACTGGAAGGCTTTTGCCGAATATGCCTTCAATAAATCCCACTCCACCTGTTATGCTTTGATTGCCTACCATACCGCTTATCTGAAAGCCAATTATCCGGCTGAATATATGGCGAGTGTGATGAGTAATAACATTAACAATACGGACTCTATTACCATGTTTATGGAAGACTGTAAAAGTATTGGAGTTGATGTTTTAGGACCTGACGTAAATGAATCTCAGTATAAATTCTCTGTAAACGAAAAAGGGCAGATCCGTTTTGGTTTAGGAGCAATTAAAGGAATAGGGGAAGGGCCAAGTGAAGCTATCACGCGAGAAAGGGCCAATGGAAGATTCAAAAACATCTATGATTTCTTTGAAAGAATTCCTCCTTCCCAAATGAATAAAAGAGTAGCTGAAAGTTTAGTGCTTGCCGGAGCTTTTGATGAGCTCGGTTCCTATCACAGAGGGCAGTATTTTGATATTGATATGGCTGGAAAAACGAACCTGGAAAGATTGATCAGATACGGACAGAGCTTCCAGGAAAGCAAAAATGAAATGGAGCACTCTCTTTTTGCTGATTTTGCTGATGAAGTGCAGATTGAGCAGCCTAAACTGCTGCCATGTCCGGAATGGCCTAATATGCATAAGCTTAACAAAGAAAAGGAAATTATCGGTTTCTACCTTTCTGCTCATCCGCTGGATGAATTTAAATATCAGTTTCAGTTTATGCAGGGCAGGCTTTCCAAAAAGACGGTGCTTGAAAAAGACGAGGAAAAAGTGGTTCCGGATGAAGTTCCGATTTTAGAAAAAGATTCCCAGGATGAAACGGTGGATCTTATTGAGATTGTCTCGGATGATCTTTCGATAGGAGAAGAGGAAGTTATAGAAGAAGTAGTGAAAAAAGCTGAACCGAAGGGTAATTTTCTGTTTTTAAACCTTGATGAGGTAGATGCATACAAGGAGCAGGCTTTCTCCAATAAACAGGAAGAGCTTTTTGAAGAGAAAAAGAAAGATTGGAAAACGCTTCAGAAAGAAAGAGAGAACGGCGGTGGCGGAAAAGAATATACGGTAGCCGGACTGATCACTGAATATAGAGTACAGGATGGATTCAGAAGTGGCGAAAAAGTAGCTTTTGTTACATTGGAGGATTATTCGGGATCCTATTCTTTCAGGTTGGGCGACAGGGATTATATGCGTCTGAAGGAGAAATTAGAAGTTCAGAGGTTCGTTATTTTTAAAATAAAATTTGCACAGGTAAAGGATGGACGGGTTTTTGTGAATGTGACTGATGTTATCGAACTTCAGGAAGCTTTTGAAAGATTTGCAAAAAGCATTTCCCTGGTTATGGATGTCATGGATGTCCGCCCTGAAGATCTTGATTTTTTCAAAAAGGTTCTTGACCGGAATAAGGGAAATCAGAAACTTAAATTCTTTATAAAAAATATTGAAGATGATTCACAGATTGAAGTTCAATCCATGAAACATTCCGTTGATCTGAATGGAGATCTCATTAAGGAAATTCAGCTCCTTAATAAATATGAGTTTTATTTGAATTAAGAAAAGGGAAATATGAAATAGAAAAGCGGCATTTTTGTCGCTTTTTTTTATTGATTTTAAATCGTTAATTGGTGAAAAAATAAATATTTTTTTATGTTAAATCAAAATTTATCCACTATTTGGGATTTTTATTTATAATTTAATTCATTGTAAATCAGCTTTTTATATTATATTCAATTATTGATGATTTAATACTAAAATTAAATATGTATTTAGTTTTATTTAATAAAATTAATAATTTATATGTTTTGGTTTAATGTTTTATGATAATTTTTGATTTTAAGTGAAATATTGTTTACTTTTACCCTCTAATTTTATTTTTACTACGTATGAAAAAAACTTATTTTTGGCTTTTATTGGTCTGTAGTTTTGCAGCAATGAAAGCACAAACAACGTATTATTCCAAAGCCTCGGCTACGGATTTTACAAATGTGGCTTCGTGGGGAACGAATGCTGATGGGACAGGAACGTCACCTGGTTCTATTAGTAATTCTGACAATTTTGTTATTCAAAATGCTTCGGCAATGACACTTCCCGGTAGTGCTTCAGTCAGACAGCTTACTATTAATTCTGGAAGTTTAACAGTTGCAGCAAACACCCTTACGGTAAGTAAAGCGGGAACATTTGACTCTACATTAAATGTAGCTGGAGGAACATTAACTGTTTCAGGAGGTAATTTGAATGTAAATGGAAATGTGATAATAGCATCAGCAGCTACTTTTAATCAGAGTGGTGGAACGATTATAGAAGATGGGAATAATGGAGGTTCAGCAACAGGAAGTGTAGCGAGCGGAACTTCATTGTTTGTAATATCTACTACTTCTCTTAATTTTACTGGAGGTACAATTATTATTGTAGATCCCCATGTGGGAACTACAACTTCTAGTTATTCATTTAATTATTCCAATTCTACAGCAAATGTAAATGCTTCAACAGCTCATACGCTTCAATTTGGAGATGGGGTCTCAACAGATGCTACAACAAATACAGGTGGTTTTATTTACGATCCATACACAGGTTCTAACAAATTAAATACTGGAACTATAGTATTTAATACAGGTACCACAACTGGAAACCGATTTGTTACTTCTCCTTTTAGTACAGGTAATTTTGGCAATATGACTATTAGTGCAGGGAGTGAATACAGACCTTCAGGAATTAATGTGATTGGAGGTAATTTGATTAATAATGGAACATTAACAACCACTTCAACACTTACTTTTGCACTGCCTTCAGGTACATCAAGTGCTGTAAATACTGTTGCTCAGAACATTTCAGGAAGTGGTGTATTTAGAAATTCAGCAACAGCTTCAACGGCAAATTATACTTCTTTATTAATCAATAATTCAAGTGCAGGCGGAGTTACTTTTGCAGATGCCAACTCGTTACTAAGTGGCGCAAATACAGGTACTGTTTCGGGAACATTGACTTTTACCAATGGGGTTGTCAATATAGGCTCTAATACTTTTATACTGGGAGTTTCTGGTACGGCTGTAGGAACTTTAAGTTATACAGCAGGTGGTTTTGCTTCCGGTTCTACTTTTAGCAGATGGTATGGAACAACAGGATCAGGAACGACAATAGCTGCAGCAACTATACCTACAGCAGGTGCAGGTACTTATCCTTTTGTGACAGGGAATGCAGGTTCTTACAATGCCAGCCACTTTCACAGAGCTACTGCAGCATTAACTACAGCAGGTCAATTGGCTGTTAAATTTAACGGGGGAACAGGGACTTCTGCCATTACTCCGGTAACAGAAGGTTCTTTAACTTATGACAGACAAACTAATGCCAATTGGGTAGTTACGACTTCGGCTGGTTACGCATCATCTGCCAATCATAATTTTGCTATTCAAGGGCAGGGTACATACACGGCTATTAGCCCAAATGTTACATTATTAAACAATGGTGTTTTGGTAGGAACTGCTCAGGCAGGTACCAGTCAACCTATGGGAGAAAGAATAAGCATTCCTGTAGCTAATGTTGCAGGTACTTATACGCTGGGAGCTATTGCAGCAGAATTTCCAATAGAGTCTGCGCAATCCGGTCCTTGGGAAAGTACAAGTACATGGGTAGGAGGCGTAGTGCCAAGTTGTGCTAACGTAGCTATTTTATCAGGTCATACAGTAACTGTAGGTGCTTCGACAACAGCAACACCTAATAATGTTATTATTAATGCAGGAGGTACTTTATCTGCAACAGGAGGATCTATTACTGTAGGTTGCGTTAATAAAAATAATTATATTAATAACAGTGGTACTTTATCAGTATCTGGAGGAAGTTTAGTAGTCAATGGTAATATTAATAATGTATCGGGTTCTACTTTTGCCCAAACGGGTGGGAATATAAATGTGGATGGAAATGATGCTGGAGCTACAGCAACAAGTGTAGCTTCGGGTACACACATGGTAAATATAGCTACCGGAAATGTAACACTTACTGGTGGAACGATGACTGTGGTAGATCCTCATGCAGCTAATAATACTTCTTCATATGCATTCTCCTATTCTGGTGGAACTGCCATTGATAATACAGTAGGCTGGACTTTAAAGTTTGGTGACGGATCTTCTACTGATGCAGGAGGAACTACTGCAACTGCTTCAGCTGCGGGAGGATTTATTTGGAACAATGCAGGAAGCAAAATATATTTTGATAATGTAATAATAGACGGAGCTTCAGGTACAAATAGATATGTGTCAAATTCTTCTACAACGATTGGTATTAATACATTAACCATTAATGCAAATGGAGAATTCAGAATGCCAACATCTGGAATAAGTATTGCGGGTAATTTTATCAATAATGGTACATTTACGCATACAGCTTCCACTTTGAGTTTCCAAAATTTCAAAAATGCAACTGCTTCAGCTTCTACCACGCCTCAGACTATTTCAGGATCTGGTGTGTTTAGAAATAATATAGTTACAGCAAGTTCTACTGCTAATTTTAATTCAGTAACAATTAATAATAGTTCTTCAACTGGAGTAACATTTGCAGATGCAAATTCTTTATTAAGCGGAACAAATACAGGTACTGCATCAGGAACATTAACCTTGACAACAGGATTTGTCAATACAGGTTCTAATACTTTTATTTTAGGAACTTCGGCTACTTCTACCGGAACTTTATCTTATGCTGCAGGTGGTTTTAGCACGGGCAGTACTTTTGCAAGATGGTGGCCTACAACAACGGGAGGAGCATCTATTACGGCGAGTACTACATCTTCTGGAACAGGAACCGGTGTATATCCTTTTGCTACAGGTACATCTTCTGCCTTTGCTGCACGTAATTTATATTTGAATCAAACAACAGCTGCTACAACAGGTGGGAAAATTGCAGTACAATACAATGATGTCGCAGGAACAAATACTGTAAGCATTGTAGACGGAACTTATACCGTAGATACGCAAGCAAAATCCAATTGGGTTATTTCTCAATCAGGAATTACGGGAACACCGGCTTATAGCATGGCAATAAACGGACAAAATATTTATGGTGCTACTAGTGGAAACAGCAGGATAACTTTAGCATCAGCTCCAGCTTTGGGAATACACCAAACAGGAACAAGTTATGTAAATGCACAAAGAACAGCTGTACCATTGGCCAATTTGGCTGATACCTATTATTTAGGTATTGCAGCTTCGGAGATTCCTTTTGTATCTGTAGCAAATGGTAATTGGGGTGTTGCTTCTACCTGGAACAAAGGAGCGGTGCCTACTTGTACGGATGTGGTGCAAATTGCAGCTGGTACTACGGTAACGGTAAACTCAGCAAGCAATGTTTCTAAAAATGTTACTATCAATTCTGGAGGAACATTAGTAAATGCTTCAGGAGATTTAACGGTAGGTTGTACATTAAACAATAATTTCCTTACGAATAACGGAACATTGACTGTTTCAGGAGGAACATTAAATATTAATGGAAATATAGCAATTAATTCGGGTTCTAAATTTAATCAATCAGGAGGACAAATAAATGTTGATGGAAACAACGCAGGTTCAGCTACAGGAAGTGTAGCTTCTGGAACATATATTGTGAATTTTGCTCCAACTGCTAATACAGATATTAATCTTACGGGAGGGACTTTTACCATTGTAGATCCACATTATAGTACTACTGAGGCTTTTAGAGTGTCAGCTCCTACAGCGGGCGCAATTTCAGCTACAGGAACACATACATTTAAATTTGGTGATGGAATCTCTACAGATAATGGAGGAACTAATGGGTTTTATTTTTATAGTTGGGCTGGAACAGGAATTTTTAAATTTAAGAATGTTATTTTAGAGACTGTTACTGGAGGGTCAAATAGATTCTTTTTAACTAATGGTACCTATTATAATTTTGTCATTAATGGAGATTTAACTATTAACTCAGGCGCAGAATTTAGAAATCTGGGAACCAGTACATCTACTGGAGCAAGTTATTTTACGGGTAACATTATAAATAATGGAACCTTTACCACAGCAGGAGGATTAAATTTTGCAGATGCAACATCAGCTACATCAACTACACTTACCGTTTCGGCAGCGACTAATGCTCAAGCTATATCAGGAAGTGGAGTGTTTAGAAATTTAACAACTTCTCCTACAGCTAATTTAACTTCGTTAACTGTTAATAATACAAACCCAGCAGGTGTTACTTTAAATGTTCCTTTATCGATAAGTGGTACATTAACATTAACAGCAGGTTTAGTTAATACAACCAATACTAATTTATTAACATTAGGTACAGCAACAGCAGTAGGTACATTATCTGGAGGTAGTGCAACAGCTTATATTAATGGGCCTTTTGCCAGAACTATTGCTAATTCCAATACGGCTTACATTCATTATCCAGTTGGAAAGACTGCGTATGCGCCAGTTTGGTTGGCTCCGGCTACTACTGCAGTAACTAATATGAAAGCAGAAGCATTTGATACGAACTCAGGAACAGCATCTGCTGCGATCCAAAATTTATCTACGAGAAGATGGGAAGCGCCTTTAGTATCTGGGACTTTCTCAACAATTAATGTGAGATTAGGAGATAATGCAATTACAAATGTTAATTTCCCGGTAATTGCACCAACTGCAAGTGGAGTGTATGATAGCTTATTTGGTACTACAGGTACGTATGCTGCTGGTACACCAAATACCACAGAATCTACTACTGCATTGGCAATTGCTAGTTATTCAGGTTTTCTATCTTATGCGAAAATAGCTTCTGGCCTTGGTACAAGCGAAATTGTATCTAATGGAAAAGAAATAAAAGCTTATCCAAATCCATTCACGGATGTATTGAATATTTCTGATATTTCTAATGTGAAATCTATTTCCATAATAGATCTTGCTGGAAGATTAGTGAATACTATCGAAAATCCTTCATCAGCTCTTCAGTTAGGAAATCTGAAACAAGGAATGTATTTAGTAACATTAAACATGAAAGACGGATCAAAACAAACGATCAAAGCAATTAAGAAATAGAATCTTATTGGTCATATTTATAGAATAGCAGCTGAAAGGCTGCTATTTTTATGTCATATTATCTGTAGATGTTAGGTAGAATTGGCAGATGCATTTTCAGTTTTTTGCTGATGAAATTGAAAGTTGAGAATATATCATTAAAGAGACAGATTTTTAACTGTCTCTTTTTCTATTTGATAAAGTTTTAATGTATTTTTTTTATTAGATTTGTTTAAACCATAAAAAAATATTACATGAAAAAGCTTTTACTTGTGAATTTAATAACGATTGGCACATTTGCCTTTGCTCAGACCTATTGTACACCGGTATTTCCGAGCGAATGCAGTGGGGGAGATATGATCGACAGTTTTACGATTCCATCAGCAGGATTCAGCCATCTTGATACGGGATGCTCCCAAAGCTCATATGGAGACTATACGGCCCAGACAATTAACCTGAATGCAGGTCTCAATTACGCATTTTCTGTTACTCATGAATATTCCAGTCAATATGTACGTATCTGGATAGATTTTGACAATAACGGAACTTTTGATGATGCAGCCCCGGAGCTGGTAGCAACAGGAAGCAGTACGGGACCGGATGATAATTCAGTTACCAATGGCAATATAACCATTCCGGCAACAGTTACACCGGGAACTTACAGAATGAGAGTAGGCGACCGTTTTAATAATGAACCGGAGCCATGTAATACTTTAGGCTATGGAGAAGCACATGATTATACTGTAGTGATTGGTGCTGCACCGAGCTGTCTGGCACCAGGTAACTTGTCTGCGGGTACCCTGACTGCCAATTCAGCTGTTATTTCATGGGCAGCTTCTACAAGTACAGTAGGAGTAGGTTATGAATATTATTATTCCTCAACGAATACAGCTCCAACAACTACTACTGCACCATCAGGAAGTGTAGGAGCCTCGGTTTTATCTGCACCTTTATCCGCATTAACTCCTGCCACCACTTACTATGTATGGGTAAGGTCTGTATGCAGCACTTCCGATAAAAGCGCATGGTCTTTAAGTGCATCCTTTACAACTGATTGTGCTGCAATAGTTCCTACTGTTGCTTATACCAATGATTTTTCAATCTTCCCCGGAAATTGCTGGGAACAGGCTTCCGGTGGAGACCCGGCTACAGGGCCTACTGATGCAGATGAATTATGGTCTGATGGAGACTTCCTGAATGACGGAAATAATAACACTTCTGCTAAAATAAATCTTTATTACAACGAAACCAAAGCATGGCTAAAGACAGTACCTTTCAACCTTTCAGCAGGAGGATACAGAGTGAAATTCGATTATGGAGTAACAGAGTATTTAGATACCACTGCTTCCGCTATGGGATCTGATGATGTGGTTCAGTTCTTGGTTTCAAATGACGGAGGCACTACATGGACCGTTTTGCAGACATGGAATGCAGCTAATGCACCATCCAATACCTCTACTACCTATTCTTATGATCTTACATCCTATACAGGAGCCAATACTGTATTTGCATTTTATGCTTCCGAAGGTACTGTAAATGACTCTGAAGATTATGAATTCTTTGTTGATAATTTTAAAGTAGAGACTGCAACATTAGCAACATCCGAAGTTCCCAAAGCAAAAGAGGAGATTAAAGCATACCCTAATCCTTTCACTGATGTATTGAATATTTCAAAAGCAGATCTTGTAAAATCACTTTCTGTATCTGATGTTTCCGGACGACTGGTAAAAACTGTTGAAAATCCATCTTCTGCTCTTCATTTAGGGGATCTTAAACAAGGATTATATTTCATTACTTTAAACATGAAAGATGGTTCAAGGCAGATGATCAAAGCGATCAAGAAATAATAAAATAACCATATTAAACTAAAAAGACGGCAATTGCCGTCTTTTTTATATTACTGTCACTTGTTGGGTACTGGTTGTATATCTCCTGTGTTCATTTGTTCAAAGACGGCAGGGAAAAACATCACGAGTATAAAATAAATAATGATCATTAATACAACTAAAGAGAAAAGAATAATGACGAGGCTGTTAGGCTTGTTTTTCTTTTGTGGTTCCATGATTTTTTTGGTATTTGGTTAACAGATTAATATCAATACCAAATACTAAGCTAATTTCTTGCCACACTGTTTACAGTATCGTGCATCATCATCTATATCTTCATTGCCGCATTGGTCGCAGATCTTTTCCAGATTCTGTCTTTTGTTGCGCATTTCTGCCGTTACAATTCCTGTAGGAACTGCAATAATAGAATAACCTGCAAGCATTAAAATAACAGCAAAAAATTTCCCCATCGGAGTGATAGGAGAGACATCTCCATAACCAACGGTAGTTACCGTAACCACTGCCCAGTAAATAGACTGTGGAATCGTTTCAAAACCAGGTCTTCCGCCTTCCACCATAAACATCAGCGAGCCTACGATCACTGAAAAGATAATCAGGAACAAAAGGAAAATATAGATCTTTCTGGAGCTGTTCTTTAAGGCTCGGACGATAAGGTAGCCATCGTTCATAAAATCCAGAAGATTGAAGATCCTGAAAATTCTCAGCATTCTCAGCATCCTGAAGATTAAGAAATACTTGGTAACAGGAAAGAAAAAACTAAGGTAAAAAGGAACCAGTGCAAGAAAATCTATAATTCCGAAAAAGCTGAAAATATAATTTTTTTTATTCTTCACAACACTGATGCGCATCCAGTATTCAATTGTGAAAAAAATAGAAATAATCCATTCCAGGATGAGAAATGTATAGTGAAATTTTTTGTCAAGCTGAGGGACACTCTCCATCATAATAATGGCAGTGCTTATCAGGATAAGAGATAATAATGTAATGTCGAATAACTTTCCTAACCTGGTATCTGCACGGTAGATTACCCTGTAAAGAAATCTTTTCCAAAACTTATCTTCGGGAACAAGATTATGCTCTCTTTCCATTTTTAATGTTTTTCAAAATTAACAAATTATCGCTATTTTCGTAGCAAACATACAGAATAAAATGACAATACGTGAAGTGATTTCAAAAATAGAAAACCGTATTCCCCTGCAGCAGGCAGAAGATTTTGACAATGTAGGGCTGCTGTGTGGAGTTCCCGACCGAAATGTCAGCGGAATACTGGTATGCCACGATGCTCTGGAGAATGTTGTGGATGAGGCTATTCAGAAAAACTGTAACCTGATTGTATGCTTTCATCCTATTATTTTTTCCGGATTAAAATCTCTGACCGGGAAAAATTATGTCGAAAGAGCCGTATTGAAAGCGATTGAAAATAAAATTGCCATTTATGCCATTCACACGGCATTTGATAATGATTTCTTTGGAGTCAACCATGAAATCTGCAATCAGTTGGGATTAAAAGATCTCAGGATTCTTCAGCCTAAGAAAAATAATTTAAAACAGCTGAGTGTGTTTGTTCCGAAAGACTATTCGGAAAAAGTGAAAGAAGCGCTATTCACTGCAGGAGCAGGAAATATAGGTTTTTATGACGAATGCAGCTTTACTCTGAATGGAAACGGAACATTCAGGCCTGTTGAAGGTTCAAATCCGTTCTCCGGACAGCAGAACATCCGTGAAAATGCTGATGAAGATATGATCTCTGTTATTTTTGAAGATTATAAAAAAGGAAAGATCATTTCAGCAATGAAAGCTGCCCATCCCTATGAAGAAGTAGCCTATCAGGTATATCAGCTGGACAATGAAAATCAGCATTCAGGCCTGGGAATGTACGGGGAACTTGCCGAGGAAATGGATGAACAGGATTTTTTAAGAATGGTCAAAGAAAAATTTGAACTTGAAGTCATTAAACATTCCGACTTTACAAGTAAAAAAATCAGAAGGGTAGGCGTTCTTGGAGGATCCGGAGCCAGCGGAATAAAAGCTGCCTTATCACAAAAATGTGATGCTTATCTTACCGGGGATATCAAATACCATGACTATTTCCAGGCAGAATCCAGAATGTTGATCTGTGACATAGGCCATTATGAATCCGAACAATTTGTAACTCAACAATTATTTGAAATTTTGTCACAAAAATTTAGTACATTTGCAATTTCAAAATCTATTGAAAAAACAAACCCAGTAAATTATTTCATTTAAATATGGCAAAAACCAACGATATTTCAGTTGAAGAAAAATTAAGAGCTTTATACGATTTGCAGATCATTGATTCAAGATTGGATGAAATCCGAAATACTAGAGGAGAATTGCCAATTGAAGTTGAAGATCTTGAAATTGAGATCGAAGGACTTGAAAAAAGAGCTGAAAAATTTCATGCAGATATCAAAGATCAGGAAGACCAGATCAAAACAAAGCATGAAGTAATTAACCATGCAAAAACTTTAATTGAAAAGTACAAATCTCAGCAGGATAACGTAAGAAACAATAAAGAGTTTGAAGCATTAGGAAAAGAAATGGAATTCCAGGATCTGGAAATTCAGCTTGCTGAAAAAAGAATTAAAGAATTCGGAGTTAAAATTGCTCACAAAAATGAAACTTTAAGCGAACTTAACGAGAAAATCAAAGATCTGAAAAACCATTTGAAATTCAAAAAGGAAGAATTGGATGATCTTGTATCTGAAACTCAGAAAGAAGAAGAATACTTAATAGAGCAGTCTAAAGAGTATGCAAGTAAAATTGACGAAAGATTACTTTCTTCATATAACAGAATCAGAAAGAGCTCTATCAACGGACTGGCTGTTGTAGGATTAGAAAGAGGAGCACCAAAAGGGTCATTCTTTACAATCCCGCCTCAGAAGCAGATGGAAATTGCTCAGAGAAAGAAAATCATTATTGATGAGCACTCTGGAAAAATCCTTGTAGATGACGAATTGGTAATGGAAGAAAACGAAAGAATGAAATCTGTAATTAAATTCTAATTACAATTCAAAATAATAAAAATGTGCTTCAGAAATGAAGCACATTTTTTTGTTTAATATAACCAGAGATAAATATTGGCAGGCTTTAATCCCGTCACAATATAAGGATATTAAAAAGCTGCTTCATTTCTGAAACAGCTTACTGTATTTTACTCGTGATGCTCGTACATTTTATTGTACAGATCTATGAATTTCTCTTTTATTGCTTTTCTTTTAAGCTTTAAAGTAGGCGTAAGCAATCCGGTGTCGATGGCCCAGATCTCAGGGGTTAGCTCAATTTTTTTGATCTTTTCCCAGTTGCCGAGGTGCTCATTGATACCTTCCATCTCTTTTTCAATTCTTTGCTTTAATTCAGGGCTTTTTGCAATTTCTGCAGGCGTGGAACCGATATTCAGGTTGTTTCTCATGGCCCAGTTTTTAGCAAACTCAAAATCAGGCTGTACCAAAGCACACGGCATTTTTTCGCCATCTCCTACCACCATGATCTGTTCGATGAATTTTGAAGATTTTGCCTGGTTTTCAATTGTTTGAGGAGCAATGTATTTCCCGCCTGAAGTTTTAAACATTTCTTTTTTACGGTCCGTAATCTGCAAAAATCCTTCACTGTCGACATGCCCTATATCTCCTGTTTTGAAAAAACCGTCCTCCGTAAAAGCTTCTCTGGTCATTTCTTCAGCTTTAAAATAACCTTTGAAGACAGAGGGTCCTTTTACCGTAATTTCACCATCTTCCTGGATTTTTACCTGGAGATTGTCCAGCGGTCTGCCGACGGTACCGATCTTCATTTTATCAAAACTGTTTACAGAAATAACCGGTGACGTTTCAGTTAAGCCATATCCTTCTAAAATAGGGATCCCCGCATTCTGAAACATCAGGTTTAATCTTGTGGACAGAGCTGCTGAACCGGAAACCAAAGTAATGATTTCCCCACCCAGACCTTCTCTCCATTTAGAGAATACCAGTTTATCTGCAATGATTCCCTGCAATCCTGAAGGTTTGGAGATTTCTTTTTTCTTGCTGATTAAATTTAGAGCCCAGAAGAATATCTTGGATTTCAGCCCGCCGGCTGAAGAACCCGTATTATAGATCTTGTCATATACCTTTTCTACCAGTCTCGGTACAACACTCATGTAATGCGGCTTTACTTCTTTTACATTTTCACCCATTTTATCAATGCTTTCTGCGAAATAAACAGAAAAACCACTGTACTGGAAAAGATAAAAAAGCATCCTTTCAAAAATATGACAGATAGGAAGGAAGCTCAGCACCCTTGTATCTTTATAATCCAGGCTTTTTTTCTTAGGAATTCTTGGAAAAGATCCCAATACATTAGACACAATATTATGGTGGGTAAGCATTACACCTTTTGGTCTTCCCGTTGTTCCGGAAGTATAAATAATGGTGGCCAGATCTTCAGAATTAATGGCATTGGAAAGGTCTTCCACTTCAATCTGAGTAGAATCGTCCTCACCAAGATCCAGAATTTCCCTCCAGTTGGCTGCTCCGCTTATTGTGTCAAAGGTGAAAATTCCCTGTAGTGAAGGAATATTATGTTTCACCTTCATCACTTTATTTAGCAATTCTTTATCCGATACAAAACAATACTGTATTTCAGCATTATTGAATATAAATTCATAATCTTCAGCAGAAATACTTGGATAAACAGGAACGGAAACCACACCGATCTGAGACAGTCCAAAATCCATAACCGCCCATTCTGTACGGGAATTGGTGGTAATCAGAGCAATCTTGTCCCCAGGTTTTATACCCAGCTTCAAAAGCCCCCTGGATATTTTATTTCCCTGATTGATAAATTCTAGTGTTGAAGTTTTTTTCCATTCACCCTGATATTTAGTCACAAACATATCTGTTTTAGGAAATTTTTCCAAAGCATAATGTGGAATATCGAATAATCTTTTGATTGTCATGATTTTTTAAGCAATTTTTAAAGAATTTTAAATATAAGCATTTTTTTTAACTGTAGTAATCAGAATTTATCAATTGACAATTAATTGAATGCCTGCCATAATATCAGGGGCTTTCACCAGTTATTCTGCGGAAATTTGAAGCAGTCTGTCCCTTACTTCTAATTCTATTTTCAGATTTGGTTAAAAAGTGTAAATTTACGCCTATCTAATTATTATTTTTTATGGACTTTAATTTATCGGAAGAACAGCTGATGATTCAGCAGGCTGCAAGAGATTTTGCACAAAATGAACTATTACCTGAAGTTATAGAAAGAGACCGCGATCAGAAATTCCCTACAGAACAAGTAAAGAAAATGGGAGAAATGGGGCTTTTGGGAATGATGGTAGACCCTAAGTACGGAGGAGCAGGGATGGATAGCGTTTCTTACGTTTTGGCAATGGAGGAGATCGCAAAAATAGATGCTTCAGCAGCTGTGGTAATGTCCGTAAATAACTCTCTGGTATGTGCAGGTCTTGAAAAATTTGCTTCCGAAGAACAGAAAGTGAAATATCTTACTCCTCTTGCCAGTGGAAAAGTAATTGGTGCTTTTGCATTATCCGAGCCTGAAGCAGGTTCTGATGCTACTTCCCAAAAAACAACCGCAGAAGATAAAGGAGATTATTACCTTTTAAATGGTATCAAGAACTGGATCACAAACGGAGGAACAGCTTCTTATTATATCGTCATTGCACAGACAGATCCTGAGAAAAAACATAAAGGAATTAACGCTTTCATCGTTGAAAGAGGTTGGGAAGGTTTTGAAGTGGGTGTAAAAGAAGATAAATTGGGAATCAGAGGAAGTGATACACATTCTTTGATCTTCAATAACGTAAAAGTACCGAAGGAAAACAGAATCGGGGAAGACGGATTCGGATTCAATTTTGCAATGGCAGTATTGAACGGAGGAAGAATCGGTATTGCTTCTCAGGCATTAGGTATCGCTTCAGGTGCTTATGAATTGGCTTTAAAATATGCTAAAACAAGAAAAGCTTTCAAAACTGAGATCATTAATCACCAGGCGATTGCATTTAAATTAGCAGATATGGCTACACAGATTACTGCAGCAAGAATGTTATGCTTCAAAGCAGCTTGTGAGAAAGATGCAGGTAAGGATATCTCTGAAAGCGGAGCAATGGCAAAACTATATGCTTCCCAGGTGGCAATGGATACTACCATTGAAGCAGTACAGATCCATGGCGGGTACGGATACGTGAAAGAGTATCATGTAGAAAGAATGATGAGAGATGCGAAGATCACGCAGATCTATGAAGGTACTTCTGAGATTCAGAAAATTGTGATTTCCAGAAGCATCGCAAAATAAATTAATATAAAAACACACTGCTTATGAAAAAAACTTTGTGGATCAGCCTCGGGGTAGTACTTCTTCTGATAGGGGTAATAATATGGTATAAATATTATTTCGTCTTTGGAGAAGGGGTAAAGTCCGGCTATCTGAATTATGCCATGAAAAAAGGCTATGTTTTCAAAACCTATGAAGGAAAACTCATTCAGGAAGGTTTTGGAAAAGGAAAGACAGGAACCATTACAAGCTATGAATTTGAATTTTCTGTAGAAGATCCTGAAATTTTTAAACAGCTGGAAACCAACAGCGGTAAAACTTTCGATCTGCATTACAAAGAATACAACGGAGCGCTTCCATGGAGAGGAAACACAAAGTTTATCGTAGATAAAGTAGTGAATATGAAATAGCGAAAGGCTCCCATCGGGAGCCTTTCTTCTTACAAACCACTTTTTATAATATACCCTTTAACCAGGCTTAAAACATCCATGCATACTGTTGATTCATACTTATTTAAAATTACTATGAAATAACTTCTGTAACTGGCCATACAATCAACCAGGAATATTTAAATATACGAAGAACAGGTTGGCCGGGATTTGATTTTTATTAAAATAATATTAAAAATCCATCGAAAGATGGATTTTGTTTTTATTGGACATTGTTGTCCGTAGCTTTTTTGTTTTTCTTTTTGTAGAAATAATATCCAATTCCACCGATCAGAAATAAAGGCCATAGCGGGAGAATAAAAAGAAAGACAGAAGTAATTACGTCCCAGCCTGATGAAACTGCGGCCAGTGATTTTTCGCCAAAAGTTTCAGGCTCTTTTTCAAAACTCGATTTATCGGTAAGAGTTACCGTTATTGTGCATAAGGTATTTTCTGCGTAGTTATTTCCGGAAACCTGTATGCTTTTAGTTTCAATATCACCAATCTCACTCAGGTCATTCATTAAACTGTCAAAATTACGGAGAGGAACTTTGACGTCCATATAATACACCTTTTGGTTGTTTTCTTCGTAAGAAGAGTTCCTGCTGGCTGCTTCCGTAGTAGCATAAGAAAGCTCTTCACTTTTTACATAACCATTGTTTTTTACAGTTTCTTCTTTTACAAGTTCTTTTACCGTTTCTGCGTTATCAGCTTTTACAGAAAGAATACCCGTTTTTACCATTTTGTTTTTCAGCTCATAGCTGTCATTTTGGGGTTTGTCTTTGTATACGATCTTGGTTTCTTTGATCACTTTCGGAGCCGGAACATTCACAACGATCTTTTCAGTTTTTTTCTCTGCTGAATCTTTCTTTTCAATCTTCGATTCCAGTTTTGTTAAAGCGATTTTATCGGTTAAAGAATCTACCATCTTGGATGTATTTTCTATTTTCTGCTGAATTTCGCCTTTGGCATCTTCAAAATCTTTTATTCTGACATTGGCTGAATCCAGAACTTTGTCTGCGGCAGTATTGATGGAATTGACAGTTTCATTCACTGCAGCAACTGTACTGTCTGCAGCATGAATTGTATCTTCTACCTGGGATTTTGTTGCTTCTGCCTTTTTACACATAATGAACGTGCCTGATACAGCCAACAGTAATATGAACTTTTTCATAAGATTAATTTTTTGATGAAGTAAAATTAGCGGTGAACAGAGGCAGACTTTTGTAAAAGAAAAGTATTATTCTGGTAAAATCTTAAATGATTAAAAATCATTGTTTTATATTTGTTTTACAATTGTTTTACAAACTGTTTTTGATATCAGAAATATGATGACACAGATAAGCTTTCAAAAAGAAAATATTTGCTTATTATCTCATTTTAAGAGTTTTAATGATTGAAATGATAATAGAAATAAGAATTTTATGTCTGAAAATTTTTTATATTTGTTATTATGGGTTTATTTATTAAAAGTTTTCTTTTTTTGAATTTTTTCAGCTTTTTGCTGATTAACTGTGCTGATTATAAAAATATGACGCAGATGAATTATCAGAATAAAAATCAGGATAAAGTAGAATTTACTGAAATCAGAAGACTTAATCTTAAAACTGATCTGAAAGAATATACGGTCATTACTTCCACAAAAGGAATCAAAGATCTGTACATGAAACTCAATGATTCAAAATATTCCAGATCAGCCCCGATTCCTGTTTTAGAAGAAGGAGAGTACTTTTTGGTCTTAAAACCTAAACTGAAAAAAATAAAAAACGGCGATATTGAAATTGAAAAACTGGAAACGAACACTTCCATGCTTAACGTTTTTTATAAAGAAGTCGAAAATCAGGAATACGCTGACAAAAAACAATCTGATCCCATACTGATCGTGAAAATTATGGGAAGTCCTAAAAAAATTAAATTAACCATACAATAATATTATATAATGAAAAGAAAATTATTATTTCTGACAAGTCTTTTTGTTCTTTCAGGAACAGCTATGGCACAGCAGAATACCTGGAGCAGAGCCTTGCAGAAAAATGTAAAAGAAACAAGAGAAAGAGGCGTAAGAACTGTAGACTATCAATTGGTCAATCTGAATACTGACGAGCTGAAACATCAGCTTTCTCTGGCTCCGGACAGAAGTCGTCTTTCCTCAGAGAAGGGAATTTTCGTGAAGTTTCCCAATGATCAGGGAACATTTGACACTTACGAAGTATTTGAAGCATCTGTAATGCATCCGGACTTACAGTCAAGATATTCTGATATAAGATCTTATGTGGGAAAGAGGGTAGGAGATCCTGCTACCAATATCAGATTTACTTATGATCCGTATTTCGGGCTTAATGCTGTAGTAAGAGGAATAAAAGGAATGTACTATATAGATTCATATTCGCAGGATAACAAAACGTATATGGTATATGACAGAAAGAATGCAGTTTCTCAAAACCGATTCGACTGTCTGTTTAAAGGAGATTCGCCTTTAATTGATCTTGCCCCCGATATACATGGTAAAACAGTTGTAGACGGCTTAATGCGTAAATATAGATTGGCTATTACTACAACCACTGAATATACAGCCTATGCTGCCCAACAGGCCGGCGTAGGTGCCGGAACTGATGCCCAGAAAAAAGCAGCTGTACTTGCAGCAGTTAATTTAGCAGTAGCACGCCTTAATCAGGTATTTGAAAATGAAATTTCAGTATCTCTGCAACTTGTTGCTAATACGGATCTGTTGTTTTTCATTGCTTCAGATACTTTTGATGCATTGGATGCTGATCAGATGATTGACGAAAACATTACAGTGACTAATAATGCAATTGGCGTCAATAATTATGATATCGGACATCTATTTTTCCAGGCTACTCAGGGTAATGATAATGGCCTTGCTTATACTCCTGCAATTTGTGGTAGTGTGAAAGCCGGAGGTGTTACAGGTTCAGCGGCTCCTGTAGGGGACCCTTTTGTTATTGATTATGTTGCACACGAAATGGGACATCAGTTTGGTGCCAATCATACTCAGAATAATGGCTGTAACAGAAACACAGCAACATCAGTAGAGCCAGGAAGTGCAAGTTCCATCATGGGATATGCAGGTATCTGTTCTCCAAATGTACAGAATAACAGTGATGCTTATTTCCATGCCGTAAGTATTCGTGAGATGTATACAAGAATTACGGGAGCAGGAGGAAACTGTTCCGTGAATACAGCAACAGGAAATAACGAGCCGACTGCAAACGCCGGACCTGACAGAACAATTCCGATGGGGACTCCATTTGCTTTAACAGGTATAGGCTCTGATCCGGATGGCGATGCAATTACCTATAACTGGGAGCAAATTGATACGGGCGCTGCAACAATGCCTCCAAGACCAACCAATGCAATAGGCCCTATGTTCAGATCGATGTGGGCGACAACATCTCCTACAAGATATTTCCCAAGACTCTCAACAATTGTGGAAGGATATGATCCTACGATTATTACAGCAGGAAACTATAGATCGTGGGAGAAACTGTCTACAGTCGCAAGACCTTTAACTTTCTCCTTATTGGTGAGAGATAATAAACCGATTGGCGGGCAAACAGGACGTGATGATATCCAGCTTACAGTATCTACAGCTGCCGGACCATTTACAGTGACCTCTCAAAATGCAGGCGGTATAGTGTGGAATGTAGGGACACCACAGACCATTACCTGGAATGTTGCCAATACAAATGCAGCTCCGGTAAATACAGCAAATGTAATGATCCTTCTTTCCATAGATGGAGGACTCACGTTTCCTCATACGCTTGTGGCGAGCACACCAAACAACGGTTCTTACACATTCAATGTTCCGGGTGGCTTGGGAACCAGCTCAACGGCAAGAATAATGATCAAAGCGATTGATAATGTATTCTTAAATGTGAATACAACCAACTTTACGATCAATTCTACATTAGGAACCAGCGAAACTGAAAAAGCGGAAGAAGGAATAAAGATATATCCGAATCCATCAAAAGGAATCTTTACTATTGAAGCGGAAGGAGGCAATGGCATTTCGTATACGGTATATGCAATGGACGGAAAACTAGTTAATGCGACTAAAGAGGTAAAAGGAGGTAAGATTCGTGAAGAAGTTAACCTGTCTTATCTTCCTTCAGGTGTTTACATTGTTCAGGTAGATAAAGACGGTCAGAAAATTTCCAAAAAACTGATTATTAAAAAATAATACAAGTTTTTGTTATAAAAGAAACCGTTCAACATCACATTGAACGGTTTTATTTAATTTAAATCTTACTCATAACAAGCTGTTTACGGGTACATTTTTATAAAAGTGGATGGTTAGGCAACTGCTTTTGTTCTTGAACTGATCATTTCTTTTAACAATTATGTGATTTTAACGACTCATTATTATGTTTTTGGGTTGATTTAACAGTTATTTGATAATTTTTAAAAAAATATTCATAATTAGCATTTTGAATATTTACCTTTGCTTTTTAAGATTCTATAATGAAAGACATGTATTTTGTTCTTGTTTTTAATAGTGCGATCATCAATATTTGTTGATGATGAAATTATATTATTTGATATTAAAAAGATAAGCACAGTAATAAGTTTAAAAAAAGAAAAGTAATTTTACACCTCTTAATATTAAAAAAAGGAAAAACTATATGAAAAAACAATTATTTTTGATGGGGATATTTCTTATTTCCAATGTTTTTTTAGCACAAACAAGCCGACTTTGGAAGGAAGTGTCTCAAAAAAATACTTCTGAAATCTTTGAAAATAAGACCAGCATTCTTCACCCCAAAATTTATAATCTTGATTTTGATAATTTAAAGAATGTTTTAGCGAAAGCACCCAAAAGATTTGATGTTAAAGGAAAGTCTGATGTTATTGTTTCTTTTCCAAATTCTGATGGCAACCTTGAAAGTTTCAAAGTAAGAGAAAACTCAAATTTCGATCCTGAATTGGCAGCAAAATATCCGGATATTAAATCTTATGTTGGTGTAGGTGAAGATGACCCTAGTTCTACTATTTATTTCAGTATTTCACCATTGGGATTATCTTCAATGGAGATTTATGGAAACAGATCAGCGGTTTTTATCGAGCCATATACAAAAGATCTTTCAACTTATGTTGTTTATAAAAAATCAGATAAAAAAGAGAGTTTAGATAAGTTTGAATGTACTGTGCTGGATGTTGCTCAGAAAGGTCTGGATAATTCTAATCTTACCGCAAGACCCAATGCTGATGATGGAAAATTAAGAACTTTCAGATTAGCCTTATCTTGTACAGGTGAATATACAACCTATTTCGGAGGAACAGTAGCGGGTTCATTAGCAGCGATGAACAATACAATGACTCGCGTAAACGGGGTTTTTGAAAAAGATTTCTCTGCAAGAATGATCATTATTGCAAACAATAATGCTGTGATTTATACGAATGCAGCTACAGATCCTTATTCTCCATCAGCCCAAATGAATAACTGGAATGCTGAGTTACAGAATACTTTAACCGCAACGATTGGAGAAGCCAACTACGATATCGGCCATTTATTCGGAGCAACTGGAGGTGGTGGAAATGCTGGATGTATTGGTTGCGTTTGTACCAATGGATCAAAAGGAAGTGGATATACTTCGCCGGCAGATGCTATTCCATCTGGTGACAATTTTGATATTGATTATGTTGCCCATGAAATGGGACATCAGTTTGGAGGGAATCATACATTTTCTCATAATATTGAATCAGCAGGGGTAAATATGGAGCCTGGTTCAGGATCTACAATTATGGGATATGCAGGGATTACCAACCAGGATGTGCAACAACATTCAGATCCGTTTTTCCATGCTATAAGTATTCAGCAGATTACCAATAATATTAAAACAAAAACCTGCCCTGTAGTTACCAATACCGGAAATGCTATTCCTACAGCTGATGCAGGATTAGATTATATCATTCCGAAGGGCACTCCATTTGTGCTTACAGGAACGGGTACTGACGCAAATGGAGATACTCTAACCTATATTTGGGAGCAGATGGATAAAGCTGTTTCTGGACAAACCGGAGCAAATTCTGCGGCAACTGCATCAAAAGCTTCTGGTCCTACTTTCAGATCTTGGACTCCACAAGCTACTCCTATTAGATATTTTCCAACAATGACTTCAGTATTAGCTGGAAGCACGACCACTCAAGGTTCAGAAATTGCTGTAGAAGCTTTATCAAATGTTGCCAGAAACTATAACTTCAGGTTTACCACTCGTGACAATAGAGCGGGAGGTTCTGGAAACAATTCTGATGATATGGTAGTTACAGTGGATGCAACTGCGGGTCCGTTTACAGTAACTTCACAAAATGCTGCAGGGGTTGTTTGGAATGAAGGTCAGTCATATCCAATTACATGGAGTGTCGCCAATACAACAGCCGCTCCTGTAAGCACACCTAATGTAACAATTCTTTTGTCAAAAGACGGCGGTCTTACTTTCCCAATTGTTTTGGTTCAAAGTGCTCCTAATAATGGTTCTTATAATTATACCGTTCCGGGCGGTCTTGGAACAATTTCCAACAATGCCAGAATTATGGTGAAAGGTGTGAATAATATATTCTTTAATGTCAATTTACAGAACTTTACAATTAATTCATCAGTAGTAGTAACCCCAAATCCAGGGAATCCGGTAATAGTTCCTACAAGAATTTACCAGGGTCTCATGATATATCCTGTACCTTCCAATGATGGTTATGTGTATATCAAAGCAGATTTTCCTAGACAGGTTCCGCTGCGTCCTTATGTTATTAGCTACGAATTATTTTCAATGGATGGAAAACTGATTGTTCCTAAAAAGACCAAATACATATTTGATCAGGATCTGGAACAGATTAACTTGAAACATTTGCCTACTGAATCCTATATGATTCATGTTACTGTAGATGGAGAAAAAATTGTTAAGAAACTAATGATGATTCCTAAATAAATCATCCAAATAGATTGCATAAAAAAACCGTTCATCTGAACGGTTTTTGTTTTTTTATTATCAATTTAGTCGTGTTGAAATTCACTGATGAAATGCAGCTTCACATTCGGGAATTTTTCCTGCGTCATATGAATTGTGAACGAAGAATCCGCCAGGAATACAAGCTGATCATATTTATCTCTGGCAAGGAAACGCTGCTTTAATCTTGCAAATTCCTTAAACTCCTCAGATTTTTCATCCGCTTCCACCCAGCACGCTTTGTGCATGGAAAGAGGCTCATAGGTACATTTGGCACCGTATTCATGCTCCAGACGGTATTGGATAACCTCATACTGAAGTGCTCCCACAGTTCCAATGATCTTTCTGCCGTTCATTTCAAGAGTAAATAACTGGGCCACCCCTTCATCCATCAGCTGATCAATACCTTTAGCGAGCTGCTTGGCTTTAAGCGGATCGCTGTTATTGATATAACGGAAATGTTCCGGAGAGAAGCTTGGAACTCCTTTGAAACTCAGTTTTTCACCTCCTGTCAAGGTATCACCGATTCTGAAGCTTCCGGTATCATGAAGACCGACAATATCTCCAGGGAAACTTTCATCTACCACTTCTTTTTTGTCTGCGAAGAATGCATTTGGAGAAGAGAATTTCATTTTTTTGCCTTCTCTTACCAACAGATAATTTTCATTTCTTCTGAATGTTCCCGAAACAATTTTCACGAACGCAAGTCTGTCTCTGTGCTTTGGATCCATGTTCGCGTGGATCTTGAAAACGAATCCTGTAAAGTTATTTTCTTCCGGCTTTACAAGACGTATATCACTTTCTTTCGGCTGTGGCATTGGAGCAATTTCAATAAATGCATCCAATAATTCACGGACTCCAAAATTATTTAAAGCCGAACCAAAGAAAACCGGCTGTAAATCACCGTTCATATATTCTTCACGGCTGAATTCAGGGTAAACAGACTGTACAAGCTCAAGCTCATCTCTCAGGTTTTGAGCAGCTTTTTCACCGATCACCTCATCTATTGAAGGATCATTGATATCGTCAAACTTAACCGTTTCACCAACCCTTTGTTTTTTTTCTTCAAGAAACAGTTGAATATTATTTTCCCAGATATTATAAATCCCCTGGAAATCGCTTCCCATCCCGATCGGGATAGATAGCGGAACCACTCTTAGCCCCAATTTCTGTTCCACCTCATCCAGAAGATCAAATGCATCCTTACCCTCACGGTCAAGCTTATTGATGAAAACAAGCATCGGGATGTTTCTCATTCTGCAGACTTTTACCAATTTTTCAGTCTGTTCCTCAACTCCTTTTGCAACGTCGATTACGACGATCACAGAGTCTACGGCAGTTAAAGTTCTGTAAGTATCTTCAGCAAAGTCTTTGTGACCAGGTGTGTCAAGGATATTGATTTTGTGATTTTTATATTCAAAAGCCAATACGGAAGTCGCTACGGAGATTCCTCTCTGTCTTTCGATTTCCATAAAGTCGGAGGTAGCTCCTTTCTTTATTTTGTTGGATTTTACCGCACCGGCTTCCTGGATAGCACCCCCGAAAAGAAGTAATTTTTCCGTAAGGGTTGTTTTTCCGGCATCCGGGTGGGAAATGATCCCGAAAGTCTTTCTTTTTTGTATTTCTTTGATTAAGTCTGACATAGTGTATTTTGAAGTTGCAAAAATCGGGATTTTTTGCGAGGTTTCAAATAATTTGGAGAATAAGTTGTGGGATTTGGGTTTGAATGTGGGAGAGTGGAAAGGTTTTTAGAGTTTTTAGTTTCGAGTTTCGGGGTACAGGGTGCGCGTTGCGGTGACAGGATTTATACTGGATTATGAGATAGAAAACATAATGATACTTTAAATATGTTATTATAAATATTTAAACTCTAAAACACTCAACCTAAAAAAACCAACCATGAAACCCAATACTGAATCTCGCACTCCGTAATCTGCATCTCGAAACCCACACCCCGCACCAAGAATTTCCCTTTTTAGTTGCTCATGGCTTTCAAAAAAATTATCTTTGTTTTTACAAACTTACAGAGAAAAGTATGGAGAATAGCAGGTATCCGAAGTTTACCTTTACATGGATCGGCGGTCTTGTTTTACTGGCAGGATTATTTATAGGAACAATGGCTGTTTCTTTTTTCGGCAGTTTCTGGAAAATTGCTTTCAAGGAAAACCTCGAACTGAAAGACTGGTTCATGATGGTAACCAATGCAGCAGGTTTTTTAACTGCTATTGCTTTTTTCGATTTTTTCATCGTCAGACCTTCAACCGGGAAAAAACTGAACTTCAATTTTTCTACTACGAATTTCTCCACCTATCTCCTGATATTTCCTATGATGATGGGAATGATGCTGATCTCAGAATTTATCACTTCTCTTATTCCAACCACAGGCCCGTTTTGGGGAAAATATTATGAGTTTTTCTCACAGCTTATGGAGCAGCTCACCTTCGAGCCGGTTATCATGATCATTATGACGGTAATCATGGCCCCTATTTTTGAAGAGATTATTTTCAGGGGTATTATTCAGAAAGGGCTTATCAACAAAGGAGTGGACCCACGGAGAGCTATTTTTTACGCATCCATTATCTTTGGGCTGGTTCACGCAAATCCATGGCAGTTTGTAGGAGCCGTATTGCTGGGATGCGTATTGGGACTGGTTTATTATAAAACAAAATCCCTGTTGCTGCCGATGTTGCTACATGGGTTCAATAACCTGTGCTCTTCACTGTTGGTTACTTATACTAAAAGTGAAAGCTTTGCAGATGCTTTCAAAATTTCCGAATGGGTTATTCTGGCGGTTGGGATTGTACTTTTTTCTTTGTTCTGTTATCTTTTTACAAAAAAATATAAGGTGCATTACACTGAAATATAATAAAATTCGGAGATAAAATTAACCGTAAATGGTACGGAAAAACAAATTGAGCAAAAATGAATATAGATATGGAATTATTGGTTGCCACACACAACGAACACAAAAAAGAAGAAATCCAGCAGATCCTGGGAAATAGTTTTACAGTAAAAAGTCTTACCGATTATCATATTCATGAAGAGATTGTAGAAGATGGTGATTCCTTCAATGCGAACGCCCTGATTAAAGCGAAATACTGTTTTGAAAAAACCGGAATTCCCAGTTTAGGGGACGACAGTGGTCTTGCTGTTGAGGCTTTGGATGGCAGGCCCGGGATTTTTTCCGCACGCTATGCAGGAGACCATGATTTTGCTAAAAATATCGAAAAGGTTTTAAGCGAGCTGGAAGGTCAGGATAATAGAAAAGCCTATTTCATTACGGTTCTATGTTACTATGACGAAAATGGAGCGCGTTATTTTGAAGGAAAAGTTCACGGAAATTTACTCACAGAAAATAAAGGACACAAAGGCTTTGGATATGATCCTATCTTCGTTCCCGAAGGATATGACAGGACTTTTGCAGAAATGAATCCGGAAGATAAAAACAGGATAAGCCACCGCAAACAGGCACTGGATCTGTTTCTGGATTTCCTTAAAGTAAAAGAATAATTATTCTATGCTGGTTCTATTTAAACTTACATCCAAAAGATATGTTTAAATTTTCTGTCGTACATTTGTTATAATAAACTATTGATTTGAGTACTTATTTAACGATACTAGGCTTTAATTCAGCTATTCCGACCATTAATTCTTCCCCCACGGCGCAGCTGCTGGAAATGGAAGAAAGACATTTTCTGATCGATTGCGGAGAAGGAACCCAGGTACAGCTGAGAAAGGCGAAAGCGAGATTTTCAAAGATCAATCATATCTTTATATCACATCTTCACGGCGATCATTGTTTCGGACTTCCCGGTCTTATTGCCTCTTTCCGTTTGCTCGGAAGGGACAATCCTCTGCACGTTTATGGTCCGAAAGGAATCAAAAAAATGCTGGAAACCATCTTTACTATTACGGAAACGCATCGTGGTTTTGAAGTGATTTATCACGAGCTGGACAAAGACTATTCCGAAAAAATATATGAAGACAGCAGGGTAGAAGTATATACCATCCCATTGGATCACAGAATATATTGCAACGGCTATCTTTTCAAAGAAAAACCTAAAGACAGGCACCTCAATATGAAGGAAATTGCCAAATACAGCGAAATAGAAACCTGTGATTATCATAATATAAAAGCAGGAAAAGATGTTGTGCTGAGCGATGGTTATGTCCTCAAAAATGAAGTACTAACCTTAGATCCGGCACCTCCTGTTTCCTATGCTTTCTGCAGCGATACCCGGTATCTTGAATCAGTGCTCCCCATCATTAAAAATGTTACGGTTCTGTATCACGAATCCACTTTCCTTCATGACCTGAAAGAAATGGCAGACTATACCGGACATTCAACAGCTTTGGAGGCGGCAACGATAGCCCAGAAAGCTGGAGTGGAAAAATTGATCCTTGGGCATTTCTCAAACCGGTATGCAGACCTTACCGTATTTACGGATGAAGCCAGAAATGTGTTTCCCAACACCTTCCTTCCAAAAGCACTGGAAAGTGTAAAAATTTAAAAACCTGTATGCTTAATTTTGAAGAATTGAAAAGCTTTTTGAATGAAAAGGCAGACCAATACAACAGTCCCGATTTTATAGAAGATGATCCTATACAGATTCCGCACCGTTTCAGTTTAAAACAGGATGTGGAAATTGCAGGTTTTTTAGCTGCGACTATTTCCTGGGGCAACCGGAAGTCAATCATCAGGTCTGCAGATAAAATGCTTGACATTATGGGGAATTCACCTTATGATTTTGTATTGAATTATTCTGAAAAAGATCTGGATATCCTTCAGGACAAAAGTATCCACAGAACTTTTAACGGTCAGGATTTTGCATATTTCATCAGGCAGTTCAATAAGATTTATAAAGAAAATGAGAGCCTGGAAAATTTATTTAAAGTAAAGGATCAGGAAACTAATTTTCAGCACGCTATTGAAAGGTTCAGAAACAGTTTTCTGGAACCTGGGAAACACAGAAGCCACAAACATATCAGTTCGCCCTATAAAAACTCTTCCTCCAAAAGAATTATAATGTTTCTGAGGTGGATGGTGCGAAAAGACAAACATGGCGTAGATTTTGGTATTTGGGAAAATATAGATCAGAAATACCTCTCGATCCCGTTAGATGTACATACAGGAAATATTTCCAGAAAGCTCGGTCTGGTTTCCAGAACACAGAATGACTGGAAAACTGTGGAGGAACTGGATATAGCCATCAGAAAATTTGATGAAAATGATCCTGCTAAATATGATTTCGCCCTATTTGGGCTTGGAGTGACCAAAGAACTCTTATAACACTACGAAAGGATGAAAAAAGAAACTGAAAAAATAGACGCTTTAGAAAAAATTGCTAACGGTATTACCTGGTGGGTAGGCTCTATCCCGTCACTCATTGTTCATACTTTATTTTTTATCACTTCATTTCTTTTGCCGATACTCAATATTGTTGAGTTTGATAAGATGCTTCTGATCCTTACAACCGTAGTTTCTCTGGAAGCCATTTACCTGGCTATTTTTATTCAGATGTCTGTCAACAAGAGTCATGAAAAGATTGAAGATATCCAGGAAGATATTGAAGACATTCAGGAAGATATCGAAGAGATCAGCGAAGATATTGAAGAGATCAGCGAGGATATTGAGGAGATTAATGAAGACATTGAAGATATCCAGGAAGATATTGAAGAGATCAACGAAGATGAAGATGAGGAAGACCATAATGAAAGGGCCAAGAATGTCATTCTGAAAAGCAATGTCAATTCCAATAAGAATGAGATCAAGGCTTTAAAAGATATTATCAGCCAGCTTCAGACAGAAATAGATCAGCTGAAAAAGGAATAATATAACCTGAGTTCGGGTTAAGGTATTCTGTTTTTAATAAGTAAGGAAGCCGGGAGAGGGAAGTGAGTTGAGATTGAAAAACCAGTTACAAAATTTAACTTCCAGCCTGTTATCCTTAATTTTCTTATTACGAACTCAGGTTAATACAAATTATAATTGAGAATAGTTTTCAAATTAAAAGCAGACCATCCGTACAGTTGGTCTGCTTTTTTATGCTTATTTCCAGGTTTAAAATTAAATTCTACTAATTTTGTGGAATATGTAATTATAAAATAAATTTATTACTAATATAGATGTTAAATTAATTGGATTGACGAAAAAAGAGTGTTTTTTATTGTTATTTTTGTTACATTTGAACAAATAAAAATAAAATGTTCAATTATAGACTGAATAATTACTTTTTAGTTACCATGTTTCTATTGACTTCTGTTTCTGCATTTTCCCAGAAAGTGAACAGAAAGCCACAGTCCGAAAAGTTTAGCATCCAGAGTAAAAAAGCCGGTGCATTTATTGATGTAAATGTGCCTACTTATGCACCTTCTGCGTTTACCATAGATCAGCTGGTGAAAAATGTGCTGATCTCCGGAGGATCTGTCTGTGCGGCGCCCAATGTAAGCAATGTAACCATATCTCCCAATCAGCCTCCAACAGATACGGAAAGGGCATGGGGATATTTTCATAAGGGGACCACTAATTTTCCTTTTACTGATGGAGTTGTGCTTGTTTCCGGTAAAGCAAGAAGAGCAGGAAACGGGTTGGAAGCCTCTACATTAAGTGATATTGTTCCTGGAGCCGGGATGAACGATCCTGATCTGGTAGCTGCTATTAATCCACCTGATGACCTTAAAGATGTTGTGTCTCTGGAATTTGATTTCGTTCCGAACAGCAACCAGGTGAAATTTAATTATTTATTTGCCTCGGAAGAATATACAAGCGGATTCCCATGTGGTGATTTTGCAGATGGTTTTGCTCTCCTATTGAAAAAAGTAGGGGACCCAACCTATGAGAATTTAGCCGTTCTTCCCAACGGAGCAGGACCGGTAAGTGTTCTTAATATTGTGCCATTGGGGGTAGGATGTGATGGGGAAACCATTAATGAACAGTACTTCGGCGGATTGAATACTCAGAATATCGAAACCAATTTCATAGGACGAACTATACCTCTTACAGCAGTGGCCACGGTTGTTCCGGGCCAGACCTATCATTTTAAAATGGTAATGGCAGATGCAGTTGATAATAGTTATGATTCTGCAGTATTTCTGCAGGGTGGATCATTTGACATCGGAATGACTATTGTGGATGGCAACGGAAATCCTTTGGGAGAAACCCTGAATATGTGTGATAATACTCCACAAACTTTAAAAGCACAGGTATCAACCGTACCGGGAATGACCTACAAATGGTATAAAAACGGTGTAGTAATTCCTAATGCAACCAGTGCTGTATATATAGCCACTTCGCCCGGAGTATATGAAGTAAAAACTTTTGTGAGCGGAACAGAATGTCAGAAAGCAAGCATTACCATTATAGGAGGAACTTCTCCCACCGCTCAGAACGCAACACTGAAGCTTTGTGCTACTCCTACTTTGAGCACATTTAATTTAGAAGACGCAAAGCCACAGATAAGTACAACACAAGGTGCGGTATTTCGTTTTTATGCCAATCAGGCGGATGCGCAAGCTCAAAACAACAGCTTTATTACCAATCTTACCAACTACAATGGCACCGATGGACAGGTCATCTATGTAGTGGTTTCCAATGGTGCATTTTGCAGCAAAATGGTGACCCTGACGCTAAAAAGAGAAGAAACACCTGTTGCCCAGATTACTGCTCCAAGAATGAGGATCTGCGAAGGAGAATCTCTGATACTGACAGCTGCTGGAGGTGTAACCTATCAATGGGGAGATACTTCTTCTACCGGAGGAGTAAGAACAGTAAGCCCAACCCAGACCACAACCTATACCGTATATGCTATTGGAGCACAGGGCTGTAAGTCTCTGCGGCCCGCATCCATTACCATTGATGTAGTTCCGGCTATCGTATCTACACTGAAAGGAGGGCAGATCTGTGAAGGAGATATGATCCTTTTGGATGCCGGATCAGGACCGGGTTATACTTATGAGTGGAGTACAGGAGAAACCACTCAGGGCATTACTGTATCAACACCGGGTGAATATACCGTTATGATTAGTAACGGAGTATGTTTAAAAGAATTTAAGACCCAGGTAATACGTGCTGTAGTTCCCGAAATTATAAAAGTTGATTATAACGACAGCGGAACAATGGTTCTTACGGCAAGTAATCCTAGTAACGGTACACTAGAATATTCTGTAGACAATGGCTTTACTTGGCAGGCGTCCAATGTATTCTCCAATGTTCCTAAGAATACCGTAATATCCATCCGTGTCAAAGTGAAAAATACCAGCTGTGTAGGATTCCTGGAATACTTTACATTTGTTATGAAAAATGTAATTACACCAAACGGAGACAACGTAAACGATATTATTGACTTTAGCGGAGTAAGCAGTTACAAAGATTTTCAAGGTTTCGTTTTTGACCGTTACGGAAGAGAAGTGTTCAAAGCCGGCAAAACAAGGCCGTATTGGGATGGCTATTTCCAGGGCAAACGTCTCCCTACCGCATCTTACTGGTATCAGGTGACCTATCAGGATCCTGCCAGTAAACAGACGGCAGTAAAAACAGGATGGATTCTTCTTAAAAATTTAGAATAATCTTTTATATAATTTATAGAAAGGCTGGCATTTTTGTCAGCCTTTCTTATTATTTTCAAACAAAGCAAATTTATATTGCAGAATAAATAAACTTGCATTAGTGATAATGTAAATTGTGCTAAATTAAGTTTCAATCAAAAAAAATAGTATTTTTGTTTAAAATACTATAAAATGTTAAATAGGAGGATTGGAAATTTATTTTTGGCGTTATTTTTTGCATTCATCGGCAGTTTGGTTTTTGCTCAAAACACAGACAGAGCAGCGATACCTGCAAAAAAAGCTAGTGCCACCTCTTTGAAAGCAGGTGTTTTTATAGATGTAAATACACCCAATTATCCAGAGTCCGGCTACAGCATTACACAGCTGGTAAAAGACGTCTTGATTTCCGGAGGAGCATGTTCCACGTCCAATGTAAGCAACGTGACTGTTTCCCCCAATTTATCAATAAATGATCCTGGGCGAAGCTGGGGATTTTTTAATAAAGGAACTACAGCTTTTCCTTTTGCAAAAGGAATTGTTCTTTCCACAGGATACGCTGCAAAAGCAGGGAATAATTATCAGGGAATTTTAAGTGACGGCCTGAATACTTTTGGAGATACAGACCTGGCTACGGCTTTGGGAATCAATAATGGTGAACTGAGAGATGCTACCTACATAGAATTTGATTTTGTACCGGCTTCTACAGAGATTACATTCAGATACCTGTTTGCTTCCAAAGAATATGCTCCCGCATTCCAGTTTGCATGTACCAAATCAGACGGATTTGCTTTACTGTTAAAAAAAGCAACTGATCCTAACTATACCAATCTCGCAGTACTTCCCAATGGAGCAGGCCCCGTGAGTGTAACTAACATACATCCTGCAATTTCCGGGAGTTCTGGCTGTGGACCTATAAACGAACAGTATTTCGCTGGGATCAATAACCCTATTGTTGAAACTAACTTTGACGGACGTACAATTCCCTTGACCGCAAAAGCGACTGTAATTCCCGGCCAGACCTATCACTTCAAAATGGTCTTGGCGGATTTTAGTGACAGGAGTTATGACTCAGCCGTATTTCTGGAGGCAGGATCATTTGATATCGGTGTGAAAATTCTTGATCCTGCCGGAGTGCAGCTTCCTGATACAGTCTATATGTGCGACAATACACCTCAGACATTTACAGCCTCTGTTCAGGTTCCTAACGTTACCTATCAGTGGTTTTTAAATAATAACCCTATTCCTGGCCAAACCGGAGCTAGTTATACTGCTACGCAACCCGGAGTATACAGTGTTCAGGTATTCATCCAGGGAAATACATGCCCGGGAACAGGAACCATTACAGTAGTAGGAGGGACTTCCCCTACAGTACAGAATGCCACCCTGACAGCCTGTTACACTGCTGGAAATGCAACTTTTAATTTACCTTCTGCAGACGCTTCTATAAGTACAACACCCGGTGCAACATTTACATACTACTTAAACCAGGCAGATGCGCTTGCCGGAAATGCCAATACCATTCCCGGCCCTACAGCCTATTCAAGCCCGGGAGGACAAACAATATATGTTCGCGTTAAAAATGGCTTCTGTTTCAAAGTAGCTGAATTGCAGCTGGTAAAAGCGCCTCAGATGACTGCATCAATTTTGCCGCCTGCGGTATTAACCTGTGCCAGCTCTCAGACCACCTTAGATGCTTCGGCTTCCGTTTATCCTGCAGGATCTGCTTTTAACTGGACGACAACCGGTGGAAATATCGTTTCCGGAGGAAATACATTAACTCCGGTGATCAATGCCCCTGGAACCTATACTTTAACAATATCAAAAACTTATCAGCCGGGACCGGTTACCTGTACCGCTGTTGCTAATGTTACAGTTACAGGAGACAGCGCGCCACCTGTAACAGGACTTACTGCAAGTAAAACCCAAATATGTAGTGGTGAATCGGTAACTTTAACAGCATCCGGAGGCACGACCTATAACTGGACGGGACTTCCAGGGACAGGTAATACTCAGACAGTATCACCTACTACAACTACTACATACACAGTAACTGCTGTAGGCGCCAATGGATGTGTGTCTCAAAGCCCTGCCACGATTACTATTGAAGTTTCGCAGCCCATCACTGTACAGAATGCTATATTGCATAAATGTTATGCTCCTGGACTTACCTATGACCTCACCACTGCTCAGGGCCAGATTACTTCTGCAGGGGCAGGTGTTACTTTTACTTATTATATCAATCAGGCTGATGCTCTTGCAGGAAATGCTAACTTTATTGCCACGCCGACAACCTATTCGCCTCCGGGAAATCAGACTATATATGTATTGGTGAAAAACGGAGGATGTCATTATGTGGTTTCCCTTCAGTTACTGACAACAGCCGAAACAACACTTACCATTGCACCACCACAGCAAATAACCTGTACTACGCCTCAGACTACATTAAATGCTTCGGCATCTGTAGTGCCTGCCGGATCTACCATTGCATGGACAGCAGCAGGAGGTGGAAATATTGTATCAGGTGCCAATACACTTAATCCTGTAGTCAATGCAGGAGGAACCTATACACTTACCGTTACCAATGTATCCCAGCCGGGAAATTTAACCTGTACTTATACAGCAACAGTTACTGTAACGCAAAATACAACATTGCCAACAGCTACCGTTGTATCCTCTCAACCTAGAATATGCGTTGGAGAGTCAGTAACGTTAACTGCTTCAGGAGGTGCAACCTATAACTGGACGGGTCTTCCCGGAAACGGAAATACCCAGGTGGTTTCTCCGGTTGTTACTACCGTTTATGAAGTATTTGCCGTAGCAGCTAACGGATGTGTTTCCGCAACCCCGGCTACAGTTACTGTAATAGTTGGCCCACCAACAGCGGGTATATCCGCATCCAAATCAAAAATATGTGCCGGAGAGTCCGTTACCCTTACGGCTACCGGAGGAATTACCTATAACTGGGTAGGGCTTCCAGGAAACGGAAATACTCAGGTAGTTTCGCCAACCGTTACTACAGAATATTCGGTTTTTGCATTGGGAGGTAATGGCTGTAGCTCAGTACTGCCTGCAAAAATAATCATCGAAGTAGTTCCGGCTATTGTCTCTACATTAGAGGATGTATATGTATGTGCCGGAGATACGGGAGTTCTGGATGCCGGTGCTGGTACTAACTATACTTATTTATGGAGTACGGGTGCAACTACGCAGACTATTTCTACCAATGTTCCCGGAACCTATACCGTTACCATCAGTAATGGAGTATGTTCTAAAACTTTCACCGGAAAATTATTGAATCCTGATCTTCCTCAGTTTACGAATATTGTATATGATAATCATGTGCTTACCCTTACAGCAAGCAACCCTACAGGAGGTGAATTGGAATATTCAATAGACGGAGGTGTAGTATGGCAGTCGTCCAATATATTTTATAATGTTTTAAGTAATACAAATTACCATGTGATGGTAAGGGTAAAAGATGCAAATTGTAGCACCTCACTGGATTATTTCACATTTGTAATCAGTAATGCCATAACGCCTAATATGGATGGAGTAAATGATACCATAGATTTCTCAGGACTTAGAGGATATAATAATTTTGCGGCATCAGTTTTCGACCGGTATGGTGCGGAACTTTTCCGTGCAACCAAAACCGATGCTATCTGGACCGGTTCTTTAAAAGGAATGAACCTCCCGACAGGCACTTATTGGTATAAGGTACAGTGGGAAAATCCAGCCAGCAAAAAACTGGAGCAGCGATCAGGTTGGATATTGCTAAAAAACAGAAACTAATAGATAAACCTTCCATATTTGGGAGGTTTGTTTTTTTTATATTAAAAATTTTATAAAAAATATAGGATATATTTGGAAATAAATTAAATTTGTTGAAACAAAAGTATTATGCGAAGAAATCTACTATTCCTTTTATTTTTCTTAGTCGTTTCGACATTTTTATTTTCACAGACAACTGGCCCCCGAAAACCTCCTAAAGACAAGCCTGCCGGATCAGTTACCCAAAAAGCAGGCACTTTTATTGATGTGAATACTCCGGGATATGCAGAATCCGGCTATTCCATTACACAACTGGTAAAAGATGTCCTGATCTCTTCAGGAACAAACACTTGTGTAACACCTACTGTATCCAATGTGAAAATTACACCTAATCATGCCGTGACAGATGCTGACAGATCCTGGGGATATTTCCATAAAGGAACTACCAATTTTCCTTTCAAAGATGGGATTGTACTTTCTACAGGAAAAGCAAGAAGAGCAGGTAACGGACCTGAAGGAAACCTGAGTGATAATAATGGTGGTGGTACAGATTCAGATCTTGCACAGGCTATTGGATCTACCGGAACGCTGACGGATGGTGTTCTTTTGGAATTTGACTTTGTCCCTACAACATCACAGATTAAATTTAATTATATTTTGGCTTCGGAGGAGTACTCCGGCTCATTCCCATGTCAATATGCAGATGCTTTTGCCATTTTGCTTAGACCGACATCAGGAGGACCTTATCAGAATATGGCAGTGCTTCCGGGCGGTGCCGGTCCTGTAAGTATTACCAATATCCACCCACTAATTCCTGGTGGCGGCGGTTGTGCTGCGATTAATGAACAGTATTTTGCAGGATATAATACAGGCAATGTTGAAACCAATTTTGAAGGAAGAACAATTCCTCTTACTGCAACTGCGACTGTAATGGCAGGACAGGAATATCATTTTAAAATGGTTGTTGCCGATTATGCACCGGGAAGCTTTGAAGATCATGGCTGGGATTCTGCTGTATTTCTGGAAGGAGGATCATTTAATATCGGTGTAGAGCTTCTGGATCCCAGCGGTGCTACATTACCTTCCGAAATCAATGTCTGCGATAATGAACCGCAGGTGATCACAGCGTCAGTAAGTGACCCTAACTTATTATACCAATGGTACCTGAACGGAGCTCCGATACCGGGTGCCACTACCAATACGATTACGGCTGTACAGCCCGGAACATACACCATCGAAGTAAGTGTTCCTGGAAATCCTTGTCCGGGTAAAGCAAGCATAGAAATTCATGGAGGAACCACTCCGCAGGCACAGGATGCTACGCTTCTGCTGTGTTCTACGCCGGATATTACCACTTTTGACCTTACTAATGCCATGCAGTCAATAAGCCCGACGCCTGGAGCTGTGTTCAGATTCTATGTAAATCAGGCTGATGCTGTGGCTCAGAACAATAACTATATTCAGAATATTTTAAATTATAACGGTACGGATGGGCAGATTCTTTATGTTGTCGTTTCAAACGGAGGTTTCTGCAGTAAGCTTATAGAATTAAAATTACTCAAAGAAACTACGCCTAAGGCAGGTATAAAATCTTCCAGAATTAAAATATGTCCGGGAGAAACAGTAACTCTTACAGCTGATGGAGGTGTTACTTATCAGTGGATTAATTTTCCGGGTACAGGAAATACACAAACCGTAACCCTCTATCAGACCACTACATTTTCAGTTTATGCAGTGGGGACAAAAGGATGTCGTTCTTTAAATCCTGCTACCATAACCGTAGAGGTTACTCCGGAGATCACTTCACCTCTAAAAGATGTTGAAATGTGTCTTGGGGACCGTGTTACTTTAGATGCGGGTGCAGGACCTAATTATAAATATTTATGGAGCACGGGAGCTACAACGCAAACCATTACTGCTGACAGCTGGGGCGTTTATACAGTGGAGGTTGATAATGGATTCTGTAAAAAGATATTCACAGCCAAAGTAGGAGGAGCGGCCACCCCTTTCGTGACAGCAGTGAACTATGAAAGCGCTAAAAAAACAGTGACGATTATTGCGGAGAATCCTATGATGAACAATACTCCAAGTACTTTAGAATATTCCATCGATAATGGAATCACATGGCAGGAGTCTAATATTTTCACAAATCTTTTAGACAATACAAATTATACCGTATTGGTGAGAAGAGTGGGAACTCATTGTATAGGAACCTTTGATTTCTACACGCTGCAGATCAATAACATCATTACACCTAATGATGATGGTATAAATGATGTTCTGGACCTTAAAGCATTGGTTGGATTCAAAAATTTCACAGGATCTGTTTTTGACAGATATGGTGTTGAAATGTTCAGATTCTCTAAAGAAAAACCTGTATGGGACGGAACAGTGGGAGGAAAAAAACTGCCTACAGCAACTTACTGGTATAAATTTAATTTCGAATATCCTAAGTCAAAAATTCAGATGAACTGGTCCGGATGGATCATGCTTAAGAATCGGGAATAAGATATAGAAATCATGCATAAAAAAAGCCTTTCAAGTACACTTGAAAGGCTTTTTATTTTTTAATAATGGTTTTATTGATTTTGTTTCCAGAGATTGGCAAAGCCTATAAAATCCAGAACGCTGAGCTCTTCCGCTCTTTTATCTAAAAATTCGTGGGTCTTTAAAGCTTCAGGAATATTCAATACTTTCAATGAGTTTGAAAGCTTTTTTCTTCTCTGGTTAAATCCTGCTTTTACGATCTGCTTAAAAAGAACCTCATTTCCGGCCAGGCCTTCTTTAGGATTTCTTGTCAGCCGGATGACCCCTGATTTTACTTTTGGAGGCGGATTAAACACATTCTCATGAACGGTGAACAGATAAGTTACATCATAATAGGCCTGGATCAGGACAGAAAGAATACCGTAATCTTTAGTTCTGGGTACTGCAGCCGTTCTTTCTGCAACTTCTTTCTGGAACATTCCTACCATTTCAGGAATCTGCTGATAATAATCAACGATCTTAAAAAGAATCTGTGAAGAAATATTATAAGGAAAATTACCAATAATGGCAAGCTGCTCTCCATGGATAAAATGGAAATCCTGTTTCAGAAAATCCCCTACAAAAGTATTTTCTTTGATCTTTGAATAATTCTTTTTCAGGTATTCAATAGATTCTGTATCTATCTCTGCCAGATAGATGGTCTGCTCTTTTTCAAACAGATATTTGGTAAGGACGCCCATTCCGGGACCTACTTCCATGACATTTTTATAGTCTTCAAAACTAAGACCTTCCACGATTTTCCTCGCGATATTTTCATCTGTCAGAAAGTGCTGTCCAAGATGTTTTTTTGCTTTTACACTCAAAGTTTTTTATGATTTTATTAACAATGATTTTCTTTAATTGGTCCCAAATTTCGGAAGATTTTTTCTAATTTAGCCAAAAATTTTAATATTAATGGCTAAATCTGTAGATGAGTTTAATAAGAAAAGGCTTCGGTCAAGCAATATTACAGTCGTAATAAGTATCGCATTAGTGTTATTTTTGTTAGGATTAATGGGGCTTATTTTAATTAATGCCCAAAAGTATTCTGACTACATTAAAGAGCAGCTGGTAGTGAATGCTTATTTTGATGAAAACTATGATGCAAAGGATTCTGTAAAAATTGCAAAACTAGAAGAGGAAACTTTTAAAAAGGTACAGACCTTAGCTCCTGTAAAAAAAGCAACCTATATCTCGCGGGACATGGCGGCTAAAGAAGCCAAAAAAACAATGGGGATAGACAGTGATGCTCTTTTTGAGGAAAATATTTTTCCTTCATCCATCGAGGTGGCATTAAAACCCGAATACGTAGATCCGGCAAAAATTGACGGGGCGATTAAAGTGATCAAAGCCGTTCCGGGTATTGTAGATGTTAAGAACGACAGTACTTTGATGGTGGATGTTTATAACAACCTCAGCAGAATCTTGAAATGGATCCTCGGATTCTCTATTCTGTTCCTGGTGCTGGCAGTAGTGCTGATCAACAACTCGATCAGGCTCAAAATATTCTCCAAAAGATTTATCATCAAAACCATGCAGCTCGTTGGCGCAAAAAGGAGATTTATCCTTAAGCCGTTTATCATCGAAGCTATTATCCTGGGGGCTATCGGATCTGTAATAGGTCTTCTTGCACTGGGTGGAGTATGGTATTATTTTACAAGCCAGATTGGTTCAGCTTTCGTACAGGACAATAACCAGTATTTCTGGCTGATTGTTTTAGTACTTGGGGTAGGAATTTTTATTTCTGTTTTAAGCACCATTTTCGCTACATGGAGGTTCTTAAAATCAAACGTTGACGATCTATATTACTCTTAATAATGAGCAAAAAAACAAATAAATTTGCCGCTTCAGAGTTTGGCAAGGAAACCGAAGTACCACAGGAAAATACCTTTTACTTCGGACAGCAGAACTTCAGGTGGATGCTGATAGGGCTGGCTTTTATCGTAGTGGGTTTCCTGTTGATGATGGGGCCGGATGCTAATACAGTAGATGGTAAATTTGATCCCAATGCATGGAATGACGGTATTTTTTCCATCCGAAGGATCAGAATTGCACCACTGTTTATAGTAATAGGCTTTGTAATAGAAGTTTATGCTATTTTAAAAAGAAAATAATTAGAATATTCTTTATTTAAAGATTAAAGGGTTAAGGGATTTAGAAAGATTTCTAAATTTCAGAATCTTTTGATCTTTAAGTTTTTATACACACAAAATATGGATTTAATCAAAGCAATCATTATTGCTATTATTGAAGGACTTACAGAGTATCTTCCTATTTCTTCTACGGCACATATGGGATTTGCAGCGAACCTTTTGGGTCTGCAGGATGATGAATTTCTGAAAATGTTTCAGGTGTCTATTCAGTTTGGTGCTATTTTATCGGTTGTAGTGGCGTACTGGAAGAAGTTTTTTGATCTGAAAAATCTTCAGTTTTATTATAAGCTTGCTTTTGCCGTTGTTCCGGCATTGGTCCTGGGGTATTTATTTGATGATAAAATTGAAGCTGTCCTTGGAAACCAGATTGCCATATCTTCCGTGCTCGTATTGGGAGGCGTAGTTCTGCTTTTTGCAGACAAATGGTTCAAAAATCCTACCATTGATGATGAAAAGGGAATTACCATAAGAAAGGCAATCACAATAGGTTTCTGGCAGTGTCTTGCGATGATGCCGGGAACAAGCCGCAGTGCTGCTTCTATTATCGGAGGGATGTCGCAGGGACTTACCAGAAAAGCGGCAGCAGAATTTTCTTTCTTCCTGGCAGTTCCAACAATGTTGGCTGTTACTGTATATTCCGTTTTCCTGAAAACATGGGGAAAAGAAACCGGAAATCCTCAGAAAGGATATGAAATGATCATGGCATCTCAGGATCACATTATGATCTTCGTAGTAGGAAATATTGTAGCCTTTATTGTGGCGTTGATCGCTATTAAAGCATTCATCGGAGTACTCAACAAATACGGTTTCAAACCTTGGGGCTGGTACCGTATCTTTGTAGGAATTGCTCTGTTGATTTATTTCTATTTCTTTAAATAAACTATGAAAAGTAATATTTTAAAAATATTGGCTTTTTCCGGCCTCGTTGTTTCCTGTACTCCGGCACATACGCTGTTCGTGAAAAATAATACCGGAGAAAGGATAGAATTTTTCGTTGAGCTTAAAGAAAAGAATCTTGCTGAAGATCTATTGATTTGTAAAGAGCTTGTACCGGACGAAAAACTGGACCACAAACCTTTTATTGAATATTCCAAAGAAGGAAAATGCTACCGTCAGAAAATTACATCTGTGAGCAAAACCAGCTATAAATTTAATTTACCTGAAAATTATACGGTGAACATTGCTCCGAATAATTCAGTATACCCCTTTCAGAATATATATTACTTCATTGGTGATAAAAAATGTTTTGTGAATGTAGAAAACGGACCTGACTGCAAGCAGAAGGTCAATAAGCTGCCAAGCCTTGTAAGTATCACCGAAATTTTAGAATAATGACAGCTGAAGAACTGCAATCAGGATATGTGTTTTTATTGGACAAACCTTTGGACTGGACCTCTTTCCAGGCTGTCAATAAAATGAAATATAAGCTCAAAAGAGAATTTAATCTTCCCAAGAAATTTAAAATAGGCCACGCCGGAACCTTAGATCCGAGAGCAACAGGACTGCTTATTGTCTGCTGTGGGAAATTTACAAAGAAGATTCCCGAAATCCAGGACGCTCCCAAAGAATATTGGACCGAGATCAAAATAGGAGTTCAGACCGAATCCTATGACACGGAAAAACCTGAAATTCTTCACCAGGATATTGCCCACATTACAGAAGAGCAGATTAAAGAAGCTCTTGAAAAATTTGTTGGGGAAATAGAACAGAAACCTCCAGTATACTCAGCAATAAAGATAGATGGGCAAAGGGCTTATAATCTGGCCAGAGCAGGAGAGGAGGTGGAAATGAAATCCAGGAAAACGACGATTTTTTACATTAAAGATATTAAAATTGATTTTCCTTTGGTCAGTTTTATGGTAGGGTGCTCAAAAGGTACCTATATCAGAAGTCTGGCTCATGACATTGGGCAGGAGCTGGGAGTGGGAGCTTATCTTACACAGCTTAGACGCACAAAGATCGGAGATTATACGATTGAAAATGCGACTGCTGATTTTCTGAAGAATGAATACAGATTCGAAAGCTTATGATAAAAAATTTCCTCTTTCTTTTAAGCCTGTCATATACCGCTACTTGTTTTTCGCAGGAAACAGAGACTAAAAAAGTTAAAATGGATTTTTACCTCAATCCATCACTCAATATTGGCTATAATCTCCAAAACAGAGATAATCAGTTTACAGATTCACAGTATATTGAGCCAAAAAGGATTGGTAAAATAACATATGGAATATCAGCAATAGGCGGTTACAATTTTCTTCCTAACTTTGCACTCGGAACAGGATTTAAATACAGTTTTATAGAAGACAATTACCATCTGGTCTACTGGATGATCCAGCCGAAGATCATATTCAGCCCGGGTGACCGTCCTTTTTATATTGATTTAAATTATGGAAAGCAGCTTAATCATTCGGCGATTTCTGATTCCGAATTTTGGGGAGCGAGATTGGGAATCATGGTTTCCTACTCAAAAAGGCTGAGCCAGGAAGGTGGAATTACTTTTGAAGGGCATCAGCTGAATGGTAAGTCTAATGGCTTTTTCATTGGATTAAGTTACGGAATTACTATTTTCAGCAATAAAAATTATACAGGTTACGGAGAAGATTAATGGAAAAAACGCGCATCAATAAATATTTATCAGAAGTTGGCTATTGTTCAAGAAGAGCCGCTGATAAACTTTTGGAAGAAGGAAGGATAACAATTAACGGAAAGGTCCCGGAAATGGGAACCAAAGTTTCTGATGAAGATCTCGTGGAAGTAGATGGAAAACCGATCCGTGAACCGCAGGATAAGCCTATTTACATCGCTTTTAACAAGCCTGTGGGGATTGTGTGCACTACAGATACTAAACGTGAAAAAAACAATATCGTTGACTATATCAATCATCCGAAAAGAATTTTCCCGATCGGAAGACTGGATAAGCCCAGCGAAGGCCTGATTCTTTTAACCAGCGACGGAGATATCGTAAATAAAATTCTCCGGGCAAGAAATAACCACGAAAAGGAGTATATCGTACGGGTAGATAAACCAATTTCGCCCAAATTTCTTGAAAAAATGAGAAATGGAGTCCCAATCCTCGATACTGTTACCAAAAAATGTGAAGTGGAAAAGATAGATGACATGACTTTCCGTATCATCCTCACCCAGGGGCTGAACAGGCAGATCCGAAGAATGTGCGAATTCCTCGGCTATGAAGTGAAAAAGTTAAAGCGTATCCGCATCATGAACATCAAACTGGATCTCCCGGTAGGAAAATGGCGTGATCTTACAGAAGAAGAATTTAATACGCTCAACAGCCTCCTTTCTGATTCTATCAAAACAATCGACTAAGATTATATCATTAATAATAAAAAGTAAGCAGGAAAATATTTCCTGCTTACTTTTTATATCTGTTATTTTGTTAAACAAATCTGAGCTTCTATATCCCGGTAATCTATCTGAAGAAAAGTAATAGGAAAAATGCTAAAAATGTTGCTATTTGATAATATTCACACATTGGTGTAATATTTTTAGTTTGTTAGTGAAAAAATATTATATTTATAATACTAACTAATAAAACTAAAAACCATGAAATTAAAATTTAATCTAGTTTCACTTATTATTTTAATAACATTTTCTAATTGTCAAAATGATAACCATAATTCAGATCTTCCGCACGATTCTTCTTTTTACATTGACTACAGAAGCTTGAAAGGATTACCAGATGGAATAGCGGTCATTGAGCTCGATCCTGAAGCCCCGAACTTTGGACATATTAGCAGCAAACTTGAATTGGGCACTGGTGTCCTGCCTCATCATCTCTATTATAATCAGAATGCAAACAAATTATTTACCACTGCTTTAGGAGGTAAATACCTTTACCAGATAAAAACGGAAAAAGACAAAAATGGACAGCCGATATTAGTTGACGCAACACCTATCGATACAGGTGAGAATACAGTAGGCGAAAATTTGTTTTTTACCAATGATGGAAGATATTTTATGACTTTTATGGGTGGGGCAGGAGGACCAAAAGATGGAAGTATAGGTGTTTTTAATGCCAATAACAACCAACTTATCAAAACTATTAAAGCGCCGGTGCAAACCAATCCAAATCAATTTATTATGTATCCGCATGGTATTTCTGTTAATGAGGAAAAAGGAGTAATGATGGTCACCTCAACCATTCACCCGGATCTTACTACCGGAATGGGAAATACCTGTACTTTACTGGATCTGAATACCTATGAATTAAAAGAAACCTATCTGGTAGCAGACTCACAAACGGATATGTCCAGTCCTGTCGAGGTTCTGTTGCTACGTGGAAAATTTCCACAATATGCCCTTGCCACAACAATGCTGGGTGGCGACATATGGATTGCTCCATACAATGCTGCAACCAAGAAGTATGATGCTTTTAGTAAAATATTTGACGGAAGTACACAAGGATTAGGCTGGGCACTCGAGATGTACATCGATGATAACAGCAAGCTTTATGTAAGTTTTGCAGATCCCGGAAAAGTTTTGGTCTTTGATATAAGTAATCTTCCTCAGCTAAAGCTTTTAAAAACCCTTACCGCAGATAAAGGAGCACATCATATGGTTTTCTTTAAAACCAAAAAAGGAAAAGAAGTGGTAGCAGTACAAAATAACCTTTTGGATATTCCTAACTTAAATTCCGGCACCATTAGTGTCATTGAAATCCAGACAGGGAAAACATTAGGTACCGTCGATTTACGATCCAGATATGGAATACTGCCTGAATCAATTGAAGGAACCAATGGTCCCAGCAACTACATGCATCACTAAACTTAAAATGCACCCGATTAGGAATTATCCAAAAATAGCAGATTGTGTTTTGGATAGTTTTTATTGTATGGCTTCCGGTTATTTTAAATATAATTTCATTCTTTCTTCATATTCAGGCTTTAATTTTAAAAGTTTCAGAATTTTCTTATCATCCGTATACGTAGCCCGGTAGAAAATGATCTTGTCAGCAGAATATTTGAAATAGGGATGATCTTTAAGCCATTCTTCAGGAGCTTCTGTCAAAGTATATTTAGGAACATTTGAAATATCCAGCGGGGCAATGGAAATTAATTTTTGAACCAAATTTTTATCAATATTATAAGTATCTAAAATTTGTTGTTTATTGACAAAACCTCTCAGTTTTTTTCTAAAGCCGATCATGGACCCGGCACTTTTTTCGTCCAGGCCAAATTCCAGCAACTGCTTGAATGTGATGCTATTTAAATCAACTTTTGAAAAATCGGTTTCCTGTTTTTGGATAAGACTTGTATTTGTATTGAGTTTAATATAAGGACTTAGTTCCTGGAACTTTTCCGGAGAAATAACAAAGCATTTCTTTATGTCTTCAAGAGATTTGAAGACTCCTCTGAGATTTCTGTCCCTGTAATTGATAATTGTATTGGCCTGCTTTTCAGAAAACCCTAAACCTTTCCATCCGTCCAGATCTAACGTGTTGGGATCAAATGAATGATACTGAATAGTAGATTTTATGGCGTACGGATTAGCGGATTTTCTAAAATGATCAGGTGTTTTTACCGGCAGCAGCAAATAAGGCTCAAGCATGCTGTAATTTTCTGAGGAGATGATAAAGCATTCTTTGAATTTTTCCTTGCTTACGAAACTTCCGCCCAAGTAATTCCTGTATTTTAAGATAGCTTCAGCCTGCTTTTCACTGAAACCCATCTTCATCCATTCTGAGGCAGAAAGCCCATCCGGATTGAACTTTTTAGAAACGGAAATTTCTTTCTTTTCATTATTTTTAAACGTTTCAAAGTGATGGTCTTTGCCATTTTCAGGAAGCTGGATGAAAGATTCGAGCTCTGTGAATTTTTCTTCAGAAATTGCATAGCATTTTTTGAGCTGTTCTTTTGACGTAAACTCACCTCCTACAATTTTTTTGTAGTTAAGAATCGTAGAGACCTGCTTTTCAGAAAAACCTAAATGCATCCATTGTTTTGCATCAAGGTCATTAGGATCAAAATCAGTCAGGCTGAGAGCGGCAGAACTTTCCGTAATAAATTTTACTTCAGGAAAATCTTCTTTTTCCCGGCTGGTATATTTTTGAAAAGCCAGCAGGACGATCAGCAGCATTCCCATGAATGCCAGTTTCTGGTAATAGTTTTTTCTCATCATAAAGTAAACTTATCAATAAAAATAAGTTGAAGCAATGAGGAGATACAAAAAGGATAGTTTTGTACAATAAATTCATTTAAATGATTTTTAAATTACATCTGTGTACATAGTTGTATAGAATTATTTGAAGAAATATCGGTAGAAATATTTTGTGAATATCTCTAAAATGATGTAAAATAAAGCATTGATATATACCTATTTATACTCAGTGAGACTAAAAACTTTATAATAATGAGTAGTATGATAAAGATGGAATGATTTTAATATGGAATAATGTATAGAATTTTAACTACAAATTTTACAGATTTGTACAAGTGATTACACACAAATATTAACAATTTGAATAAAGTTTAACATACATATTCGTACAAATTTGTGAAGTCTGTAGCAAATAAAATTTACTTCTTTAAAAAACGATAGCATAAAATTATTCAGAATCCCTGTCCGCCAGGGAAGCTTTCAGTTTCTGAAGCTCAGCTTTTATAAATTCAAGGCGGTCAATGATGGTAACTGTTTCAGAAATTTTACTGTTGGTCGTCAGAGCAATCCTTGCTCCATCCAGTGTATAGCCTTTTTCCTTTACCAGATGGTAGATCATCTGCAGGTTCTTGATATCTTCAGGAGTAAAATAGCGGTTACCTTTCTTATTCTTTTTAGGCTTGATAATAGGGAATTCCTGCTCCCAATAACGTATTAATGAAGTATTTACATCAAAAGCTTTTGCAACCTCTCCAATGGAATAATACAGTTTGTCAGGTAAATTTATTTTCATTTTACGAATCCTAAAAGCCAAAGATAAAAATTTTTTAACCTCGTATGCAAATTATACAGCCTCTATTGTGTCTTCCAGAAGATATCAAAATTTCCGGATAAAGAATTGATGAGAGCCTGTCTTTTTATGAGGCTTGTGTTTTTTCTCTTTTTACACTACTTTTATACAATAACTACGCCCCGCATATTATCAGCAATGAATTCAATCTCCGTTCTTCATATTGACCTTTTCCAGTCCGGCAGGAATACTTCCCACTTTTATTTCAATACCATGAAAGAGCATCTGGTAGTAGGGCACCGGCATATTGAAAAGCCGCACCGGCATGATTTCTATGCTGCTGTTCTTTTTACCCGCGGACAGGGAGTTCATGAAATTGATTTTCAAAAATATGATGTGTCAGAGGGAAGCCTTTTCTTTCTTTCCCCCGGGCAGATCCACAGCTGGGAACTTTCAGAAGATATCGACGGATATATTTTCTTTTGTTCGCAGGAGTTTTACGAAATGCATTATGTGAACCAGAAATTAAGAAACTTTCCGTTTTTCGGTTCCGTATCTTTCCCCAGAAAGCTGCAGCTGGAATCTGATGAACTGATGAAAAATAAGATCCTGTTTCAGGAGCTAGCGAGAGAGCACCAGTCCCAGAGTCTGATGAAAGAAGGATTGATCCTTTCATTAATGTCTCATATTTTCATTAATTCAGCCAGGCTGTTTTCAAAAGAAATTGACAACCTTTCTTCTTCGCCGAGTCTTTCTTATTTCAAACATTATCAGGATTTTGAAAACCTGATCGAGCAGCATTTTACAAGTCAGAAATCTATATCCCATTATGCTTCGTTGTTAGGAATTACGCCAAAGCACCTGAACCGGATTGCACAAACTGTTGTTCAGAAAACAGCAACCGATGTTATTACAGAAAGAGTAGTGCTGGAAGCTAAAAGGATGCTGATGTACCTTGATGAAGGCCTTGTGGAAATTGCTTTCCGGCTTGGTTATGAAGAATATTCCTACTTTGTAAGAGTATTCCGGAAAAGCTCCGGAATGACTCCTACTCAGTTTATGAGAAAATACAAGGTTTAAAAATTTTAAATTTAAAAAAGGGAGATGGAAGACCGAAGCTGGAAGTTAATAAATGTCTTATATTTCACATCCTCTCTAGTCTAAAATCTAATCTTCATTTTTGATTCTTGATTCTTGATTCTTGGTTCTTGGTTCTTGATTCTTGGTTCTTGTCAATTGTCTCTCCTTTACAACAAAAGCTTAAACGGCCCTTCAAATGTCGTCTCAAAAGAATCCAACATTTCTCCTTTTTCATCAAAAACACCGATCACCATATTCTGTTTGGAAAACTTAATATCTTCTTCGGGAAAGGTAATATTGATATTTCCTTTCAGGATCTCATCCCCTTTCAGAATGATCTTTTCAGAACCGAAATAAGTGATCTCTGCATGAGCAGGAGTCATTACTTTAATAGTAAGAATCTTCTTCTCATTGGATTTATTTAAAAGCGTATAGATAAAAGTATTGGTGATCTTACCATCTTTAATAAAGAATGTGGAACCTGCAGGCTTAATGAATTTGGCTTCCATAGATCCTCGGTCATACATTAAGAATCCTAAAAATCCGATCAGCAGGGCCAGGAATATAGTGGTAGCCTTCATTCTGGATGTAAACCTGAACGTTTCCCGGTTTTCTATTTCTGCTTCCGTAGCATAGCGGATCAATCCTTTTGGAAGTCCAACTTTATCCATTACTTCATCACAGGCATCGATGCAGGCTGTACAGTTTACACATTCCAGCTGCTGCCCGTTTCTGATGTCAATACCTGTGGGACACACTACAACACACTGATGGCAGTCGATGCAGTCTCCTTTTCCGGTGGCTTTCCGGTCTTCATTGTTTCTCCATTTCGAACGGTTTTCACCTCTTTTGAAATCATAGTAAACATTAATGGTCTGCTTATCGATCAATACGCCTTGGAGCCTTCCGTACGGGCATACCAAAGTACAGACCTGCTCGCGGAGCCATGCGAAAACAAAGTAAAATGTCATCGTGAAAAATATCATCACAAGGAATTTCATGGAATGGACTTCAGGTCCTTCCTTCATAATCCGGAACACTTCTTCATAGCCTACAATGTACATGAACATAAAATGAGCAATGATCAGTGAAATTAATGCAAAAACAAACCATTTCAGAACTCTTTTTCTGATTTTTTCAGCATTCCATTCCTGTCTGTCAAGCTTCATCTGCTTATTTCTGTCACCTTCTATCAGGTATTCAATCTTCCGGAAGACCATTTCCATGAAAAGTGTCTGTGGACACAGCCATCCACAAAATATTCTTCCGAAAACGATTGTAAACAGCATGACGAAAATCACGGAGGTTACCGCTCCCAACGCAAGAATGAAGAAATCCTGCAGATAAAAAGGTTGTCCGAGGATAAAAAACCGCCTGTCGATTACATTAATCAGAAGAAAAGGATTACCATTGATCTTCACAAATGGCAGCCCGAAAAATATAGCCAACATGGCAAAGCTTGCATAATTTCTGTAGTTCGTATATTTTCCTTTTGGTTTTCGCGGAAAGACCCATTTTCTTTTTCCCGTTTCATCCATGGTTCCCACCGAATTTCTAAATGTTTTATTTTCAAATTCTACAAATTTGTCGCTGCCTGATTCTGCACTCATTGCGGTACTTTATTAAGTTAAAAAAGTATTAAGGTGATATTTTGAGGCCGGATCAAACTTTTTTTCAGTCAGTTTTTAAGAGGAAAATTTATTGATCTTACCGTAACAAAGGTCCGGATAAAACTATTTTTCAACTAATACCATCTGCTTCAAAAATAGGATAATTAAGACATTTTAGATTTATAATTTATTGTATCAAAATGAGTAAATATATTTGAATGTTGTAGCTGATATTGTAACTTGCAGTCTTTAAATAAATGAAGAATGAAAAAGATAGGTCGCATAGGGCTAATTGGTTTGGTTTTCGCATTGGTAAACTGTCAATCAGTAAATTACAACACAATGTTTTATGAAGGAGTACAGCCGGAGAAGATTTCGGATCAGTTCAGTTTTACAGAAGGACCGTCTTCGGATCAACATGGGAATGTTTATTTCACTGACCAGCCCAACGACAAAATCTATTATTGGGACTGGAAAACCAATAAGATCATAGAGTTTTTAGGAAAAACAGGCAGGGCAAACGGGACTCATTTCGATAAGGATGGAAATCTTATCACCTGTTCCGATGATCAGGGCGAAATCTGGAAAATTTCAAAAGATAAAAAAATAGAAGTGGTCCTGAAAGGTTTCCAGGGAAAAAGGCTGAACGGACCTAATGATATCTGGAATGATTTATCAGGCGGGATGTATTTTACAGATCCCTTATACGAAAGGGATTACTGGGTAGATTTTAAGAAGGAAATTCCTCATAAAAGCCTTTATTACAGATCCAAAGAAGGAAAAACAGTTAAGCTCGAAACTTTTGTGCAGCCCAACGGAATTGTTGGAAGTGAAAAGTTTAAAAAGCTTTATGTTTCAGATATTGATGCCGGGAAAACTTACGTTTATGATATTCTGGGTGAAGGACAGCTTTCTGAGAAAAGGCTGTTCTGCGAAATGGGCTCAGACGGTATGACGCTGGATAAACACGGAAACCTTTATTTAACGGGAAAAGGAGTCCATATTTTCAGCCGTCACGGGAAAAAACTTTATCATATTCCTATTGAAGAAGACTGGACGTCCAATGTAACCTTTGGAGGGGAAAATAATGATATTCTGTTTATTACGGCTTCAAAATCTGTTTACAAGCTGCCAACTAAGGTGAAAGGGGTGAAGTAAGATCATTACATATTACAAAATAGTTGATGAAAAAGGGAGATTTCATCAGCTATTTTTTATTTATAGCCTATAAAACAAGGTTGTATCTTAGCGATAATTTTGGACTTGGAAAAATTAATATTTTTTGAAGCGACTAGCTTAGTAGAATCAATGCCAATTGATTCTGTCTTTGCAAACTTAAAGATATACAGTATTGAAATGAATCTTTGCGTTAAAAAGTGGACTTATATTTTAACGCAAAGTTTTATATATTGAGGTGTTGAGTTTTGAGACAACCAAGAATGCAACTACGTTGCTGATGAAGGAGAATGAGTAAAATACATTTAATTTTCTGAAGTTTCAGATAACTGCAGTATTGACAGCTTAATCAGTTATCTGGTCAATTTCACCGGTCATGAATATAACAGCGTTGCTTCTGATTATTGTTTGATCTCCTTTTAATTCTACCTCCATGCTTCCTGTACGTTCAGAGCATTGGAAAGCTTTGAGGATCTTTTTATCAAGCTTCAAAGACCAGTATTTGCATAAAAAGCTTTGTACGCCTCCTGTCACGGGATCTTCATTGGAACCTGACCATGGCCAGAAGTAACGGTATTCAAAGTCATAACCGGTTTTTGCAGACCGTGCAGTTACCAGAACCCCGCTGATTGTTGTTTTGATCTGCTTTAATGTGGCAAAATCCGGGCTTAGTTCTTTCAGCTGTTTACTGCTTTCTATTTCCACCATCAGGATATTGTGGTCTTTATTATATTCACAATTGATAATGTCCTGTATCCCGATGGCATCTTTTAAATCATCAAGAAACGGAGATTTCTCGGTTTCATGTACAGGAAACACCATTTCAATCTGGTTATTGTTCTTTCTCAGTTCAAGAATATGCCCGAACTGGGTTTTGAATGTTAAGGTATCAAGATCCGGATATTCCGAAAACAAAACTTTCGCAGAAGCCATCGTAGCATGCCCGCATAACGGAATTTCAGTAACCGGAGAAAAGTAACGGATAGAAAAATCGGCAGCTCCTTTTTGAATGACGAATGCTGATTCCGAAAAGCCGAATTCTTTAGCTATCTGAATCATGCTTTCTTCGGGAATAGCCTCTTTTAAAATACACACAGCTGCAGGATTTCCTCTAAATAATTTATCGGTAAAAGCGTCTGCAATGAATGTTTTAATTTTCATATCTGAATTTTGTTTAATTTGATGTTCTTTAATTAATAGGCAATTTCCATTTTTACTTTCTTGCCTTTCAGTTTTTCATTGCTTAATTTTTTCAGAACAAAGTTCACTTTATTTCTGGAAACCGCCACATAAGAGGTTGTGTCTTTCACTTCAATGATGCCGATATCTTCTTTCTGGAGTTCACCTTTTTTAATGAGATACCCTACAATGTCCACTTTATTCACTTTATCTTTTTTTCCGGCACTGATATAAATGGTCTGGAAAGGAGTTTTCTCCGGAACCTTATTAAAACCGGTTACAGTCTCTTCCGGTGTATTGTTTTTAATGAACGGGAAATTTTCATCTTCGGTCATGATCAGGTAAGCAAAACCTTTGGCATTCATTCTTGCCGTACGGCCGTTTCTGTGGATGAAAGCATCTTCCTTCGGAGGAAGCTGGTAATGAACAATAGATTCCACTTCAGGAACATCAAGGCCGCGGGACGCCAGATCTGTGGTGATTAAAATTCTTGCGGAATCATTTCTGAACTTCAAAAGGGCACGTTCCCTTTCATCCTGCTCCATACCGCCATGGAATGTTTCCCTGTCAATTCCTTTCTCTCTTAAAAGTTCAGAAATACGGTCTACAGCTTCACGGTGATTGCAGAAGATCAGTGTTCTTTTGTTCCCGATCTTGCATATTAAATTAAAAAGAGTATCCAGTTTTTCTTCAGAAATAGTCATTACTTTTCGTAGCTGGATATCCGGTTTTACTTCGCTTAATTTTAGAAAATCTATGATCTTTTCATTTTTTAAACCGGTAAACTTCGGAATTTCATCCATTGCTGTGGCGGAAGTAAGAATTCTTTGTGAAAGACCTTTCAGCGAACCTGAAATATATTCCATATCTTCATGAAAGCCCAGCTCCAGAGCTTTGTCAAATTCATCCAGAACTAAAGTCTGGATTGTTTTAGGGTCAAAATTATTGTTCCTTAAATGATAAGTGACCCTTCCCGGAGTTCCGATGAGAACTGCCGGAGCTTCAATTAAATTATTGACTTCAATTTTTTTATCATGACCGCCGTAGCAAACCGAAACCTTAAAATCTGTTCCCATCGATTTAAAAACCTGCTCAATCTGCAGAGCCAGTTCTCTTGCCGGAACTAAAATCAATGCCTGAATTCCTGAAGTATCTTTTTTAAGATTTCTAAGAACAGGAAATAAAAAAGCAAGTGTTTTTCCTGAGCCTGTAGGGGAGAGCAAAACAACATCCGTATTGTTTTCCGTAGTTTTATAGGTAGATTTCTGCATCTGATTCATATCCTGAATCTGCAGCTTTTGATAAATTGAGTCTAATTCCATTTTGCAAAGGTAATTGATTTTGTTTTTTATGAAAATTCCATTTACTGTTTATTTAGATTATGGATTCCCGTAATGGTGTAGCAGGTAGAGATTATACATTTGAGGTAATTAAAAATAATAATCAACAAAATGAAACTATACCAAACCCTAGAATCTCAGCTTAAAAAAGAACCGAATTATGTCTCCGATAATGATGAAGTCAAAAAATGGGTAGTGCTCAACAAAGCACAAAATTTTGATGAAGAACTCATTGAATTATTATTGGGTGATTCAGATTTGAAAGAAAAATTTTTCATCAAAATAAAAGATGTTTTGATATTCAATCAAAATCTTTTCATACAGTTTCTTGAACAGAAAAACTATCTCAATGATAGTTACACTCAGTTTAAGAATAAAATTGGTTTGTCAGTTGATGGCAAATATCTGAAGCAACGTAACGAAGTAGCTTTGGTCTGGCCGTTCAAAGACTGTGTTTTGGAAGGCGGACAAAGCCGTGAAGAAGATAAAAGAGACGAAATTTTCTTTAATGAAACTTTAGCGCAGGACGAAATAACTCAATTACTTGATTCCAAAGTACTAACAAATGCTAAAAAGTTTGATCAAGAGGGTGAAAAAGATTTTGACCAATTCAATCGCAATGAAAACGGAACAATTACCGACAACCTTATTATCAAAGGAAATAATCTTCTGGCATTGCATTCTCTAAAGAAAGAATTTGCCGGAAAAGTGAAGCTGATTTATATTGATCCGCCTTATAATACAGGAAGTGATGGATTTAAATATAATGATAGTTTTAACCATTCGACTTGGCTAACTTTTATGAGGAATCGACTTGAAGTAGCTAAAAACTTATTGAGAAACGATGGTGTAATATTGATTCAATGTGATCATCATGAAATGGGCTATTTAAATATTCTTTTAGATGAGACTTTTGGAAATGAAAATAAAATACAACAAATAGCGGTAAAAGTTGCATCTGCTTCTGGATTTAAAGCCGTTAATCCAGGACCAATTGATGTGTTGGAAAACATTCTTTTTTATGCAAAAAACAAAAAGATTGTACAATTTAAAAAAAATTATGTTGTAACGGGATATCATAAAAATTATAATCAATATTTGGATAATACTAGCTCAAAAGTTGAAGATTGGAGGTTAGTTCCAATTAAAGAAAAAGTTATACAAGAAAGTGGTTGTAATAATGAAAAAGAATTAAAGGACAAGCTTGGTAATGCTTATTCTACTTCTTTACAGCAAATGATAGAAGATTATGCTTACAAGAATGCAAAAAATATTGTCAGCATTAGAGACTTGCATAAACCAACTCATCAAGTAAAAATTTTACAAGAAAAATCTAAAATAGACAGAAATAAAATATTTGTTTATGATAAACAAGATGGAGATAAAACTTATATAATAAATGGAGGAGCACTAGCTTTTTACTCTACAAAAATTAGAGAAATTGATGGCGAAATGCAAATTACAGAACAGTTAACTAATTTCTGGAATCATATTTCTTGGGCGGGTATTGCAAATGAAGGTGGTGTGAAATTAAAAAATGGGAAAAAACCTGAAAAGCTGCTTAAGCAAATATTAGAACTTAATACGGATGAAAATGACATCGTTTTAGATTACCATTTAGGAAGCGGTACAACAGCAGCTGTTGCTCACAAGATGAAACGACAATACATTGGGATTGAACAATTAAATTATGGCGAAAATGACAGTGTTATTAGATTACAAAATGTAATTAATGGTGATAGAACAGGCATTTCCAAGTCCGTAAACTGGCAAGGCGGCGGTTCATTCATTTACCTCGAGCTCAAAAAATACAACCAAACTTTCATCGAAAAAATAGAAGAAGCAGAAAATTCTGAAAGTCTTCTGCAAATTTGGGAAGAAATGAAAACCAAATCTTTTCTTAATTACAATGTTGATCTCAAAAAACAGGAAGAACATTTCGAAGATTTTAAAGCTTTACATCTGAATGAACAAAAACAGCTTCTTTGTGAATTGCTCAACAAAAATCAACTGTATGTAAATCTGTCTTCACTTAACGACGAAAATTTTGAGTGTACACCGGAAGAAAAGAAAGTAACAAAAGATTTTTACCAAATAAAAAAATAACAAATGGCATTTTTATACGATACACTTTTACAGGAATTCGGAAAAAGAGCCATTTCTCAGGTTCCAGTTCCAACACAAATTTCAGATAATTTGAAATTTAGCCAAAGAGCTTATCAGCAGGAAGCATTTCAGCGTTTTATTCTTTGCCACTCAGAAAATTTTGCTGGAAAACCGCATAAACCGCTTCATCTCCTGTACAATATGGCCACAGGAAGTGGTAAAACTTTGGTAATGGCGGGTTTAATGCTTCATTTGTATGAAAAAGGATACCGTAATTTCCTGTTTTTTGTAAACAGTAATAATATCATCCAGAAAACCAGAGACAATTTTCTTAATCCTCAAACTTCTAAATATTTGTTTGGCAATAAAATTGTCATCAGCGGAAAAGAAATCTTACTGAAGCAGATTGATAACTTTGATGAAGCCGATGATGAGAATATCAATATCAAATTTACGACTATTCAGCAGCTGCATATTGATTTGAACAATACCAAAGAAAACAGTATTACCTACGAAGATTTTACAGATAAAAAAGTAGTGATGATTGCTGATGAAGCCCATCATTTAAGCAGTGGTACAAAAAACGGAAACCTCTTCGGAAGCTGGGAGGAAACAGTTTTGAAAATCCTTCATCAGAATTTTGACAATATCCTTCTGGAATTTACTGCAACTCTGGATTATGACAGCCGGGAAATTATCAATAAGTATAAGGATAAAGTCATTTATAAATATGATCTTTCGCAGTTCAGAACAGATAAATTTTCTAAAGAAATCAATCTTGTACGTTCATTGTATGACGAGAAAGAGCGTATAATTCAGGCTTTGATTCTTAATTTGTACCGTCAGGAATTGGCAACGATTCATCATATTAATTTAAAACCTGTTATTCTTTTTAAAGCAAAGAAAACCATTAGAGAATCCGAACAAAACAAAGAAAATTTTCACAAACTGATTGAAGATTTATCTGAAACAATGGTGGAGAAAATTAAAAAAACCTCTACGGTTTCCGTTGTTCAAAAAGCTTTTCAGTTTTTTGAAGCCAAAAATATCTCATTGAATGAGATTTTGAAACGGATTCATGCCAATTTCCGCACAGAAAATTGTCTGAGTGCCAATAATGATTCGGAAGCAGAGAAAAATCAGATTTTACTCAATACCTTAGAAGATGAAAACAACCCGATTCGTGCGGTATTTGCTGTTCAAAAATTGAATGAAGGTTGGGATGTTCTCAATTTATTTGATATCGTAAGATTATATGAAGACCGTGACGGAAAGGACGGAAATCCGGGTAAAACCACCCTGTCGGAAGCACAGCTGATCGGTCGTGGAGCAAGATATTATCCTTTTGCACTGGAAGTTGGAGAGGATAAATTTGTCCGGAAATATGATGATGATATTACCAACGATTTGAAAATTTTAGAAGAATTATATTATCACACTAAAGAAGACAGCCGCTATATTTCGGAACTTAAAAAAGCGTTGGTAGAAACCGGAATTTATGAAGATGAAGCGAATCTCGAAACCAAAAAACTTACTTTAAAACCTATATTTAAGGATTCCGAACTCTATAAAAAAGGCTATGTTTTTGCTAATAAGAAACTGCCAAAAAATTTTGACAGAGTAAAATCAATTGTTGATTTGGGGATAACTAAAACCAACTACCGGCATCAGCTCTCCTCAGGTGGTGGAAGGGTTTCCGGTGTATTTTCTGAGCTGGAAAGTTCCGTCACTTTTGATGAAGCTGTAAAGTCTGAAGATGTAAGGATTGCAGATATTCAGAAACACATTGTCAGATATGCTTTGAGCCAGAATCCGTTTTTTTATTTTGATAATCTTTCGCATTACTTTCCTAATATTCCGTCGCTTTCAGCCTTCATTGAAGAGAAAGAGTATCTGGGCGATCTGGAAATAACCTTTTTAGGCAGTTATAACCGTCTTCAGGAAATTTCACATTTTGATTATCTTCATGCGTTGAATGGACTTTTACAAAATATAGAAACAGAGATTAAAAAGAATGCTACGGATTATGAAGGTTCAGAATATTACCCACAACCGATTCATCAGGTTTTCAGGGATAAGGAAATCAGGGTGACTAAAGGTAATGAAAGAGCAAAAGGGCAGGAAGAATTAGTTTCAAATGAATCCTGGTATGTGTACAATGCCAATTACGGAACCATTGAAGAAAAGAATTTTGTAGAATTGTTTTCCAGACGTTTTGAAGGACTCAGCCAGAAATTTGAGAATATTCATCTGATCCGAAATGAAAGAGAAATTAAAATTTTTGACAAATACGGCCGTGCATTTGAACCGGATTTTTTACTGTTCTGCAGTGAGAGGAGCAATAAACAGCTAACTTTTCAGGTATTTATCGAACCAAAAGGAGCTCACTTGATAGGCTACGACAAATGGAAAGAGGATTTTCTGAAAGTAATTGGGAATGAAAAAAAATCTATTAAAATCTATACAGATACATACAAAATTACAGCCGTGCCATTCTATAATTATGGAAATGAAAATGAATTTAAAAGAGCTTTAGAAAGTACCTTCGAAATTTAAAATTACACACTTGAATTTAAAATAAAATTCATATCTTTGCACCCACTTTTTGTGTGAAAGGTTTGAAAGGTAAATTATTAAAAATTAATTACTTCCGTATTTTTTAGATCCACATTTATTCAGACCACTAAAAAAGAAGGAATACAAATTTTATTAGAAAATGTCAAAAGAGACAAATTCAGCAGAGGTTTTATTAAACCAAAACGTAGCACCAGAACAATTTGATTGGGATTCTTTCGAATCAGGTCTTGATGCTGATGCAAGAAAAGAAAAAAGTGATTTAGAAGAAATCTACAACGGATCTCTTAGCAGTTTAAATGATAACGACGTTATCACTGGTAAAGTTGTAAGATTAACTGATAAAGAAGCTATCGTTGACATCGACTTTAAATCAGAAGGTGTTATTTCTCTTAACGAATTCCGTTACAACCCAGGCCTTAAAGTAGGTGATGATGTTGAAGTAATGGTAGATAGAAGAGAAGACAAAACCGGACAACTACAATTATCTCACAGAAAAGCCAGAACGCTTAAAGCTTGGGATAGAGTAAACGAACTTCACGAAACTGGAGAAATCGTTAACGGTTTTGTTAAGTCTAGAACTAAGGGAGGTATGATCGTTGACGTTCACGGAATCGAAGCATTCTTACCAGGTTCTCAAATTGATGTTAAGCCAATTAAAGATTACGATCAGTTCGTAGGTAAAACTATGGAGTTCAAAGTTGTGAAAATCAACCCTGAGTTCAAAAACGTAGTGGTATCTCACAAAGCATTGATCGAAGCAGATATCGAAGGTCAGAAAAAAGAAATCATCGCTCAGCTTGAAAAAGGTCAGGTTCTTGAAGGTACTGTTAAGAATATTACTTCTTACGGTGTATTCATTGACTTAGGAGGTGTTGATGGATTGATCCACATTACAGACCTTTCTTGGTCTAGAGTGAACCACCCATCTGAAATCCTTGAGGACGGACAGACTGTAAAAGTTGTTATCCTTGATTTCGATGACGAGAAAACAAGAATCCAGTTAGGTATGAAGCAATTAGAAGCTCATCCTTGGGATGCTCTTTCTGCTGACATGAAAGTTGGTGACAGAGTAAAAGGAAAAGTAGTAGTTCTTGCTGACTATGGTGCATTCGTAGAAATTGCTCCAGGTGTAGAAGGATTAATCCACGTTTCTGAAATGTCTTGGTCTACTCACTTAAGATCTGCAGGAGACTTCGTGAAGGTAGGTGATGAAGTAGAAGCTGAAGTATTAACACTAGACAGAGAAGAAAGAAAAATTTCTCTTGGTATCAAGCAGTTATCTAAAGATCCATGGGAAAATATCGAAGCTAAGTATCCGGTAGGATCTCAGCATGTAGGAACTGTAAGAAACTTCACTAACTTTGGTGTATTCGTAGAGTTAGAAGAAGGTATCGACGGACTAATCTACATCTCTGATCTTTCTTGGACTAAGAAAATCAAGCACCCATCTGAATTCTGTGCAGTTGGTGATAAATTAGATGTAGTAGTTCTAGAACTTGACATCCAGGCTAGAAGATTATCTCTAGGTCACAAACAACTTCAAGAAAACCCTTGGGATAAATTCGAAACTAAATATGCTGAAGGTACTATCCACGCTGGTAAAGCTGTAGAAGTTCACGATAAAGGAGCTTCTGTACAGTTTGAAGACGTAGAAGTAGAAGCTTTCTGCCCATCAAGATTATTAGAGAAAGAAGATGGATCTAAAATCAAGAAAGGTGAAGATGCTCAGTTCAAAGTAATCGAATTCAACAAAGAGTTCAAAAGAGTAGTAGTATCTCATACTGGTATCTTTAGAGACGAAGAGAAGAAAAACGTAAGAGAGTCTTCTAACAACAGATCTAATAATACATCTTCTTCAAACAATGAAGAAAGATCAACTCTTGGAGATATCGATGCATTAGCAGAATTGAAAAGAAAAATGGAAGAAGGTAAATAATCTTTAACTCCATTGATCATATGGAGCCGCTCATTTGAGCGGCTTTTTTTTGTTATCATTTCAACTTGGATTGATTCCTGCAATCAGGACAGGGAAAGTAACCTTGTTAAATATTTTTCCACAGAAAGGTTTTATAAGAAGGGTTGGTATAACTTAATTATGAAAATGATAAAATGATGTTGAAAATGGTTATTTAAAATTAATTTTATCATTGATAATATTGATCATTCAAAATCAATGGATCGCCGCAAGCAGAGCTTGCGGCGATTTTATTTATCTATCATGCTGATGCCTCCGATATTTCATTATTATATTGTAACTTTGCGGGCTGTAAAAAAATTATGAAGAAGAAAAATATACTTAAGGGAGTTTTGTTCGTAGGGATTGGGGCCAGTATATACGGAATGCTGGCTACATTTGTTAAAATGGCTTATCATGATGGCTATACCACTTCAGAAGTCACTACTTCCCAGTTCTTGCTGGGGTTGATCGGACTTTTAATCCTGAATTTTATACAAACTATTACATCAAAACAGAAGCTTTCATCACCGAGTTCCAAAGAACTGAAGATGCTGATGATTGCGGGAACCTCTTTGGGATGTACGAGTCTGTTCTATTATATTGCAGTTCAGTATATTAATGTTTCCATAGCGATTGTGCTGCTCATGCAGTCAGTTTGGTTCAGCGTTGTTGTGGAAAGTATAATTGCAAAGAAACTGCCCAATGCCAGAAAAGTAGTTTCTGTGATCATTGTACTGGTAGGTACTATACTGGCTACAAATCTGATTAATATGGATATTGAGCTCGACTGGCATGGAATCTTCTGGGGATTAATGGCAGCAGCTTCCTATACAATGACCATGTTTACATCCAATACGCTGGCTACACATCTTCCTGTATTCAGAAAAAGTATCATTATGCTTTGCGGAGGGGCAGTAGTAGTGATTGCATTCCTGTTTTTTGCCCAGATTGGACCTATGTACTCTGACGGGTTAAGATCATTATATCTCAATTTCACAGAAAATACAGAACATATTCACTCGTTCAATTATTCAATATTCTGGACATATGGATTTGTACTCGCTTTATTTGGAACTATTATTCCGCCAATTTTGTTTAATATCGGTTTCCCGAATGCAGGGCTTGGCTTGGGAAGCATTGTTTCATCGCTTGAGCTGCCGGTTTCAGTAACCATGGCTTTCGTTTTACTGGGAGAAAAAGTTTTACTGATACAATGGACGGGGATTGTCCTTATCCTTTTTGCAATTGTACTGATGAATCTTCCTGCAAAAAAGGAGCTGAAAGGAGTAGAAGTAGCTTAAAAAAATAATCATAAATAATATTAAAAACCGCTTATTTTGAAGCGGTTTTTTTAATTTTAATACTTCAAATAAAGTTTCCTATGAGATATTTCAGAAAAGTAACGGCGGTTATTATGCTGTCTGCAGTACCGGTTTTTATGTTTTCGCAGATAAAACCATTAGATGCAATGCTGTCGGAATACCAATATCCCTACGAGGTTCATTTTATAGACCTTAAATCCCAGAACAATCATCTTAAAATGGCTTATATGGACGTACAGCCGCAGAAGCCTAATGGAAAGACAATCATGCTTCTCCATGGAAAAAATTTTAACGGAGCTTATTGGGGAAAGACGGCAAAAGACCTTTCAGATAAAGGATTCAGGGTGATTATTCCGGACCAGATAGGATTCGGAAAATCATCTAAGCCTCAAAGCTACCAGTTTTCTTTTTCACAGCTGGCCGAAAATACCAAAGCCATATTAGATAAGCTGGGAATTGATAAAACAATAGTGCTGGGGCATTCCATGGGAGGGATGGTTGCAGCAAGATTCACACTGCTTTATCCTGAAAAAGTCCAGAAGCTGATCCTGGAAAACCCTATAGGGCTAGAAGATTATAAAACCTTTGCAGCTTACCAAACCATAGATCAGGCCTATCAGTCTGAACTTAAAAATACGGCCGAAACCTACAAAGCTTACCAGCTGAAATTTTATTATGATAATAAATGGAAGGATGAATATCAGCCGTGGCTGGATCTTATTGCCGGCTGGACTTTGCACAAAGATTATCCGCAGGTTGCATGGGATGCTGCCCTGACTTCAGACATGATCTATAACCAGCCTGTATGCTATGAGTTTAAAAATATCAGGACACCTACATTGCTTATTATCGGGACAAGAGATAGAACGGCAATAGGAAAGGACAGGGCACCTAAAGAATTACAGCCTAAAATGGGGCAGTACCAGGAACTGGGAAAAAAGACACAGCAAGAAATTTCCGGATCAACATTAATTGAGCTCGAAAATGTAGGCCATCTTCCTCATATAGAAGTGTATCCAAAATTTTTTAGTGCTTTGTATGAGTTTATTAAGTGAGGTTGAGGAAGGATAAGGCGGAGGCGATTAATATTAAGCTGTGCTTTATTGATTATTAGGTAAGTTTTAATTTTTAGCGAAAGATTCCAGTCTTGAACTTTTGGTTCATTTTGTTTCAAGACAAAAGAGCTAATCGAGCAATAATTTTTTTAATTAAAATTGTAAAAATACTTTCAAAGCCCTGCAGTTATTTCAAAATAAAAAGAGACTACCTGAATAGATAGTCTCTTTTTGTATGTATTGTTGTCTGAATTACTTTTTCTTGTAAGCAGCATCCTTGATTCTAGCTTTTTTACCTCTAAGGTCTCTGAAGTAATAAATTCTAGATCTTCTAACTCTACCTCTTCTGTCAACTTCAATTTTCTGAAGCGCAGGCATGTTGATAGGGAATACTCTTTCTACACCTACATCACCACTCATTTTTCTGATAGTGAAAGTTTTTGTAGCGCCAGTACCTCTCAATTGGATAACGGTACCTTTGAAGAACTGAGTTCTTGTCTTTTGTCCTTCTTTAATTTCGTAATACACAGTAATTGTGTCTCCTGCTTTGAATTCAGGGAAATCTTTTTTAGTAATGTACTGGTCTTGTACGTACTTTAATAAATCCATTATTAATAAAAATAAAATGTTAAAGCTAAGCAACTTACACGTTCTTCGTCAGAGGTTGAATAACAGGTCGCAAAGATACAAAATACTTTTTAATTCTACCAAATAAATAATATACTAAAAACTATAATTTTTCACCCCGGATTTGCCGTAAAGTTAACAGTTCCTTTAAGTTCCCATCAGGCACAGTTTATATGGGAAGTTTACTTTTGCCCGAAATTAAAAAATGCAGATCATTATTTTTTTAATGAACTGATTTACAAATCGAAATAAAACTATATCAAAAACTAAACTATTATGAAACATTACTTCTTCTTTTTCTGTTTTGCCGTCCAGATGGCATTTGGACAGACGCTGTTTCCTTACCTCCAGAACCCGACGCCAAACTCAATGATCGTCAACTGGAAAACAGCTTCCAACAATGAAACAACTGTAATCTATGGAACATCTCCTGCCAGCCTGAACGTGACGGTTACCGGAACAACCAACATTTTTTCCGATACAGGGTATAATAACAACTATTATTACCACACTGCAAAAATTGCAGGCCTGCAGCCCAACACCAAATACTATTATAAGATAAAGACAGGAACCACCGAATCATCAGTCTATAATTTCAGAACGCTTCCTCTTCCGGGGCAGGCAGCTACTGCCGACGGTAAAATACGTTTCCTGATCATGGGAGACAACCAGATTAAAGCGGAACCAAGATATGACAGCCTTACCCTGAACGCCTTCAAAAAATTAAAGCAGAAATTCGGAGCCAATTCCGATCCTTCTGATAATATTGCACTTACCTTTATGGTAGGAGACCAGGTGGATGTGGGAACATTGGACCATTATGAGAATGTCCATTTTAAAAAGAACATCAAATTATCGCCGTATCTTCCTATTCAGACAACGGTAGGAAACCATGAGACTTATGGAACTCTTGGGATGAATTCTTATTATGCCCATTTCTATATCGATGAAATTAAATATAAAAATATTTCATCAGGAAACGAGAACTATTATGCCCAGCAGGCCGGAAATGTCCTGTTTGTAAGCTTAAGTTCGGAACATACAGGAACTGCCCAGCAGACGTGGCTTTCCCAGATCCTGAATGAAGCTAATGGTGACCCTACAGTAGACTGGATTATTTCTTTAAGCCACAGACCCTATCAGGCAGAGCAGTATGTAGGGGATATTTCTACTTGGGTAAGAAATAATGCAGTGCCGCTTTTGACGACTTCAAGTAAATATTTAATGCACGTCGGAGCTCACCATCATTTATACCACAGAGGTCAGCTGAAAGATACCCCGAATTACCAGATCATTTCCGGAGGAACAGCGTGGGACCAATATTGGGGAATGTCCAATGAGCAGGATTTTGACGATGTACAGAAAACACTGACCGACTGGACGTACCAGATCGTGGAGGTAGATGTACAGACTGGAAAAGTAGATGTTGAATGTTACTCCATAGGGGGAGTTTATAACAGAAAATACAATGAGCTGGTGGATACTTTCCACAGATATAAAAACCAGCCGAAACCTTCAAAACCGTCTGTTACCAATACTTTTTCTGCTCCCGTGACGCTGCCTCTGACTTTGAATGGAAGTGCTTTTGCGTCATCTAACGGGGAATTACTGAATACCACACAGTTTCTAATCAGTAAGGCATCAAATTTTTCAGTGATTGAAAAAGAATTTTACCGTGATTATGAAAACTGGTTCGGAAAAGAAGGAAACGGAACTCCGGATCACACAAAAAACTTAAACGCTGGGGTTGATATTACAAAAGCAACCATTCCTGCCAATTCTATTTCAAACGGGATGTATTATGTAAAAGTCCGTTACAGGGACAGAAACCTGGAGTGGAGCGACTGGAGCGATGTGAAGCAGTTTGAGGTGTCCGGAAGTGTAGTTTCCAATCCTACCTTTGCATTGGACAAAACCGAATATACTCAAAATGAACCCATTACTGCCACTTATACCGGAGGACCTGGAAATCAGCAGGACTGGGTGGGAATTTATAAAAAAGGACAGACCCCGGCAACAGCTACTTCGCAGAGTTTTCTTTATACAAACGGACAGACGGCAGGAACAGCTGTTTTTCCTAATGGTCTGGCTAATAAAGGACAGTATTTCGCTGGCTTCTTTGCCAACGGAGGATACACCGAAATCACAGGAAGAAAAAGTTTTTATGTAGGTCCGAAAGTACAGCTTCAGGCTACTGCGGATACCTATCCTGTAGGAGGAACAGTGGTCATCAATTACAGCAACGGACCGAATCTGGTAAAAGACTGGATCGGGATTTATAAGATGGGACAGACACCGGGAACGAATCCATCTATTAAATGGAGCTATGTAACAACCCCATCCGGAACATTGAACTTTACAGGTCTTCCGAAAGGATATTACTATGCCCAGTATCTGCTTGAAGACGGATATACTGGAATAGGAGATAAGGTATTCTTTAAAGTAGGGGATATCGTAACGGAGCTGTGGATCAACAAACCGGTATATACATTAGGTGAAAATATTACAGCTTCATGGACGGATTCCCCGGGAATTATCAAAGACTGGCTGGGAATCTATCCTCAGAGTGTTCAGACTCCGGACGATAATTTTGTTTCTTATACTTACTTTGATGGGGTTACGCAGGGAACAAAAACCATTCAGGGGACAGCACTTCCTACAACACCCGGGAATTACTATATGGTGATGTTTACGAATGACTCTTATACAGAAGTTTCAAACAGGAAACAATTCCAGGTAACTTCCGGAACACTGGGAACTGATGAAGTAAAAAGCACGGAGAAAAATGTAGTTTTATACCCGAATCCAACGAAACCGGGTGAGCCTACATTCATTAAAAGTGATTACCCGATTGAGAAAATTGAGCTGGTATCTGCATCAGGGCAGTTGCTTTATGAATCCAAAAACATCAATAATCAGCGTTTCTCTCTGGTGAATGAAAACCTTCCGAAAGGCGTATACTTCGTAAAAGTTCACACCAGGAAACTATTTACTTTAAAACTGGTGATACAGTAGAATAGTATGCTAACAACATATTAGAAGAAGCGGGAAATAACTTTCCCGCTTTTCTATTGATGAAACTGAACAGTAAAAATAAAATAAAATGACCATCTCTTTTACTTTTAAATAAGGTCATTAAAAACAAAAACCGGCCATTACAAACAGCCGGTTTTTCCATTAAAATTTGAGGGATATTTTTAAAAATCATACAGAAGATCATCTTCCTGAATGGTTGTACTCAAAACGTTATAAATATCCTGATCTTCAACCTCTGCAAGGATTTTTGAGTCCTGGATAAGCTTTCCTTCCGGATTATAAACTTTTAACAGGATCCACTTTCCGCTGCGCTCCATTTCCTTTATTCCGGCTTCCGTTTTATATTTAATTTTTCCACTCTGAAGCACGCCGTCTTTTACAACAGCTTTGTTGCCTGCTTTTCCTTTTACATACTGTACAATCTGCGCAGTGAAACCTTCAGTTTCTTCCAGAGATTGTGTATAGGTATACATTAAACCGCCTTTATCATCATACACGGTAGCATCATATCCGTTCTGCTTTGCATTCAGCTTTTTCTCATATTTTATCTTTTCATCTTCCCTGAAAGACTTCGAAAGAACCAGAATACCGTCTTTATACTGCTGCTCACTAAGTTCATCATACAAAGTACCGCTGTAAGGCATCTCGTCTTTATAGGTTAAAGTGCCCTTCAGCCTTCCGTCCGGATGATAATATCTGATCTCCTGTACTATATCATCCTTTAGAGCTTTTTCAGATGATAGCTTTCCATTTTCATCAAAATATTTATTCAGAATAACCGAACCGTTTTTATAAACATCAATGGCAGAAAACCCGGTAAATTCATAATTAAACTGATAATCCTCACCATCCAGAGGTTTGTAATAATCAGATTCCTTATCGTAAGCAAAGGTTAGATTTCCTATTTTTTTACCGGTTTCGTCGTAGGTAGTTTTATAGCCGTCTTTTTTATTTTTTTTCTCTTCCTGCAGGATGTTTCCGTTTTTAGAATATATAATACCTTCTTTTACAGTTCCGTCACGTTTATATTTCTCAATTTTGGATACCTTCATCGGATTATAATAATATTCTACCAATACATTATCATCAGAGTTGTCTCCTCTATTTGTACCTATTTGCTTTCCCTTGTCACCGTAGTATCTGGTTTCATATTTTCCTTTATTGTCAGCAGTTACCTCATACCGGATTCCTTTGATGTCTTCATCATAAACAACAGTTTTAAAGCTGTCAGCGCTTTCATAGGTGGTAATGCTGTTATAGAAAATTGCATTCTCAGGGTCTTTATAGATGTAGACTTTTCCTTTAAACGTACCGTCTTCCTGATAAACCAGATCGTCCAAAGGTCTTCCTTTCTCATCAAATGTCTGGGACGGCCCTGTCTGCTTTCCACCCGAAAATGTTCCTGTATTTAATACTTTACCTTCCGGCGTGTACCAGGTCACTTTGCCTTCATAAACTTCGCTGCCCGGGGTGGCATCCGAAGCAAGCCCTTCCATCTGAAGCTTTCCGTTTTTGTAAAAATCTTTAATTAAAATAAGCTTTCCTTTATTCTCTGTTTCCCGGTAAAATTCCATTTTATCCTGAGTGGTTTTCTCCCAGTTTTCGTCAAAATAGATCTTCTCCTGTGCAGCTGCACTGATGCTGAGGACCAAAGCAAGAATCGCTGACGCAAATAATTTTTTCATGTTTTTATTGAATTTTAAATGATGTTTTAATTATTGAAATGTGTTTTTTAAGACCCGAAATACTCTTAACAATCGGAAATGCAGAACAAAGAAGCCTGCTGCAGAAAAATTTCATACAATGTATCTAACGAATTTATTTTATCATATCGCCTGACAGAAATGGATAATATTCTTTACTGTCAGTTTTGTCGTGTCAAATATAAATCAATTTGCTGAGAAATAAAGAAAATTTAAAGTATAAAACCTCCGTGAAAACACGGAAATTTTACTTCATCTGCTTTGCCATCTTCCCTTAAAAACAGAATAGATTTCGTCTTTAGGATATATGATAAAATTTATTAAATTTAACGGACAGAAAATCTAGTATTTCATGATAGATAAAAGAGTAAAAAATGCGAAGGAAGCCATCAGCGGAATTCAGGATGGAATGACCCTGATGTTGGGCGGATTCGGTTTGTGCGGAATCCCTGAAAACTCCATAAATGCTTTGGTAGAGAGCGATGTAAAAGACTTAACCTGTATTTCAAACAATGCCGGTGTGGACGATTTCGGATTAGGACTGCTGCTGCACAAAAGACAGATCACAAAAATGATTTCTTCTTATGTAGGAGAAAATGCAGAGTTCGAAAGACAGATGCTTTCAGGAGAACTGGAGGTTGAGCTTACGCCTCAGGGAACTTTGGCAGAAAAATGCAGAGCGGCCCAGGCCGGAATTCCTGCTTTTTATACGCCGGCAGGCTACGGAACGGAGATCGCGGAAGGTAAAGAAGTAAAAGATTTCGATGGCAAGCCTCACATCCTGGAACACGCATACAAAGCAGACTATTCCATTGTGAAAGCCTGGAAAGGAGACCATGTAGGAAACCTGATCTTTAAAGGTTCAGCAAGGAATTTCAACCATCCTATGGCAGGTGCAGCAAAAATTACTATCGCAGAAGTAGAAGAGCTGGTAGAACCGGGAACATTAGATCCCAACGAGATCCATATTCCGGGGATCATGATCCAGAGAATTTTCCAGGGTGAAAAGTTTGAAAAGAGAATAGAGCAGAGAACAGTTCGAACAAAAGAATAAATATTCTATTTTTTTAGCCACAAAAGCTAAATTAAAACAGAAGTTCATAAGATGAAAACCTAAGAGTTTTCTAAAAAACTTAAGTGTTAAAAAACTTTTGTGATTAAATATTATAAAACAAAGCGCTGAAAATATTTTCAGCGCTTTGTTTATTTTATGCTTCCGGTGAAATGAGCATTTTTCTTTCCCCGATCTGCTGTCGCCACATAGCGTAATACAATCCCTTTTCGGCTAGTAAATTATCGTGAGATCCCATTTCAATCACCTGTCCGCGTTCCAGTACATAGATTCGGTCTGCATGCATAATCGTGCTTAAACGGTGGGCGATAAGAACTGTAATTTGTTCTCTTTCTTTTGAAATGTCTTTTATGGTAGAGGTAATTTCTTCTTCCGTAATACTGTCCAAAGCGGAAGTTGCTTCATCAAAGATCAATAAATGAGGTTTTCTTAAAAGCGCTCTTGCAATGGCGATTCTTTGTTTTTCGCCACCGCTCAGTTTCAGTCCGCCCTCACCGATAACGGTTTCAATACCCTTTTCTGCTCTTTCCAGTAATGCTGTACAGCTCGATTTCTGAAGCGCAATATCCAGTTCAGATTCTGTAGCATTAGGATTTACAAAAAGAAGGTTTTCTTTAATGGTTCCTGCAAAAAGCTGCGTATCCTGGGTAACAAAGCCAATCTGATTCCTCAGCTCATCAAAATCAAATTCTTTTCCATTGATGCTGTTGTAAAAAATATTTCCTTCCTGGGGTCTGTATAATCCTACCAGCAATTTTACCAATGTACTTTTCCCTGAGCCGCTTGGCCCCACAAAAGCAATGGTTTCCCCATTTTTAACATCAAAAGATATATTATTTAAAGCTTTATACTGAGCCGACTGGTGTTTGAAAGAAACATGTTTAAATTCAAGTTCTTCAATAGCCCCGATCTGTTTCGGATGGAGCGGCTTTTCTTCCACCTCTTTCTTCATTAGATTATCAAAATTGAAAAGAGAAGCCTCAGCCTCACGGTAAGAAATGATGATGTTCCCGATTTCCTGCATCGGTCCGAAAATAAAGAACCCATAAAACATCAGAGAAAGGTACTGTCCGGGAGTCACAATATTTTTAAAAATTAAAAGCAACAGGGTCATCGTAATCATCTGCTGAAGAAAATTGACCATCGTTCCCTGGATAAAGCTTAAAGAACGGATGCTTTTTACCTTTCTCAGCTCAAGTCCAAGAATCTTGTAGGTGTTGTTATTTAAACGGATCACTTCCTGATTGGTTAAACCTAAACTTTTAACAATTTCTATATTTCTTAAGCTTTCTGTAGTGCTTCCGGCTAAAGCAGTGGTTTCGGAAACGATATTTTTCTGAATGCTTTTAATTCTTTTACTCAGTAAATTAGTGATGAAGGCAATCAGGAAAATTCCGCAGATATACACAGGCATGATCGACCAGTGTAAACGGATCGCATACACGGAAACGAAAATAATGCTCACTAAAATTCCAAAGAAAATATTAATAAAACTGGTGATGAACTTTACAGTATCTTCCCTTACTTTCGTTAAAATAGACAAAGTTTCACCACTTCTCTGATCCTCAAATTCCTGATAAGGCAAGGCCATCGAATGCTTTAAACCGTCTGTAAAGATTTTTGCACCAAACTTTTGAGTGATCACACTTACTGCATAATCCTGAAATGCTTTGGCAATGCGGCTTACCATAGCAGTTCCGATGAGCAGCCCTAAAAAATAAAACACACCATGATAAATTCCTTCTCCGTATAAGTATTGGTTCAGATTTCTGGGTAAAAGTTTTTCCTTATCAAAGAAATTGGGATGCGTTACCAGCCGGTCCAGGATATTACCCGTAATAGCCGGAGCAAATAAAGAAAAAACCTGGTTTATGGTTGCCAATAATAAAGAAAGGATAATCAACCATTGGTAAGGCTTGAGGTATCTTAAAAGTATTTTCATTTTTAATAAATAATGTTGCAAAATTAGAGATATTATTTTGACTTATGGTATTAATAATTTTCAATCACAAAGCCCTTTTGTATTCAAGTGAAAAGAATTAAATTGCAGTCTAAGTTTTTATTATGCTTACAAAAGAACAAATTGCTAAAAGGATTTCAAAAGAACTGAAAGACCGTTATTATGTAAATCTGGGAATAGGCATCCCTACATTGGTGGCTAACTATGTTCCGGATGGTATTTCCGTAGAATTTCAGAGTGAGAACGGAGTGCTCGGGATGGGACCTTTCCCGTTCGAAGGCGAAGAAGATGCCGATATCATCAATGCCGGAAAACAGACCATTACAATTCTGCCGGGAGGTTCATTTTTTGATTCAGCCTTTAGTTTTGGAATGATCCGCGGTCAGAAAGTAGACCTTACTATCCTTGGAGCGATGGAAGTTTCAGAAAACGGAGATATTGCCAACTGGAAAATTCCCGGAAAAATGGTAAAGGGAATGGGAGGTGCAATGGACCTTGTTGCTTCTGCAGAAAATATTATTGTTGCCATGATGCATGTAAACAAAGCAGGGGAAAGCAAAATACTGAAAAAATGCAGTCTTCCGCTTACAGGGGTTAACTGCGTGAAAAGAGTAGTGACCGAACTGGCTGTACTGGACGTGACTCCAGCCGGATTCAAACTGGTGGAAAGAGCTCCCGGTGTTTCAGTGGAGCACATCGTAAAATCTACAGAAGCAGACCTGATCATTGAAGGTGAAATTCCTGAAATGCAATTCTAAATAAACAAAGCCTTGTCACCCGACAAGGCTTTTTTATTCATTTACCCGCCGATTTTTCTCACTGTAAAGAATTGTAAATGTTTTCAAAAAGCACTACTCAACCGACATAGGAAAATGTAGCGTTAAAAAAATAAATCCTGTGAACGTTAAGAAAATTCTACTGTTTGAAGGGCGAGACAAATGTTAAACCGAAAAACAAATAATGAATTCGTGCAAGTTTTAGAATTTTTAGAGATCAGGATTTATTTTTAGCGGAAGTTTCCAGGTCTTGAATTTTTGTTTCTTTTGTTTCAAGACAAAAGAAAGAATGAATATTAATCAGAAGATTTTTTTCTCTCGCAGATTTTGCAAATAGCGTAGATTTTTTGTTTTATGACAAAAGAAAAACTGCTTCAAATGAAACAGTTTTTATGCTTTAAAATTATCTTAGAATAAAAATTCAACAACCAGATTATAAAACTAAGTTCTAACTTCTGGCCTCTAATTCTAAATTATTTCCCATCCTGCGCCCCAAAAACTTTCTGTAAAATAGAAGTGGTTCTCATTGCAGGAGTATTTCTGATTCCGCTTTCCTTATCAGCTACCATTTTAAATACCCCATTGATAGTTTCTGTCGTCACATATTCGTTAAGATCGGTTGTTACAGACTGTCCTGTAAAAGTATTGTATTTTGAAATCAGATTTTTCCAGACTGTATCTGCACCCACTTTACCCAGTGAAGCCTTTACCTTTGGCTGGAAAGCTGTGAATAGCTGACTTTGTGTTTTGGTCTGTAAATAATTGGTTGCTGCGTTATCACTGCTTAATAAAATGTTCTTAGCATCCGTGATCGTCATTGATGTAATGGCTTTGGTGAAAATAGGAGCGGCTTCTGTTACCGCATCTTCAGCGGCTCTGTTTAGTAATTTTACCCCTTCATCAGCCAGACTTCCCATTCCCAAGGAGCGAAGCGTGGTATCAATCTTTCTTAACTTTTCAGGCATTAAAATTTTTACCGCTTCATTCTTAAAAAATCCGTCTGTTAAGGCCAGTTTCTTTACACCATCAGTTACTCCAAGGCTTAACGCTTCCTTTAATCCCGAAGAAATCTGTGTTGAGGTTAGGTTTCCCAGATTAACAGGGGAAGTTTTAGTTGTAGCAGTTGTTGTGGTATTAGTTGTAGTGGTGGTTGTAGAACTTTTAGGTTTTGATGGATTATCAAGATCAACACCTGTTTTGGTTTTAACGGTAGATTTGATGATATCCAAGAGCTGTGCCTGTGAAGAAACTGAAAATAGTAAGGCAGCAGCGAATAAAATATTTTTTCTCATTGTATCTTTTTTGCAAATTTAGATGTTTTATTATTTAATAAGTTAAATCACCAAAGAGTTTTGGAAAATAATTATATTAGCTAAAACCTTAATCATACTTAAATGCGACATTTTCTTTTTATGTTTTCTGCTATTTTTTCCACCGTTTTTCATGCCCAGAAGAAGCCAGATTTAATTCCTTATCCTCAAAGTGTAACCATGCAGGAAGGAAGGTTCATTATTCCTGAAACGCTGATCCTGAATGACAAACTTCCAAAAGAAGAAACAGAGTATTTCAAAAAAAGGCTTGGTTCTAGTGTGAAATTTCAGAACAGCAGTAAGACGGAAGGAATCCATTTGATGTACATGCCGTTTCCACAGCCAAAAATCCCGATTCATCCCGAAGAAGATAAAGAAAAGTATACTATTGATATTTCCCCCAAAAAGATTTTCATCACTTCCAATACCAGACAGGGTTATTTTCTGGCTCTTCAAACCCTTGCTCAACTTTTTGAAGAACATAAGGAAGATAGGGAAATTCCTGCTTTAAGAATTGAAGACCAGCCTAAATTTGCATGGCGCGGAATGCACCTGGATGTCTGCCGTCATTTCTTTAGTGTGGATGAGGTTAAACAGTATATTGATTATTTAGCGATGTACAAGCTGAATACCTTCCATTGGCATCTTACAGATGATCAGGGCTGGAGAATTGAAATTAAAAAATATCCGAAACTGACTGAGATTGGCTCAAAACGTAAAGAATCAATGGTCGGAGCTTACGTAGACAATACATTTGATGGAAAACCTTACGGTCCCTATTTCTATACACAGGAACAAATTAAAGAGGTCGTTAAATATGCCGGACAGAGACATATTACCGTAGTACCGGAAATTGAAATGCCGGGCCACGCTTTAGCGGCCTTATCAGCATATCCGGAGCTTGCGTGTACAAAAGGACCCTTTGAATCCGCCACCAAATGGGGTGTTTTTGATGATGTTTTCTGTCCGAAAGAAGAAACATTCACGTTTCTGGAAAATGTTCTTAACGAAGTCATTGCTTTATTTCCTTCCCAGTACATTCACATCGGTGGTGATGAATGTCCAAAAACAAGATGGAAAGAATGTGCCCACTGCCAGGAACTGATTAAAAAGAACAACCTGAAAGACGAGCATGGTCTGCAAAGCTATTTTATCCACAGAATTGAAAAATATGTGAACAGCAAAGGCAGAAAGATTATCGGTTGGGATGAGATTCTGGAAGGCGGTCTCGCTCCAAATGCCGCTGTTATGAGCTGGACAGGTGTAAATGGCGGGATAGAAGCTGCAAAATCTGCACATTTCGCTGTAATGACGCCGGGAGCTTATTGCTATTTCGATCACTACCAGGGAGATCCGCAATCAGAGCCTAATGCTTTCGGAGGGTTTACGCCTTTAGATAAAGTCTATTCCTATAATCCTATTCCTGCAGAGCTGAACGCCGAACAGGCTAAATATATTTTAGGAGTTCAGGCCAATTTGTGGACAGAATATATCACTGATTTTAAACAGGTGCAGTACATGATATTTCCAAGGCTGATGGCTCTTTCCGAAGTGGGATGGGGAACAGCAGACCCTAAGAACTATAAAGAATTTGAAAACAGGGTGATCGGCCAGTTCAAAGTTCTCGACAAGATGAAGGTCAATTATGCAAAAAGCATTTACAATATTTCCGGAAAAGTGCTTCCTGCCACCAATGGTATTTCTTATGAACTTACAGTATCACAAAATCCAAAAGGAATCCGCTATACCACAGACGGAACAGAACCCTCCATCAATTCACAAGTTTATCAGGGGCCTATTTCTGTTTCGAAATCTCTGACTATTAAATCTGCTTATTTTGAGGAAGGAAAACTGAAAAGTGCAGTCTCTTCACAGGAATTCACAATTTCAAAAACCACAGGAAAAAAAATCACATTAGAGCAACAGCCCAGTGAAAACTATTCTTTTGGAGGAGCCTTTACGTTGGTAGACGGCATTATCGGGAATACAAGACAACTGGGAAAAACATGGCTGGGCTTCCAGGGAAAAGATGTCACTGCAACCATCGATCTGGGACAGAAAACAGCCTTTTCAGGAGTTTATTTTAATACCCTGGAAAATAAAGGAAGCTGGATTCATCTGGCGAAGTCCGCACAGGTCTTTGTTTCACATGACGGAAAGAATTTTAAAATGATCAAAGAGATAGGAAAAGACGAAATCCTGAATTCAAAAGGAAAGATAAAGCTGGGTGTAGGAAACCAGAACTCGAGATACATCAGACTAAAAGTAGAGAATGCAGGTGTTATTCCTGCCGGAAATCCCGGAGCAGACTCAAAAGCATGGCTGTTTGTTGATGAAATTGGGGCAAATTAGTCCTAAAGCCAAATAATAATCATATAAAATAATATCCGATGCTGTTTTTATGCATCAATTATAGCATTGATCATCAAAAAATAAAGGACCATAGTGTACATTCTATGGTCTTTTTCCTTTTCTGCTAGCGGGAAAATTGCTAATTTGGAAGTCAAATATATCTGAACATGCAAAGTAGACGAAACTTCATTAAAAAAACGGCTGTTGCTTCCCTTGCACTTGCTGTAAATCCACTGGATCTGATTGCCGGAGAACTTCCTGATAACCCGAAAACTGCTGGTAAACCTATTGTTCTTTCCACCTGGAATTTCGGGCTGAAAGCCAATGAAGAAGCCTGGACCATTTTGGGAAAAGGCGGGAAAGCCCTGGATGCTGTGGAAAAAGGAGTTCGTCTCGTAGAACTGGATCCCAATGAAAGAAGTGTCGGCTATGGCGGACGTCCGGACAGGGATGGCAGAGTAACTCTTGATGCCTGCATTATGGACGAAAACTATAATATTGGCTCAGTAGCCTGTTTAGAGTATGTTAAAAACCCTATTTCCGTGGCCAGAGCCGTTATGGAAAAAACACCCCATGTGATGCTGGTTGGAGACGGAGCGCTGCAGTTTGCATTATCACAGGGTTTTAAAAGAGAAAACCTGCTCACCCCTGATTCTGAAAAAGAATGGAAAGAATGGCTGAAAACCAGCGAATACAAGCCGGTTGCCAATATTGAAAACCATGATACCATTGGAATGATCGCCCTGGATGCGCAGGGAAACCTTTCCGGAGCCTGTACTACCAGCGGGATGGCTTTTAAAATGCATGGCAGGGTAGGAGATTCTCCCATCATTGGTGCAGGATTGTTTGTCGATAACGAAGTGGGTGCTGCTACAGCGACTGGCCACGGCGAAGAGGTAATCCGTACAGTTGGAACACACCTGGTGGTTGAATTGATGCGACAGGGAAGGAATCCTCAGCAGGCTTGCAAAGAAGCTGTTGAACGAATTGTAAAAATCGCTCAGAGAAGAAATAAAAATCTCAAAGATATCCAGGTTGGTTTTATTGCCTTAAATAAAAAAGGAGAATATGGTTCTTACTGCATTCAGGACGGATTTAATTTTGCTGTCTATGACCAGAAAGGAAACCGTCTCGAAAAGCCTGAGTTTACATTAAAATAATAAACTTCATTAATCAGATTATTTGTTTAATATATCACTTTTCCCCATTTGAAATTCAATAGGAACGGGCTTTAGCCCATTTTCAAAAATGATCCATACCAGGCTTTAGCCAAAATTTAAAATACCAATAGGAATATGAAAAGACTAATCATTGCGTCTTTATTTTTAATGGCAGCATGTCAGGAAGAAAAGAAAAAAGAGGCTGTCATCAACCAGGAATCTCTTCCAAAAGAAATGGCAGCGACAAATAAGCCCAATGAATCTGAAGACGCAAAAAAATGGCTCGAAAAAAGCATCAAAAATTACTTTAAAGAAGACCTCGAAAGTCTGGATAAAGAAATGCAGGAAATAACCACCAAAGACTATTACGAGTATAAAACAGATGCCATGAATGTTGATATGGATGTTAATGGAAGCCTTACATTAAAAGAATTTCAGGACAAATGGAAAGGTAAGTTTGATACCGGTAAAGCGGGAATAGACTCAGGATTTCTTATTTCCGGACAGGACTGGATTAATATTGAAGTGAGAAGTTGTGACTTAACATCCTCGTCAGACAATAATTATGTTTTTAATGTAGTCCTGGCTGATGATGGGTTTAAAGCCAAATATTCCCGCCAGATTAAAGTTATAAAAACTGATAATAAATTTCTGATAGCAGATGTTATTGAAGAAGATTAAAAATTAAATTAAACGAAAAATGTCAAAAATAGAAATAGCCTGCTTCAACTCTGAATCAGCAATGACAGCATTTGAAAATGGGGCTGACAGAATAGAATTATGTGACGGATTGAATGAAGGCGGAACAACCCCGGATTTTGAAACCGTAAAACAGCTCAGGGAAAGAATAAATATACCGATTTTTGTGATGATTAGGCCCCGGGGCGGAGATTTTACCTATTCAGAACCTGAATTTGAGCAAATGAAAAAAGACCTGCTGCATTTAAAATCTCTGAAAGTGGATGGCTTTGTTTTCGGGATCTTAAATGAAAATGATGAGGTCGATGTAGAACGGAACAGAATTTTGATTGAAATGGCAGCCCCTCTTCCCTGTACTTTTCACCGTGCCTTTGACAGGGCAAAAAACTTGGAAGATTCCCTGGAAAAAGTTATTGGCTGCGGCTTTAAAACCATCCTCACCTCAGGTCAGAAGCCGAACGTTTCAGAAGGAAAAGAAAACCTGAAAAAACTGGTTGAACTTTCCGGTGAACGGATCGAAATACTGGTTGGAGGTGGACTTCGTTCAACCAATATTGAAGAGATCAGAGAATTTACAAATGCCGGTTATTTTCATTCCTCAGCCATTACAGACGGTGGAGCTTTTGCTAGCGCGGATGAGATCAAGGCTTTGAAAGATAAGTAATTTTTAATGCAAAGTTTTATTTTAAATAACATTAAGTTGTGAGGGGAGCAAAGGATTGACTACGTCATTGATGAAGCTAGCTGGATAAACGTTCGCTTAGTCGGATCAATGTCAATTGATTCCATCTTTGCAGACTTAAAATATGAAATATCTGAATGAACCTTTGCGTTAAATATAGAATGTATTTTTAAACGCAAAGTCTATTTTAAATAACGTTAAGTTGTGAGGGGAGCAAAGGATTGACTACGTCATTGATGAAGCTAGGTGGATAAACGTTCGCTTAGTCGAATCAATGTCAATTGATTCCGTCTTTGCAGACTTAAAATATGCAATATCTGAATGAACCTTTGCGTTAAATATAGAATGTATTTTTAAACGCAAAGTCTTATTTTAATAACATTGAGTTGTGAGGGGAGCAAAGGATTGACTACGTCATTGATGAAGCTAAGTGGATAAAACGTCCGCTTAATCGAATCAACTTGTTGATTTTCCTCTTTACATCACTTAAATTTAAGATGTAGATAATAAAAACTTTGCGTCAAAAAAAAAATTCAATAATGACTTCAATATAAAATGCTAAAATATAAAACACAAATGAATGACAGAAAACGAACTATCCTACAAAATAATAGGAGCTGCAATTGAAGTTCATAAAAATCTTGGAGTTGGCTTGTTGGAAACTGCTTACGAAATAGCTCTGGCGTATGAACTGAAACAGCTTGGAATGGAGGTGAAACAACAAATCTCCTTACCCTTAAAGTATAAAGAAGTTACAGTAGAAAATGCATGTAAAATTGACTTAATTGTAGAAGGAAAGGTTATTATTGAAGTAAAAGCTGTTCTTGAGTTGAATCCCGTTTTTTATTCCCAGGTTTTAACCTATCTGAAACTGACTAATGTAAAACTGGGGTTACTGATAAATTTTAATACTGAACTCATTAAATATGGGATTCACAGAATTGTAAATAAACTTGTTAATGAATAGATCTATCCTTTTTGCTTTCCTTTTTATTCAAAGTATGATGGGTGCACAGATAACAGAACGAAGCTTGTCTTCGGAAAAATGGCAGTTCAAAAATATGCAGGAGCAAAACTGGCTGCCTGCAAAAATTCCCGGTACTGTTCATCTTGACCTGATGGATAATAAAATCATTCCCGATCCTTTTAAAGATGAAAATGAAAAGAAAGTGCAGTGGATTGAAAATGAAGACTGGGAATATAAAACCAGTTTTAAAGTTTCATCAAAAGAATTGTTGAATGATCATACTGATCTTGTTTTTAACGGCCTTGATACCTTCTCGGAAATTTATTTAAATGGGAAACTGCTGAAAAAAACAGACAATATGTTCAGGAAATGGGAAATTCCTGCAAAAGAATTTCTGAAAGAAGGAGATAACGAACTGAAAATTAAATTCAGGTCGGCTGTGAAGGAAGGAAAAAAACTCGCTGGAAAAGTTCCGTTTACCATGCCCGAGTCACCAAGGAGTTTTGTGAGAAAAGCCCAGTATCAGTTTGGATGGGATTGGGGTCCGAGGCTGGTTACTGCCGGAATCTGGAAAGATGTAGAACTGCATTTCTGGAATCACGCTATATTAAGCAATATAAAAATTGAGCAAAAAAGCCTGACAAAACAACAAGCAGAACTTAATATTCAAACAGAAATTTTTGCAAGTACAGAAGGTGAATATTCTATTTTCATTAATAATCAATCGAACAAATTTCACTTAAAAAAAGGTGAAAATAAAATTCAGATTCCTTTTAAAATTAACAACCCAAAACTTTGGCAGCCTAATGGATGGGGCGATCCGAATTTATATAACATAACAATTTCTCTGCAGAAAAATTCTAAAATTCTTTCTGAAAAATCCGAGAGAATTGGATTAAGAACCATTGATTTAATTCAGGAGAAAGATGCAGCAGGAAAATCTTTCTATTTTAAGGTCAATGGAAAACCGTTGTATGCAAAAGGAACAAACTGGATTCCCTCCGACAGCTTTTCACCCAGAATAACCAAAGAAAAATACCAAAAGCTCATCAAAGATGCCAAAGACGCTAATATGAATATGATCCGAGTCTGGGGTGGTGGCATCTACGAAGATGATGAATTCTATAAAGCCTGTGACGAAAATGGTATTTTAGTCTGGCAGGATTTTATGTTTGCAGGAAGTTTTTATCCGGCCGATGAAGCTTTTTTAAATAATGTAAAAGAAGAAGTAAAAGATCAGATTAACAGGCTTCAGAATCACCCTTCCATTGCTTTGTGGTGTGGGAATAATGAAATTGATGAAGCTATTGTCAACTGGGGCTATCAGAAACAGTTCAAATATTCAAAAAATGATTCCCTTCAGGTTTGGAAAGACTATAAAAAGCTGTTTCATGAAGTGATTCCTGTTACAATGAAGAAACATCTTACCCCGGATAAAAATATCTACTGGCCAAGTTCGCCGTCTATCGGATGGGGACATCAGAAAAGCCTCACAGAAGGAGATTCGCATTATTGGGGTGTCTGGTGGGGAGAGCAGCCGTTTGAAATTTATAATGACAAAGTAGGAAGATTCATGTCAGAATATGGTTTTCAGGGAATGCCAAGTCTGGAAACAATGAAGTCCATGTTTTCCGGAACTCTGGATCTCAGCCTTCAGAATCCGGTTGTTAAAGCCCATGAAAAAAATACCAGAGGCTGGGACATCATTGCTGAATATATGAAAAGGGACTATAAAACCCCTGCTGATTTCGTGAAGTACAATTATATTTCCCAGTTGCTCCAGGCCCGCGGAATGAGAATTGCAGTCGAAGCCCACCGTCGGGCAAAGCCTTATAATATGGGAACATTATACTGGCAGCTCAATGATTGCTGGCCAGTGGTTTCCTGGTCGTCCATTGATTATTTGGGAAACTGGAAAGCGCTGCATTACCAGATGAAAAGAAGCTTTGAGCAACAGGTTATTTTAGCTGAGGAAAAAGAAGGATTTTTTAATTTTTATGCAGTGAATGACGGACCGGAACATTTCAGTGATGTACAATTGGAAATTAAAGCCATAAATTTTGGTGGTAAAGTTTTAAAAGAAACAATGGCAGCTTCGAAAGGAAAAACATTAGAGACTATTCTAAGATTTGACCCTCTTGAAATTAAAAACTTAATTCCTGAAACGGACAGAAATAAAACCTTTCTGCAGTTTACATTAAGAGATAGTAATGGGAAAGCCATTGCTGTTGATCACTATTTCTTTTCCAAACCTAAAGATTTGCAGTTGACAAAACCTGCTGTCAGGATTAAGAGAATCACAGCAGATGAGATCGAAATTTCTACAGATGTTTTGGCAAAAGATGTTTATCTGATAGGTGATACCCATTTCAGTGATAACTTCTTTGATCTCCTTCCCGGCACATCAAAAAAGATAAAACTTTCAAGACCTTTGGAAAATATCGAAGTAATGAGCCTTTGGGATACATGGCAGGATTAAATATCAAAGCATAACAAAATCTGCTCAATCAGCAAGAGCTTAAAAAATTATTTTTTGAGGTCATAACTAAAAAATCAACCGTAACTTTATAGTATATTTATTCAATATGATGGTCAATTTTGTTCTGATTGCAGTGTGTATTATTGCAGGAATGGTATTCAAAGCAACGAAATCTATCCATCCCGATGCTCACAAAGGCATCAATACCTGGATTCTGTACCTTGCCCTGCCCGCAGTTTCTTTTAAATACCTTCCCAAAGTTAAATGGACAACAGAAATGCTGTTCCCGATTGCTGCTACCTTTATGATTTCGGTGTGCTGCTTTTTCTTTATGATGTTTTACAGTAAGAGTAAAGGCTATTCAAGACGGTCAAGAAGCACACTGGAACTGACAAGTGGCTACAGCAATACATCCTTTATCGGTTTTCCCCTTATTAGTGCATTTTATGGTGAGAGTTTTTTAAGCATTGCCATTATTTGCGATCAGACCATGTTTTTTGCCCTTTCTACATTGGGAATCATAGCGGCTGTGAAAGGAGGAAGCAAATCAGGAAAGCTAAGCGCAAAATTTATTTTAAAAAGACTGATCACTTTTCCGCCATTAATAGGGTGCATCGCAGCATTGGTATTATCACAGTTCATTGATTTTACCATAGCCGAGCCGTTTTTTGATAAATTAGCAGCAACAGTAAGTCCACTGGCTTTATTTTCTGTAGGGCTCCAATTAAAATTTAACGGATGGAAAAAGCTGATCCCGCAGATGTCCGTTTCTATGCTCTATAAATTGATCTTGGCTCCTGCAATAGTTCTGGGTTTAGCTTTGCTTCTTAATATAAAAGGAGATGTGGCAAAGATCACTATATTTGAAGCGGCCATGCCTACTGTTGTCACCTCAAGTATTATTGCAGAACAGTTCAGACTCAATACCAAGCTTACCAATCTCATCATCGGTTTTAGCATTATGGTAGGATTCCTCACTTCAGCAGTCTGGTATCACATCATAGAATATCTTTTCTAAATTGTCATTATCTTGTATACAAAGCGAAACAGCTGAATATTTTTAAATATTCTCTCGCAGATTAAGCAGATTGAGCGGATGTTTATGGATATTATGATTCATAATTATTGTTAAAACAGACTCAATAATCTCTTATATATTTTAATAAATAAAAAAATTATTATAACGCAAACATCTGCTCAATCTGCTTAATCTGCGAGAGCAAAAAATGCAATCACTCATTTAAAAAATAAAGAAAAACCATTAGTTTGACCAGAAAAATAGAACAAGACTACTTTACCGTTTGATCTCAATAAAAAATTGCAGTTCTCTAAAGAAAAATCTAATTTTACACTTTAAAAATTTTCTCTTGCAGTACGCCCAAATCGTTTTACCACTCAATTTAAAAGGATCTTTCACCTACAGAGTTCCCGAAGATCTGATGTCTCATATTCAGCCCGGAATGCGGGTGCTGGTACCGTTTGGAGGAAAGAAAATTTATACCGGAATTGTTTTTGAGCTCCATGATAACGCACCTGAAAGCTTTGTAGCAAAAGAAGTTATCAGTATTTTGGATGATCAACCCATCCTTCCCGAAGAACAGATTAACTTCTGGAACTGGCTTTCAGAATATTACCTTTGTGGGCTTGGAGAGATTTACCGTTTTGCATTTCCATCTTCTCTAAAACTGGAAAGTGAGACCTATTTAAAATTAAAACCCAATATAACGGTCGACTTTGAAAATCTGGATATCAATGAAATGTACCTTATTCAGGCCTTGGAAGTCCGCCAGCTGATCAATCTTACGGATATTGAAGCATTTATCCCTAAAAAGGAGATTATCAAAACAATTAATTCCCTTATCGATCTGCAATATATTGAAATTGATGAAAAAATTGCTGAAAAATATAAAGCTAAAGAAGTAGCCTACGTCAGGATTAATAATGAGGTTTTAAACAACCAGAATCTTACGGATATTCTTTTGAAACTGAATAAAGCTCCTAAGCAGAAAGATCTTTTTCTGGCTATTTTGGAAAAGCAGACCGAGCATCCTGAAGTTCCTATTAAAAAAGCAGAATTGTTTGAGGATGGATATTTCGGAAGTTCCCATTTTAAGGCGTTAGCAGATAAAAATCTTGTCGAAGAATATCATATGCAGAAAGACAGGATCGAAAGCTATGAAGGTGAAATTGAAGAACTTGAAGAACTTTCCGAAGAGCAGAAAGAAGCTAAAACCGAAATTGATGAAGCCTTTGAAGAAGGGAAAAATGTATTATTGCACGGTGTTACTTCTTCAGGAAAAACCCATATCTATTTAGAGAAAATTGAAGAATGCATCCAGGAAGGAAAAAATGTTCTGTTTCTGCTTCCTGAAATTTCTCTGACTAAACAGATCACTCAACGATTAGAAAAAAAATATGGCAGACAATTGGGGTTTTATCATCAGAAATTAACCGATTTTGAACGGGTCGAAGTCTGGAGAAGAATAAAGCAGAATGATATTAAAATTCTCATCGGAACGCGTAATGCCCTGTTCCTGCCATTTCAGGATCTTGGCCTTGTTGTAGTGGATGAAGAACATGATTCTGCATACAGGCCGAGAGAAGCTTCGCCTTACTTCAATACTAAAGATGCTGCATTGGTTTTAGGTAATTTTTATGGAGCCGGAGTGATTCTTGGGTCGGCAACGCCTTCTGTGGAAAGCTATTATAACGCCAGAAAAGATAAAATAAAATATATTTTCCTGAATGAGAGATTCGGGAATGTAAACCTGCCGGAATATGAAATCATCAACTTTAAAGAAGCCCAGGAATCCAAAAAAGTTTCAGGAAATTTTTCTTTACACTTAGTTGATGAGATCAAAAAAACGCTGGACGAGAAAAATCAGGCCATTGTGCTTCACAACCGCCGTGGTTATGCCAATGTGATTGAATGTGAAACCTGCGGCTATGTTAATTACTGTTCAAATTGTGACGTGGTAATGACCTATCACAAGGCAGCCAACGAAATGAAATGCCATTACTGCGGACAGAGAGCTTCAAAGCCGAGAACCTGCCCGAAATGTCATTCGGAAAACCTTAACGAAAGAGGAGTAGGAGTGGAACAGATTCATGAAGAAGTATCCAAAATGTTTCCTGATCATGAAGTAGACAGAATGGATGTGGATTCCATGCGTAAGAAATTTGCGTATGAGAAATTGTACGAAAAAATAGAAGATGGCGAAACAGATATTATTGTGGGAACCCAGATGATATCGAAAGGACTCGATTTTGACCATATCGAACTTGTCGCTATTCCCAAAGCAGATTCTTTACTGTATGTCCAGGATTTCAGAGCTGAAGAAAGGGCATATCAGCTGATCACCCAGGTTTCCGGAAGAGCAGGGAGGGTTTCCGGGAAAGGAAAAATTTTAATTCAGACCTACAATCCTGATCATTCTGTTTTTCAGCTGATCAAGATGAATAGTCCTGCAAAAATCTATAAATATATCCTTACCGAACGTCAGAAATTCCATTATCCGCCGTTCACCAAGCTCATTATGATTGAGCTGAAACACCGAAAAGAAGACAAAGTAAACCGGGCTTCCCAATTTTTGGGATCTGTCCTAAGAAAATATCTTCCTGAAGAATGTGTTTTGGGACCCGAAAGAGCACAGATTGCAAGGCTTAATAATTTATACCAGTTCCAGATTATGCTGAAACTTCCCCGCGGGAAAAAGTATGATGAATTCAAAAAAATGGTTTTGCTAAGTTTGAATGAATTTGACGAAATCACTGCTTATCAAAGTATTAAAAAAGATGTTTTTGTGGATTTTTAACATTTTTTAACAAACTTTACGCTCTTTTATAAGAACTCTGTAACCCTTTTTATAACAATAATTTCTACTTTTGGTCGTTCATTAAATGTTTGGCTCTTTAAACGGATGATTTAACTTATCATTTTTTATAGTGTCAAACTATATGGAAACAAAAAAAGATACATGGTAAATTACAGAAAATATATTTCAGGTGTGGCGGTATTGGCTTCTGGGTTTTTCCTTGCCCAATCTACCGTTTCTACAGTTCTTTACTCACAGGCATACGACAATCAGAAGAATACTTTGAATCTACCTTCTCCGGTTACCTCAATGGCGGAGAAAACGATTCTGTCGGCCAAAGAGCTTGTAGATATTAATGTAAACACAATGATGACGGATCCTGTGCTGAAAAATGCAAACTGGGGATTCGTAGTGTATGACCCCAAAACGAAGAAGGTCATTTCTTCGTACAATGAAAATACTCCTTTAGTACCAGCTTCTACAACAAAATTGCTCACTACGGAAACAGCATTGAATCTTTTAGGTGAAAATTACCGTTGGATAACGCAGCTGGAATATTCGGGGACTATCGATGAAAGCGGAGTTTTGAATGGTAATCTGTATCTCATAGGCAGCGGCGACCCTTCTTTGGGGACCAATAAAGCCGGTGCATGGTCTTACAGGGATATTATTTCAGACTTTATGGGCGGACTTTCCCGCGAAGGGATCAGAAAGGTAAACGGTGATATTATCATCCAGACAGCGCTTTTCAAAGGCAATATTACAAGGCTTCCGGAAAATGTTGTATGGCTTGAAAACAATAATTATTATCTGCCTGTAGGAACTACCCGCGAGATCAATCCTGCCAACGAAAAGCTGATCATGAAAAAATCAGGATTGGCATCTGATAAAAAGTATTTCTATATGTCTCCTTACGCCAACCAGATGGTCTATGCAGAAAAATATGAGGGAGACGGAATCTTAACAACAAAACTTCCCGATGCTCCGGCTTATCTTGCCAATACCTTAAGAACAACGCTGGTAAAAAGCGGAATTGGTGTTACCGGAAAAGTAACCCCTAGAATGACAGATGCAGCCCCGGAGAGCAGAAAGCTGGTGTCAGCCTATAAATCTCCTACACTAGGGGATATCATATTCTATACCAACCAGCACAGCGACAACTCTCTGGCAGAAGCTTTACTGAAAACAGTAGGTTTCCAGAAAATGGGTGACCAGACTTCGGAATCAGGAAGAATAGTGGTAACCAACCACCTGAAGGAAGAAAGCTTCGATATGATGGGACTGAATTATATGGACGGAAGCGGACTTTCCAGAAGCAATAATGTAACACCGATTTCCCAGGTGAAGTTTTTAACCTCTTTAATGGATGAGAAATACTATAAAACTTATTTCACTTCACTACCGGTAGGCGGACAGTCCGGAACGCTGAAAAGAATGTTCATCGGTACCGGAAACGGACAGGTTTTTGCAAAAACAGGAACCTTGAATAAAGTAAAAACATTAGCAGGATATCTGAAAACCAATTCAGGGAAAACTCTTGTGTTTTCTTTAATGGTAAACAATTATTCAGGATCTGTAGATATGGTAAAGAAAAGAATGGAAAAAATTCTTGAGCCGGCTCTCGATCTTTAAAAATATTTATTTTAATATTCTAAAAACCTTTTAATCAATGATTAAAAGGTTTTTTTTATCTTTGGTTCCTATCTAATATTCTGAGTATGATAAAATTTTATCTTTTAATTCTGGGCTTTTTGATCTCCCAGCCGTTCTACGGACAGATACAGGATCAAAATATTGAAATGAAAGGGCTCATCGCAAAAGAAATGAAGGCTTTTACGAAGAAAATGACCACCTACAATATTAATCCCAACACTCTAAATTACGATCTTCAGTATCAGAGGATGAATGTCACTTTAGATCCTGCGGTATATAATATTTCAGGTTCTGTGACCTCACATTTTAAGCCTAATCAGAATATGAGCAGCATTTATTTTGACTTGTCTGATATTCTGATCGTTTCCCAGGTGCAGTATCATGGAAGCAATCTTACTTTTCAACAGCTTCCGACAAAAGAAGTGAAAATAGATTTTCCGGCCTCAATTCCCGCAAATACCCTGGATTCCTTAACGATTCATTATTCCGGTGCTCCTTCTGCTGCTGGAGGTGCTTTTACAGCATCCAGCCAGGGCGGAACACCTATTATCTGTACTTTAAGTGAGCCTTATGGTGCGCAGGACTGGTTTCCAACAAAACAAAGCCTTAATGATAAGATCGAACGATTTGATTTTAAAATTACCACACCATCCCAATATAATGTTGCAGCCAACGGAAAACTGATGTCTGAAACAGCACTTCCCGGAAATAAGAAACTTACTTTCTGGAGAACAGCTTATCCCACATCTGCTTATCTGATAGCCCTTTCCATCACCAATTTCGTTAAACTAAATGATACTATGGGAAACCCGCCGTTTCCGTTCGTCAATTACGTTTATCCTTCAACCAACGCAAATGCAACAAGCATGTCTAATATTGAGTGGACGAAAGTGGTCATGAATACTTTTGAAACCTATTTCGGGCCTTATCCTTTCCGCAACGAGAAATACGGACATATGGAGTTCACCAATGGAGGCGGAATGGAACATCAGACGATGACATCCATGGGAAGCTGGAGCAAAGGTCTTATTGCCCATGAGCTTGCCCATCAGTGGTTTGGTGATAAGGTAACCTGCGGAGCATGGAATGATATCTGGCTGAATGAAGGTTTTGCCACTTTCGGTGCTGTTCTTGCCAATGAAAAACTATTGATGACCAATACTGAATTTAAGAATTTCCTGCTGGGAGAAATCAATAATATTACTTCTGCTCCCGATGGTTCTACCTATGTTCCGGATTCCGGCCTTTCCAGTGTGAGCAGAATATTCAATAACAGGCTGACATATGTAAAGGGAGCCTATATTTTAAGAATGATCAAATGGATCCTGGGGGATACAGCCTTTTATCAGGCAATGAGAGATTATCATGCGAGACCGAATTTAGCTTATAATTATGTGAGAACTGTCGATTTTAATGCATCACTGCTGCAGTCTACAGGAAAAGATTTTACAGGATTTTTCAATGACTGGCTGTATGGTGAAGGTTATCCGAGCTATACGACAAAATGGAAACAGACGGGAAATCAGATACTGTTTAAAGTTTCCCAGCTCCAGAGCAGCCCTTCAGTAAGCTTTTTTGAAATGCCATTACCGATCAAAGTGAACGGAACCGGCGGACAGACTGCTTATCTTGTCCTGAATCATACCTCTGATAACCAGTATTTCCTGGAAACAGTTTCTTTCCCTGTATCCAGCGTTGAATTTAATTATGACTACCAGATCCTGGAAAAAAACTCAACGGTAGTTCAGGATAATACATTAAGTGTAGCTTCTGTAGAGAAGGACAATTTTGCACTCTATCCAAACCCTGCAAAGAACGAACTTTATATAAAAGGAATTAATAAGGCTGTTGAGTATTCCATTCATTCTATGGATGGCAAGCTGATCAGAAAAGATGTATATCACCCTGGAAAATCAGTTAGAATTTCAGAACTGGTTCCGGGCTCTTATATTTTCACTATTAATGAAAAGCATATTAAGTTTTTAAAGCAACAGTAAAAAAGAACATTCAGTTATTGCTCTACCGGCGACGGAGAACTGAGTGTTAGCTAAAAATAACTTTTAAATGTTCAGAAAACCTTCAGCAATGAAGGTTTTTTTATTGGAAACAATTTAAAAAATTGGATAAAAGGTATGCAGAGAACGTTCAGCGCATAATATGGCATATATAAATTCCATTGTTACAAATTTTAAAGGTTAAAATTATATAGAAGGCTTTCAGATCAGAAAGCTTTTTTGTTTTCGAACTGCAGTTGCTGCTCTTCTTCTGGCAATCTTTACTTTGTATTTGAACCATTTTTCTTTAAAAAGCTTTCGCATAATATTGTCAAAGTTTCTTGTTATTACCATATTTTTGAAGCCGCGCCATTTTTCCAGAAGACTGGACGGAAGTGCTCTTACAGAAACAGAATATCCTTCAGTTTCATATTGTATATAATGCCACCAGCCGGAAGGAATATAAAGTGTTTCACCGGGCTGTAATATAGCTTCATAGCCGTCAAGATAGAGTAGAGCAGGAAACTCTCTGTAATCAGGATCTTTAATATTCGGTAAGCTGTGAAAGTTATAGGGGAGTTTGTACATAAGATCCGATTGTTCCCACGGGAAAAGCCAGATTCTTTTGATTCCCTGAAACTGAGTGATAAAAACATGGGACATATCAATATCAATGTGATTTCTGGTAATAGAGCCTTCGCCGCCGAAGAACATAAAAGGCAGCCATTTCAATATTTTCCCGTTAGTAACATCATTATAATGGATGTCATCCTGAAGTTCCGGCCTGATAGTAAGCAGATTAAATAAAAACAGCCTGTTTTCTGTGGGAGTGCTGCTGATCAGATCAAGGTATTCAGCAAATGTTGTCTGACCGATTGGACTGCTGGCTACTTTATCCAGAGATTCCAGCTCGCTGCCGTAAATATTGACTTTGTGATTTCCTGCTATTTCTTTAAAATACTCATAATTCCATTTGGTGAAAGCAGGACTTTCATGATCAATAAAATCCTTCAATATAACAGGAAATCGTGGCTTCATATGGTTGCTTATAAAGCTTCCGGAACTTATTTTATTTACTCTTTGTATCGGGCTCAATCTCATAATCCTGAATTTGTAGACAAATATAATTATTATCCTACTAAATTAGTAGACTAATTGTGTTAAATCTGAAATTGAATTGCTGTTTTGTGAATTAAAATTTATAAAAGCCGATATTTTAACACCTTTTTATTAAATTAGCACATCTAAAAATTACTAAAAATGATCTCTGAAAAATATCTTCAGCATTTACAGAACGAACTGCAAAACATTGAAAATGATGGTCTTTATAAAAGAGAAAGAATCATCACTTCCCAGCAGAGCGCGGAAATTGAAGCCAACGGAAAGAAGCTTTTAAACTTCTGTGCGAATAATTACCTCGGGCTGTCCAATAATCCGGAAGTAATGAAAGCTTCCCAGGACATGATTGAATCTCACGGTTATGGAATGTCTTCTGTACGTTTTATCTGCGGGACACAGGATATCCATAAGCAACTGGAGAAAAAAATTGCAGATTTCTTAGGTCTTGAAGATACTATTCTGTATGCGGCATGCTTTGATGCAAATGGCGGTGTTTTTGAGCCGTTGTTTACCGAAGAAGATGCTATTATTTCAGATGAGCTGAACCACGCATCCATTATTGACGGGGTACGCCTTTGTAAATCGGCAAGATACCGTTATAAAAATAATAATATGGCTGATCTGGAAGCCCAGCTGATTGCTGCTTCCGAAAAGAATCACCGTTTTAAGATTATTGTTACAGACGGGGTTTTCTCCATGGACGGTATTGTAGCAGACCTGAAAGGGGTATGCGATCTCGCTGATAAATACAATGCACTGGTAATGGTGGATGATTCCCATGCTACAGGTTTCATCGGGAAAACAGGCCGTGGAACTCACGAAGCCAATGAAGTAATGGGTAGGGTAGACATTATTACTTCTACCTTAGGAAAAGCTTTGGGAGGAGCTCTTGGAGGGTTTACTTCCGGTAAAAAAGAGATCATCGATATGCTGAGACAGCGTTCACGTCCGTATTTATTCTCCAACTCATTGGCGCCCGGAATCGTAGGAGCAGCTTTGAAAGTTCTGGATATGATCTCTGAGGATACTTCGCTTCGGGATCAGGTAATGGAAAATGCAGAGTATTTCAGAAGAGAGATGGTTGCCAAAGGATTTGATATTCCGGAAGGTGATGCTGCAATTGTTCCGGTAATGCTGTACGATGCGCCTCTTGCCCAGAAAATGGCTGAAAAGCTGATGGATGAAGGTATTTATGTGATCGGATTCTTCTATCCTGTGGTACCGAAAGGAAAAGCAAGGATCAGAGTACAGCTTTCTGCCGCCCACACAAAAGCTCACCTTGATAAAGCGATTGCGGCTTTTGAGAAAGTAGGAAAGGAGCTTGGTGTTATTTCTTAATTTGAGTTTAGTTTATCTTAGACAATATTGAGATGCTCCGACCAACTTAGCATGACAGCTACAAAATGCTTTAAAAGTAAGCAGTTAGTATTAGGGTTGTCATGCTAAGTTTGTCGAAGCATCTTTTACATAAACTTAAAAATATTTAATCAAAAGAATTTTATTTTTAAAAATTACATAAAAACTTATCTTTGCGTTTAGTTTTATGTAAATATGATTTACCACTCCAAATGCATAATAAAATTTTCAATAACAAAAGAGGAAATTTTAAATGATATAGATCAAAATATATATAAAACTTTTTTTAATTGGGAGAATAAAAAATTTGGGGGAGATGTATCTGATCATGATTTTAAAGTGACATTTTTAGGTAGAGGAATAAAGCCATATTTTAAGGGAAAATTTATAAAGGATGAAAATGATATTGAATTACTAATTACTTATGGTAAATATGATACGTTATTCATTATAGCTGTTTCAATTTTTTGTATGATTTATATGGTTATCTCGGATAGTTATATAGTGAAGATCATTTTTCTGATTATATATATGTTGATTTTATTATCAATTGCTTTTGATTGGACTCAATCAAAAAATAATTTTTTTAAGTACCTTAAAAATCTGGATAAGAATTGCGAAATTATTCCTATAAAATAATATTGATTTAAATGCTTTATACTATAATCAAAGCACTGCACATTATCTTTATGGTAAGCTATTTTGCGGGAATATTTTATCTCGTAAGAATTTTTGTTTACTACAAGGATACGGATGAATTTGCTGAAGAGAAAAAGAAGATACTTAGAGAACAGTATACATTCATGGCCAGACGGCTGTGGAATATCATCACTGTTCCGGCTGGTATTATTATGGCTGTCTGCGGAATTGTCATGATCTTCCTGAATGCCGGGCTGATGAAAATGCCGTGGTTTCATTTAAAACTGACTTTCCTGATCGGTCTTGCTGTTTATCATTACTGGTGCTGGAAAAAAGTACTGAAACTGAAAGAACTGAACGGAGAAACTATCGAAACTCCTAATATCAAGCTGAGACAGGCCAATGAAATTGCAACGTTCATTCTGTTTCTGGTAGTGTTTACAGTGATTCTGAAATCTTCAGTTATTGAGTACTGGTGGCAATTAATTGCAGGATTTTTCGTTCTTGTATTTCTGATCATGATGACCGTTAAACTCGTTAATAAGAATAAAAAAAACAAATAATTGTTTAAGTAGAATGCACACACCATACATTCTGCTTTTTACATTTTACAAAAAACTATGATTGCAATTTTAAAAAAGGAACTTTGGAGTTACTTTGGAAACTGGAGCGCATGGGTAATCATCGCTGCATTCAGTCTCATAACAGCTCTTTTCCTGTTTTTCTTCGAGAATGATTCTAATATTTTCGACATAGGGATGGCCTCCCTGCAGAGCTATTTTGTACTGGTCCCATGGCTGCTGATGTTTATTATTCCTGCACTTTCTATGAAAACCTTTGCAGAAGAGCAGCAGACGGGAACGCTGAACTGGCTGTTTTCCCAGCCTCTAAAGGTTTCAGACCTGGTAGCAGGAAAGTTTCTTTCAGTATGGATTGTTGGGGTTTTATGCCTTATTCCGTCACTGATCTATCTTTATACCGTATACGTTTTAGGAGTTCCGGCAGGAAATATTGATCTTGGAATGACCTTCGGAAGCTATATTGGATTAATTGTTTTAATTGCTGCTTTCTCCGGAGTAGGGATTCTGGCTTCTTCACTTTCTCAGAACCAGATCATGGCCTATCTGCTGGGAGTTTTCATGTGTTTTATCATGTATTTTGGAATAGAGCAGCTGGCAAGCTATAAACTGTTGGGCGGTGCAGATTTTATCCTTCAGAATATTGGTTTTTACCAGCATTTTCTTGGCTTTACAAGAGGTCTTATTGATCTTAAAGATGTGGCTTATTTTATTCTGATCATCGGTGCTACGTTACTATTGTCCAACCATTTTATCACTAAAAAGAAGTAGCATTATGAAGAAGTTCGATATTAAATCTCCGTTAGGAATTTTTTTAATTGCAGTAGTCCCTTTGGTTATCCTGCTTACATATTCAGGAATCAGATTAGATTTAACCAAAGAAAAAAGATATACGCTTTCGGATAATACGGTAAAGGTACTGGAATCGGTGAAAAGGCCGCTTACGGTAGATGTTTATCTTGAAGGTGACTTTCCGGCAAGCTTTAAACAGCTTCAGAGTGAAACCCGGTTTATGCTGGAAGAGTTCAGAAAGATCAATCCGAAAATTGATTTCAAATTCATTGATCCCATTAAGACAAAAATGTCCCAGGACACGCTGATGGCGATGGGAATGCAGCCTTCTGTTCTTCCGGATGTTAAAGACGGAAAGATTTCCCAGATCACCCTTTTTCCTTATGCGGTCATAAAGTATGATAAAAGGGGAGTTTCTATTCCGCTGGTTGTACAGCAGGCAGGAATAGATGCGGATCAGCAGCTGACAAGATCCATAGAAGGCCTGGAATACAGCCTTGTTTCCAACATCAAGAATATTGCGGCCAGCAAGAGAAAGAAAGTAGGAATCCTTGTGAATCATGACGAGCTTGGACCTGAAGAATTTCATAGTTTTATGCAGCTGGCACTGGAAAATTATGATGCAGGCCCGGTTATACCCAAGAACCAGACGGAACTTACCCAGGAAGATCTTCCTTTGCTAAAGCAGATGAGTGCCTTAGTAATCGCAAAACCTAGAAAAGCATTCACTGATAACGAAAAAGTGATCCTTGACCAGTTCATTATGAATGGAGGCAAAACGCTTTGGATGATCGATGCCGTAAATGCTGAAATGGATACGCTGACAAGGTCTCAAAAGGTAATGCCTTTCCCTGTGGATATCAATATGACGGATTTCTTTTTCAATTACGGAATCAGGATCAATCCTGCATTGGTGAAGGATGTAAAGAAATTTGCACTCCTGAAGCTGGTTACGGGTGAAGTAGGAGGGAATCCACAGTATACGAGTCTGCCTTGGCCATATTTTCCATTGGGAATTGCTGAGAATGACAATCCGATCACGAAAAATATCAATCCGGTAAAATTTGAGTTTCCAACTTCCATTGATACTTTAGGAAGAAAAAATATCAAAACGAAAGTACTTTTTGAATCCAGCGAAAGAACACTTCTGAAACAGGTTCCCAACTATGTGGACCTGAAAGAGATTGCCAGTGTAGACAGTTTGGGGCAGATGGAAAAACCAAGCACACCAAAAATATTTGCCGTTGCTTTGGAAGGGAAGTTCAATTCTGCCTATGCATCAAGAATTGAAAGAAAAGGTTATCCCGGATTTAAAAGTCAGAGTCCTGAAAATAAAATGATCATCATTGCAGACGGAGACGTAGGAAGAAACAAAATGCACAAAGGCGAGCCACTCCCGATGGGAATTGACCGTCTTACAAACCAGGAGTTCGGAAACGAGCAGTTCCTGAGAAATGCGCTGGATTATCTTCTGGACGACAGCAACCTGATGGCACTCCGAAACAGGAATATTGAAGAGAGACTTCTGGACAGAAACCGCATTACAGAAGAAAAAACAAACTGGCAGTGGCTGAACCTGCTGTTGCCATTAGTGGTGATTGGCTTGCTGGGAGGCCTGTTTTTCTGGCTGAGGAAGAAGAAATTTGGATAGGTTTTAGCATTGTAAAACAAAAATAACCCTCGCTTTTGCGAGGGTTATTTTTGCTGTTGTGGTTTTTAAAGCAGGTAAATTAGATAATGTTGCATCCGTATAAACATTTTTTCCGGATTGTACCTCAGGGTCTTACGCACCTTTTAAAACAGAACCGTCTTTTATTACAATAGAACTTTTTCTTTCTCACACCATTGCTTACGTTTCGATCCAGAACACTTAAGCTTTCTTAATATGAGCATGCTTGGAAGCGTAACAGCGGGATCTTACTGCATCGACATTTCATTTGATCTTAGAAATAGACCTGGCTTCTTTACCATTTGCCACACAATATAATCGTGTGAGCAAATGCTTTTGTTTTATTTAATAAAAAATTCTTTAAGTTCTCCTTTCTTTATTAAATTGATATTGTTAGGAGTTATCATTTTATAAATATATCCGTATTGAACATCCTCGTCAAATGATCCTCTATTTTTTTTATCCTTTATAAAATCATTATCAAGAGCATTGTTTTTTTTAACAATATTATATTTGGGGTTATAAGATTCTGCTATAATAACTTTATTGTCTTTATATTTAAATGCTCCTAACTTACTAATCCGATCGATGGGAAAAACTTCATTTTCTCTTGACGTAGCTAAAATAACTAATGTATCATGTTTTGTAAAAATGTAAAAAAATTTTAAGTTTTTATTTTCTTTATTTTCTTTCTGAATACTTCCTAATATAGTAGTATATATTTCATTCGATACAAAAAATTGATTGTTATTTTCATTACAAGAATAGAGAAATAAGCATAGTATAATTAGAGTGATTTTTTTCATCTTTCTAATGATTTAAGATTTAAATTACCAGTGATAATCATTCCTTTATTTTTAATATTAGAATTCCCTGGATAAAAAATATTATTAGTGGTCTTTCCATCTACATTAAAGCGGTTATATTCGTATAATCTTTTTGGATTTCCATCAGAACTGATAACAAAGTGACGGGGATATTTTCCACTTTCAATGTCAAGAGAAGATGCAGAGCTCATATCGCCACTATTTGGAAGAGTGCCTCGTGGGTGATTATGTATTTCAAAAGATAATTTTGACACCCCTCTATGTGAAAATATACCTGTAACAGCATCTGTTTGATGTCCAGTAAAAATTGTATAATTCATTTTAGAATTAATTCTATGTCCAGCTAATCCCCACTCAACATTAGTATTATTTATTAAAAATATATAGAGAGAGGCGGCTGTATTGTCATTATTTGTAAAGCCTCTACTTAATCCTTTGGGAAACATCGGGATATCTGTGTAAGGATATTTTAGATTTTCAGGATCTTTTAGATTTAAAGACAAATCGGATATTGGTGTAGAATCCGTTGGTGTACTTTTATTTATAACATATGGATTAACTGAATTGTCTACATTACCATTGCCATCTGTAACAAAAAGTCTATCATCACTTCTTTTCTCGCTTCCATCATTGGGATTTACTCTTTCTACTTGGCCATCGGGTAATAGTTTATAATCTGTTTTAACACTTCTTCCATCAGGGTCAGTATTACTAATTGGATTATTCATTACATAATTATAAGGCGACCAACTCGTATATTCTTCGCTTAAAGGATCTGGCAAAATCCACCGTCCAATGTCAGGCATATAGAATCTTGCACCATAATCATACATCCCAGTCTCCTGCAATTCTTTCCCATTATATTTGTAATTGAAATAACCTCCCAACTGCCCCTGAGTAGTTCCACCAATATGGTTTAACCCGAATGGATAATAATTGTTGGTATCCGTTACCTCAAGAACTCCTGCGCTGTTTTTTGCAAAACTTACCCTTGCATTTCCCAAGTGGTCTCTGTACTGGTAAATATAGCGGTTTTCAATGAAACTGTAAAATCCTTCCGAAGTTGCTACAAAGTCCAGTTTCCATTGTCCAGGTGTGCTGCCAGGCAATGTAGGATCAAGAATCAGTTCCTCCTTGAAAGCCTGCTGTTCATAAGCCACACTGGTCCTACACCATGTACACTGTTCAATGTCCGTAAAATCATATTGAAAACCATCCAGATAATCTGTGATTTTATTTGTGATTAAATTATTTCCTCTTCCACCAGGTTTAAAATAGGTTTTACGAAGCTTTGTTCCGTCTGCACGGTAAACATAGTCCAAACTAAAGCTGACAGCAATACCAAATGGGTTAAGCTGAGTAATCTGAAAATCATTAGGCAGATTCAAATAATTATAAGCAATTGTCTGAATACCTTTATCCTTCATGGTAATCATATTCCCATTCGGGTCATAGTTAATCAAATTATTCCCCCCTTCATATCCCGTGTCGTTGAGAGAAGCTTCTATCACTTTATCCAAACGGTTTCCTGTATACTGATACGTAAGATCATCCACCATAGTAGACGTTGTTCCAAATATGGGGAAGGCATTTCTTTTGAGGGTAGCAATATTTCCATTCAGGTCATAAGACAGGTTTTCATTGAAGTTATTATTAAACGGCGTCGATGAAAGAGGCTCTGTATAAACAGCATCTTTTAACCTGTTCAGATTATCATATCCGTACGTATATCTTTTCAGGACATCTTCAGCTGAGTTTTTCCAATCCACTTCTGCAATATTTCCATTAAACCTTCCTGGAGCAATATTTGAATACACTGGATTGGTATATTTCATCTCATATCCGAACAGTTTCCCGTTCAGATTATCAGGATCATTAATCTTAGTCATCCAGCCCCTGATGTTGTACTTGTAATCTATACTTTGAAGTGGTGATCCAAGGCTAATTCCTCCTACTTTTTTGTTTTCCAGCTGGGAGAGTTCATTATACTTATTCTGAGCAAGAATTTCTTCGGGGTTAGTATCTACCTGATGCTTGTGTACGAGCAGCCTGTTCTGATGGTCATAGGTGAAGTTTTCTGTAATAACTCTTTCCGTGTCTGTATTCAATCTTTTATGTCTGGTTATGACAGTCTGAGGAACGCCAGCAAAATCCAGTCTGGATTCTGTTTTGGTATAGCCTCCCAAATGGTTGATGGAATAGGTTCCTACTGCTCTTCCTTTGGTATCGTAGTAAGTGTAGTTCTTTGTCCAGCTGTCATCTTCGATATTTTTAATCAAACTCATTACAGGTAATCCTTTTGTGCTTCTCCCATCGGCTGATGGAGTTTGAGTTAATACAGGTTCTCCCTGAATGGTGGAAGGGAAAGCCGGATTGAAGCTGTAAAGGGGATAGGTGTCGTAATAGTTGACACTTAACAGTTTAGTAACAGAGCTTGGATAACTGGCAGAACCATTATCATAATATACATCCAATCCACTGTTGGTGAAGCCTGCAGTAGAGGCTCTGGTTACATTATTACTGCCTTTGGCATCTGCTAAGGCCTGTTCTGCAGCTCTTCCTGCCACACCATAAGCCTGGGAGCTGGTATATATTCCTGTATAGGCTACTCTTCCAAACTGGTCATATTTGGTGAAGAGCCACTGTTTTGAAGCTCCCATTACAGCATCCTGCGTCATGATCAGCCTGTCCTGTTTATCATAAACCATATATTCCCAGCCTTTTCCCGGAAGTTTTTTAAGTACAAGCCTGTTCCTTCCGTCATACCGGTACATATAACATAAGCTTCCCAGTACCGTAGTGAGATCTGTAGCTGCAGCCGCCTTAGGTGGAATCACAAAAGCCAGCTGGTTGTATTCATTGTATACATAATAAGTGTCAGCATTTTCTGTGCTGCTTACCACTTTCCTGACTAATAATACCTGGCCTTGTCCATTTTTAAATTCTATGGTTTTATTGCCATCCTCATCGGTTACGGCATTTTTATACAGCTGGCTGGCTCCATAAGTTCCTGATAATGTTACACCGGAAGAAGTGGCACCTGCAGAAGTAGCAATGTATTTCTTTACTTCACCAGCTATATTGGTATCATAATCAAATTTGACAGGTTTAGTGGTCCAGTCATTTCCTACCTGAATCTGCTGCTGAATCCTGTCTAATGGAGAGTTTTCCAGCATTTTTTCCGCATAGATTTTTTCTGATCCATAAATCCCGGGCTGGACAGCATTGGCTAGGGGAGTAGGAACAATAGCACCATTTAGCGTTCCTGCCTGCGGAACCGGTAAATAGTCTTTTACCTGTCTTCCAAACTGATCGTATTCAATATGAGTAACTACATCTCTTCCAAGAGGTGATGCTTTTACGTTGACTATTTGTTTTGATCTTCCCAAACCATCAAAATACTGAACGGTTTCAGAGGTTTTAGTAGGTGTAGTTCCGTTGTAGTCTAAATAAGTCTTGGACTGGATATAGTTTTCTGTCGGGCTTAATTGTGCATGAGCCAAGCCTGTTACTAATAAAGCACTAAATGAGATTAATATTTTTTTCATCGTTTGTTAGTTTAGATTATAACTGAAATTCACACTATAGTAACCTCCAACTGTAGGTCCTCCACTACCAATCCATCTTAACGTGGTTTGCCCTGAAGCAGGATATATAGTTATCTGCCAATTTCCACTTGATCTGGTTATCGTAGAAGATGGCCAACATAAAGATTCCAGGTTTCCGAGTATAACTTGATTTGACCAATCAAGACCTTGACTGGAAGTAACCTGAAAATGCAATTGCGCATTTACCGTTGTATTAACTTTTTCAAAAGGAGCATATTGCATCATAATGTAATTTGCTGACGATTGAGTATTAAGTGTACAATATGGATAATAACAAGTTAAGTTCGCATTGGCATAGTTTTGTCCTTCATTTTCAGCCTGTTGATCAGCATCTGCCTGATCGATGATTGATTCATATTTAAATGCTGGAACAGAGTAGGTTACAGAACTTGAAATCATACCTGTTGGGCAGTTATTCTTTGTAAAAGCTTTATTTACTATTGCTTTACTGTAAAACTTACGTGGAGTGTAATTATAATTGTACTCTTTCAAAATATTACCACTAGCATTATTTTCTCTAATTTCTTTTAATCTTTTATTTGAATCATATACATAAACTTCTCTAATTCCTGATGGTTGAGTAATGCTTGTTACCCCAATAAGTGGATCATAGGTATAAGTAGTAATTTGATAGTCTTTAAATGTATCATTAGCTCTAAGGCTATCCAATGAGGCTATTAATGCGCCTTCATTACTTGGGCTTGATGCATCATTGTTCGAAGCATTGATAATTGAAATAATTTTTGCATTATCTTTTATATTATTATAAAGAGCTCCTACGATTTTAGCAATGGGCTGTGTATTATTGTATCCCCAAATAATTGTTACTGGGATACCTTCATTAGTAGTATATTGTAGCAGATTACTCTTATTGTCATATTGGTCATAAGTAATCTCTTTTTCGCCACTTGTAACATTTGGAATCGTAAGTGCTCCCATATTCGGAAGATTCTCTTCTTTAACATAAGATAATTCTTGCTTAGGGTGGATAATATAATCATTATTTACGGTATACTCAGGAAAATATTGATATATGGTTTGCTTTCTATTTATAAAAAGATTGTTCTTATAATTTGTAGTAACTAATGGAACTCCCATCATATTTTTTGCTAACATATAGTACACAAAACTGTAAGGAACAGGATATTGTTGTGGGTCATTAGCAATATTAAGATCTTCAGCATAAAACAATCTTTTTTCAAATAGAGTACCATCACTTGTTTTTGTTACTATTTTTTTAATATTGTTATTAAAGTTTGTACTGAAAGTATAATTTGTTTCAGTTGCGACATTTCCAGAAGTATAATAATTTATAGTTTTTTCTCCTATCTTTTGAACAGCATTGGAATAAACTATATAAGGGATCAATTTTGTATATATAGATTCGACATATCCAGCTCCGCCCATCGGTGGCCCCTCTACCTTACGCAAAAAATTGAGGCTGTAATTTCTTATTAAGTCTGTTAAACGATTAGAATTTTGATTATACTGAATTAATGTTTCTGCCAATAATGCATTACTGTCATTATATTCTTTTTTTGCTAACAATAATCCTCTTTCTTGAGAAAGTGAATTTTGCATTATATTTTCATTAACGCTAAATGGAAGAGTATTACTTTGTGTATAATTAGTACTGCCAGAAGGAGTTGTAATATTTCCATAACTTCTAGTAGTATTATATTTTTTAGATGGATAACTCGGTATTATATCATTGTAACCATTATCATAATTACTGTAAGAATACTCTGTAATACTTCCATTTTCATTCTTTTCATAGACTTTTGAGTAACCGATATGATAGCCTTTTGTATCACTAAGCGGAACATAAGATGTGGAGGTCAGGTTCTTAAAATGATATTGTGTAGCATTCGTATAAAAATCATCTTCTTGAATATAGTTGGGAATACCTGAAAGGACACCACTTGATATATTTTGATTATTAAAATAATCACGGACGTAATAATATTTCTTTATGGTTGGGAGAGAGTTACTAGAGTTATAAGTCTTTATTCTTTTCACTCTTAGTCCGCCAGTTAGTTTATCAATATTATTATTTACAATACTAATTTGATTATTTTCATATTTTACATATTTTGAATAAAAATTAGGTTCATATTCTATTATATTATATCCTCCCGTAGGGTAATCAATTCTTTCAAGCGTTTCTGCTTTTACAGCAATACTGTCAGGTTCTCTTAGATTGTAATAATTATCCATATTTGAAGGATTAACTACTGCATTTTTACCATTATAAAACCCCCAATGATCTACATTGTTCTTCTGAAATGCAAGGGCAGGCATGGTTTGTTGATTATACGAAAATGTATAATTTTTTTGTGATTGCAGATTCTTACCTATTTTGAGATTATTTAGTTTAAGTCTTGAATTCGTACTTTCAGTATAAGAAAAGTCTACTTTATCAACAATTGTATTGCTTTTGTCAAATAATACAATTGAATTCAACTTATATGAGTGTAAAGAATTATTATAATCATTTAAATAACTACTAAATGGATAACTAACATCATATTTTAAAGTATTTGCTAAAGATCTATTAAATTCAATAGATCCTTCTTCAAAGGTTATTTTTTTCAAATATTTAGGAAACGTTTTTTCATATGTTGCAAATAATCCACAATTAAGCGTGTTAGATCCTATACATTTATTAAACCCATAATTAATACTAAAATGTTGTATAAGTGTAGTATTGTTATCCGACTCATACTCGAAATTTATAACAACTCCATTTGCATATTTGATTTTAGTTAGATACCAGCTCTTGACAAATTTACCCGTGTAAAAAACCGATGAAGTGGGACTTACTTCTTTATCATCAAAACTATTGTAAGAATTATCATATATTTCTAATGCATTATCGTTTTTTCCGAATGTATAGGCATTTCCATACTTGTCTCTTATTTCAAAACCATAAATGCATCTTTCTTTATCTGGATATGTAGTATTATAATATTGATACGTAAAATAATCACTTTTTATCTCATCAGTAATTGAAAAACTGACATCTTCATTTGCCGATACTACCCATTTCCCTTGATGATTTTTATAAAATTTCCCATTTATACCATTAATCTCAAATAAGAAGGTATCGGGAGCGTCTACTCCATTTTCTAAATTGTACCAATTGCTATTATCAAATGAAGAATAATTATGGTAATAATTTTTTCTAGGATATGTATTTGGAACAGGTCCTCTTGCTTCATCAACCATCACATTTACATTTCTGGTTATCGCACCTCCAACATTGAGATTCCACCCTAATCCCGTCCATTGTACTGGTACCTCAGGTTTAACAGAGCTTAAATTATAAGTCAAAGAAATATTATAATCTTTTCCTCTGGTTGAAAATTTTAAGAGATCAATATTAATATTTGGACTGCCAGTTGAAAGATTTATAGGAATTAATCCATATGTTCCTAGTGAAGCGGCATTTGGACTTGGAGAAAAATAATCAGGAGCTGCTTGGCTTTGTGAGGATAATGCCTGTGAATTTATTTTTATGAATAGGAAGAATAAAATAGCCGTTAAAATAATGTTTTTAATCATATCTCTATTTTTTAATCAATTTAGCGTTAGCGGTTTTATTAGTATCTGTTTTTATTGTCACCAGATAAGCTCCCTGAATTAAATTCTGAGTGTTGATCTTAGTTACTTTGTTTTTGGTTTTCAAATTCAGGATTTGTCTTCCTCCCATATCATACAGCATAATGTCAGCTTCCTTGAAATCAAAACCGATTTCTACATAAGCATAATCTGAAACAGGATTCGGATAAATCTTAATATCCTGCTTTTCAATTAACTGATCAAGCTGTTTATCGCCCAGTTTTATAATCTTCCAGTTCTCTTTGCCAAGTTCTTCCGCGCTGGTTCCAGCCAGAATAATGGAACCATCTCTGTTCAGTTTAATATCTGAAAGCCTTTCTTCCTTTTTTCTTAATTTTCCCTTCACGTATTTTCTCCACTGCTCGTTTCCATCCTGATCCAGGTACAGCATCCAGAAGGTTTCATCATCTGCTTCAATTCTTCCTTCAGCCTGGGTGTAACCTCCAAGTAAAATTCTTTTGGTCAGGTCTTGGTTCCTGGCTCCTGAATCCTGACTCTGAATAACACTCGTTCCCATCAGAATATCACGGTTTCCGAAATTGTAGGATTTCTGCCAGATCTCTTCGCCTCTTTCATTTAAAGAGATTAACCATAGATCGGTTCCTTCTTCTATTCCAACCGTTTTGTTTCCTGATCTCTCGGATCTGGATTCGCCACCAATGACGTATCCATTTGAAGTTAAAGCCAATGTTCTCAGATGATCATCTCCTTTTCCTCCATAGTTCTTTTCCCATTCTGTTTTTCCGGTTTTATCAAGCTTGATCACCCAATAATCTCCTTCTCCAAAGTTTTCGGTTTTCTTAGAACCCCCTAAGTTGCTTCTGGAATAGATTCCCAACAAAGCTCCACCGTCTTTGGTAGGAATCATTTTCTCCACTTCATCCAATCCTTTTCCACCTAAGATTGACTGAGAAAGCTCTTTTCCATCCTTGTCAAGTTTTATAATCAAAACATCTTTGGAACCATAACCTTTAGTAGTACCCTGAGCCTGTCGAAGGGTGACATTTCCGGCTACAAAGAATCCCAGATCTGTCGTCTGAATGACTGATCTTGCTTCTTCATCGGATGCTGATCCTAAAGTTTTCTGCCAGAGTTTGTCTCCGAATTCATTGAGGCGTATGAGCCAAATGTCTGAACCTCCTTTTGAATCTTCTTTTTTATCAAGACCTTTTCCTGAATATGTGGTACCTGAAATCAAAAAACCTCCGTCTTGTGTAGAAACGGTTGCGGAAAGATAGTCGTGGTTATTTCCTGAAAAATATTTTTCAAAGACCTGTTCCCCCTGCTGGTTGAGTTTGACTAAATGAAAATCGTAGCCGTTATTCTGC